>JGI20207J14881_1000301_pt1 | contig 18453 bp, 18 predicted proteins | sample NGESurdeep092012_4_FD_14881 | JGI IMG/M metagenome (IMG submission 14881)
CGCGCCGCTGGTGCCGAACGAGGAGACCATCGAGGCGATGAAGGCCGCGCGGCGCGGCGAATGACGAGCGTGGGTTCGACCGAGGAACTGCTCGCGAGCCTCAATGAGGACGATTAGGTACGCCAACCGCTTCAAGCGCGACTACAAACGCGAGAAAGCCGGGCGGCATAGCAAGACGCTCGACGCTGACCTCGCCCATGCGGTCGATCTGCTGAAGGCGGACACGCCGCTGCCGCGCCGTTATTTTGATCACTCGCTCTCCGGTGACTGGGCCGACCACCGCGACTGCCACATCAAGCCGGACCTCGTACTCATCTATCGCAAGCCGGACGCCGAGTATCTCGATCTGGTGCGGCTCGGCTCGCACAGCGAGTTGGGGTTCTGATTTGTAGGGCGGGTTAGCCGAAGGCGTAACTCGCCGCTTGAATTGGCGGATTACGCTTTGCTAATCCGACCTACGGACTGTGAGTACGCGAGACGCATAGCCGCTGTTCACGATCAGATTTTAACGCGTTACGGCCACCGGGTTTGAGGTGGACGCGCCAAGGTGAGAGGGCAGTTCCGGTGGACGAGACCGAAGCTCACGTCGACAGATTACTGCGCCATCTTGGCTATTCAGATATCGCTTACGAGCCGGATGGCAATGTTCCACCCGGTTTTCTGATTGATCGCAAAATTGCTGTCGAAGTCCGTCGATTAAATCAAAATTTCGAATCAGACGGGATTGTCCAGGGACTAGAAGAAATCGCGGTGCCAATTTGGCAAACAGTGAAAAGGCTAGCGATGTCCCTTGGTCCGCCGACTAAGGGCGTAAGCTGGTTTATCGGAGTTTCATTTAGACGGCCACTGCCTCCTTCAAAAAGACTGAGAACTGAAATCTTAGCCGCGCTGGTAGATTTTCAAAGTGGGCGGAAGGAGGGTCCAGTCGAATTATTCGACGGCCAAATCGAACTCGAGTTCTTTCGAGCAAGCAAAGCGCATACGACCTTCTTCGTGATGGGTAGCCAAATAGATGACGATTCCGGTGGCTGGATAATGGGGGAAATGTCCAAGAATATCAGGATATGTATCGACCAAAAATCAAAGAAGGTGACAGAATTCAAGTTCAAATATGAGAACTGGTGGTTGGTTCTCGTTGATCTTATTAGCGGTGGTCTGGATGAATCAGACCGGTGCGAACTGCGTCGCGACTTTGTCGGTCAAAAGGGTTGGCAGAAGATATTGATCGTCAATGCCCTCGATCATCGAGATGCGTTCGATTTGTTAGAACCTTGCTAGCGTCCTTACTCCGCCGCCGTCCTTGCGCCTGCACCCCAGCGGTTCTCGATATAATCGATCACCATCTGCTTGAAGTCGGCCGACAGGCTCGCGCCGCGCAAGGTCGCTGCCTTCTTGCCGTCGATGAAGACCGGTGCGGTCGGCGTTTCGCCGGTGCCGGGCAGCGAAATGCCGATGTCGGCGTGCTTCGACTCGCCCGGGCCGTTGACGATGCAGCCCATCACCGCGACGTTGAGCGTCTCGACGCCCGGATAGCGTTTCTTCCATTCCGGCATCGAGTCGCGGATGAAGCTCTGGATGCCCGAAGCGAGCTCCTGGAACGTGGTCGAGGTGGTGCGGCCGCAGCCCGGGCAGGCCGCGACCAGCGGCACGAAGGTGCGCAGGCCCATAGTCTGCAACAGCTCCTGGCCGACCTGCACTTCGCGCGTGCGGTCGCCGCCGGGCTCCGGCGTCAGTGAGATACGAACCGTGTCGCCGATGCCCTGCTGCAACAGCACGCCCATCGCTGCCGACGACGCGACGATGCCCTTGGTGCCCATCCCGGCCTCGGTCAAACCAAGATGCAGCGCGAAGTCGGAGCGGCGCGCCAGTTCGGCGTAAACCGCGATCAGATCCTGCACCGCCGAAACCTTCGCCGACAGGATGATGCGGTTCTTCGGCAGGCCGATCTTGACCGCGCGTTCGGCGGACAACAACGCCGACTGCACCATCGCCTCGTGCATGACGCGGCGGGCATCGAGCGGATTGGGCTTTTTGGAATTCTCGTCCATCAGCGCGGTCAGGAGTTCCTGGTCGAGCGAGCCCCAGTTGGCGCCGATGCGTACCGGCTTGCCGTGCTTGATCGCCATCTCGACGATCTGCGAGAACTGCTTGTCCCGCTTGTCCCTGAAGCCGACATTGCCGGGATTGATGCGGTATTTGTCGAGCGCCTCGGCACAGCCGGGATGCTCGGCCAGCAGCTTGTGGCCGATGTAGTGGAAGTCGCCGACGATCGGCACGTTGACGCCCATCTTCAGCAGCCGCTCCTTGATGTGCGGTACGGCGGCGGCGGCCTCGTCGCGGTCGACGGTGATCCGCACGAGCTCGGAGCCGGCGCGGGCGAGCGCCGCGACCTGGCCGACGGTGGCATCGATGTCGGCGGTGTCGGTGTTGGTCATCGACTGCACGACGATCGGCGCGCCGCCGCCGACCATGACCCCGCCGACATTGACGGCGACGGTCTGGTGCCGCGCTTCTGTCGAAATACCGCTCATGAGAACCAACCTTTGAAGGGAACGCGGAACAGAACTAGCCCGCCGGCGATCCCGGCGCAAAGCCTCAGCCTACCCGATGCGGTCGGGCCGGCAGGCTCTGGGGGATCATCTAAGCGGGCCGTCAATGAAGTTCCAACTTTTTGCGGTGCGGTCCGTTCCGGACCCTTGGCCCCGGCGGAAGGCCCTTTCTTTCTGGGCCTTCTTTGTGATGTCCCGGTGCCGCCCACCCGGCCATCGCGGGGGAGACTTTACCTGAATTCATTTGCATGCAAACATTATCGGGAACCTGACCGGAGCGGACGATGCCGCACATCACGACGCGCGACGGCACACGCTTGTACGTCGAGGAGGCGGGGCAGGGCACGCCCGTCGTCTTCGTCCACGAATATGCCGGCGACTTCCGCACCTGGGAGCCGCAGATGCGCTATTTCTCGCGCGCGCATCGCTGCGTCACTTATTCGCAGCGCGGCTATCCGCCCTCCGACGTGCCGACCGATCCATCGCGCTACGGCCAGGATCTCTGCCGCGACGACGTCGTCGCGGTCATGGATGCCCTGAAGATCGACAAGGCACACGTCGTCGGCCATTCCATGGGTGCACTGACCGCGCTGCTCGTCGGCCTTAAATATCCCGAGCGATGCCTCAGTATCACCGCCGCGGGTTGCGGCTACGGCTCCAGCCCCGATGCCAAAATCGTCGAAGAGACGCGCCATGCCTCGCGCGAGACCGCGCGCATGTTCGAGACCGACGACTTCAAGACCGCCGCGGCACGCTATGCCGACGGCGCCACGCGGCAGACGCACAAGCACAAGGATCCGCGCGGCTTTGCCGAATTCGCGCAGATGCTGTCGGAGCATTCACCGGCCGGCCACGCGCTGACCATGCGCGAACTGCAGGCGAAGCGCCCGAGCCTTTGGGAGTTGGAGACCGATCTGAAAAAGTTTTGCGTGCCGCTCCTCGTGCTGGTCGGCGACGAGGACGACTGGTGCGTCGACTCGAGCATCTATCTCAAGCGCACCGTGCCGACCGCCGGCCTCTGCGTCATTCCGCGCTCGGGCCACACCGTTACCAGCGAGGAGCCGGCGGCATTCAACGCCGCACTCGCCGATCTGATCGTCAATGCCGAGTCCGGGCGCTGGATGGCGCATCGCGGCAAGTAAACGTTTTTTCTAACGGAGAGTGCGAATGGACCTCAAACTCAAAGGCAAGACCGCGGCAGTGACCGGCGGCTCGGAAGGCATCGGCAAAGGCATCGCGCTGGCGCTGGCCAAGGAAGGCGTCGACGTCGCCATCTGCGCGCGCCGCAAGGAGCCGCTCGAGGCCGCGGCGCAGGAGATCGCGAAAGCCACGGGCCGCAAGATCGTCGCCATTCCCGCCGACCTGCGCAGCGACGCGGACGCCAAGAAGTTCATCACCGAAGCGCACAAGGCGCTCGGCCGCATCGACATCATGGTCAACAATGCCGGCTCGGCGGCCGGTGGCGTCATCGAGCATCTGACCGAGGATGACTGGGAAAAGGGCCTTCAGCTCAAGTTCATGGGCTACGTGCGCTGCCTGCGCTACGTGCTGCCGGTCATGCGCGCGCAGGGCGGCGGCCGCGTCGTCAATCTCATCGGCAATGACGGTGTCAAGCCGTCCTATTGGGAGATCTGCCCCGGTGCGGCGAACGCTGCGGGACAGAACCTGACGATGTCGCTCGCCGGGCAGTACGGCAAGGAGAAGATCTCGTTCGTCGCCGTCAATCCGGGGCCGGTGCGCACCGAACGCTGGGCGGGGCTCGTGGATGCGATGGCGCGGGACATGAAGATTCCGCGCGAGGACGCCGACAGGCTCGCGCCTGCGTCGATTCCGATGGGCCGCATCGCCGAGGTCGAGGAGGTTGCGAACCTGGTCGTCATGCTCGCGTCGCCGCTGGCGGAGATGGTCAACGGCACGATGATCGAGATCGACGGCGGTCAGGACAAGCCGCTGATGGACCGCTTCCGCGATCGGCCGAGGGGCTGACGTTTTCTCCGTTCGTCCCCGCGAAAGCGGGGACCCAGCGCAAACATGCAGCAATGAAAGATCCAACTGGATTCCCGCTTTCGCGGGAATGAACGGAGTGGGGGCGGCGAGGCGCAGCGCCTGCATCTGCGGCACTGCGTGCCTGAAGCGTTCGCTTGACAAGTTTCGGAGTGCGGTCAGACTATTTGCACACTAACAAGTTCGCCACGCCNGAGGCGACGACGACGTTACAGACTTGAACCACATTGCGGATNNTCCGCGCGCCGTCGCGGCCGCCGCCACCGAGGGGAGGAAAGTCATGTTGCCACTGCGTCANCTCATCAAGCTCGCGCTTGCGGGNTCCGTCGCCACCGCCTTNGCGCTNCCTGCGATGGCGCAGCAGACGATCAAGATCGGCGAACTCAACAGCTACAAATCGCAGCCGGCCTTCCTCGACCCCTACAANAAGGGGTGGGAGATGGCGATCGACGAGGTCAACGCCAAGGGCGGCGTCAACGGCAAGAAGCTCGAAGTCATCTCGCGCGATGATGGGGCCAATCCCGGCGATGCGGTGCGCGCCGCGGAAGAGCTGGTCACGCGCGAGGGTGTCGTTGCCATCGCCGGCACGTTCCTCTCCAACGTCGGTCTCGCGGTGACGAATTTCGCCGGCCAGAAGAAGGTGTTCTTCCTCGCCGCCGAGCCGCTCACCGACAAGATCACATGGTCCGACGGCAACAAGTACACGTTCCGCCTGCGCGCCTCGACCTGGGAGCAGACGGCGATGCTGATGCCGGGCGCGACCGCCGCGCACAAGAAGCGCTGGGCGCTGGTCTATCCGAACTTCGAGTACGGCCAGGCCGCAGCCGCCGCGTTCAAGGAGCTGCTGAAGAAAGATCAGCCCGACGCCCAGATCGTGACCGAGCAGGCGCCGCCGCTCGGCAAGATCGACGCCGGCGCGGTCGCGCAGGCAATCGACGACGCCAAGCCCGACGCCATCTTCAACGTCGAGTTCGGCGGTGACCTCGCCAAGTTCGTGCGCGAGGGCAACACGCGCGGCATCTTCAAGAACCGCTTGGTCGTCAGCCTGCTGTCGGGCGAGCCGGAATATCTCGATCCGCTCAAGGACGAGGCGCCGGTGGGCTGGCTCGTCACCGGCTTTCCGTGGAACAAGATCAAGACGCCGGAATATCTCGCCTTCCTGAAAGCCTATCAGGACAAGTACCACGACTATCCGCGCCTCGGCTCGGTGGTCGGCTACGTGACCATGAAGTCGCTCGCCGCCGGCCTCGCCAAGGCCGGCTCGACCGACACCGAAAAGCTGGTCGAGGCGTTCAAGGGCCTCAAGCTCGACAGCCCGTTCGGCCCGTTCGAGTATCGCGCCAGCGATCACCAGGCGACGATGGGCTGCTTCGTCGGCAAGCTCGCGCTCGAGAACGGCAAGGGGACGATGGTCGATTTTAAATATGTCGACGGCGCCTCGGTGCTGCCCGGTCCGGCGGAAGTGGCGAAGCTGCGGCCCGCGAAGGATTGAGCGCTTTCATCCCTCCCCCGCTTGCGGGGAGGGTGGGCGCCAAGGCGACCGGGTGAGGGGGCCTCTCCGCTCGCGACGTGACCCGTCCGGCAGCTCGCTGGCGCTCGCATCCACCCTCCCCTTGCCGGGGAGGGATAAGAAAGAGCCATGACCCTCACCGCCTTTCTTTTCCAGGCGCTCAACGGGCTGTCCACCGCCTCGGGTCTGTTTCTTGTCGCGGTCGGCCTGTCGCTGATCTTTGGCGTCACCCGCATCATCAATATCGCCCACGGGTCCCTCTATATGCTCGGGACTTACGTCGCCTATTCGATTGCGACGCGAGTCGGCGGCGGCCTCGGCTACTGGGGCGCGATGATCGCGGCCGCGCTTGTCGTCGGCGTGCTCGGCGCGCTGATCGAGATCGTGCTGCTGCGGCGCATCTACCGCGCGCCCGAGTTGTTTCAATTGCTCGCCACCTTCGCGCTGGTGCTCGTGATCAACGACGCCACTCTGTATCTCTGGGGACCGGAGGACCTGCTCGGGCCGCGCGCGCCGGGCCTGCGTGGCGCCGTCGAGATATTCGGTCGGCATTTGCCGAGCTATGATCTCTTCCTGATCTTCGTCGGCCCGGCGGTGCTGCTCGGCCTGCACTTCGCGTTCAAGGGCACACGCTTCGGCCGCCTCATCCGCGCCGCGACGCAGGACCGCGAGATGGTAGGTGCGCTCGGCGTCAATCAGGCGATCCTGTTTACCTGCGTGTTCGCGCTCGGCGCCGCGCTCGCCGGCTTCGGCGGTGCGTTGCAGCTCGCGCGTGAGCCGGCGAGCCTGGCGACCGATCTCGTCGCGCTCGGCGACGCTTTCGTCGTCGTGGTGGTCGGCGGCATGGGTTCGATCACCGGCGCTTATCTTGCCGCCGTCATCATCGCCGAGGTGAAGGCGATCTGTATCGGCATCGGCGTCTTCCACATCGGCGCGTTCAGCATCAACGCTTCCAAGTTCACGCTGGTCGCCGAATTCCTGGTGATGGCGGTGGTGCTGATCGCGCGGCCTTACGGCCTCATGGGTAAGCCGCAGGCTACGGTGCGCTCGGTCGCCGAGCCGGAGGATCCGATCCGTCCGGCAACGCCGCTGCTCAAGTGGATGGGCGCGCTCTTGCTCGTGATTCTTCTGGCTCTGCCGTGGCTGGCGCAGACTTCGCCGTACATTCTCGTGCTCGGCATCGACGTCCTGATCGCGGTGATCTTCGCCACCAGCCTGCATTTCATCGCCGGCCCCGGCGGCATGCATTCGTTCGGCCACGCCGCCTACTTCGGCCTGGGCGCATACGGCGCCGCGCTGCTCGTCAAATGGCTGGCGATGCCGATGGGCGTGGCGCTCGTCGCCGCGCCGCTCGCCGCGCTCATCGGCGCGCTGCTGTTCGGCTGGTTCGCGGTGCGCCTCTCTGGCGTCTACCTCGCAATGCTGACGCTCGCCTTCGCGCAGATCGTCTGGGCGACCGTATTCCAATGGGAGGAACTGACCGGCGGGTCGAACGGCGTGATCGGAATCTGGCCGCCGCCGCCATTCGACAAGACCGGCGTCTACTTCCTGCTGACGCTCATGCTCGCGGTGCTCGCCGTGCTGCTGTTGCGGCGGCTATTGTTCGCGCCGTTCGGTTACGCCATGCGCGCCGGCCGCGACAATCCCCTGCGCGCCGAAGCAATCGGTATCGACGTCAAGCGCGTGCACTGGCTCGGCTTCGCCGTCGCCGGTGCGGTGTGCGGGATCGGCGGCGGCCTGTTCGCCTTTGCCAAGGGCTCGATCTCGCCCGAGACGATCAGCGTCGGCCGCTCGATCGACGGCCTCGTCATGGTGCTGCTCGGCGGCATCCAAACGCTCGCAGGGCCGATCGTCGGCGCCTCGTTCTTTGCTACGCTGCAGGACATGGTGATGCGCCAGACCGAATATTGGCGCGCGCTCCTGGGCGTCATCATCCTTGTTCTGGTGCTCGCCTTCCCGCAGGGGATCGCCGGTGCGGCGGCGGCTTTGTTCGCAAGGAGGCGCGCGCCATGACCGTGCTCGGCGTTCGCGCGCTCAGCAAGTCGTTCGGCGGCGTGCACGCGGTCCGGCAGGCGAGCTTCGACGTCGGCCGCGGCGAATTCCTCGCCATGATCGGGCCGAACGGCGCCGGCAAGTCGACCTGCTTCAACATGATCAATGGCCAGCTTGCGCCGGACTCCGGCGAAATCCTGCTCAACGGCGAGAACATCGCCGGGCTCACGCCGCGCGAAGTGTGGCGGCGCGGCGTCGGCCGTACCTTCCAGGTGGCGGCGACCTTCGCCTCGATGACGGTGGCGGAAAACGTGCAGATGGCGCTGATCTCGCATGCCGGCGAGACCTACGGCCTGTGGTGTCCGGCGGCGGCGCGCCATCGCGACCGCGCGCTCGGCCTTCTTCAGCAGGTCGGAATGCGCGAGGCGGCCGACCGTCCGAGCCGCGCGCTAGCCTATGGCGACATCAAGCGCATCGAGCTCGCCATCGCCCTCGCCAATGAGCCCAAGCTGTTGCTGATGGACGAGCCGACCGCGGGCATGGCGCCGCGCGAGCGCAACGATCTCATCGCGCTGGTCAAGCATCTGGTCGTCGAGCGCGGCATATCGGTGCTGTTCACCGAGCATTCCATGGATGTCGTGTTCGCGTTTGCCGACCGCATCGTCGTGCTGGCGCGCGGCCGTGTGATCGCCGACGGCAACGCAGCCGCGATCCGCGAGGATGTGCAGGTGCGCGAGGTCTATTTCGGCAGCGGCAAGACGTTTGCTGGAGCGGCGCGATGAGCACGACAATGCCGCGCGCACGGCTCTCTTCTCCCCTCTCCCTTGTGGAGAGGGGTCGGGGGCGGGGGTCGTTTGTCATCCAGCAAGACCCCCACCCCGATGCGCTTCGCGCGTCGATCCTCCCCACAAGGGGGAGGGTAAAGGAAGCGAGCGCCGCGTGATCTCACTCCCAATCCTCGATGTCGAAAAGCTCAGCGCCTGGTACGGCGCCGCGCGCATCCTCTACGACCTTGATTTGACGGTCGGACGCGGTGAGGTGGTGGCGCTGATGGGCCGCAACGGCGCCGGCAAGACCACGACGATGAAGGCGATCATGGCGCTCGTCGCCGCGCGCAGCGGCAAAGTGCGCTTCAACGGCGAAGATATTTCGCGTCTCAAGCCGTTCGAGATCGCCCGTCGGGGGCTCGGCTTCACGCCGGAGGACCGGCGCATCTTTGTCGATCTGACGGTGATGGAGAATCTCGACATCGGCCGGCAGCCGCCGCGCAATTTTCCGGACGGCACGTCGGCGCCGGTGTGGACGCCTTCGAAATTGTTCAAGCTCTTTCCCAACCTTGCCGAGATGCCGGACCGGCCCGGCGGCCGCATGAGCGGCGGCGAGCAGCAGATGCTGACGGTGGCGCGCACGCTGATGGGCAATCCGCTGATGGTGCTGCTCGACGAGCCGTCCGAGGGCGTGTCGCCGCTGATCGTGGAGCAGATGGCCAACACCATCGTCGAACTCAAGCGCGATGGCCTCGCGATCCTGCTGTCGGAACAGAACCTGCACTTCGCACGCCTGGTCTGCGATCGCGTCTATGTGCTGGAGAAGGGACAGCTTCAGTGGCAGGGCGGCATGGACGAACTCGACCGCAATCAGGAAGTGCAGCGGGCGTATCTGACGGTTTGAGATCGAAGCGGAGAAATTCCGCCCGTATTTGCGCGATTATCGCGGATTAGGCCTTTCTCCGACGGACCTTCGCGGTCATCATGCGTTTTGGAAAGCACACGCAGTTTGCACGGGAAGCGGGAATCATGCCGCGCGAGAAGCTCAAGCTCGGCCACGCTGCGGAAGGGCCCGCCTATTTATTGGACGAGCAGGTCGGGTTCCTCATGCGCGTCGCGATGCAGCGGCACACCTCCATCTTCACGTCGCGCATGACCGACGGCCTGACTCAGACACAGTTCGCCGCGCTCGCCAAACTCTACGAGGTCGGTCCTTGCTCGCAGAACCATCTCGGCCGGCTGATCTATCTCGACGGCGCCACCATCAAGGGCGTGGTCGACCGCCTCGCGCTGCGCGGCTTTGTTACCGCGCTCAACGATCCTAATGATCGCCGCCGCCGCGCCGTCGCGCTCACCGAGCGTGGGCGTGAAGCCACCGAATCGGCGATGAAGGCCGCCGCCGAAATCACGGTGGCGACGCTGGCGCCGCTCTCGCCGGAGGAGCAGCGCTTGATCGCACGCCTCCTGAAGACGCTTACCTGATCGACGCCGCTTGCGAGCGGCGATGATTACGCCGCCTTGCAGTGCGCGCAGATGCCGGAGATCTCGATCACCGGCGTCTTGGGCGTGAACCCCGCTGTGCGCGAGGCGTTGCGGATTGTCTCGGCCACCGCCGCGCTGGCCGCCTCGCCGACCGCGCCGCATTTCTCGCAAATCAAAAATACGACGGGGTCGCCGCTGTCGTGATTGTGCACGCAGGCGATGAACGCATTGCGGCTTTCGATGCGATGCACGAGGCCCTGCTCGCGCAGGAAGTCGAGCGCGCGGTAGATGGTGATCGGCGCCGGCCGGCTGCCGTCATCGGCGAGGCGGTCGATCAACTCATATGCGCCGAGCGGCTGATGACTTGCGAGCAGCGCCTCGAGCACGCGGTGGCGGATCGGTGTCAGCCGCTCCTTGCGCGCCGCGCAGATTGCCTCGGCATGGGCGATCGCATTGGTGGCGCAGCGGTCGTGGTCATGACCGGGCGCCGGAAAAATCGCATGCTTTCGTGCCACCGCCTGCTCCTGTTACGACTAAGTGTAGTCGATCCGGGCGTTCGGGCGAAAATAGCTGCCGGAACCTAGACGTTTCGGTTGTGTTGCACTGCAGCAAAATTCGAGGCAGGGTCGCTGCCTATTCCATTCCGCCGCACTTCGAGAGGTCGTCATGCTCAAAGGCAAGACTGCGCTGGTCACCGGTTCCACCTCGGGCATCGGGCTCGCCATCGCCCGCGCGCTGGCTAAGGACGGCGCCAACCTGATGATCAACGGCTTCGGCGACAAGGCGGCAATCGAGCAGGAGCGGGCGGCGCTCGAGAAGGACTTCGGCGTCAAGGCGCGGTACTCCGGCGCCGACATGAGCAAGCCGGCCGAAATTGCGGCCATGATCGGCGAGACCGAAAAAGAGTTCGGTTCGCTCGACGTGCTCGTCAACAATGCCGGCATCCAGCACGTCGCCAACATCGAGGATTTCCCGATCGACCGTTGGGACGCGATCATCGCGATCAATCTGTCGTCGTCGTTTCACACCATCCGCGCTGCCATTCCCGGCATGAAGAAGCGTAAATGGGGGCGCATCATCAACATCGCCTCGGCGCACGGCCTCGTCGCCAGCACCCAGAAAGTCGCTTACGTCGCTGCCAAGCACGGCCTCGTCGGTCTGACCAAGGTGGTCGCCATTGAAGCGGCGAATGACGGTGTCACCTGCAACGCCATCTGCCCCGGCTGGGTGCTGACGCCCTTGGTGCAGAAGCAGGTTGACGCGCGCGCGAAACAATCCGGCCAATCGAACGAGCAAGCCAAGATCGCGCTCATCTCCGAGAAGCAGCCGATGCACGAATTCTCCAAGCCGGAGAACATCGGTGCGCTCGCCGTCTTCCTCGCGTCCGATGCGGCCGCGACAATCACCGGCTCGTCTTATTCGATCGACGGGGGCTGGACCGCGCAGTGATCGACTTGCTCGCGCGCGCCTTCGGCACATCGCGTGCCGACAAAAACGGACCGAAACGCATCAATCTGGCGCTGCAAGGCGGCGGCGCGCACGGCGCCTTCACCTGGGGTGTTCTCGAGCATCTGCTCGAGGACGGGCGGATCGCCATCGACGGCATTTCCGGCACGTCTGCCGGTGCGGTCAACGCGGTGATGCTCGCCGACGGCCTGCGCCGCGGCGGCGCGGACGAGGCGCGCAAGCGCCTTTCGGATTTTTGGCGGGCGGTGAGCCTCGGCGGCGACCTGCCGCCCTTGCAGCGCGCGGTGCTCAACCGCCTGTTCTCGTTGCTGCCGAGCGATAGTTCGCCGACCTTCGATTGGCTCAACGCCTGGTCGCGCTATCTTTCGCCTTACGACGTCAATCCGCTCAACATCAATCCGCTGAAGGACTTGATCGAGCGCTTCGTCGATTTCGAGGGCCTGCGCGCCGATCCGCGGGAGCTCTTCATTGCCGCGACCAATGTGCAGACCGGCCGGCTGCACATCTTTCCGCACGACAAGATCTCGGCCGAGGCGGTGATGGCCTCGGCGTGCCTGCCGGCGGTGTTTCGCGCGGTCGAAATCGAAGGCGTGCCCTATTGGGACGGCGGCTATCTGGGCAATCCGGTGCTGTTTCCATTCTTCCGTGCCACCGCCACAGAAGACGTGCTGATCGTGCAGATCAATCCGCTGATGCGCAAGAAAGTGCCGCGCGCGACGCGCGATATCGTGGCGCGCGTCAACGAGATCACTTTCAATTCCGCGCTGATGGCGGAGCTGCGCGCCATCGAGTTCGTCAACCGGCTGATCGAGCAAGGCAGGGTGCCACACGGCACGGGGCCGAACGAGTACCGGCGCGTTCGCGTGCATCGCATTGTGCTCGAAGGGCTCGGCGAGCGTATCTCATCGTCTACCCGGCTGCGCAACGACCTCGAGTCCTTCGAATTGTTGCGCAAGCTCGGTCATCGCGGTGCGCGCCGCTTTCTCGATGGGCACTATACCGACATCGGCGTGCGATCGAGCATCGATCTGAAGGCGGAGATCGGCGCGGAGCGGGAGTGATTCCCATCTGTCATGGCCGGGCTTGTCCCGGCCATCTCGCTTAGGACGGCAAGGCTGTGCCATCCTAATCGGGATCACCGGGTCTCGGCGCTGCGCGCCGGCCCGGTGATGACAAAGCGAGAATATGCCCCTGCTCACCGCCGAAATCGGATCGACGCGACTCGACATCGTCGTCGCCGACATCACGACGCTCGATGTCGATGCCATCGTCAACGCCGCCAACCGCAAACTCTTGGGTGGCGGCGGCGTCGACGGCGCGATCCATCGCGCGGCGGGTCTCGGACTGGGTCAGGAATGCGCGACTTTGGGCGGCTGCGACACAGGTTCGGCCAAGATCACGAGCGGGCATCGGCTGATAGCACGGCACATCATCCACGCCGTCGGCCCGGTGTGGAACGGCGGCGGCCACANCGAGGACGCGCTGCTTGCCGGCTGCTACCGCACGGCGCTCGACCTCGCCGCGCAGCACCGGCTGGTCTCGCTTGCCTTTCCGGCGATCTCGACCGGCGTCTATGGCTTTCCCGCCGACCGTGCGGCACGCGTCGCCGTCGGCACGGTGGCAGCGGAAGTGTCCGCGGCACCACGCGGCATCGCCCAGGTCATCTTCTGCTGCTTCTCGGAGGCGAGCGCCGCGCATCACCAGGACGCGTTCGCGGAGTTGGGGCTGGCCTGAACTAAATCTTCGGCGCCACGTCGAGCCGCACGATCCAGTTTTCCATGCCTGGCTTCGCCGCGGGATAGAGCTTCAGCACGTCGGGATCGTGGCCCGGCACCATGTGATGGCGCGAGGAGGCGAGCTTCAGAAGCTTCTTGTAGCCCTCGAGCGTGTCGGCGACGCTGTAGGTGATCGGAAAGACGCGACCTTCGTCGATGTGCGAGTAGAGATGACACGCGTCTGAAGAGATGACGACGTCGCCGCGCTGCGTCTTCACCCGCACCGACTGGAGGCCTTTCGAATGGCCGCCGATCTTGTGCAGGCTGATGCCCGGCGCGATCTCCTCGTCGCCGTCGTGGAAGTCGACGCGATACGAAAACACCTTCTTCACCATCGCGTGCACGTCGCTTTCCGAGAACGGCACGCGCAGCATCTTGTGGCACATGCAGCGGCCGGTGCTGTACGCCATTTCGGTGTCCTGGACGTGGTAGCGCGCGTTCGGGAACAGATCGTAATTGCCGGCGTGGTCCCAATGCATATGNGTGGCGATGACGTGNTCGACCTTGCCCGGATCGACACCGAGCGCCTTGAGTCCTTCGCCGACCGGCTTGGTGATCGTGCGGCCGCGCTCCTTGGCCGCCGTCTCGTCGAAGCCGGTGTCGCAGACGAACGTGCCGTGCGGTCCCTTGATCACCCAGACGTAATAGGAAATCGACGTCATCTCGTCGTGCGGATCGCCGAAAATGTAATTCTCGGCGCGCTTGCGGCCATGCGAGCCGTAGCAGATGGCGTAGACCTCGTGGATGTCGTCGCTCATGACTTCTTGGCTCCGATGGTCACGCCGGCGCGCGTCTCGATCAATTTGACGATGGCGGTGAAGTCGCTGTCGCCGCCATACTCGGTGTTGGTCGCTTCCCACTGATCGAGCACGCTGCCCATCACTGCATGCGGCGTGCCGTGGCCCTTCGCTTCGTCGAAGCAGAGCCGCACGTCCTTGAGCATCAGCGCGGTGGCGAAGCCGTAGTTGAACGTGCGCGGCAGGATCGACTGCGGGAATTTCTGGTCCGAGGCGCGCGACCGGCCCGACCCGGCATTGATCACGTCGATCATGATGGCGGCGTCAAGCCCGGCCTTCACGCCCATCGCTACCGCTTCCGCGGTCGCCGCCATGGCGCTGGCCGAAAGGAAATTGTTGGCGAGCTTCATGGTCTGCGCCATTCCCGGCTTCTCGCCGATGACGAACACTGTGCCGAACACCGCGAGCGCATCCTTCACCGTGTCGACGTCGGCCTTGGGTCCGGAGACCATCACCGCGAGCGTCCCCTTGGCAGCGCCGCCGACGCCGCCCGACACGGGACAGTCGATCTGCACGATGTTCTTCTTCGCCAGCATCGCGGCGATCTTGATCGCCATGCCCGAGCCGGTGGTCGACAGGTCGACGAAGCGCTTGATGCGCTTGCCGTGGATGACGCCGCCTGCGCCTGTCGCCACTTTCTCCGAAACCTGTAGGGACGGCAGGCTCGCCATCACGGTCTCGACCCGGTCGGCGAGGTCCTGCGGCGAGGCGGCGAGCTGCGCGCCGAGCGCCACGAACGGCGCCACCGCGTCGTTGCGCGTGTCGTAGACGACGAGCTTGTGACCGGCCTCGATGAGGCGGCGAGCCATGGGGGCGCCCATGTTCCCCAGGCCGATGAAACCAATGTCCATGATGACTTCCCGAATGATCTTCTTGAGAGCGCGACTTTGCCCGACAGCGACCGGCTTGTCAGGGGCGGCGGGAACATGGCCGCCCGGCGAAACCATTGCTGCCGGGAGACCGCTTTTCATACTTGACGTTATTATAAGGATGCTTATTATATACCAGCTAACGATAACCTGGATTCGACGAATTCCATGTCCAAAGTTCCCATTTCCCGCGAAATTGCCATCGGCCTGATCGATGGCGCCCGCATGCTGCGCACCTATGCCGACCAGCGCGCGCGCCAATTCGGCATTTCGCGCTCGCAATGGACCGTGCTGATGCGGCTCGACCGCTTCGAAGGTCTGAAGCAGTCAGAACTCGCCGAAGTGCTCGACCTTCAGCCGATCTCGCTGACCCGCCTGCTCGATCGTCTCGCCGAGAACGGCCTGATTGAGCGCCGCCCCGACCCCAACGACCGCCGCGCCAACCGGCTCTATCTCACGCCGGCAGCGCGGCCGCTGCTGATACAGCTCTCCGAGCTCGGCGAAGACGTGATGGGGACGGTGCTCGACAAAATGGACGAAGCGTCGCGCGAGCGGCTGCTGAAGGACCTTGACGCGATCAAGGACAATCTGCGCGACGCCATCGCTCGCAACGCCGCCAACGATCAAACTGCGACTGGTTAAGCACATGAGTGACAAGGCTTTGAAAATCGTTTCCGTCCCGGAAGCCAAATCGGCGACGGAAGCCAAGACCGAGGCGGCTCAGCCGGCGCCCGCGCCGCGCAATAATCGCAAGCGACTGCGGATGATCCTGCTCGTCGTGCTGCCGCTGATCGCGCTGGCCGGCGGCGGGCTGTTCTATATGACGGGCGGCCGCTACATCGAAACCGACAACGCTTATGTCGGTTCGCAGAAGGTTCTGATCACACCGGACATCTCCGGCAAAATCGTTCACGTGGCGGTGCGCGAAGGCCAGCACGTCAATCCAGGCGACGAGTTGTTCACGCTTGACAAGCAACCCTATCAGATCGCGCTGGAGGGCGCTAAGGCGAAGCTCAACGCCGCGCGGACCGACTACGAGAAGGCGAAGACCACGCTCAAGTCGCTGACCACGCTCGCCGACCTCGCGCAGAAGAACTCGGCATTGAAACAGCGTGACGTCGACCGCAAGCAGCGGCTGCTGTCATCACAGGCTGGTTCGCAAGCCGACGTCGACACCGCTGCCGGAGGTCTGGTGACGGCTGAATTGCAGGCGAAGTTCACCGAGCAGCAGCGCGACACGACGCTCGCTCAATTGCTCGACGATCCGAACCTGCCGCTCGAGCAGTTCCCCGAATACGCCCAGGCAAAAGCCGCGCTCGACGGCGCCCAGCGCGATCTCAATCACACCGTCATTCGTGCGCCGATCTCGGGCATCGCCACGCAGGTCGACAGCATTCAGCTCGGCCGCTTCGTCCCCGCCGGCACGCCGGTGTTTAGCGTGGTCGACGATGAGGCGCCGTGGGTGGACGCAAATCCGAAAGAGACCGATATCACCTATCTTCGTATCGGCCAGAAGGCGACGCTCGACGTCGATGCGTTTCCCGACCGCACCTTCAGCGGCACGGTGACCTCGGTCAGCCCCGCAACCGGCGCGCAGTTCTCGATCCTGCCGCCGCAGAACGCCAGCGGCAATTGGGTCAAGGTCGTGCAGCGCGTGCCCATGCGCATCACTTTCGACAAGGACAGCGCCACGCGTCTGTTGCGCGCGGGGATGAGCGTGACGGTGTCGATCGACACGCATCACAGCCGCTGGCCGTCCTGGCTCGGCGGCGGCGCGTCGGCCAAGGAAACCGCGAACTAAGGAAAGCTGCGAGGCGATGAGTCCCTCCGCCACGAGCGCCATGTCGCCGAATTTTCGGCGCACGATGGTGACGGTCTGCGCCATGACCGCCACCGTCATGCAGGCGCTCGATACGACGATCGCCAATGTGGCGCTGCCCTACATGCAGGGCTCGTTGTCGGCCTCGCTCGACCAGATCAACTGGGTCCTGACCTCCTATATCGTCGCCTCGGCGATCATGACGGCGCCGATGGGTTGGCTCGCCGACCGGTTCGGCCGCAAGAAGCTGTTCATCGTCTGCGTCGCCGGCTTCACCGTTGCCTCGCTGCTCTGCGCGTTGGCGCAGAACATCGATGAGATCGTGCTGTTCCGCCTGCTCCAGGGCATGGCGGGCGCGGCGCTGGTGCCGCTGTCGCAGGCGGTGCTGCTCGATTCCTATTCGGTCGAGGAGCGCGCGGGCGCGATGGCGATCTGGGGCATCGGCGTGATGCTCGGTCCGATCATGGGACCGACCCTCGGCGCCTGGCTGACCGACAACTATTCCTGGCACTGGGTCTTCCTGATCAACCTGCCGATCGGCCTCATGACGGTCGCCGGACTGTCGGTGTTCATGCAGGAGACCGACCTGCACACGCATCTGCGCTTCGACTGGTTCGGCTTCATCGCGCTCGCCGTCGGCATCGGCTCGCTCCAGATGCTGCTCGACCGTGGCGAGCAGGTCGGCTGGTTCGGCGCCAACGAGATCTGGATCGAGGCGATCATCTCGATCTTCGGCTTCTACTACTTCTTCGCCCATTCGCTGACGACGGACGAGCCCTTCGTGCGGTTCGAGATGTTCAAGGACCGCAATTTCATCGCTGGCGTCGTCTTCATGGTGGTGATCGGAGTGGTCCTGTTTGGCACGATGGCGCTGGTCACGCCGTTCATGCAGAACCTGCTCGGCTACCCGATTCAGACCGCGGGCTTCCTGCTCGGCTCGCGCGGCGTCGGCACGCTGCTCACCATGATGGTGGCGCCGCGGCTGATGAAGCACATCGAAATACGCTGGTTGATTCTCGCCGGTCTGCTGATCACCGGCGCGACCTTGTGGATATTCACGGGCTTTTCGCTCGACACGACGCAGTACACGATCGTCACGACCTCCATCGCGCAGGGCGTCGGCCTCGGCCTTCTGTTCGTGCCGATCACCACGGCGGCCTTCGCCACGCTGCCGGGCAACCTGCGCACCGGCGGCACGGCGATGCTCACGCTCGTGCGCAACATCGGCTCCTCGATCGGTATTTCGATGGTGATCGCGCAACTGACCAGCGAGACTACGGTGATGCACGCACGGCTCGCCGAGGACGTGACGCCGTTCAATGGCGCGCTGCAAATGCCGAATGTGAGTTCGATCCTGAACATCGCGACCGACAGCGGCCGCGCCATGCTCGACGCCATCGTCACGCAGCAGGCGACGCTGAT
>JGI20207J14881_1000310_pt1 | contig 18143 bp, 15 predicted proteins | sample NGESurdeep092012_4_FD_14881 | JGI IMG/M metagenome (IMG submission 14881)
ACTGGGCGTCGGTTAGGTCACTTGAATAGGCCACGACTTGATAGTGCCGGTCGTGGCGCTTGGGGCACTCGCCAAATAGAACACACGCTCTAAGGACGTGTACCTGGGAGTGCGGGCGGGTGGGTAAGGGTCGATTCGAGGTAAATGCTGCCGTTATTAGGGCTCCAGAACCCTTTAAGGTGCTTCTATGAACACCCCAATTTCCCCCTCGGAACTACCCTCAACCCTCGCTGGCCTTCGGGCATCAGGCTACGAGTCGCGCTCGATTCGAGACGAGATCCGCCGAAACCTCGAAGACCGACTGGCCGCGGGCGTCGCGCTCACGTCATCGATCTTGGGTTACGAGGACACCGTGTTGCCCCAACTCGAGACGGCCCTCCTCGCGGGACACGACATCATCTTGTTGGGCGAGCGCGGACAGGCGAAGACGCGCATCATCCGGTCGCTCGTGGAACTCCTCGACGAGTGGTTGCCCGTCGTGGCCGGCTCGGACGTCCGCGACGATCCCTACAATCCGATCTCGGCGTTCGCGATCGACCTGGTCGCCGAGAAGGGCGACGAGACACCCGTGCGCTGGATCCACCGCAGTCAGCGCTTCGCCGAGAAGTTGGCCTCACCCGACACGTCGATGGCGGACCTCATCGGCGAAGTCGATCCCATCAAGGTCGCCGGGGGACTCTTCCTCGACGATCCCAAGGCGCTCAGCTACGGGCTCGTGCCGAAGTCGAATCGTGGCATCTTCGCCATCAACGAACTACCTGACCTGTCCGAGCGGATCCAAGTGGGTCTTCTCAACGTGCTCGAAGAGCGCGACGTGCAGATCCGTGGTCACTTGGTGCGACTCGACCTCGACGTCTTGGTGGTCGCGACCGCCAACCCCGAGGATTACACCAACCGCGGTCGCCTCATCACGCCGCTGAAGGACCGTTTTGGCTCACAGATCCGCACGCACTATCCAACCGAAGTCGCGACCGAGATCGAGATCATGCACCAAGAGGCTCACCTGCCGACGGCGCCGGTGCCCATAAAGGTCCCGTGGTTCATCGACGACATCGTCGCGCGCGTCAGTCACGTCGCGCGCCGTAGTCACGTCATCAGCCAGACCTCGGGCGTGTCCGTGCGCCTGTCGATCGCGAACTACGAAACGGTCGTCGCGAACGCGCTGCGTCGTACGTTGCGCACGCACGACGCCGTCGTCGTGCCGCGGGTGAGCGACCTCAGCGCCATGGTGCAGTCGACGCAGGGCAAGATCGAGTTCGACACGATGGACGACAGTGACGCCGATCAGGTCATCGCTGCCTTGGTCGCGCTCGCGATCCGCCAGTGCTTCAGTGACGTCCTCTTGGAAGAGGCGCCCGAGATCGTCGAGGCCTTTAACTCCGAGGCCATCGTGCACACGGGTGACGACTTGCCCGACGCCGACTACCTCGCGGTGCTCGCTGCCATGCCCTCGTTGGACGCGCCCGTGGAACGAATCGCTGGTCCGGGCGCGAGCGACGGCGAGAGGGCGGCGGCCGTTGAGTTCGTGCTCGAGGGGCTCTACCTCACCAAGCGCCTCGCGAAGGACGCCTCGGGAGCGAGGGCGCTCTACCGCTCTAGGAACCGGTAGTGCCCGTTCGCTACGGCTACCGTCGCTTCGGCGAAGACGACGACTTCAACGACCTCGACGTCGAGGAGATGCTCGCGCACCTGGCGGACGACTTCATGGAGAGTGGCGACCTCGACGACGCCACGGACCGACTGCTGCGAGACGGCTTCACGACGGAAGACGGCGAGCGGGTCGAAGGTCTGCGAGACCTCCTCGACCGGACCCGCAAGAAGCGGCGCGAACTCGAACAGCAAGGTGACCCCGACGGCGAGATGCAACGCTACCGCGAGTGGCTGGAGGACATCGAGGCACTCGAGACGTCCGAACTCGACGAACTGCTGGCGGACGCCGAGGCGTCCGACGACGAACGTCGTCAAGAGGTGACGCGCGACCTCGTCGATCAGAAGAAGATGCAGCGCGAACTCATGAGCGACTCACTCGGCGACCGGCTGGGGGAGTACCGCGACTACGAGTTCGTCTCTTCGAAGGCCCGCGAAGAGTTCGAGGAACTGTTGAGCGAGCTCGAAGGCGACGTGCTCGACACGTACTTCGAGAAGTCGAAGGAGTTCATGGGTCGCCCGGACCCCGAAGAGCTCGCGCGCATGCGCGACATGATGGACGCGTTGTCGACGATGATCGAACAAGACCGACGTGGTGAAGAGCTCGACCCCACGTTCCAAGACTTCATGGAGAAGTTCGGCGACTTCTTTCCCGGTGCCGAGAGCCTCGAGGACGTCGTTCGCCAGATGGCGGAGCGCGCCGCGGCCGCCGAAGCGATGTTCAACTCTTTGTCGAGTGAGCAGCAAGGCGAACTTCGATCGCTCTTCGACGAGATGATGCAGAACATGGAGCTCAACTTCTCCATGAACCGACTCGTGTCGAACTTGCGTCAGGCGACGCCCGATCTCGACTGGAATCGCGCGCATCGCATGCGCGGTCAAGACGGATCACCCTTCGCGCAGGCTACGTCGATCGCCGAACAACTCGGTCAACTAAAGGGTCTCGAGGACTTCCTCGGCCAGAGTCACGCCGCGCAGGGCCTACCGGAAGTCGACGTCGAAGCAGTGCGGCGAAACTTGGGTGACGACGCCGCGCGACACGTTCAGCGTCTCCAAAAGGCGCTGCAGGGACTGAAGGACCAGGGATTCATCGATCGCCAGAGCAACCGATTGAAACTGAGCGCGAAGGGGATCCGAAAGATCGGCCAGATCGCCCTGCGTGACCTCTTCAGCCAGCTGCACGACTCACCGACCGTCGGCGCGCACCCGGTAGCGACGTTGGCGCGCGGCGGTGACCGCGAGGAGACGGCGAAGCCATGGGAGCCGGGCGAGGCGTTCTCGCTGCACTTGGGAAAGACGCTGAAGAACGCGCTGTTGCGCCAAGGTCCCGGCACACCGCTGCAACTGCACGCGGACGACTTCGAAGTCGAAGAGTACGAGGCGACGCGACGCTCGGCGACAGTGTTCGCGATCGACCTGTCCTTATCGATGGCCATGCGCGGCAATCTCGTGCCCGCGAAGAAGATGGTGTTGGCACTCACGCAACTCATTCGCTCGAAGTTTCCCCGAGACTTCGTCGCGGTCGTCGGTTTCGGTGAGACGGCACAGGAACTCAAGATCGACGACATTCCAGCCCTCACGATCGACTACAACTACGGCACCAATCTCCAGCACGCCCTGGCGCTCAGTCGTCACCTCCTTCGAAACGAACGCGGAGAGCGTCAGATCGTGGTCGTGACTGACGGTGAGCCCACGGCCCATCTCACGTCCTCGGGCGAGCCCTTCTTCTCGTGGCCTCCCGTCAAAGAGACCCTCGATAAAACCATGGCCGAGGTGCTTCGCTGTACCAAAGCGGGACTCACGATCAACACCTTCGCACTCGACATCGAACGCAGTCAGTTCCCGTTCGTCGAGCAAATTGCCCGGGTCAATGGCGGGCGCCTCTTCTACACCGACGTGGACGACCTGGGCATTTACGCGCTCGACGACTTCGTCAAGCACCGCCGAGCGGGCTAAGCGAAACCCGTCCCACCAGGCTCTTCGATAATTCGATTTGCATTTTCCTTAAAACCCCGCAACAATGACACCGTTGTAATTACATCGGTGGTAATTTCCGCCGACGGGGAGGATCGCCAGGTGGAAATCGTCGAACTGTTGAGCGGAATGGAAGATCGTGGCTGGCAGGCTCGGTCGAACTGCATGGGCGTAGACCCGGACCTCTTCTTCCCCGAGCGTGGTGCTTCCACCCGCGAAGCCAAAGAAGTGTGTCGCGGATGCGTCGTGCGCGAAGACTGCCTCGAGTACGCGTTGGAGAACGGCGAGAAGTTCGGGATCTGGGGCGGGATGAGTGAGCGCGAGCGTCGTCGTCTTCGTCGAGCCCGCGCCATCGAACGTCGCGCGCAGGCCGGCTGAGCAACTACGCCAGTCGAGCTTCGATCGTCTTTTCGTAACTCAACCCGAGTTGTTGCCAACGCGAGGGATCTTGTGTTCGCAGCACCGCCTCGGGAATGAGACCAACTAACTCCGCGTGGTCGATCGCGCCGCGCGCTACGAGGTACGCGACTTCGTCGTAAAGAGTCGACGGTCCGACAACGAGAGGAGCGATCAAATTGAAACTGATCTGCGTGAACTCGCCAATTCGAAACGAAAGCGCGCGTACCTCGCGACGTCGAAGTGACTTCGCTATGGCCTTACCTTCATCGTGAGAGATGCCGAGCACCCAAAGGTTCCACGCCACGAGCACGCTCCTCGCGCCGAGTGCACTGGCGCCCCAGCGGACGTCGGGGACCTCGGGACCATGATCGGGGGACAACGTTCGAAACGCCCCGCGTCGAACGTCGGGCAAGGACCGGGTGGATCCGTCATCCAGTAGTCCGTAGAGAAAGATCGGCAGACGAAAGGTGGTGGCTAGCCAGGCGGCGGTCTCGTCACGCAGGGCTACGGCCCTGGGCGCGTCTCTCTCGTCGAGCGCCACGAAGGGCACCACGTCGAGCACGCCGAATCGCGGATGCACGCCTTGATGGTCGTGAAGGTCGAGGGACTGCAACGCGGCGCTCGCGAGGGATCGCACGTCACGGCGTAGTGGTTCGCGGTCGTGAATCAGTGTGAACACACTGCGATTGTGCGTGTCGTCAGCGTGACGGTCTCGCAACGAGTCGCCCGCGCTGGTACTCAGTTGGTCTAGGAGATCGAGTCGTCGTCCCTCGGAGATGTTGACGACACACTCGAACAAGAGGGTCGCTTAGTGAAGATCGCGGTTAAAGAGGCGCACCCTGCGACGTTCGCGAAGCAGGCGACGACGTTCACGCTCGCTCTTGCCACCCCACACGCCGTGGTCGATGTGATTGTCGAGTGCGTACACGAGACACGCACTTGCAACTGGACACGTCACACAGATCCGTTGAGCGATGATGACGCCCACACCATCACGGGGAAAGAAGGTCTCTGCTGGATACTCGCGACACTTACCGTCGGCCATCCATTCGGTACTCATACTTACCTCCCTTCCTTGCTATTCCTACCCTTACTTCTACACTCACAGTAGCGACCTTGCGGGTCACCAATCGACACCGCTTGCTCATAGGTTCATGAGGATTTCGTCTCTTAGAGGTGGCTTAGAGAACATTTTGCGAAGTCCAGTAGAATGACGAAAGTACGTGCGTTCGTAACGCAATCGTAAGGAGTCTCGTGAGTCAAGTCCCCACAACAGAAGTCATCGAGGTCGTCGACCCAGTGGGTCACGTCCAGGTCATCTACCTCGGGCCGGTGGCCCCGCACTGGGAGTGCCGCATGGTCTTCGGTGACGAAGAGCAGATCCAGGCCTTCGTCGACCGCGTTGACGCGCGCCTTCGTTTCCTTCCCCCACACGACCCCCAGTTCCGTCGCAACCGCGAGCGCGTGAACCGTGACGCCGAGCGAGAGAACCTGCTCGTCGAGTGGAACCTCGGGTACGACGAAGAGGGCTAGGCGAGCGGCGAGTTCGTCACTCGCTCGTACCACGCGTCGGGGTCGCTCAGTTCGGCGGCGCTCGGCAGCCCGTCGACGCGTAGCAGCGCACCAAAGACGCTCAGTGAGTGCTTCTCCGCGAGCGCCGACACGAAGGTCGTCGCCGCGTCGTGATGAGGTCCTTGGGTCGAGATGCCAAAGAGCGCGGCTGCCGCGTCTTCGCCGCGCGCGTCGCTGCGACGGTGTCGAGCGTAAGCCTCAGCGAGTGCGGGTCGTGGACCGAGCAGCTTCTCAGTGATGTCCTGCGCCGCGGCGCAGAAGAAGGCGAGCAACACGCTCGAGGCCGCGTTAATCGCGCGCGTGGCGTCGCTTTCCTCGGGAACTTCGATCCCGTCGAGGAGTGCCTCGGGGTTGTTCATCATGTCGTTGATGTCGCCCGATTCCATCATCCCCTGCAGGCGACCCATGAGGTCTCCCTGGATGGCGTTCGACTCGTTGACGGTATCGATGAGAAGGGCGCGCAACGCGTCGCCGGTACCGGGCTGGGAGAGGACGAGCGAGGCGACGAACTCTTGCGCAAGGGCGAAGACGTAGACCTCGTCGTGCTCCAGCGACCACTCGCTCGCGAAGTTGGCCAAGTTGTTGACTACGAGGAGGTGCTGTTCGTTGAGGCGCGGCAGCGGCAGGACGGCGAGCGACCACGCGCGCGACGAGAAGTGGCCCGCAACCGACCCCATCTGAAAGCCCGCGAAGAGCGGTCCGATCGTCGACGAGATCTGCGCCATCAGTTGACTGTTCGCGTCCGCGTCGTCGAGTTCTTCACTCGTCGAGGGTGGCGCGCTCGTCGTCATCGGGTTCATCAAGGGTCGCCACTGCTCGAGGGCGGCAAGCGTGAGCGCCGATCGGTTCACCGCGACGACCGACGGTTCACTCGACACGCCAAAGAGGGCGTCGACGTGTCGTCCGACGAGCGGAGCCAACTCTTCGAGTCGCTGGCGCTCGATCGGTTCTGGATTGGGGTCACCGTCATCACCTCGCGCGATGTTCATCGCCAGTTGGGTGGCCGTCGTGTACCAGGCGTCGGGCCCCTGTTGGCTCAACATCGAAAAGATGTCGCCGAACATGTCGCCGAATGGATTACTCGTCACGGCACCAACTTAGAGGGACAGCCCAGCGTCACGTTCGTGTGGTGCACGCTGGACTTGTGGTCGAAGGTAAGTTGCACCGTGGTGTAAGCGGGCGTCAGGTAGAGCGTCGAGACCAACTGATTCCAGTTGTCGATGTCCCTGCCGTTCCACGTGGTGAGGACGTCGCCCACGGCGATGTTCGCGTGCGCCGCGGCGCTGTAGTGAATGACGTTCGTCACGAGCACGCCGCCACCCTGTTCGTCCTTACCGGCCACGCCGAGCTGCGCGTGACAGCCGTGGCCCGTGGCGACGACCACGGCGACCTCGGCGACGAACTGCGCGGGGTACCAGAAGTGTCGTGACGACAGGACCGCCACGACGTGTCCACTCGCGTCGACCGCGATGGCGTCGACGTAACTACTGAGACTGGTGTCGGATTTCGTGGCGAGGTAGCGCACGACACTCTGGGCGTTGATGAGGGGGTCACCGAGGGTCGTCATCGACCAGTCGTACTCGGGTTTCTTCGTCGAGCCGCGAACGATCGGTGCCACTGCGACGACCGACGTGCTCGCGGGCATGGGGTCGAGCTTCAGGGCGGCGATCGGAACACTCAGGTGCACGATGGAAAAGCCCATGACGTTGTCGCGACCCTTCAGCGTCACGGGGAAGTTCACCTTGGCGGCGGTGGATCCGGTGATGAGCGCGTTCACGGGAATGGTGACCGTGGTGACCGCGAGGTTGTGGGGCAGCACGAGCGCCGAGACGTGCACTACGTGACCGGGCGTCGTGATCGTGAGGTCGACGGTGCCCTGGGCGGCGGCGCGCGCTGACGCCGGCAAGGCGCTCAGCGTGGTGGCGAGGTGCGCGGGGAGATCGCTGTTGGGCGTACCGGCGCCGCGGTTGACCATGAGGACGATCCCACCGACCACCAAGAGCACGGCCATGACGCCCGCAATGGCGCGAGGGACCTTGGAGTGGGGTCGTACGTTGGTCGTCGTCGCCAGTGTTTCAAAGCTCGGGAGCTCACTCGGGTGCACCCAGGGACGGCTTTCGGCCGACGGTCGCGCGCGGCGGCTTCGACGCCACCACTTCGATCTATCCCCACTAGCCACCTAGTGCAGGTTAGTTACGAACGGCCTCTCGATGGCATCGCCCTAACATCGTTACTCATGGCTTTAGACGTCGCGCTTGATATCGGCACCTCGCACACGCGCCTGGCGACGAGCCAGCGTGGTGTCCTGTTCGACGAACCGACGATGGTCGCGATCGACACGAACTCCGGTGTCGTCGTCGAAGTAGGCCACGGCGCGCTCGAACTCGTTGGTCGCACGTCACGACACGTCGTCGTGTTCCGACCCTTCAATCAAGGCGCGACGGTTGACTTCGACGTGACGGCGCGCCTCATCGAAGCGCTGTTCGATCGCGCGGGAGTCTCGAAGTTGAGCAGGGCGCGCGTCGTGATGAGCGTCCCTTCCCTCGCGACGGCCATCGAACGTCGAGCGCTGCGACAGGCCGCCATCCAAGCGGGCGCGCGCGAAGTGTCGCTCGTCGAGGCGCCCCTCGCCGCCGCGATTGGCCTCGGTCTGCCTGTCCAAGATCCCATTGGCTCGGCGGTGACGCTCATGGGCGCGGGCGCGTCCGAGGCGGCGGTCATCTCTCTCGGCGGCATCGTCACCGGCGGCGCGCGCCGTATCGGTGGCAACGACGTGGACGCGGCGATCGCGACAGCTTTGCGACTCAACGTCGGCGTCGTCGTCGCGCCGTCCGTCGTCGAGATGCTCAAGTGCACCCTCGCCTCCGCACTCGGTCGAACGGCGGGTCTCGTGGAAGTCGTCCTCGCGCGCACTGTGGACCGCGGCGATTCCGTGGAAGTCGAAGTGACCGCCGAGCTGGTGAACGGTGCGGTGCACGACGTCCTCAATTCGACGATCCGCATGGTCGAAGAGTGCTTGAGCGACACGCCACCTGATCTCTCACAGGACGTCAGCGCCAGAGGGATGACGTTGGTCGGCGGCCACGCCAACTTGATGGACGTCGCGGAACTGATCGCGACGGCGACCGGGGTGGAGGTCAACGTGGCTCCCCTGGCCGACCTCGTCGTCATTCAGGGGCTCCAGGCCTGTCTCGAAGAGATGTCCTCGCTGCACGCGTTGTTTCGTAGCGCCGACCGCTAGTCCTCACTGCTTCGAAGCTGCGAGACCGCTGAGCGCACTTGCCAGTCGCGGTCCTCGCCGGCCTCGTCGAGCGCGGCGTCGATGTCGGGACCTTCGAAGTTCGCGAGCGCCACGATCGCCCGACGACGAATCGGTGGCTTGTCTTTCAGTGACGCGATGATCGTCGACCTCGCGCGGTCGTCGCCGATGGCGCCGAGTGCGGCGATCGCCGCCTCGCGACAGCGCGCGTCGTCGTGGGTTGTCGCGACCACGCACAGTGCTTCAACCGCGTTGACGTCAAGGTGTTCGCCGAGTGCGAAGGCGGCGGCTTCGATGACGAGCGCGTCGTCGTCGTTGAGTAGGCCGTTCACCTCGATCAGTAGCGACGAATCGAGTTGTGGTTCGTGCGCCAACTGCTGCAGTGCGTCGCGACGCACGTCGACGTCGCCGTCACGGAGAGCGCGTTGCCAGAGGTCGGTCGTCGTGAGTGACTGACGCACGAGGCCGCGAAGCGCCAAGACGCGATAGCGGGCGACGGGCGACTCGAGCGTGGCCATCAAGAGCGCGTTGCTCTTCGCACCCTTGGAGAAACTCGCGCGCAAAAGTACATTCTCGAAGGGCTCAACTATCGTTGTCTCATCACTAGCCACGGCCCTATTCCAGCACGACAGAGAACACGACGGTGGCCGACCTCCTTCTTCGTGATCATTCCCATCATCTTCGGACTCGTTATCCTCATCGGCACCAGAAGCACCAACGACTACCTGATCTCACCGGGCAACGCCACGCCGGTCGCGCCGCTCGTGATGATCCACGGCGTCGCCACGAATCCACGTCACGACAAGATCATGTTGGCCGACGTGTACGAACAAGAGTTGAACTATTGGGGCTGGATCAAGACGCACTTCCAGTCGCACGTCCAGATCATCACCGCGAATCAACTCGTGGAGCCCGGCGTTCCCCTCGACGAATTGAGCGCGCAAGGTTTCCTGCAGATGAGTGACGCCAAACAGGCCGCGGAAGCGACCGCCTTTCGTGCGGTCGGATGGGAGGTGCCGTCGACGAGGACGGGCACGATCGTCACGGGCGTCGTCTCTCCGTCACCGGCGAGGTCGGCTGGCGTGCACGTGGGCGACGAGATCATTGGCGTCAACGCCACCACGATCACCTCGGGCTGCCAACTGATCGGTGCCGTGCACTCGCTTGCGCCCGGCACCGCGTTGACGCTGCACGTTCGCCCCGTGAAGATATCGAACGCAGGCGTATTGACGTATCGTGCGACGAAGACAGTGCAGCTCGACACGGAAAAAGTGNCCACCGGTCTCGCGGTACCCGGGTGCCCCAACGTGACGGGCGCCGACCGTTCGTACCTCGGCGTCAGCATCGAAGACGGCTTCAGTTACGCGTTACCCGCGAAGGTCTCGATCAACACCGCCAATATCGGAGGACCCTCGGCGGGACTCGCGATGACGCTGACGCTCATCAACGAACTGTCGAGCGGCTCACTGACGGGACATCACGTCATCGCCGTGACCGGGACGATCGACGCGCAAGGCAACGTCGGAGCCGTCGGAGGGGTTGAGGAGAAGGCGGTCGCGGTCGCGCGCGCCGGCGCGACGTACTTCTTCGTTCCCGACAGCGGTGGCGACGTCGCGGCTGCGCGAGACGCGCACCAAACAGGCCTCAAAATAATTCCTGTCACGACGCTGAAGCAGGTCTTGAAGGAACTCCGCTCGATCGGGGGCGCCAAACCCCAACCCCTTACTGCGCCGTCCGGGGCCTCCTAAGACCAAAATCAGCTGCGCCACGCCGTAGTCTGGAAGGAATGGACGACCGCCGAATAACCTCTACGACGCGCCCGTCGTCGTCCGATATCGCTCGGACGAACTTCACTACGGTGCGAAAGGGCGGGCTGGACCCGAACGAAGTCCGACTCCACCTGGAGTCGGTCGCCCGCGAGATGGGTCACCTCGAGAACCGGATTCGCGAACTCCAAGAGCAGGTCAACGAGGCCCAGCGCCGCGCGGCAAATCCCACCTTTGACGAGGCGACACTCACGAGCGCCCTCGGGGCCCAGAGCACCTCAATACTTCGGTTGGCCCACGAAGAGGCGGGCCGGGTCACCTCGGAGGCGCAAGAGCGCAGCGCCCAAGTGTTCACCGAGACCCAGCAACGCAGCGCCAGCCACCTCATCGAGGCGCAGGAACGCGCGACGGCGTTGATCACCGAGGCCGAGAATACGAGCGCCACGATCGATCACGACGCTCGCCTGGCCGCCGAGCGACTCATCGACTCCGCCAAGGTCAACGGCGAAGCACTGGTCGATCGCGCGAGGGAGCAGGGTAGAGCGATTGTCGAACAGTCGAACGAAGCCCGGCGCAACGTGCTGAACGATCTCGCGGTGAAGCGAAAGGCGTTGCACCTCCAGATTGAGCAATTGCGGGCAGCGCGCGACACGTTAGGCTCGTTCATAGCAACGGTGCGTCTTCAGGTTGATGACGTGTTGTCTGGAATAAACGGTTCCGACGAGGTCGCCCGCGCCGCCGCACTCGAGGCGCTGCGAGTGCAGCCCGCGGCGCCGGAGCCTACCGAAGAGGAACTGCTGGCCGGCACACCCCTTCGTGACGTGCCCGACGCCGCGCTAGAGACAGGAGAAGACGCCACGGTGACGAAGTCCCGATCCCGCAAGCCCCCCAAGAGCGCGGCACCCGTCGAAGAGTCACTGTTAGAGGATGACCCGTCCGGTACGGACGTCGTGAACGAGATCTTCGCCCGACTCCGTAAGGCCACGCTCGAAGAGCGCGGTGTGACGATGCCTCCGCCCAAGAAAGCGGCCGCTCACAAGCCGGAAACACCCGTTGGCGTGCTCTTTCGTCGCCGCGACGCCGCGCTCGAGGAGTCTCTCGCCGTGTTGACCCGCCGCGTCAAGCGCGCGCTCCAAGACGATCAGAACATTATGCTCGAACGTCTGCGTGGCGTTCAAGCCATGATCACCACCGAACTCGAGGACGAGCACGATCAGCGCGCTCGCTACGCCGACGCGGCCTTCGAGGCTCTCGAACACGCCGCCCTCGCTGGCGTGCAGTTCGCGAGAGAAGAGGGGGGCGCCCCGGGCGCGAACGTCGAGAAGCAGTCGTTGGAGGACTGCGCGGCCGACCTCGCGGTCACCATCGTGTTGGCGCTACGCAAGAGGATTCTCTCCGACAGCAGTGGTGACGGACCCGAACGAGTGAACGCGGCGTACCGCGAATGGCGTGGCGCGCGCGTCGAACGACTCTGCACCGACGCCGCGCGTCGAGCGTTTCATCTCGGTGTCGTGACGGCGTCCATGGGACGATCGATTCGATTCTTCGCAGCTCCAAACGACGCGCCGTGCGACTTGTGTTCGCACGACTCGGAGACTGGTGAGCGCATCGCGGGTGAGAACTTTCCTAGTGGTTCGCCGTACCCACCGTTGCACGCGGGCTGTGCCTGCACTGTCGTTCCTGTCTGAGAAAGTCGTAGGCTCGACCCGTGCGCAGTCCCACCGACGTCCCTCAACGACCACGTCGCCTCGGACGACTGTCACGGCGGTTCTGGATCGGACTGATCGTCGTTGTCTTGCTGGTGGGCTTCTTCTCACTGCGCAACTTGGCGGTCCTGTGGACTGATCAGATGTGGTTCTCATCGGTCGGCTTCTCGAGCGTCTTCTCGACATTGTTCTTGGTCAAGGTCGGACTCGGTTTCACGTTCGGCGCCATCTTCTTCTTCATCATGTGGGGCAATCTCCTGCTCACCGACCGCTACGGCGCGCGCGATCTCTCGTTCGAGCCCGAAGACGAGGTCGTGCGGCGCTTCCAGAACGTCGTGCGCCCTTACGCCAAACGGGTCTACGCGGCGATAGCGCTGATCATGGGCCTCGTCGCGGGCCTCAACGCCACGGGTCAGTGGCAGAAGTACTTGCTATTCTCACACGCCCAATCGTTTCACCAGGTAGACCCGGTCTTTCACAAGGACCTCGGGTTCTACGTCTTCACGTTGCCGTTCGTTTCCTACGTCGTCACGTGGTTCCTCGTCGTCTTGATCTTCGCCATCCTCGTGACGACGGGCTTTCACTTCTTGAACGGTGGCATCCGCATGACGCGCGTCACGCCTCGCGTCGCCCCTCGGGTGAAGGCCCACCTCTCGGTCATCGGTGCCGCGATCGCACTCATGAAGGCCGCGGGGTACCTCATCGCCAAGTGGGAACTCGTCAACTCCAACAATGGGTACGAACAGGGCGCCTCGTACACCGACTTGCACGCACGCATGCCGGCCTTGACCATTCTCTTCTACCTGTCGCTCGCGGCGACGGCGATCCTCTTGTACAACGTCCGCTCGCGGGGCTGGTCACTTCCCGTCGTCGCGGTCGGGCTCTGGGCGTTCGTCGCGCTCGTCATCGGCGTGTTGTACCCCACGTTCCTCCAGGCGTTGAAGGTGAGCCCCAACCAGCAGTCGCTCGAGTCGCCGTACATCCAACGCAACATCACCGCGACGCGCGCGGCCTTCGGCCTCGACAAGGTGCAAGTCCACACGTTCGCCGGCTCGACGTCGATCACGCAGTCCCAGATCAAGGCCAACATGGCGACGCTCAAAATCCGTTCGTACTACAACTTCACGACCTTGTCGGTGGATCGATACTTCATCAACGGTAAGTTGACGCCCGTCTTGATCGGCGCGCGCCAGCTCAACTCCAACAACCTCCCCTCGCAAAGTTGGGTGAACCAGCACTTGCAGTACACCCACGGCATCGGCGCCGCGGTCGTGGCGGCCAATCAAGTCGACACGGCGACGGGCAATCCGATCTTCGACGTCTCGAACGTGCCGCCCGTCTCCACCAACGGACTGCCACTCTTGACCCAGCCCGACATCTACTTCGGCATTGGCTACAACGGCTGGGTCGTCGCGAACTCGAAGCAGCCCGAACTCGACTACCAAGTGAACGCCGGCGCGAACGCCGGTACCCCCGTCGAGACGCACTACAAGAGCACGGGCGGCGTGCCGGTGGGATCGATCTTCTCGCGTATGGCGCTCGCGCTTCGCCTCGGTGACTTCAACTTCCTCATCTCGAATCAGATCGACGCGAAGAGTCGGGTCGTCTTCGTGCGCGACGTCCGCCAGATGGCCGAAAAGGCCGCGCCCTTCCTCTCCTTCGACTCCCAGCCCTACGCGGTCGTCGCGAACGGTCAACTGCAGTACGTCCTCGACGGCTACACGACGACCTCGCAGTATCCCTACAGCGAGGACGCCAATCAGCTCAACATCAACACCGGCGGACTGCCCGGGAGTTTCAACTACGCGCGCAACTCCGTCAAGGTCGTCGTCAACGCCTACACCGGCGCGATGACGTTCTACGCGAACGACCCCAACGACCCGATCTTGGAGGCGTTCCGCTCGGCGTTCCCGACACTGTTCCAACCACTGAGCGCGATGCCGTCGACGATTCGCACGCACCTGCGCTACCCGGGCGACCTCTTCTCGGTCCAGGCGGCGACCTACGGGCGCTACCACATCACCTCCGCGACGGCCTTCTACTCGGCGTCGGACCGCTGGCAGATCTCGCCCACGACGGGCGCCGGCTCACCGGGACAGGCGCTCGCGCGCACCTCGACGCTCAACAAGGCGGGTGACGTCATCTCGACGTCGTTCTCCGCGATGAGTCCCGTGTTCCAGGTCGGATCGCTGCCCGGTCAGAACCAACAGCAACTGCTCGAGTCGGTCGACTACGTGCCAGCCGGCAACTCCTCGACGGTGCAGAGCCTCACGGGATTCATCGTCGCCACGAGCAACCCCAGCAACTACGGACAGTTGAGCGTCTACGAGACGCCTCGCGGCACGACGGTGACCGGACCCTTGCAGGCCGACTCGGAGATCCAACAGACCTCCAAGGTCAGTTCAATCATCACACCCCTCGACCAACACGGTTCCAGTGTCCTCCTCGGTAACAACCTCACGGTGCCACTCGACTCCAGCGTGCTCTACATTCGTCCGCTCTACGTCACGAGCACGGCGAACCCGTTGCCCCAGTTGCGCTACGTCATCGCGGTCTTCAACCAGGACGTCGGCATCGAGCCGACGCTCGCGGNCGCGTTGTCGGACGTCTTCGGCGCCAACGTGACCGGCATCGCCAACTCGAACCCGGGCAACGGCCAGGGCTCGGGTAACACGAAGACGGGCGCGAGCNTCTCTTCCTACCTGGCGCAGGCCTCGGTGGACTACACGAGAGCGCAGTCCGCACTTTCCAACGGTGACCTCGGGCTGTATCAAAGAGACGTGAACGCGATGAACCAGCAGTTGAAGCTCGCGCAAAGCGCACTCAACAAGGGCTAGCAAATCAATCCGTCTCCCGTAATCCGCTTCACCTGGCGTCACTCTCACCGCAGGCCATGGCCAACGCGTAAATTTTCAGTCGCGCTGAATAGAGAGGTCCGGTGACCATGGCGAACAAGGATGAATTGGCGGTACGAGGTTTCGCGGACGGTTCTCTGTACAACGCGGCACGTCCGGACTACCCGTTGGTGGCGATTGAGCACTTCGTTGCCACGCTGGGCATTATGCCCACTACGCACGTGCTCGACCTTGGGGCTGGCACGGGCATCTTCACTCGCCAGATACTTCCTTACGTCGCGAAGGTCACGGCGGTGGACCCCTCGTCGTCAATGCGTGCGTCCCTTCGATCGGAGACGCCTGGTGTCGAAGTACTCGAGGGGAGCGACGTTTCGATTCCCCTCGGCGAGGGTGTCGTCGACGCCGTCTTCGTGGCGCAGGCGTTTCACTGGTTCGACGCACCGAGAGCACTCGCGGAGATACATCGAGTGCTCGTTCCCGGTGGGGCGCTGGGACTGATTTGGAACGAGCGAGACGAGACGGTCGCCTGGGTGGAAGAACTCAGCCGAGCGATGCGCTGGGACGTCCGTCAACCGTACAAAGTTGGAACCGACTTCTCCGACGTGGTCGCCGCGGGGCCGTTCGAAGACGTCGCACGCGTCGAGTTCAAGCACGTACAGACACTGACGCGCGAAGGTCTCTATCAGCGCGTGTTGACGACGAGTTACATTTCCTTGATGTCGGATGAAGAGCGAGACGTGTTGATGAGGACGTGGCGCTCGTCGTCGAGCGTCAAGCGGAGCCGATAACACTGCCCTACGCGACGAGCGTGTACACGGCGAAGGCCGCGTTGCTCGTCGGGTAGGCATGCTCCTCGGCTCCTCGGCTCCTCGGCTCGTCAAACGTGCGGGTGACAAAGGCGCCGCGAGACCGGTGGTGTTCTATGAATCGTCGCGAGCGTCGAGGTGTCGAAAGGGATTAAGTAGCCCCTTGGGGTCGAAGACGTGTTTGATCCTTCGCTGCAACTCAACGACTCCCGGGTCCGCGAGCGCCAGGTACGGACCGCGTTTGTCGATGCCCAAACCATGCTCGCCCGAGATTGCCCCGCCGAGTGCAAGGCCTTCCCGGAAGAGTTCGAGCAAGAAGGCTTCGCGCTTCTCCTCGTCAGGTTGGAAGACGGAGAGATGGACGTTGCCGTCGCCCACGTGACCACAGCCCGTGACGAACGCGCCGTGACGCGTCGCCATGTCGCGGACGGTCTCGAGGAACGTCGGGACGGTTGAGCGCGGGACGACGATGTCGATGATGTCGTTGGCTCCGGCAGCTTTCGCGAGCCAGAAAGCCCGCTCGCGAGCTTCGATGAGCTGTGTCGCGGCGGCGCCTTCGAGGACGTACACGTCGAGCGCGCTCGCGCGCTCGACCAACGATGCCGCGGCCTCAAGGTCGTCCTCGAGTTGCTCCGGTGTTCTCGTCTCGAAGACCACGATCAGGTAGGCAGCCGCGGCTTCGGCGACCTCGGGACTCACACCGAGCTGGAGGTCGGTGCCCCTCGCGAGCGAACTCATGGTGAGTACATCCAGGTACTCGAGGATCGAGGGGGAGAGGCCCGAAGAGATGAGCGCGGGCACGACGCTCGTTATGGCGCGAAGTTCACTGAACGCGACGAGCATGGTGGCACTGTGCTCGAAGACGGGTGACAGTTTGAGCGTGACTTCGGTCACCAACGCCAGCGTCCCTTCGCTGCCGATCAACAACTGCGTGAGGTCGTAACCAGAGGAGGACTTCACCACGGGGCCACCCGTCCGAAGGACCGTGCCGTCCATGAGGACAACTTCGAGTCCGAGGACGTGCTGGCGGGTCACGCCGTGTCGCACGGCGCGCATGCCTCCGGCGTTGGTATTGACGTTGCCCCCAAGGGATCCCGAGAGTTCACCTGGGTAGACGGGGTAGTGCAGTCCCGTGCCGAGCAGTGCTTCATTGAGTTCACGGAGCGTGATGCCCGCTTGGACGACCGCGACGTGATCGTTGACGTCGACGCGAAGTACCTCGCGCATCTGGTCGAAGCAGATGACGAGTCCCCCATTGACGGGCGTGGCGCCGCCTGAGAGACCGGTACCCGACCCCCTTGGTGTTACGGGTACCTCGTGACGAGTGGCCCACGCGAGGAGTCGGGATACTTCTTCGCTCGAGTGTGGTCGCACGACGGCGAAGGGTTCGTGGTGGCGTACGTGGAGTGACTCGTCGTGCAGGTCGCTCTCGGCGTGCGCGCCGATGAAGGTCACGTCACCGTTGACGATCTCCTTGAGTTCACGCTGGCGCTCGTCGTCATCGATCACCGCCGAACCTTACCTTTAGCGTTCACTCGCCGGGCCGCGGTGACTCGTCGGCCCCTCGTTTCTTAGGGCCAAGCGAGGTGTCGAGGCCGGGTTTCCTCTCGGGATCGAGCACTCCTGGGACGAACAGCACGGCGAGACAGATGACGCCGGAGATGAGTCCGCACCAGAAGATGGCGTGACGCACGCCGAGGGTCGTCGCGGCGACACCCCCGAAGAGGATGCCGAGCGGCCCGAGGGAGAACGCGAAGAGGAACACGAGTGACGAGACCCGACCCAGGACTTCGTGTGGCACGAGTCGCTGCATCATGGCGAACCACAAGATGTCGCCGTACAACATGAAGCCGACTTCGAGGGCTGTAAGTATCGCCGTCACGGCGACGTTCGGCGCGAACGCCAAGCCCGCGATCGCGCCGCCGCTCGCGGCGTAGGCGAGCCACAACACCGTGACCTGTCGTCGAGGCGGGCCCAAGCGCGCCACGACGATCGAGGCGATGATGCCGGTCGCGCCCCCGGCAGCGAACACGAGTCCGAGGTCGAGCGCGCTCGCGCGCAAGGTCTCTCGAACGAAGAGCGGGAGTAGAACACTCAGTGGTGCCATACCGAAGAAGTTGGCGGCCGACGCGGCGACGATCGTGTAGAAGAGCCAATGA
>JGI20207J14881_1000312_pt1 | contig 18126 bp, 21 predicted proteins | sample NGESurdeep092012_4_FD_14881 | JGI IMG/M metagenome (IMG submission 14881)
TTGGTGCCCAGGGGCGGAATCGAACCACCGACACTGCGATTTTCAATCGCATGCTCTACCAACTGAGCTACCTGGGCGCCCGCGACCGCCCGTGCGGGCAGCCGGCAGAGAGCGGGCGTTATAATGGGGCCGAAACCCGCTGTCCAGAACGGCGCGCCGAGCCGTAAGCTATTACGGCGTAAGGCCCAATGCCGCGCGGAACCGGCTTTTCAGCACCGCCCCTTCCTTCTCCGGCAGCACCCTCGGGGGCTCATCGGCTTGGATCGCGACCCGCGCAAACAGGAGGCCGTCGAGGCTCTTCAGCCGGCTCGCGAGATCGGCAAGCGCCGCCTCGTCGATCACTTCGACGCAAGTGGCAAAGCCGCAGCCGCGCGCCACCGCGACCATGTCGACGCCGCCGCTGGTGTGGCTCGGTTGGCCGCCGGTTTCGCCATAGACGCCGTTGTCGAAGACGATCACCGCGAGATTTGGCGGCTGCTGGATGCCGATGGTGGCAAGCGCGCCCATGCCCATCAGCATCTCGCCGTCGCCGGTAATCACGGCGACGCGCTTTTTCGGCTGCGCCAGCGCGACGCCGAGACCGATCATTGCCGCGCCGCCCATGGCGCCCCAGAGATAGAAGTTGCGGTCGTTGTCGCCCGCGGCGGCAAGGTCGTAGGTGGTCGAGCCGAGCCCGGGCACGACCAGCAGGTCGTCGCCGCGGTTCTGCATCAAAGTCGCCATCGCGGCGCGGCGCTCGAGCGTCCCGGTCATTTCACCCACACCTTCTTGCCGATGAGCTCCTGCGACAGGAGCACCGCGACGACTCGCTCCTCGCCGAACGCCTGTTGCACCGCGCGCTCGGCGAGACGAGGCACATCCTCCGGCTTGGTCGCGCGATAAACCTCGGCGTCACACAATTTCATGACCGGCTCGACGATCGAGCCCATCGGCACCTGCCACGGATTGAACTCTTCCCACTCGCCACGCATGGTGATGAAGGTCAGCATCGGAAAGCGGCAGCTCCGCATCAGCGACAGCATGTTGATGCAGTTGCCGACGCCGCTCGATTGCATCAGCAGGGCCGCGCGCTCGCCGCCGAGCCAGGCGCCGGCCGCCAGCGCGACGCCCTCCTCCTCGGTGGTCAGCGCGACGTCGCGAATGGCGGCGTCGTCGCGGCAGCGCGCAATGAGCCGCGAATGGCCGGCGTCCGGCACATAGCCGACCTGGCGGATGTCGGCGCGCTTGAGGGTGTCGAACAGCCGGTCCGGCCAATCCGGAGGCAATGCATTCATGATCAGGTCTCCTGCCCCGGCTCGCGCGGGCGCTCGCCGTCCTCGTCTTCTTCCTCGGTCACCGGCACGGCATAGACGCCGGTCAGCCAGCGGTTGAGATCGATGTCCGCGCAGCGCTTGGAGCAGAACGGGCTGAACGCCGGATCGACCGGCCGACGGCAGATCGGACAGGCATTCGTCTTCGCTTTGCCCTCGCTCATTCCAGTCACTTCCCGTTCACGCTACGGCCTGCGCGCGCTTTCGAGTGCGCGCAGTTCCGTCTTCAGGATCTTGCCGTAATTATTCTTCGGCAGGGCGGACACGAAAACATAATCCTTCGGCCTTTTGAAGCGGGCGATGCGCGCGAGGCACAGCGCGTCGAGCGTAGCGCGCTCCGCCTCGCCGACAACATAGGCGACCACCACCTCGCCCCATTCAGGGTCCGCCCGTCCGATGACCGAGACCTCGCGCACCGACGGATGCGTCAGCAGCACCTCTTCGACCTCGCGCGGATAGATGTTGGAGCCGCCGGAGATGATGAGGTCCTTGGAGCGGTCCTTCAGGTGCAGATAGCCTTCCTGGTCGAAGGCGCCGACGTCGCCGGTATGCAGCCAGCCACCGCGCATGGCCGCCGCGGTCGCCTCCTCGTTGCGCCAGTAGCCCGGCATCACGACGTCGCCGCGACACAGGATCTCGCCCATTTCGCCGGACGGCACGGGCTTGTCATCGGCATCGGCGACCATGACGTCGAGGCAGGCGTAAGGACGGCCGGCGGAGCCGAGGCGCTCGCGCCAGCGCGGATGATCGCGGTTGGCGATATCCTGCTTCGACAACGTGCGATGGTCATCGGCGACTCACCCTGTCCGTAGATCTGCGCGAGACGCGGGCCGAAACGATCGAGCGCCGCGAGCACATCCTCGACATACATCGGCGCGCCGCCCCAGATCAGCGTGCGGACGTTGTGAGCGTTCGCCTCCGTCGGGCACGCGACCAGGCGCTTGATCATGGTCGGCGCGGCAAACATCGACACGCGCTTATAAGCGCCGAACAGCGCGAAGACCTCCTCCGGCTCGAAGCCGCCGGACTCGGCGGCGATCTGCACGCCGAGGCGCGCTACGTGCGCCATGATGTAGAGGCCGGAGCCGTGGCTCATCGGCGCCGCGTGCAGAATGGCGTCACCCGGCATGACCGGATCGACTTCGCTCGCATAGGCAAAGCTTGCTTGCGCCAGAACGCGGTGCGTCAGCATCGCGCCCTTCGGGCGGCCGGTCGTGCCTGATGTGTAGAACAGCCAGCCGAGGTCACCGCCGTCGCGCGGCACGACGTCGATCGCGTCGGCGTCGAACAGACTTTCATAATCGCGGCTGCCGATGATGATCATGCGTTCGAGCGAACGCGGAGCATACGGCGCGATCTCGGCGTCGAGCCCGTCGGAAACGAAACAGGCCCGCGCGCCGGAATGCTCGAGAATGTAGCCCAGCTCAGAACCGTGCAGCTTGGCATTCGCCGGCACCGCGGCGAGCCCGGCGTGCCAGATGCCGTAGAGCAATTCGAGATAGGCGGCCGAGTTCTTGGCGACGATGGCGACGCGATCGCCCCGCGCGAGCTTGAAGCGGTCGCGCAGCGCACCGGCCAGCGTGGCGGCGCGCTCGGCGAGTTGCCCGTAAGTCGCGACGACGCGCGTGCCGGTCGCCGCGGCGGGCAAGGAGGGGTGGCTTGAGCCGGCGCGCGAGAGCCAGAGGGCGAGGTTCATGCGGCCGATTATTGGTCATTCCGGTACGCGAGCAAAGCGCAGGCCCGCACCGGACTCACACTGCGTTCAGCCAGCCGAAGCGGATCGGATAGCCCTCGCCGGCGAGCAATTGCATCGTCTCGTAAAGCGGCAGGCCGACCACGTTCGANTANGAGCCGATNAGCTTGACGATGAAGGTGCCGGCGATGCCTTGGGCCGCATAGCCGCCGGCCTTGCCGCGCCATTCGCCGGAGGCGAGATAGGCCTCGATATCCTCGTCCGACAGCCGCTTGAAGCGCAGCCGCGTCTCCACCAGGCGCTGGCGGAAACCCTCGCGCGGCGTCACCAGGCAGATCGAGGTGTAGACGCGGTGATTGCGGCCGGAGAGCAGGCGCAAACACTGCCCGGCCTCGTCGAGCAATTCCGCCTTCGGCAAAATGCGGCGGCCGACCGCCACCACCGTGTCGGCGGCGAGGATGAAGGCGCCTTGCAGCTCGTCGTCGAGCTTGACGTTGGCGAGCGCCGCTTCCGCCTTCTCGCGGGCGAGGCGGGTGGCATAGGCGCGCGGGATCTCGCCGCGTTTCGGGCTCTCGTCAATATCGGCGGGCTTGAGCGCGTCGGGCTCGATGCCGGCCTGATTGATGAGCCCGAGGCGGCGTGGCGAGCCGGAAGCGAGCACGAATTTGGGGCGGCCGATCATATTGCGCGTTTCGCGGAGAAAGCCCGGGGTGTGACGGCCGCATGCGAAAGCCGCGCGGCCTCGGCTGTCAGTACCCGAAGACCGGGATTTTCACAACTGCGGCCAGCACTTGGCCCGGTCGAGAGCCTGCGCGCGCGGCCTGCGGCCCGACCTGCGACAGCCGCGGGCCTTGCCAAAAGCTCGCACAAGTCGACCAATTTCCTCAAGGTTGCAGTACCGATTCGTGCCTTACCTGTTGTGGCAGCGGTCACAAGGCTGGACCTGCCCGGCCCGTCCCCCGGGCCGGCGTCATCAGCACGGAGGACAGATGGCNGATTATGCNGAGAGCGAGCGAACNGGACGTGNGNCGGCCCCGGNCCGCNCGCCGGTCGCCTGGCTCNTCGTTGGCGGCATAATCGCTGCCNCAGGCGCGATCGGCCTCTGGGTCGGCCGGGGCGACGCCCTCGCCTCCNNCGGATGGGCGACCGCGTTNGCCATCGGCATTGCCACCGTGGTGCGCGAGCGGCNCCGGGGCACTGCCGCNGTGCGNCGCGTCAGCGAAANGACCGCGCGGCTCGAACATCAAGTCGAGGTCTNCCGTCAGGTGTTCGAAACTTCGCTCGATCTCATCCTTGTCACCGACGGCCGCGGTACCTTCCTCGAGATCAGTCCGAGTTGCACCGGAACGCTCGGTTACCGGCAGCAAGAAATGATCGGCGGCAGCGGCGTCGACTTCATCTATCCGGCCGATCTCGAAGCGACGCGCACCGAGATGCGGCTGGCGCGGCGCGGCCGCGAGACGCGCAATTTTCCGTGCCGCTATGTGCATAAAGACGGCCACCCGGTCAGCCTCGCTTGGACCGGCGTCTGGTCGGAGCGCGAGCAGAAGCATTTTTTCATCGGCCGCGACATGACGGCGCAGAACAAGCTCGAGCTCGCCCAGCGCCGCGCCAACGACATGCTCCAAGCGGTGATCGACGCCTCGCCGGTCGCCATTCTCTGCCTGGCGCCGGACAAGACCGTGATGATGTGGAGCCGGGCGGCGGAACAGATCTTCGGCTACTCGGCCGCGGAAGTGCTCGGCAAGCCATATATGCTCGTCCCCGACGGTCACGAAGATCAATACGCAGACCTGATCGACCGCGCGCTGGCAGGACAGACGCTGCGCGACATCCGCGTCACGCGGCGCCGCAAGGACGGCGCCACCATCGACGTCAGCTTCGACGCCGCGGCCATGCTCGGGCCGAACGGCGTCAAGGGCGTGGCCTACGCGCTGACGGACATCACCGAACGCAATCGTCTCGAGCAGCAATTGCGGCAGGCGCAGAAGATGGACGCGATCGGCCAGCTGACCGGCGGTGTGGCGCACGACTTCAACAACATGCTGACCGTCATTACCGGCACGATCGATATCCTGGGCGAGGCCGTCGCCGACAAGCCCGAAATGGCGGCGATCGCCAAATTGATCAGTGAGGCGGCGGATCGCGGCGCCGAGCTCACGGCGCGCCTGCTCGCCTTCGCGCGCAAGCAGCCGCTGCAACCTCGCAACATTGATGCCAACGAGACGGTCACCGAAGTGGCCAAGCTGTTGCGGCCGACGCTCGGCGAGCACATCGACGTGGTCTGGAGTCTGGAGAAAGACGTGTGGCCGGCGCTCGCCGATCCCTCACAGGTGGTCACCGCGCTCCTCAACTTGGCCGTCAATGCGCGCGACGCGATGGACAATGGCGGCAAGCTGACGCTTGAGACCGCCAACGTCCGCCTCGACGAGGTCTACGCCCAAGCCCACAGCGAGGTCACGGCCGGGGCCTATGTCATGTTCGCCGTCAGCGACACCGGCCCGGGTATTCCGGCCGCCATTCGCGAAAAGGTGTTCGAGCCGTTCTTTACGACCAAGGAAGTCGGCCGCGGCACCGGCCTCGGACTCAGCATGGTGTACGGCTTCGTCAAGCAGTCGGGTGGCCACATCAAACTGTACAGCGAAGAAGGCCAGGGCACGACGTTCAAGATCTATCTGCCGCGCGCCGTCAGCGAGTACGCGGAGACCGCCGCAGACGTCACGCAGACGCCCGCCGGCAACGAAGTCATCCTCGTCGTCGAGGACGACGAGAGCGTGCGCCAATCCGTCACGACCCAGCTCGCGAGCCTCGGCTACCAGACGATCACCGCGGCGAATGCCGCGGAAGCGCTGGCCATGATCGACAACGGCACCCCGTTCGACCTGATGTTCACCGATCTGGTGATGCCGGGGCCAATGGGCGGCAACGAACTGGCCAAGGAGGCGGCGAAACGCCGCGCGTCGCTCAAGGTACTGTTCACCTCCGGCTACACCCAGAGCTCCATCATCCATCACGGCCGGCTCGAGGCCGGCGTGCTGCTGCTGCCGAAGCCCTACCGCAAACCCGATCTTGCAAGGAAAGTGCGGATGGCGCTGGGCTCGTCGGAAGCCATCGACGAGGCCCCCACGCGCGCACGCAGTGCCGTTAATTGACACAGCTCACGATAAGCAATCGTTCAGATTTCCGCGCCAGAATTGTGCATTGAAGGACTGTTAGGACATTTTTTACCACCCGGTGTGGGCAAGCCATGGCGCGCATACTTGTCGCCGACGATCAAAGCCACGTCCGCGCAGCGATTTTGACGATGCTGCGCAGCAAGGGTCACGAGGCCGTCGGCGTCGGTGAAGCGACATCGGCGCATCGCGAATTCGACGCGGCTCCCTTCGATATCGCGGTTGTGGACGTCTACCTGCCCGGCACGGATGGCGTGCGACTCATCAAGGAGTTGCGCGCCAAGACGCCCGACCTGCCGGTGATCGCAATCTCCGGCGTGACGCTCGGGCACTCAAAGCAAACAGCGCTCGACATTTTTCCGATCGCTCCCGGCCTCGGCGATATCGAGTGCCTGCAAAAGCCGTTTCGGGTGAAGACATTGCTCGACTCAATCGAGCGATTGCTTCGCGGGGACGATGCCGACCTCGCCAATGACCTCGAAACCGCTCGCCCGGACTGACTTGCAATGCCCCACATCCTGGTCATAGACGACGATCATCTCGTGCGCGCGGCGACGAAAGCGATGTTGACCGCGAAAGGCTACGACGTTGATGTCGCCGCAAACGGGCCAGACGGCGTCGAACTCGCGGGTAAGCACAAGTTCGATGTCGTGATCGTCGATCTCTTCATGCCGGGCATGGATGGATTGAAGGTGATCGAAACGATCCGCGAGACCGATGTCGAGGTGCCGATGATCGCGGTGTCCGGATTCATGTTCGGAGGCGAGTGTCCGACGATGCCGCACTTCGATTCGATGGCCGCGGAGGCCGGCGCCGGATCGACGCTGTACAAGCCGTTCCGGCCCGACGCGCTGGTGAACGCCGTCGAAAAGGCGATGACGGCACGCGTTTAATCTTACTCGTTGCCGCCGGCGCTCCCGCCAAACCTCTGTCTGATCTGCTTCATCAACTGATCGCGCACGGCGCGATACGCCTCCAGCTTCTGCTCGCGTCTGCCCTCGATCGCAGTCGGGTCAGGCGTCGGCCAGTATTCGACGTCGGCGGCCAATGTGCGCGTCAGTTCCAGCGCCTTGTGATGCGCCGGCGGTGACAGCGTGACGATCAGATCGAAGTTCAATCCCTCCAGCTCGTCGAGCTCCTCGAAGGTGATCGGCTTATGGCGCGAGACGTCGATGCCGATCTCGTCCATCACCGATACGACGAAGGGGTCGAGCTCGCCCTTCTGCACGCCGGCGGAAGCGACGTAAATGCGCTTGCCGAACAATTCCCTGAACAGCCCAGACGCCATCGGCGAACGCACGGCGTTCTGACCGCAGCTGAAGAGCACGGCTTGCGGGCGCGAGGTGCGCGCTGGCGCGTCCATCGCGCCCTAGCCTTTCCAGTGCAGCACGCAGATCAACGTGAACAGACGCCGCGTGGTGTCGAGGTCGACCTTCACCTTGCCCTTGAGGCGGTCCATCAGAACGCGCGAGCCCTCGTTGTGGACGCCGCGCCGGCCCATATCGATCGCCTCGATCTTGTCCGGCGTGGCGGTGCGGATCGCCTGATAGTAGCTGTCGCAGATGAGGTAGTAGTCCTTGACGATGCGGCGCAGCGGGCTCAGCGAGAACAGATGCGCGACCACCGGGTTGCGGTCTTCGCTGCGAATATCGAATACGAGCCGGCTGCCCGTGACGGAGAGGCGCAGCGAAAAAGGGCCGTCGTCCTCGTGGCCGACCGGCGCGAACGAGTTCTGTTCGAGGAGATCGTAGATGGCGATCTTGCGCTCGTGCTCGACATCCGGATTGGAGCGGCCGATGGATTCCTCGTCGAGCTCGACGCCGACGAGGCGGTGCTTCATGGCCGCGGATGTCTTGGGCGTGCTCATTAGAGATTAAGGCGGATCGACACCGAGCGGGCATGCGCGCCGAGGCCTTCGGCTTCGCCCAAGGCAATGGCGGCGGGGCCGAGCGCGCGCAACTGATCGGGCCCGCATTTGAGCAACGAGGTGCGCTTCATGAAATCGAGGACGCCGAGCCCGGAGGAGAAACGCGCCGAACGCGCCGTCGGCAGGACGTGGTTGGAGCCGGCGACGTAATCGCCGATCGCTTCCGGCGTGTGCGCGCCGATGAAGATGGCGCCGGCGTTGCGAATCTTCGCCGCGAGCCCGTCCGCGTCGGCGGCGGCAATCTCGAGATGCTCGGGCGCGAGCCGGTCGACCAGCGGAACGGCGGCGGCAAGGTTCGCCACCATGATGATGGCGCCGAAATCGCGCCAGGATGTCGAGGCGATTTCGACGCGCGGCAGCGACTTCAACTGCGTCTCGACGGCTTTCTCGACCGCGGCGGCGAGCGGCGCATGATCGGTGATCAGGATCGACTGAGCGCTGACATCGTGTTCGGCCTGGGCCAGGAGATCGGCGGCGATCCAGTCGGGATTGGCGGTCTTGTCGGCGAGGATCAGCACCTCGGACGGGCCGGCGATCATGTCGATACCAACTTTGCCGAAGACGAGACGCTTGGCCGCGGCGACCCACGCGTTGCCCGGACCGACGATCTTGGCCACGGACTTGATGGTCTCCGTGCCGTAGGCGAGCGCGGCCACCGCCTGCGCCCCGCCGATGCGATAGATCTCGTCGACGCCGGCGAGCTTGGCCGCGGCCAGCACCAGAGGCGCCAGTCTGCCGTCGGGCGACGGCACCACCATCACAAGGCGCGGACAGCCGGCGACCTTGGCCGGCACGGCGTTCATCAGGACGGATGACGGATAGGCGGCCGTGCCACCGGGCACGTAGAGCCCGGCCGCTTCGACCGCAGTCCAGCGCGAGCCAAGCTCGACACCGAGCGCGTCGGTGAAGCGGTCATCCTTCGGCAACTGCCGGCGGTGATAGGCTTCGATGCGGTCGCGCGCGAACCTGAGCGCCGCGAGCGCCTGCGGGTCGCATGCCTTCTCGGCGGCATCGATTTCGGCGGCGCTCACCCGCAGCTCGGCCTTTGTCAGATCGACACGATCGAACTTGCGTGTGTAGTCGATCAGGGCGGCATCGCCGTGGCTCGCCACCTCGGCAATGATCGCGCGCACCGTCTGCTCGACGTCCGCCGAGGCCTCCCGCTTCACGTCCAGGAAGGCGCGAAAACCATCGGCAAAATCAGCAGCATGGGCGTCAAGGCGCAGCGGCATGAACATGGGTCCTGCCGGGACCGGCCGGCGTGTCTTGCATGTGAATGGGTGATGCCTGCACGCGCGTCAACCCTCGGCCCGGCTCACTCAAAAACAAAAGGCCCCGCGGTGGGGCGGAGCCTTGAGCCGGACCCGCCACCGAACTTTCGCAGCGTCGGATCGGGAACTTCTTAACCGGTATTTCTCGCCTACGGGCGAGATGGCGCCACGTCCGCCGTGGCGGCTGGCTCGGCCTCCAGATGCATCGGGCAATACGTGGTGGTCCAGGCGGGTCCGAAATCGGCCAACTCGGCCTCGAGGCATTCGACCTCGAGCCGCAGGGTCGCGCCGCCGGAGAAGGTCAGGGTGATAACGCCAGACGGCATTTCGGCCGGCACGAATTCCACGGCGAGCAAATTGAGCACGGCATCCTTGCCGGCCGGATCGACGTGCTTGCACTTGCAGGACAGAACCCGCTCGAAGCGCAAGGCCGCGCGGCGCCGGCGATATTCGGAATGATCGGCCTGGGCCGATTCCCAGTCGAAACGATTGAGCGCAAGGACGAGGCGCTTTTCCTGCGGGCGCCACACGACGTCGGAGACTTTCAGCACCGCGTCTTGCAGATGCGCCGAAATGACTGCGAGGTCCTCGCTGTCGAGGACGACGAATTTAAGCTGGTCCATGGTCGTCGCGCTCCCTTGCCGCGTAGTTAGGGAGGCGGCTTGGGGCCCGCAAGGTGCGGCTCAGGCGGGAAAAGCGGGCTCCAACCCGGCTTCGCTCCAGCGAAGGCGAGTGGCCGGGCCGATGAGCTTGCGCAGGAAGGCTTCCGCGCCTGCCGGGTTCGAAGCCTTGGCATGAACCGCGGCAGTATAGGTGTTGGTGTTGTGCAGTTCGCCCGGCAGCGGGCCGACGACCGTGAGACCTTTCACCGGCAATGCTTCGCTGATGAAGGTCGTGCCCAGCTCGGCCCTGCCGTCGGCGACGATCTGCGAGACGTCGGCACCGCCTTTGCCGAGGACCGCCTTGGCGTTGACCAGGTCGGCGAGGCCGAGCTTCTGGAGAAGCGCGGCGAACATGATGCCGCCGGACCCGCCGGCCTTGGGATCGGTGTAGGCGACGCTGCGAGCCTTGCGCAGCGCCTCGATGAACCCATCCGGAGTCGAAATGTCCGGCCGCGGCGCGCCCTCGCGCACGATCACGCCGGTGACGGTGCGGCCGAGGTCGGTGACGGTGGCGGGCACGACGAGGCCGAGCCCGGCGAGCGCGGCGATGGCGGATTGCGACAGCACCACGAGATCGCTGTTCTCGCCGTTCTTCACGCGTTCGCCCAGTGCGCCGGCCGTCCCGAAGTTGAGGTCGAGCGTGTCGCCGCCGTCGCGGTCGAATTCGGCGCCGAGCGCGGCGACCATCGACTTCACCGCGCCGGCGCTCATCACTTTGATGGTGGGCATTACATTCTCCGCTTCTTCTTATCCCTCCCCGCCTTCGGGGAGGGTGGCCGCGAGCGTAGCGAGCGGACGGGTGGGGACAAGCTGAAACGCAACCCCACCCCCGGCGCGTTTCATGCGCCGGACCCTCCCCTTTCAGGGGAGGGATGAAGCCCTCAATCGCTAATGCGCGCAATGGCGGCGCCGCAAGCCCCAAGCTTTTCTTCCAGACGCTCGAAGCCGCGGTCGAGATGATAAACGCGGTTGACCGTCGTCTCGCCTTCGGCGGCGAGTCCCGCGATGACCAGCGACACCGAGGCGCGCAGGTCGGTTGCCATCACCGGCGCGCCCTTGAGCCTCTCGACGCCTTCGATGGTCGCGCTGTCACCGTCGAGCTTGATGTGCGCGCCGAGCCGCGCGAGCTCCTGCACGTGCATGAAGCGGTTCTCGAAGATCGTCTCCTTGATGTGCGATGTGCCCTTGGCGCGCGTCATCAGCGCCATGAGTTGCGCCTGGAGGTCGGTCGGGAAGCCGGGGAACGGCGCGGTCGTCACCTCGACCGGCATCAGACCGGCGCCGTTGCGAGCGACACGAATGCCTTCATTGGTCGGCGTCACGCTGGTGCCGGTCTGAGCGAGCAGGTCGAGCGCCGCCCCGAGCAATTCGGGCCGCGCGTTCTGCAACAACACATCGCCGCCGGCCATGGCCACGGCCATCGCATAGGTACCGGTCTCGATGCGGTCGGGCAGCACCGAATGGCGCGCGCCCGAGAGCCGCGCCACGCCCTCAATGACGATGCGCGCGGAGCCGGCGCCGGCAATCTTCGCGCCCATCTTGTTGAGGCAGTCGGCGAGATCGCCGACTTCCGGCTCGCGCGCTGCGTTCTCGATGACTGTCGTGTCGCGAGCCAGTACGGCGCCCATGATCGCCGTGTGCGTACCGCCGACGGTGACTTTGGGGAACACGATCTGACCGCCGCGCAGACCGTTCTTGGCGCGCGCGATCACATAACCACCGTCGATCTCGATATCGGCGCCCAGTTGTTCCAGCGCCATGATCAAAAGATCGACCGGCCGCGTGCCGATGGCGCAGCCGCCGGGCAGCGAGACCCGTGCTTCGCCCATGCGCGCGAGGAGCGGCGCAACGACCCAGAAGCTCGCACGCATCTTCGAGACGAGCTCATAGGGCGCCGTGGTGTCGACGATCGTCTTGGCGGACAGCGTGATGGTGCGGCCGGCGTGCGGATCGTCGCCCGGCCGCTTGCCGTTGATCATCACATCGACGCCGTGATTGCCGAGAATACGCTGAAGCTGGATGACGTCGGCGAGCCGCGGCACGTTTTCGAGGATCAGCGGCTCGTCGGTGAGCAGGCTCGCGATCATCAGGGGCAGCGTGGCGTTCTTGGCGCCCGAGATCGGGATGGTCCCGTTCAGGCGCTGGCCGCCGACAATGCGTATCCGATCCATTCTCGCCCCGCCCGCTTGTTGGCCTTGCCTTCATGGCCGAGTTCATGACCGAGTGACAGGTCTATGGACCCCGTCAGACCGGCCCGCAAACCCAATTATTGTTGCAAAGTTACCCACGAGTTTCGCCAGTCGAATACGGCGAAAGTCCGATCCCGGACCCGCCTTATCGCTCGGCACCTGTTTCCGGTTCCCGCAGCGGCGCCGGACCATCCTTTTCACCGCGCCCGCGAACCTGCGCCTTGCGCCGGCGCAAGTTCTCCCGCAGGGCCGCTTTGAGCCGTTCGTCCCGGCCTTTCTTGGGTGGCGTCTTACCGCTTGAATTCTGCACCATCCAGCGGTCCTAGCCGCTACGGCCGGCTGCCGGCAAGCCGTCCGCATTGCCTTGCACCGCCAGAGGCCTTGTGGCAGTTTCCGCGCGCATTCGCACCCCGCTTCGGGGCCGCGCCTGTCCCCGCTGCCGTAGCTCAGTGGTAGAGCACCCCCTTGGTAAGGGGGAGGTCGAGTGTTCAATCCACTCCGGCAGCACCATTCACAGGCACTTCCACGCCACCCATCACCATCCGCTCTATCGCTCAGCGTTCGAGAGCAGTCGCGGTTAACGTACGCCCAAGGATCATCTCACGCCGCAGCACGTAGAGGCCGCTGGCGATGATCACGGCGGAGCCGGCGACTGTGAAAACATCGGGGGTCTCCCCGAACAGCCCGAAAGCGAAGAGCATCGACCAGACCAGCATCACATAGCGAAACGGCGACACCAGCGACACCGTGACCGCGCCGCGAAACGCCTGCACGTTGAGCGTCATGCCCAGCGCATAGCAGACGCCGGTCGCCGCCAGAACGAGAAGGAGCGTGGAGTCCATCGCCACCCAGTCGCCGCGGACGGTCGACAAGGCGGCGCCGAACACCGCGATCAGCGCCGTCGCGCAGAATGCGACCGCGAGCGAATTGACGTGCATGGCGATGGACCGCGTCACGAGATCGCGACCGGCCGAGCAGATTGCGGCAGCCGCGGCGAGCAGCGTCCAGTAACTGAAGCTGTCCGGCTGCGGCTTGGTGATCAGCGCCACCCCCGCGATGCCGAGAACGATCGCCGACCAGCGATGCCAGCGCACCTTCTCGCCGTAGATGACGACGGCGAGCAAAGTCATGAAGATCGGCGACGACAGCACGATGGCCGTCGAGTCGCCGAGGCGCGCATTGCTGATCGCGAGGACGAACGTGATCGTACCGGTGAAGTCGAACAAGGTGCGCACGACGACCGCGCGGGTGGCGGCGACCTTCAAGTCCGGGAGTTGGCCACGGGCCGTGAGCAGCGCCAAGAACAGGATGCTGCTGAACAGGCCGCGGAGGGCGAGCACCTCGCCGAACGGAAGGGACACGATACTCAGTTTCGTGAGCGCATCCGAGGAACTGAACCCGATACCGCCGACGACAAGACAGATGATGCCACGACGGTCGGCAGACGACAGAGCCATGGGATTGCAAATTCCGGAACCGCCGCGACGATCATGGGCGGTGCGATCCCGCACCGTACTCGGCGCCCTGCGCGGTCACCAGACGGAACCCGCCGGTTGTCCACACGCCGCAGCGGCGTAGCGCGAACTCAGGCGCTCCTGACGACCACGACGCCGTCGCCGGCGACGACGCCACGGCCCTGCGGCAGCACGAAGAGCGGATTGATCTCGGCTTCGGCGAGACGATCGCCGATCGCGACGACCATGTCCGAGAAGGCGACGATGGCGTCGGCCAGCGCCGCGACATCGGCAAGCGGGCGGCCGCGGAAGCCATGCAGCAGCGGCGCGGATTTCAAATCGTCGATCATTTCTTCGGCGTCATGACGCGTGAGCGGCGCGAGCCGCAACGCGGTGTCGCGGTAGAGCTCGGCGGTGACGCCGCCCATGCCGAGCAGGATCGTGGCGCCGAGTTGCGCGTCGTGGTGAAGGCCCAAGATCAGTTCGACGCCTGCGATGACCAATTCCTGTACCAGGAAGCCTTCCGGCCGGCGTCCTGTCGCCGCGGTAAAGCGCGCGGCCATCGCTTCGCACGTGCGGGCGACGTCCGCCGGAGCGACGTTCACGGCGACACCGCCGATCTCCGACTTGTGCAGCACCTCGCGCGACAGGATCTTCACCACGACATTGCCGCCGAATGTTTTCGCCGCTTCGGCCGCTTCAGCCGGTATAGCCGAGACGGCCTCGCGCGTGGCCGGAATGCCGAACCGCGCAAACAGGCGCTTGCTCTCCGCTTCGTTGAGCGGACCGGGCTTTGGCAGCACACGCACATCGTCGCCGCTGGCGGCGGGCGGGACAGGCGGCACCTCAATGGATTTCGCTTCGCCGGCGCCGTGCATCGCGGCGAGCGCGACGGCGCAGCTTTCCGGCGCGGCGAAGGTCGGCACTCCGGCGAGGTTGAGCGTGCGCACGAGCGACGGCGCGTCAGGGCTGACGAACGCAATGACCGGCTTGCCGCTTCGCGCGGCACATTCGCGCAACGGCGCACCAACCGTCTCCGGCTCGCGCAATGCCGAGGAACCGAGCACGACAGCCACGGCGTCGTAGATCTGGCTGGCCGTCACCGCATCGAGGATGACGCGAAACGTCTCCGTCTTCACGCCGGCGAGCGTAACGTCGATTGGATTGCTGTCGAGCGTGGCGCCGTCGATGGCGAGCGCCTTCAGCTTCGCCGCGGTCGCCTCGTCGGGGGGCGGTGCATCGAAGCCGGCTATGCCGGCTGTGTCGGCTAACACGGCTGCCGAGCCGCCGGTCGATGTAATGATGGCGAGCCGCTTGCCCTTGAGTGAGCGGCCGGCGCTCAAGGCCAAGGGAATATCGAGCAGATCCGAATAGCGCTCGGCGCGGATGACGCCGAACTGCCGGAACAGCGCCTCATAGGCGGCGTCCGAGCCGGCGAGCGCGCCGGTATGCGACGCCGCGGAGCGCACCCCGACTTCCGAGCGGCCGACCTTGAAGGCGACGATAAATTTTCCGGCGGTGCGGGCGCGCGTTACCGCGGCCTTGAACGCCTCGGGCTTGCGCAGTCCCTCGAGATAGAGCGCGATCACTTTGGTTGCGTCATCACCGGCCAGATGATCGATGAAATCGGCAACCTCGAGGTCGCTTTCGTTGCCGGTGGCGATCAATTTGGAGAAGCCGAGGCCGACACCCTGAGCCCGCGACAGGATGGAGCCGAGGATGCCGCCGCTCTGCGACACCAGCGCGACATTGCCGACGACGATATCGTCGGTGACCAGCGCATTGCTCGCCGACAGCACGATGCGGTCCGAAACGTTGACGAGACCGATCGTGTTCGGTCCGAGCAACCGCATCGCCCCGGCGGCACACCGCAACTCCTCCTGCCGCGCGCGGCCCTCCGCCCCGCTCTCGCCGAAGCCGCTCGCCACCACGATCGCGGCCGCCGTGCCGCGCGCCGCAAGCCCGCGCACCGCCTCAATTGCCCGGTCAGCGCCGAGCAGCACGACGCCTACGTCCGGCGGCTCAGGCAGCGCGGCGATGTCGGCATAGCAACGGTGCCCGCCGATCTCTGCAACGCGCGGGTTGACCGGATAGATCGTGCCGGTGAAGCCATATTTCGCGAGATAGACGAGAGGCCGGCCGGTCAGCTTCGCCGTGTCGGCGGAAGCGCCGACGATGGCGACGCTGCGCGGCGCGAGCAGCCTGTCGATGACGGACATCAGCGCGCGGTCTTGTTGAGGAAGGCCTCGACCGCCTCGCGATGCTCCTGCGACGTATAGCAGACCGCCTGCGCCTCGCGGCCGAGTGCGAACACCTGCTCCTCGCTCGATTCGAATGTGCGGTCGAGGATCGCCTTGGAGAAGGCGATCGAGACCTGCGAACCGTGGCTCAATTCACGGCCCCACGCCGCGGCATCGGCAACCAAAGTCCCGGCCGCCGTCACGCGGTCGGCGAGACCGATGGCGAGGGCTTCCTTGGCGTCGACGTTGCGGCCGGAAAAGATCAATTCCTTCGCCTTCTGCAGGCCGACGCGGCGCGGCAGGAAATACATGCCGCCGCCATCGGAAACGAGGCCGCGCTTGACGAAGCTCATCGTGAACATCGCCGCTTCCGACGCGACGATGAAGTCACAGGAGAGCGCCATGTCGCAGCCGAGCCCGGCGGCAGCGCCGTTGACCGCGGCGACCACCGGCTTCGGCATGCCGTGAAGGAGGCCGACGCTCATGTGCACCTGGCCCTGCCGCCGCCAGCCGTTGAAGCCGACCTCGCCAGCCGGCGCCTTCAGCCGCTCTTTCATGCCGGCGATGTCGCCGCCGGCGCAGAAGGCCTTGCCTTCGCCGGTGAGCACCACGGCGCGCACGGCGTCGTCCTTGCCGATATTCTCAAGGATGCCGACAAGCTCGTTGCGCATCGCGTCGTTGATGGCGTTGCGCACCTCAGGCCGGTTGAGCGTGATGATGGCGACTTTGTCTTCGATTCTGAGTTCGACGAGCGCCGTCATGGCTTCATCTCCACTCATTCGATCTTGATGCCAGCATCGTTGACCACCTTGCGCCAGCGCGTCTCTTCGCTTTGTACATACTTGCCGAGTGCTTCCGGCGCGCCGCCGACCATGATGAGGCCCTCGTTCCGCACGAGCGTGTTGAAGGCCGGCGAATGCAGCGACGTGTCGACGGCCTTGTTGAGGACGGCGATGGCCGAGGCAGGCGTCTTCGCCGGCGCGAACAGGCCGTACCAGCTCTCCGCTTCGTAGCCGGGCACGCCGGCCTCGGCGACAGTCGGCACGTCGGGGAATGCCGAGGCGCGCTTGGCCGACGTCACGGCGAGCGCCTTGAGCTTGCCGGCCTTGATCAGCGATGTCGCGCTGGCGACGGTCGTGAACATCACCTGGATGGTGCCGCCGAGCAGATCGGTGATCGCCGGCGCCGCGCCCTTGTAATGCACCGCGGTCATCTTCACGTGCGCCAGGCTCTTGAACAGTTCGCCGGCGAGATGCGCCGAGGTGCCGGGACCGAAGGTGCCGTAGTTGAGACCGTCCGGTTTCTCCTTCGCCATCTTGATCAGGTCGGCGATCGAGTTGATGCCGGAGTTCGGATTGACGACGACGATGTTGAATGAGCGCGCGACCAGCGAAACCGGCGTGAAGTCCTTGTCGGTGTCGTACGGAAGCTTGGCGCGCAAGCTCGGATTCACCGCATGCGCGAAGGTCGCCATGACCAGAGTGTGTCCGTCCGGCTCGGCCTTGGCGACGTATTCGGTGCCGATGATGGTGCCGGCGCCCGGCTTGTTCTCGATTACGACGGTGCCGCCGAGATTCTTCTGCATCTCCTGCGCCAAAGTGCGTGAGATGATGTCGGTCCCGCCGCCGGGTGCGAAGGGCACAACAATGCGCGTGACCTTGCCGGCGAAATCATCGGCGCGCGCAGGCGCGGCGAAAGCCAACCCGAGCAGCGCGGCGACGATAGCGAGAGCGTAGCGGGATCGGGCGAATGTCATCGGCGGCCTCCAGTTCCTAAAGCGTTTCTTTTGCCTCTTATGCGGTCCCTTAGCACGGCCGGCTCGCGGCGGCGATTGCAGGGACCGGCACGTCACGTCACGTCACCGGATCGCGCCGGTAAGACTCAGCGTCCACGCGGGATCGAAGACTTGCATGGACACTGGCCTCCCCTCGAAACTTTGCTCTAGTCTAGCGGCCCAGCCGCCGCAGCAAAGAGCCGATCAGGAGAACCTGCATGCGTTCAGAGATCCCGCGCGTCGAGGCCGGACCGGACACCGTGCATTGGGGCTATTTCAGCGCCGGGCTCAAACCCGTTCTCACCATCGACAGCGGCGAGCGCGTGACGATGTCGTCAGTTTCCGGCGCGCCGGACGTGATGCCGCCACCGCCATTCACGATCCCGCCGGCGCTGCCGGCAATCCACGCGGCGAATGCCGGGCAACGCTTTCT
>JGI20207J14881_1000315_pt1 | contig 17898 bp, 15 predicted proteins | sample NGESurdeep092012_4_FD_14881 | JGI IMG/M metagenome (IMG submission 14881)
ATAATGCTAAGAGCAGCTAAAAGGAAAACAGATACATTCAAAGAACTCATTGCCTATGCGGCGTAAATTAATTATTCTATTCTTTATAATAAAATCATTGAGTAACAAATAATGTTCCGAAAATATAATATGTGAAATTCTTTCACTTTTTTTTACACCAGTTTCATAATTCATTATAAACAGGCAATTAGGTATCTTTAAAAATAATAGAAACAGGCTATTATGTGTTACCGTATTTCTTCTGAAGTAAAGCCGGAAAGCATAAGCGCTCATTTTTCCCCGCCTTGTAGTTGATCCACAAATCGAAATAAATTTTACGCCCGCTGACTAAATTTATTTTATTTAGCTTTTAAAATTCCTTCGTCAATCAATACCTGGAAAGAATTTTTTCCATTGCCGTTTGTAAGTATCATTCGTCTTTACCGTGTGGTGATTTTGAGAAGCAAAATAAAAATCGTAGTAACAGTGAATTTGTTTAATTTTAGAATGAACATTAATAAAATAATTATTATCGTGACATATAAATCCAGCATTTGGCGGGATTCTTTTAATGATTATTAAGCGACTATACTTCGAGTCCGGATTCACTTGATAGTACTTCTTACGAAAAAGTTAAATAATATTTTTAAGTAATGAAATCAACGGAAAGATATTGTTCATTAATCGTTGCTTTTTTTTGTTTTGTCCCGCTTTGGAATTACGCCCAATTTAGCAAAAAAATAAAATGGGCTAATGACGGCACTGCCTATTATGAATTAACCAACAAAGGCATTGTCCTCGGCAGTTTACCAGCCAATAAGAGAACAGTTTTGTTTGACGTTGAAAAGCTGAAGCAAGCTACTAACTATCCATATGCTTCAATACAGGATTTTTTTCTTTCTGCAAACAACCAGTTAATACTTCTTTACACCAACACCAGGAAAGTGTGGAGATATAATACCAGGGGTGATTACTGGATATATAACATACAAGACAGTTCGCTTTTCCAACTGGGCAAATCGCTGCCTGGCTCCTCGCTTATGTTTGCCAAAATTTCGCCCAATGGAACCAAAGCAGCTTATGTAAGTAACAACAATCTCTACGTTGAAAACCTTCAACGCCATACTATAGAACAACTAACATTTGACGGAAACAGGAAATTAATCAATGGCACTTTCGACTATTTATATGAGGAGGAATTCGATTGCCGTGATGGCTTTCGCTGGAGCCCGGACAGCAGGGAAATTGCTTACTGGCAAATTGATGGCCGGCGGGGAAATGATTACCTGATGATCAATACAACAGATTCAGTTTACCCAAAAATAATACCGGTCACCTATTCTGTTGCGGGCGAAAAACCTGCATTATACAAAATTGGCGTTGCAGATATAGCTACTGGCCAAACAAAATGGATGGATATTCCGCAGGATACTTCTTTGGGAAATTATGTACCTCGTATGGAATGGTGGCCTGGAAGCGACAGGTTAATTATTCAGCAACTAAACAGGGAGCAGAATGAAAGTAAACTCATGGTGTGCAATATTACCAATGGAGAAACTTCTGCTATTTATACTGAAATAGATTCCGCATGGATAGACATCCAATCCGCATGGGATGGTGATTATAAAATGGGAGGCTGGGACTGGTTACGCCATGGAAAAGAATTTATTTGGGCTAGTGAAAAAGATGGATGGAGGCATTTGTATGTGATAAGCAACGACGGCAGAAAGGAAGTACGCATTACCAATGGGAATTATGATGTACTGAACATTGCACGCATAGATGAAGTAAGCGGTTATATTTATTTTATGGCATCGCCCGGAAATGCCACACAATCCTATTTATACCGAAGCAGGCTAAACGGGAAAGGAACGGCCGAATTATTATCTCCTGCTAATGAAAGAGGAACCCATGTGTATAATATTTCGTCCGGTGCAAAATATGCGGAACATACATTTTCCAATTATTATACCTATTACACAAAGGAATGGATTACACTACCAAACCATAAGCCACTGGATTCTTTGCACACCATGGAAAAGGCTATTGCAAATGCTAATAAGTCAAAATCAAATATTACTTATTTCAAAATAAAAAATGCAGAAAATACAGAGATGGATGCGTTCATGGTAAAACCTAAGAACTTTGATTCAACAAAAAAATACCCCATCGTATTCTTTGTATATGGAGGCCCGGCCGCTCAAACTGTAATTGATAATTTTGGCTCAGCATACAATTGGTTGTACCACAGCGACATGCCTGAGGATGGCTACCTGTATATTTCAATTGACAACGAGGGGACCCCGGCACCTAAAGGAAGAGCGTGGAGAAAAAGCATTTATGGCAAACTTGGCCAGCTTGATGTGGAAGACCAGGCTTTTGCAGCAAGGGAAATATTAAAATGGCCTTTTGTAGATTCAAACCGTGTAGCAATTTGGGGATGGAGTAATGGAGCCACACTTTCTTTAAACCTTATTTTTCGTTACCCGGATATTTATAAAACTGCCATTGCCATTTCACCAATTACAGATTTTAGGTTATACGATAATATTTACACGGAACGTGTAATGGGTTTACCACAGTACAATCTAAACGGTTATATTAAAGGTTCGCCTGTTATGTATGCAAAAAACCTGAAAGGCAATTTATTACTCATTCATGGTTCAGGTGATGACAATGTACATTATGCCCATACAGAAAAATTACTAAATGAACTGATTGAGCATAATAAGGTGTTTCAATTTATGGAATACCCTAATCGTACCCACGCTATAAATGAAGGAGCAGGCACAACTTTGCAACTAAGCAATCTCTACACTACTTACCTTAAAAAATATTGTCAAGGCGGGGCAAAATAATATCTTATAACTGCTTCCGGAAAACAGTAAACAAACAAATTTCTCTATTTTTCGTTTTGAGAATATTTCTTCATTCAATATTCCCTGTTCAATATCCGATGGTTTCCACCTTCAAAATCGTTCCAACCTATTTTACAAATCAGAGAACTACAATATCCAGTTATAACGGTATCTTTTTTGCATTCTCGCCGAGCCATTGCTCAAAAGATTGTAGTTCGGGATTCAATTGTTTGGAAACTGCTACGTCACGTAGCTTGTTTAGTTTTTCTGCAAATTCATCATATACCTGGAACATATTGCCGAGGTCATCAGCGCCGGGAAAACCAAAGCTGCGGTAAGTGGCTGCAGATATTTTATTGTAAATAACGGGTTCATCCAATGCCTTGCCCAATTCATCAGCCATTTGCTTACCGGTTAAATGTTCACCGGCTACGCCAACCTTTTTACCAATGTATTTTTGTCCACCTTTAAAAATTCCATAAGCGCATTTGCCAATATCCTCTGCTGCTATGCCGGCCATCTTTGCATCGCCGATTGGGAGTGTAAGGGTAAGTTTTCCATCTTCACCTCTTTTGGGCCCTGATCCGAAATAAATAAAATTATCCCAATAAAAAGAAGCATGTAAAAAGGTAATGGGTACCTTCGCATCTGTGAATTGCTTATTAGATTCGCCCTTCGCATCAAAGTGAGGTACTTTATATTTTCCCATTAGCGTGGGCATGCGGTTGTCATCCAATGGTACCAATTCGCGGGTGTCTTCAAGCGTAGACCAGATGGCATGTTTTATTCCCGCTTTTTTAGCAGCCTTTGCAAACATTGCTGCTTCAGCCTTTTCCTGTTCAGGTGAAAAGTGTGCCCAATAGAATGTGACAAAGTAAGCGCCATAAGCCCCTTCGAGAGCCTTGTCAACAGATTCAGCATCTGCAAGGTCGGCATGAACCACTTCAGCACCAAGCGCAGCCAAAGCTTTTGCCTTGTCTGAGGTTACATCCCTTGTAACGGCACGCACAGAAAATTCCCCGTTAGGATCAGCCGCAATAGCGCGAGCCAATCCGCCACCCTGTGCGCCGGTGGCACCAAATACTGTAATTATTTTTTTTGTACTCATAAAATAAATTTGAAAAATGAATGATGATGATGATTAAAAATTATTTGTTTCCTATGGTAGGTGAGAATAGCAAAATTAATGGTAATTGTATGAACCGCTGTTATATTTTCGGCTGGTTAGTTTTTAGCCTGCGGCTCGCTATTCTCGCCTGGCTCCTGCCATCCTGAGGCCTTTTTAATTTGATTTTAATAATACAGGAAACCAACAAATTCCGCTGATTTGTATTTTGCGGCATATTTCTTAATTCATTATTGTTTTTTCAATATTCGATATTATCATTTTAATCTTTGCCGAGCCAATTGAAAATGGCCCGGTGTGTAATTAATTGCACTGCGAGCCACATGTCTGAAGGATCGCCTAAAACAGAGCAGATATTATAAAATACAATGATTAATTTTGAACTATTGCATCAAAAAATTTCTAACGTTTTATAACTATAAAAATTAATTCATGAAAATTCTTACAACCATCTTACTAGGTTTTATCTTCTCTGCAGTACAGGCCCAGTTGCCAAAAGCAGACATCATAACAACACCAAAAGGAAATGTAACCATCCAGCCGGTGTTCCATGCCTCGTTGGTGCTTGAGTTCAACAATGTTGCAATCTATGTCGATCCCATTAATGGCGAGGATACTTATAAAGATTTGAAAAAGCCAGGCCTTGTGTTGATCACCCATATTCATGGAGACCATTTTGATATGAAAACACTGAACGGGCTTGACCTTTCTAACGCAACACTCGTGGTACCACAGTCTGTGGCAGACAAGATGCCGGCGGAATGGAAGAATAAAATCGTTGTATTGCACAATGGTGGCAGCACCGTACAACATGGAATTCCTATCACGGCAATTGCCATGTATAATATGCCCGGCGATTCTACTGTGCATCATCCGAAAGGTAAAGGCAATGGTTATGTGCTGAACCTCGGAGGCAAAAGATTTTATATCTCCGGCGATACGGAAGCCACACCAGAAATGCGTAGCTTAAAAGATATTGATGTAGCTTTTGTATGTATGAACCTGCCTTATACTATGGACGTGGAAGAGGCGGCCAGCGGAGTGCTCGCATTCAAACCAAAAATTGTTTACCCTTATCATTACCGAACACCCACTGGCTTCAGCGATGTGGCAAAATTTAAATCACTCGTGAATGCAGGTAACCCTTCTATTGATGTGCGACAGAGAAACTGGTATCCTGGAGTTAAATAGTTTCTACCTTTCCCGGAAAGGAAGTGGAATAATAAACAATGCTAAAAACGTGAGGCCATGCTCAGAAGAGGGTTGAAATTGTATTTAAAAGTTGAAGGATTTTATAATTGATTTTATTGTTGATACACAGGGCCATTATCGTAGGATTACATAAGGCAGAAATAACCAGTAAACAAACAAATAAGTAGGATTTTTATTTTGAAGAATACTTCTTCATTCATATTCCTGTTTTATTTACACAGCAATCGCCAGTGAAGAATTTCGCATGGGTAAGAAACTGGTTATTCAATTGTTTCATTGTAATAGCTAACGTTGTTGATGATGGCTGTATCTTCTGCCTTTAGCCCGATCATTTGTTTTCAACATTGCCATTGGTGATTTCAAGCTGGAAGATGCTCAGAAAACGGCTAATGAAATTCAAAAACTTGGTGTAAAGGCTATTGCTGTCTCCTGCAATGTTTTAAAAGATGATGGCCTCGTAAATTTGGTTGAAACAGCTGTTAAAGAATTAGGGGGTGTTCACATTCTCATCAATAACGCCGGTGGTGGTGGTGGAAGAGAGAATCCGTTTAAAATTTCTGTTGATGATGTTAAGCGGGATTTTGAATTAAATGTTTTTAGTGGCTGGAGGCTGTGTCAATTATGCGTACCCCACATGAAAAAAGATGGCTATGGTTCTATTGTTTTTACTACATCAATATCCAGCATCAACAAAAGCCCGAACATGAGTGGTTATGCGGGTTCAAAAGCCTCCGTGAATCACATGGCAGCAAACCTGGCACACGATTTTGGGCCGGAAGTACGCATCAATGCTGTAGGACCGGGAGCAACATGAACTGCAGCATTAGAAACTTAGCTCAAGAGATCGAAGTAAAAATGTTAGCTCATACTCCAATTAAACGCTTGGGGACTGCAGAGGATATCGCTGGTGCAATGCTTTATTTTGCATCGCCAATTTCAGAATGGGTAAGCGGTCAAACAATTTTTGTAAACGGTGGCGGGGAACAAACCCCTGATTGATCATTTGTATTAAATTTATAATCCTACAGGTTTGCTTTTGTTCATAACTCTTAATACGTGCTGCATTATGCCAAATAAATTTCCTTCCATGAGATACCCTTTCCCCTACAGTAAACCAACTTCTATTACTGATTTGTATTTTCCTGCCTTCCGCCTTCCGCCTTTTGCCTTTTGCTTTTTGCTTTTTTTGCCTTTTTTTGCCTTCATCCTTCATCCTTTTAATAAAAGCTTTATAACTCTTTACCATACATTTGTTTTTTATTCGCAATGCATTTTCTGAAAACAATTCTTTTGCTGTTTGCCTGCTGCTTCGGCATAAGGCAGGTTTTAGCTCAAACAGTTGATTCAACTTCTTTGCCTGTTTATACTTCTGCGGGTTTTTTATACGACTTTCCTCAAAGCTTTGGAGCAACTGCAGGTATAGCGCTGCCATTAAATTACCACAATATTTTTATCAATAAAAAAAGAAAAGAAAAACAGAAGTTCAGAGAATTATTGACCAAATCTGAAGTGGGGTTTTATCGTTATCGTTTTAACAATACCAGTTTCTTCTTCCAACAATCAATAGGCTTTAAATATCAACATCAAAAACAATATTATTTTGAGTGGCTGCTGACAGCAGGCATGTTGCGCACTTTTTATGACGGCACCGTTTATAAAGTAAGCAGCGATGGTGCTGTGAGCATGTTGAAAAATTTCGGCAGGTTGTACGCTTTAACCGGGATGTCTGCGGTGTTTGGATTTGATTTGGAAAAAAGTTCAAAACCATTGCCATTCACGGTTTCACTGGAGCCTTCGCTGTGGGTTCAATATCCATACAACAGTTTTTTCCTGCCGCATATATCCACCCGTTTATCCATAGATTATCATTTTCCTTCGTTCAATATTTTTGTCCATCAAAAAAACATCAAACGGGGATTGTAATTATGAAGCGAATATTTATTTTCATATTAATAACAGGATTTTGCATCAGCAGTTGCAAAAAAGAAACTGTGCATTTGAATACGAATGCAAACGAACTTTTTTGGCTGAGCAATGCCGGAGCGGATATGCCCGTATGGGTAAAAGGAAACACTGCTTCGCATGTGATGATTTTATTTTTACATGGAGGCCCCGGTGATGGCTCCTACCGGTTTGTAGGATTTCAAACCAACCAACTGTGGAAAAACTATTCCTTTGCTTACTGGGACCAGCGCGATGCGGGCAGCGCTGCAGGCAACAGTATTTATTCCAATCTGAACCTCCCTCAAATGATTGAGGATCTTCAAAAGTTAGTAACAACCATTCATTACCGCTACGGGAACGATATGGAAATTTTCCTGATGGGGCACAGCTTTGGCGGCTTGCTCGGTTGTGGTTATTTGGTTCAAAATAATAATCAATCAAATATTAAAGCCTGGATAGAAGTGGACGGAGCGCATGACTATCCTTTGGCTGATAAGCTCGAAAGACGGATGCTGATCGACACTGGAACTTCAGAAATCGCAAAAGGGCATTACGTTTCTGAATGGACAAACATCGTGGATTACTGCCGAAAACACCCCGTGAGAAGTTCCGTAACAATCGGAAGAAAAACCGATGGCCTTGCATCGGAAGCAGAAGATTATGTCAATATCAATCATTCAAAAACAGCCATTGGCATATTTTCTGTATCGTCTCCTGTAACACTTGGTGCCAATCTTTACAAACTTTATTTTACAGAAGCAGGAAACGATTTTCTACAGCAACTAATGGTTGCTTCCTACACTCCTCAATTGAACAAGATCACCATTCCTTCGTTGCTCATCTGGGGGCAATATGATTTTACCGTACCAATGGAATGTGGCTATAATGCATTGTCAAGGCTCAGTTCATCTTATAAGAAACTGGTATTGATGCCCCACTCAGGGCATACACCTATGGACGGCGACCCGGATTTGTTTGCAAAAACGGTAAGCGATTTTATTGAAGCTGTGAAGTAATACCTACCTCTAAAAATCAGGTTCGATTTATCATTTAAAACCGGGAAATTAAAATTGTAACAGTTCCTGTAATAAGGATTTCCTTCATAATCAAGTAAACGAACTTATAAGGCTGATTTGTATTTTCTTATTTAGTGTAGTTCAGAGGATCGTTTGGAAGCATGGTAGCGCGATTGATTATTATACTGAAAAAGGAAGGTTTATTTAAATGAGTTAGATTAAATTGAAGATTGTCGTATGTTATTGTTCAGAATATTTTTATCGAATGAAGGATAAGTAACGCTCATGCATAGCCCAAGAGGCATGCGCCCGAGCAAGCGAAAAATGAGCGAAAAGAATAATCAAATTGTAGTAAACAAACAAAAACCCCAGATTTCTATTTTCCCCTACCTCACCCTTTCCAGTACCGTTTCTTTATAATTAGCGCCAATGGGTACCTGGAATTTTCCGATTTCAATGGTATTTCCAAACATAGCCGTGATGGCATTAAGCGAAACAATAAATGACCGGTGTACCCGTAAAAATTTAGACGGATGTAAAATTTCTTCCGCTTCTTTCATGGTCATGCCGGCGAGAAGTTCTTCAGATTTTAAAACAAACTTTACAAAATCTTTCTGTGCTTCCAAATATAAAATCTCATCAAAAAAAATCTTCACCAATTTGCTGAAATGCTTTATAAAAATAAAATCTGCCGGTTGAAATGAATCCTTCTTTAAAATGGAATCAGGCTTCCTTTCACTGACAAGCATTTTACCATAGATGCGTTCTGCTGCCTTTAGAAATCGCTCAAAAGTTATCGGCTTTACCAAATAGTCTATCGCTTCCAACTCAAATCCCTCCACTGCAAATTCAGGGTAAGCAGTAGTAAAAACGAGATGGGGCGGATTTTTTAATGAGCGGTAAAAATCAACACCGTTAATAACCGGCATATTAATATCAAGAAACAAAATGTCCACCTTTTCTTTTACCAAAACCTCAAAACCTTCTACCGCATTTTTACATTGCGCAACAATGGACCATTCGGGAAGCTTTTCAATATGCCCCGCGATCAGCTTTCGGGCAAGTGGTTCATCATCTACGATCAGGCATTTAATTGGGGGCATGACAATGGTAATTTTAAAGTCGCAAAAAATATATTATTCTGCTCATCGGTTTCGAGCAAATAATTATCAGGGTAATAATAATCTAATCTCTTTTTTAAATTTAATAAACCAAGCCCTCCCGAATTTTCCCTGCGGTATTCGGGGCCGAAACTGTTTTTAACCTGAAGCCATAATTGATGCTCCGAAATCTCTATTTCTATTTTTACACAAGGATGGCTTAACTGCGAATTAGCGCCATGCTTAAACGCATTCTCAATCAAGGGCAATAACAAAAAAGGAGGAATTTTAACCGCAGGAATATTATCAGTCAGTTTTACATCCAACTGCATATCATCCGTGCGCACTTCTTCCAATCCGATAAAATCTTTGATCATCCTGATTTCTTTCTCTAATAAAATAAATTCCGTTTTACCGTCATACAATGCATAACGAAGTAAGGATGAAAGCCCTGAAATCATTTCCGCCGATTTCTCATTTTCATTGTGGGTGACAAGGGAATAAATATTATTCAAAGTATTGAATAAAAAGTGAGGATGTATTTGTGCTTTCAAAAAATCCATCTCTAATTGAATATTTTTCTTTTGCAATTGTGACTGCCTTTTTTGCATTCGCATTTGATCCCTCAAAAATGTACAACACACAGGAAGGAACATATAGAAAAAACCATAAATGGCTATTTGAATAATCAAAAATGGGTAAGAAATAAAATAAAAATATCCTTTATCTGTAAAAATAGCTAATGATTTTGCATAGGGAGGAAGGGCGTGGCCTGTTTTTTCAGCAAAATCAACACTTGCTTTTTCAATAAAATAAAATAAATGAATGTAAATAATGATGCAAACAATAATACCCAATAACCCCTGTGTAAATCTCTTTTTGATGACAAGGTTTTTATAAGATAAAAATATGATAAGGTAATAGGTTACTCCTACCAGCAGGGCCTCGGCTGTTAGAGACATCAAAACGTCCATACTATGGACGTGCCATGCCGGATCATAAGCTTTGCTAACAGAAAAACTAACTGCTAAAAGTAGAAATAAATAAATTATCCAGAACAGCACATGCAGGCCAATGCGGTATGGCTTTTCTGTAAAACTTTTTTCCCATGCTATTTGCACCTGATTCATATTACGAAAATAAAATAAACATCATTATAAATAGGTACCGCCCGACGAAAGCCTGCCTGAGGGCGGTGAATCATCAAAAATAACCGACGAATGTTTTACCTATAATGGTTTGCAACTTTCACCCCCTGAACCAAATTGTTCATCCTGCTTTTCAGGGTATCTGCCGAAATCGCTTTTCCAAGAAATGCAAAGTTGATTTATTTGCATCGTCTTTATGAATCAAAAAACATTTATTTTAAAATTAAGAATATGAAAATTTTATCTTTTTTTCTTACGCTGTTAAGCGTTTTGTTTTTTACAACAACAAGCTTTGCCCAGGAAAATAACACCGGGAAAGTTTCAGGGCAAATTATGAATAACAATCAAACACCTTCTGCATTTGCAACAGTTACTTTATTGAAAGCGGCGGACTCCGCATTGGTTAAAGGCGCCATCTCTGACACCGCAGGTAAATATCATTTTGAAAAAACCCCTTTCGGAAAATATTTGATATCTGTGTCAGTAACCGGAGCGGCCAAAGTTTATACCCAGCCCTTTTCATTGATCTCCACGGATAATGATATTACGATTCCAACAATCAATTTAGCCTCCCGCACAGAATTATTAAAAGGTGTTCAGGTAAAGGCAATCAAACCCTTTATCCAACACAAACCTGGTCAAACAATTGTAAATGTTGAAAACAGCCCCGTTAGTGCTGGAAACAGTGTGATGGAAGTTTTGGAAAAGTCTCCGGGCATTTTCGTAGACCAGGACGGCAATATTTCAATGAATGGTAAAAGTGGCGTGAATGTGATGTTCAACGGGCAACCCACACATGTATCTGCCAGTCAGTTAGCCACCATGTTGAAAGCCATGCCGGCGAGCTCTGTTTCGCAAATAGAACTGATGACGCAGCCTCCTTCCAAATATTCTGCTGAAGGCACCGCAGGGCTGATCAATATTGTTTTGAAAAAAAATACGGCGATGGGATTTAATGGCAGCCTGACCGCAGGAGCAGGATATGGGCAATATGCAAAATACAATGCTGGTGGCTCTATCAATTATAAGAACAAACATTTCAGCCTATACAGCAATTATAATTTCGCGCATGCAAAAAATAAATTTGGAATGGACATTGACCGTTATTTTTATAAACCGGATTCTAAGATCATCGAAACCCACATGACACAGTCAAGTATGATGAACACGCTCAATAATAATAACACTGCGCAGCTTGGAATGGATTTTTACCTGACGCCTAAACAAACCATCGGCTTCGTAACCAATGGTTCCTTTAACCAGGGCGATTTCAATACCTTCAGCCCTGTTAAATTCATCAATGGCTCAGGCAATACGGATTCTATTTCCACTTCCACTAATCACATTGGATACAACTGGCAAAATAAAGGAGCCAATGTACATTATACTTTAGACAATGGTAAAGGGAGTTCCCTGACGGTCAATCTCGATTACAATAATTTTGATATGTCTATGCCGCAATCATTGATTACGAATGTAACGGACGGGCAGGGAAATCAATTGCACGACCCCAAACAACAGAATGGAACACAACCCAGCAACATCAATATCTATGCTGCTAAACTTGATTATGTTCATCCTTTTAAAAACAAATTCAAATTGTCGGCAGGGTTAAAATACAGTTATGTCAACTCGGATAATAATAGTCAATTCGAAATCTTTCAAAATGATAAATGGGTGAATGACCTGGGAAATACAAACCACTTTATTTACAAGGAAAATGTGAATGCGGCTTATGCCAGCCTTGCCAAAACTTTTAATAAAGGATGGAGCGCCGATGCGGGTTTACGTGGAGAACAAACCATCATTAATACCGATCAGTTAAATTCAGATTCAATTAATAAAAACAATTATTTCGATTTGTTCCCTAATGTATCCTTGACAAAAATGATCAACCCTAATCATATTCTCAGCCTTTCTTTTGCCAGGCGTATTGACCGCCCGGATTACCAAAGCCTGAACCCATTTATTTATTATATAGATGAATATACTTACCGCGAAGGAAACCCATACCTGAAGCCGCAATTTATAAACGCTACTGAATTGTCCTATACATTCAGGCAAAGGTATTCAGCCGTTTTGAGCTATAGCAATACCAGCGATATTATGACACAGGTCATCAGGCAGAATGACTCATCGCATGTCTCATATCAAACAATGGATAACCTGAGCAAATTGGAAAACCTGACCTTAACATTGGGTATTCCGATAACTATCACACCATGGTGGCATACTTACAACAGCCTGCAAGGGTATTATAATCTATACAAAGGCGTTTACGATGGGTTTGCTTTAAACAAAGGAATTACTTCATTTATGTTATACTCACAACAAAATTTCATGCTTGCCCATGGCTGGAAAGGAGATTTAAGCGCCATGTATAAAAGCACTTCTATTGTAGGCCCATCAATCGTTGGCGGAATGGGAATGGTTTCAACAGGTATTTCCAAATCTCTATTAAATGATAAGGCTAACATAAAATTGAATGTGCAGGATATTTTTCAAACAATGAAAATAAAAGGGAAAATAAACTTTGCTGGTATGAATGGGAATTCACAATTTAACCTGATGGACCGTGCAGCCAATCTTACTTTCACCTGGAATTTTGGTAATCAGAAAATAAAAGTAAACCAATATAAAAATACAGGAATACAGCAAGAAGAGAACCGGTTAAAAAGTGCGAATAGTGGAGCGGGCACACCGAAATAGTTTCAGTAAGAATCTCAATTTAGTTATGTATTTAAAACAAGGAAGGTTTCAAAAACCTTCCTTGTTATTTGTACCTTCGGTTTCATAAATCTTCACTGCTAAGAGCAGCCTAAAATAAAAAAACATGGTAATCATAGAAAAAATAGATAATAATTTTATTTTCACCATACAGGGGCTGCATAAGCTTTGGGCTCTGAAAAGCCAGCTCACTATTCCTGCAGAACATATTATTACTGCTTATCCCAATACGCAAAACCTTCATGTAAATTTAGGGCTAAGAATGCCCGGCACCAGCGTGCCCTTTTTAATAGAAGCAGGCACTTTTATTGGCAGGGATGGAATTATTTTTTGTGATATTACCAACGATTCAAAAAGTATCGTGATAGAACTTCAACATGATCACTATAACAAGCTGATTATTGATGTTGAAGACCCTTTCGCCGCCATTGCTTTGCTAAATCAAAAATAGATACTGCGAAAGAATAGCAATTAAAATACTTAAATATAAAGCAGCTTATTCCTTTATTGAATATTGGTTGAGGCACGTAAATATAAATTTGCAGTAAACGAACTTATAATGCGGAATTGTATTTTCATATTAGGATGATAGCCTGATTTGAAATCACTTCACTTTTTTAAAAATCAAGCTGTCCAGGCTGATTTTTCCCGGGCCTAATAGCAACAAAACAATAAATCCGGTAAAGAAAAGAAATGGTAGCTGGCCATCGGTAAAGATTGCCCAATCATGTGCCATCGTCAGGGCTGTTGCCATGTTTATAATCAGTAAAATAACGGCTGCGCGGGTAAACAAAGCAAAAATCAGAAAAATTCCGCAAACAAATTCTGCAAACAAAGAGAGGGTAAGAGAAACAGAACTGCCCATTCCAAAGAAGTTGACGAAACTTCCCTGCATTTGCGAAAATTGAGAAATTTTCTGCCATCCATGGCTGTATACAATAACGGCGCCCAACCCAATTCTAAGAAGCAACATTGCTAAATTATAAGATGTTTTGGAACTAATGCCCGTTGAAAAAAATTTACCCATTATTACAAGTTTGATTGATTAATAATTTACTTTCTAATTGATGATACCTTTGTTGCAAAGTGTTTTCTATTTCATTAATTAAAGGCTTTGCCCTGGTTTGTTTTATTGTAAACCATTCTCATGTTGTACAATTTTGATAGTGAAGTTATGTGTTTTGGAACCGCAACATTGCAACATTACATGAACGGCTGAGCCACTCCCATCCTACCCGGCCATCTGGCGCTAAGTAACGCTGATGCAAAAACAATGAAATAAATTTCCGTGATACAAGTAACAAACAGTCACAGGCTATGAGGGCAGGCGCATTTCGTAATACTTGTTGCCTTATTCCAAATAAATAGTAACTTACAATTTGACTTATACAAAATAAAACGTGTTTTAAAATAATTTTAATTACTTGCGTAAAAGCCTGCAAACCCTGCATAATAAAAAGCAAAGCCCGAAGCCCAAATCCGAATCCTCTTTAAGTAGTGCTCACCTGGGGCAACTTGGTTTTGATAATTCTTCACTTGCAAATATCATTTTTACTTTAAGTAGCGGAAATATCATAATGGTAAATAAGGCTGCATCAAAACTTTTTGGTTATTCGGAAAAGTTATTACTGACTAAAAACAAGGCCGATATTTTTGACATAACGGAAAGTAATTTTAAAAAATTACTAAAACAACAGGCCATAGCAGAAAAGCCATCCATTATACTCACTGGTATAAAAAAAAACGGCCACACATTTCCCTGCGAAATCAGCTATGCAGTTTTTAAAAATGATAATGGAATTGAAAAAGAAATTATTAGCATTGCAGACAAAAGCCAAAGTATTTTGGATCAACTAAATATTGATTTAAAAAAAGAAAAAATAGTTTCTGATAATATCATCCTGGCAAAAAAGAATCAAAAAAATATTGATACTAAGAATCAAAAAATAGTAGCCGGTAACATTGTCATTGCTAAATCAAAACAGAAGAAAATCGATACGAAGAAAGAAAAGATAGTTGCAAAGAATATTGTATTAGCCAAAGCAAAACAAAAAAATATAGATTCTAAGAATCAAAAAATAGTAGCTGAAAACATCGTTATTGCAAAATCAAAGCAAAAAAGTATTGATACCAGGAAGAAAAAAATAGTGGATGAAAATATTATCCTGGCCCAAACAAAGTATAATGATGAAAAATTGAATTATGAAAATATTGGAAGAAACAAAGTGCTTGATGAGGTAGAGGAGCATTTCAGGATAATATTTAATTTATCATCCGATGTATTATTTGATTGTGACATTGTATCTGATATGGTGATGATAAATGATGCTTATGAAAAGGAATTTGGCTATAAAAGGACGAAAAATATGATTGCTTTAGAAGAATGGGCAATTCATATTCATCCTGATGATAAGGAAGAGGTTATGAAAGGTTACCACAGGATTCTAAAATCAAAAACAATTAATTGGAAGAAAGGCTATCGTTTTTTAAGAAGGGATGGTTCTGTTGCTGATGTATTGGACAGCCGTATTATCCTGCGAAACTCAGATGGCAAGGCTTACCGCGTGATTGGTTCCTTGCATGATATTAGCAAGCAAAAAGTGCTTGAAGAAAGACTGGAACAGGAGATCAAATTAAAGGAAAAGGATATTGCAAAAGCAGCCAGGGATGCCAAAGATACTGAAAGGTTAGATATAGGAAAAGAACTTCATGATAATGTAAACCAGCTACTCGGCGCGTCCAGGCTATATATAGGAATAGCAAAGCATGGAGGGATAGACAGTGAAATGTATTTAAGCCGTGCTTCAGAATATATCCTTACAGCCATTGAAGAGATCAGGAAATTAAGTAAAGGTTTAACAACAAATAACATTAAGGATTTAGGCCTATGCGCAATTATCGAAAATATCCGCCATGACATAATGGAAGTAAATGCTGTGAAAATAGAATTTAAAGCAAAAGATTTTATTGAAAATAGTGTGAATGATAAATTCAAACTTAATATCTACCGGATCGTACAGGAGCAACTGAATAATATTCTGAAACACGCAAAAGCAACTAAAGTGGTTATAAAACTTCTGCAAAATAAAAAATCTGTTAAGCTAATCATTTCGGATAATGGAATTGGTTTTGATACCGGTAAAGCGGGAAACGGAATAGGCGTTACCAATATTAAAAGCCGTGCAGCTTCTTTTAATGGCAATGCTGACTTTATTTCGCAGCCCGGAAACGGTTGTGTTTTGACCGTAACATTTTCTGCTTCAGACAAATTTTTGAGGAGAGCTTAAGAGCAATTTAAAACTAAAGGGGCGAACACCCGCAGTAAACAAACTTTTAATGCTGATTTGTATTTTCCTGCCTTCTGCCTTTGCGCTGAATAAATCAAAAATATTTCAGAACAAAAATTTTATTCAAATATTCTTTTCTTAAACAATTCCTTCATCTTATCAAAATTTTGCTTTGGTTTTTTGCAAACGAAAATTGTTTGTACCACCCAACCTTTACTGCTTGCATAGTCGCTGTAAATTTTTCTTACACGAGTTACTTCTTCGAAATAAGGATTAAAAAAATCATCACCCGTATCGTTATAACAAAAAGCAATCACTGTTTCAGGCATTTTGCCCGAAGGCGCCCAGCTATAAAAGCTTCCGTGATAAGAAAAGGCATGCGGAAGCCCGTACTCATTTCTAAACAATTCAACCGCACCCGCCTGCGAATAATGCTTTCCCCAAATGAGGCAATTATTTTTTTCATCAGCAGGCAAACTGTCGTAAACAGATTTTAATTCCTGCATCGTTTCTTTCCATTTTTCTTTTGTATTATATTCCTCAATAGGAAGCACTTCTTTTCCGTTTTTTATTTTTTTTGGGTAATGTTTAAAAACGGAATTCAAATAATGATTATAAGAATATACAGGCATTCCGAAAGGAATCAATACTGCGCTGATTAATAAAATAAAACTCAAAGGATAGAGTAACCATTTTCTTTTGGGCAGTATGATCCGTTCCCAAAAGACACCGCAGAAAGGAAGTATCGTAAGAATTACAGGAAAGAAATAATAAGCTTTTCCTTTACTGTAGGCGAGAAATAATACGGACAATAAAATGGAACCGCCAAGCTGCCTGTAAAAGTTTTTATTCTCTTTATCGGCAAACATAAAAACCAAAGCCGGAAGGATCAGGATAAAAACAACCGGATTGACGGCTAAGAATAAATCATGCAAAATAGGTAAAGGTTTTACATCGTCCAGTTGGGTTATATACAACTGATGAAACATTTGCAGAGCGGGCCAATCATTTAGATATTGCCAAATAATATTCGGCAGTAAAATCAAAAAAGAAACAATTAAACATTGCCAGTATTTACTTTCGGCCAATGCAATTCTTGTTTTTTTAAAGAACAATAATGACAATAAACCGAAACACAAAAACAGGGCGTCATATTTCGTCAGAAAGAATAGAGAGATGAAGATGGCTAAATACCATAAGTATTTTCCTTCACCGTATTTTATGAACCTGGTGAGTTGATAAAAACAAAGTACCCAAAACAATTGACTGAAAACAACAGGCCCAAATGATTGTTGAGAATCTTCAAATCCGGGTGCCACCAAAAGACAACATAAAGCGATAAATACCGCCATGTTTTTGCCGCCGAGTTCCGCGGTGATTTTGCCCACATAAATAATAATGAGCAGCATGGCAATATGCGGAAAGATATGATAAACGAAAACAGAATGAGAATGAAACAGGTTTTGAATAAACGCTAACAAACCAATCATCGGCGGGAATT
>JGI20207J14881_1000323_pt1 | contig 17695 bp, 17 predicted proteins | sample NGESurdeep092012_4_FD_14881 | JGI IMG/M metagenome (IMG submission 14881)
CCCGACGCGCGCTCGAATCCACGCACCGAGGCCTTGGAATGCGCGCTCCGGGAAGAGACCGCGCGGGCGAACGACCATCAAGATCACGAGCGCGACGCCGAAGACCAGTAGACGGGCTTGGGCGAATGAACGGAAAACCTCGGGAAAGATCTCCACCACCGCCGCTCCGAACATGACGCCCCAGATACTGCCGAGTCCACCGATTGCCACCGCCATCAGAATCAGCAGTGACTCGCTGAAACCGAAACTTGCCGGCGAGATCGCCGTGAGGGCCGGCGCGTACAAGGAGCCGGTAACCGAGCCGAGCACCGCCCCAAACACGTACGCGTAGAGCTTGTAGTGGTTGGTATTGATACCCATTGCCTTCGCGGCGTCCTCGTCCTCACGAATACACAGCCAGGCGCGGCCCAGGCGCGAACCGCGCAAACGAGTGCAGAACACGGCGAACACGATGACCAACACGAAGAACACGTAGTAGTAGCCGGTATTGGAATTCACGACCACGCTGCCAATGGTGAGTGCCGGAATCGCGTAGATCCCGGTTGGACCACCGGTTTGATTGAGGTTGATGGCGATGGTCTGGATGATCTCGCCGAAGCCGAGCGTCACCACCGCCAAGTAGTCACTGCGCAAGCGAAGCGTCGGGAATCCGATGATGAGGGCGCACACGACGGCGATCACGACGCCGGGCACGATGGAGGCGATGATCGACCAGTGTTCCTTCGTCGAGAGGATGCCGGTTGTGTACGCGCCGATTGCGAAAAACGCCGCGAACCCTAGATCGAGCATTCCGGCGTAGCCCACGACGATGTTCAGACCGAGGGCGAGACACATCAACATCTCGGATTGGAACGCCACGCCCAAGAAGTACTGATTCTGCGTCATCTGCGGAATGAACGCGGCCACCGCCGCGGCGGCCACCACGAGGCCACCGCGCATTACTCGAAACCCATCCACGTTCGTTCGTCGGCGTAACAAATTCTCAGTCGGCATCGTCAAATCACATTCTTCGAGCGACACGCTCACCGAGCAGGCCCGTGGGCCGGAACCAGAGCATGAGCACCAGTGCGCCGAAGGCGACCACGATCGCCCACTCAGCGCCAAAGAGGCCGGTGCCGATTGACTGGACGATACCGAGTATCAATCCACCGAGCACGGCTCCGCCAATATTGCCAATACCACCGAGTACGGCCGCAGTAAAGGCTTCGAGTCCGACCGTAAATCCCATGAGATAGTTGATTTGCCCGTAGTAGACGCCCGTCATGACCGCCGCGGCACCGGCCAGAGCACCGCCGATGAAGAAGACAATCCCGATGACGAGATCGACGTTGATGCCCATCAACGTCGCGGCGATTCGATCCTCGGACACGGCGCGCATCGCTTTACCGAGCAACGTGCGACCCACTAAGAAATAGACGCCGAGGGCCAGTAGTCCCGAGACGAGCACGATAATAAGCTGGCCCCACGTGTAGTGATTCGACCCTAGGTTGAACCCGGCGGCGGGCGTGGTCACTGGATACACCAGGTACGACGCGCCCCACTGGGGAGTAACCAGAACTCCGTTCTCGAGTACCTGTGAAAGCCCAATAGCGGCAATCATCAGACTGAGGATGGCCGCTCGGCGCATCGGTCTATAGACGAGCTGGTTGACCAACATCGCGAGCCCGCCCGTCACAACCATGACCAAAATACCGACCCACAACACGGTCCACCACTGTCCGTGACTGTGACCGACCAGGACGGCACCAAGGATCGTGTAGCTGACGAAGGCCGCGACCATGTAGAAGTCACCGTGCGCGAAGTTGATCAGGCGCAAGATGCCATAGACCATGCTGTAGCCGAGCGCCACCAGGCCGAAAAACGCGCCTAGAAAAATACCGTTGCCTATTTCATTAAGTAAAAGCGACACCACATCCCCTAGAAAGTAATTACCGGTGGTTTACGAATAGATCGCGGCCTAGAACTGCTTATGAGCAAACCCGTCCTCCTGGGGTTATTAATAAACCCAGGAGGACGGGTATTGCGTTAGTTACGTCTTTGAAACTAGGGCTGCGGGTTGGCCAGTGCGTACTGCCCGTTCACCACTTCGAGCAGGTCCATGACGGCACCGAGTCGGTTTCCGGTCTTGTCGAACGAAACTTTGCCGGTGAGTCCGTTGAACTTCAGCACGCGTAGCCCAGCAATCACTCGTGAAGGTTTAATCGACTTCACGTGCTTCGCGGCCTGAGCCAATGCGGTAATCGCGTCGTAGCCGAAGACCGAGTACGGACCGGCTGCCGTCTTGAATTCCTTGTGGTAGGCGACTTTGAAGGCCCGGTCTGCGCTCGTGTTGAGGGCGCTGCCCACGCCTGAGGTCACGGCGGCGGTCACGGCGGCGGCGATAGTCGCGTACGTTCCGTTCGCCGCGGTACCCGCAGCCGAGATGTACGTCGGGTCGACCGTACTATCCGCACCCACGAACTTGGCCGACCCATTGGCGCCAATAACTCCGGCGGCGTTTAACTGCGTCGCGAACTGCGCCGCCTGCGCAAAGTACCCCGTCCAGTAAATTCCCGTCGCACCCGCACTCTTTATTTGCGAGATCACCGCCGAGAAGTCATTGCTCGTTGCCGGAATCGACTGAACGCCACCGGCAACCACCGTGCCGCCGCTAGCTGTGATGTCCTTGGCCGCCACGTCAGCGATGGTCACGCCAAATGACGACTGGTCGTCAATGACGAAGACTTTCGTTATCCCCTGCTGCTTGAAGAAAGCAGCAGCTTCTGTCGCGTCACCGCCGCCCGACGGATTGACCAAGAAGACGTTCTTATATCCGCCAGTAGTCAACTGAGGACTGTTCGCCGCGGCCATAATGTAGGGTATCCCTGCCTTGGCGATAATCGGCTCTGCCGGGATCGCCGCGCCTGAGCAGTAGCTGCCGACCTCCGCCTGGACTCCCTTTGAGACGAGCAGGTTTGCCGCGTTAACGGCGGTTCCGGCGTCGCAGGCGTCATCCTCTTCGATCAACTTAATCTGGTGACCAAGCACGCCGCCGTGTTTGTTGATCTGCTGCGCTGCCAACAACATCGCGTTGTAAACCTGAGTTCCTCCTTGAGCTTCTGCCCCGGTCATCGGCAGCGGAACACCAACGAGGTAGGGTGATAACTTCTTCTGCGCGCCAGACGCAAGACCACCCGTCGATACTCCCGCCACGACGGTGAGCATTGCCGTAACCATCAGCCCCGATGTCAGAATCCTCGCTTTAAATAACTTTCTGTTCACTCTTCCCCCCAAAAAATTGAATGCCTGTCGATTAACAGACTTTACCAACTAGGTGCAATCTACTTAATCAGACCGTATGGGAAAATTCTGCTCACCGAAGCGAAACTTCGTTCAGGTTTTTCGGCACCTGTCGAAGTTCAGGAGTCCGGGCCCACCCGACGATACGCAGCGAGCCATAGTGCGAGCTGGAGATCGGTGCGCTCGACGCTATGTCGAAGGTCGACACCAATCAGGTCCGCGATGCGATCGAGACGGTAGTAAAGAGTGGTGCGGTGGATAAATAGCCTGTCAGCCGCAGCCGCGACGTCCCCCCCAAGGTCCAGCACGACGCGCGCCGTGGCCATGAGGCTCGCTCTGGGTTGGGATGCCAGCACTTCAGCCCCTGGATGGATGGTGGCTGGACTGACCGACTCAGGCGCTTCGACGACCAGACGCCAGGCACCCAGAGCGTCCCAGGTCCGACGCTCGAGCATCGCGCCGGCGGTGGCGGCGCGCCTGACCGCCGTGGCGCGTCGGACAGCCTCGGGCAAATCAACCAGGGGAAGAGGTGCGCCGCTGGTGGCGGGCGGCGAATGAGGCGTCCAGACGTGGGCGCTCATGCCGTCCGGCAACGCCCACCCGCCCGACGACGAAGGCTCGCGCACCACGATGAGTGCGTCGTACGGTAGGCGTTCAAGCTCGACGAGTTCGCGAGCGGCCCGCTCATCGTGAACCCGAAGCAACCGATCGAGAAGAGCGGAGCGCAGACGAGCAATGTCATCAGTCGCGGACAGCGTCTGCAAGAGGACCTCGACTGCTAGGTCGGCGAGCTCCACCAGACGAGGCAGTTGGTCCGCGCCGACCCGATGATCGCCGTCGATGACCCAGAGGTAGCCCAAGTGTCTTCGACCCGATCGGATGGAGACACACCAGCGTTTCCGCATGCCGATCGTTGGTATTTCGGGTGTGCACACCGGCTGGGTTGCAGTCGCTAGCTTGAGACGGCGCACCATCTCCAATGCCTCCGGAGGTTGGGTTCGACGGAGGATCGTGAGCATCCGTAGGTCGTCGATCAACTCCTGGCTACTCCACCAGAGGGGTCGGTGCTGCTTGTCCTCGAGTATCACAGGGCATTCCAAATCCGCGGCCAACGCATCGACAGCTGCTTGGATGTCGTAATGACCGGTTGAAGCCGCCCTCTTTGAAATAAGAATGCTGATAGTTTAACAGGACTCTTCGACATGTGTAGGAAACCCGCTCTTAAGTTTCGAGCCGTGACTGAGGTCGCGGGTGGGTCACCTGCGTAGTGTCGAGACGTCCATCAACCTCGTTACCTGGAGACGCCATGAGCCCCTCTGCTGGCCGTACGACGCTGTTCCCCATCGGCCCGACCTTGCCTCTTGCGTATGGGCCGCTGTCGCCCGAGCGAGCAGCCACGTTGGCTGCCGTTAACGCAATGCGCGAGGAAGGCTTCGATGTCGCGAACCTCATCGGCGACAAGCAGGTGCGCACGAGTCGCGTCGCCCCAATCGTGACGCCACATGAACACAAGACGCAGATTGGCCAAGTCCACTACGCGTCCGCTGTCGACGCAACAGCAGCGATCGAAGCGGCGTCCAAAGCATCACGCTGGTGGTCACGATTGCCCTGGGAGGAGCGGGTCGCGCCGTTCCTGCGTGCCGCTGACATGCTGGAGTTCGGACCGTGGCGCGAACGGCTCGTCGCCGCCACGATGCTTGAGCTCTCGAAGACGTCATACCAGGCAGAGATCGATGCTGCCTGCGAGACAATCGACTTCATCCGCGCCAACGTCAAGAACATGATCGACATGTACGAAGTACAGCCGGGATCCCTTCCGGGTATGTGGAACTCGGTCGAGTATCGGCCGCTCGAGGGTTTCGTTTTCGCAGTGACACCGTTCAACTTCACTTGCATGAACAACCTCGCTCTTGGTCCGGCCGTGCTCGGCAACACCGTCGTGTGGAAGCCGGCCGAGAGCGCTTCGCTCGTCGCGCACCTCATCATGGAGCTCATGCGCGAGGCGGGTCTCCCCGACGGCGTCATCAACGTTGTCTACGGCGACGGCGCCGAGATCGGCGATGTGGCGCTCGCGCACCGCGACTTAGCGGCAGTGCATTTCACCGGTTCTACGGCAACGTTTCAGCACATCTGGCGCACGGTCGGCCAGAACGTGTCCAGCTATCGCAACTACCCGCGCCTCGTCGGAGAAACCGGTGGCAAGAACTTCATCCTCGCTCATCCCAGTGCCGACCTCGACGCTCTTGCCGTCGCGATCATCCGGGGTGCTTACGAGTACCAGGGCCAGAAGTGCTCGGCCCCGTCGCGCCTGTACGCACCGCGCAGCCTCTGGCCTGCACTCAAGCAGCGCCTCATCGAATTGACCAGGACGGTCGTAGTCGGCGACCCGACCGAACCCGAAACCTACGTTGGCGCGGTTATCAATGAGCGTCAGTTCCGCAAGCACGAGGCCGCTCTGGCACGGGCGCGCACCGAGGGCCTGGTCGTCGTGGGCGGGAATACCGACGACTCGCATGGCTGGTTCGTCGATCCGACGATCCTTGAGGTGTCCGACCCGCACTCGTCGTTCATGACGGAGGAGCTTTTCGCCCCCGTCTTGACGACCTATGTGTACGAGGACGCGAACTGGGAGGAGACGCTGCGTTTGGTGGACGAGAGCACTGCCTACGGTCTAACCGGTGGTGTCTTCGCCTCGGACGAGGCTGCGGTCGCTCAGGCAAACGATGCACTGCGCTACACGACCGGCAACTTCTACATCAACGACAAGCCCACCGGATCCGTCGTCGGCCAGCAGCCCTTCGGTGGCGCACGTGCCTCGGGCACCAACGACAAGGCCGGGACAGTTTGGAATCTGATCCGATTCGCAAGCCCTCGGGCCACGAAGCGCAACCACCTACTGGTGCGCGGCTACCGTTACCCACACCTCGAGGTCTAGACACAGACCGGTGAGGGATTCAGTGGAGAACCCAAGCGGCTCAAGGGAGATGGCAATGAATGCTCCAACGTAATCAGTGCTGGGATTGCGCTTGATGGGGCGGCGATAGCCAACACGTTGGTCCGTGACGGTCACACCGTCACCGTCTGGAATCGCACCACGGACAAGTCGATGACCTTTGTGGGGCGTGGCAGGTTGCTCCGACGGTACTGGCCGCCGTCGAGGCCAGCGACATTGTCTTTGTTTACGTCTTGAATTACGAGGTCGCTGACGAACTGTTGCGCACACCCGCCTCACGATGGTGAGGTAGGCCGCTCGTTTGGCCGACTTCTCTGGGACTTCGGATTTCAGCGTGGTGTGACCGTTGCGAGCAATGACCAATCCGGTTTGCCGGCGTAGAGCAGAGCGCGGATTCGGTAGTTCTTGAAAGAGCGGAATCCGAACGCCACTCGCTTCACACGCTTGGCGAGATTGTTCATGGACTCGGTTGGCCCGTTCGTGGTGTGTAGTTTGTGCCACGCGATGATCTGGTCGCGCCAGCGCTTCAATGTGCGACCGAGTGAACGCACCTCGATCGGCCAGCTTTCGTTAGCCATGTCGCGGATCAGTTCGTCGATGAACGTTTGGGCCAGCGCGTAGGTGGGAACGTCGTAGAGCTCGCGGGTGGCCCCCTTAGCAGTCCAGGTGGCCTGCACGTGGCCGTATCGGGTCGCCTGCTTTGGCAGACCGAGCAGCTTCTCCTTGCCGTCCACGTCGAGTCGCTCCGCGGCTGGAGCTGACGAACAGCATCGAGCCAGACCCGGGCTTTGGTTGGCTTGTCCCGCAGTCGGTAGAACTTCTGCATTGCTCACCGAACGTGATGTTCGTTGATGCGCATTCCCCAGTCACTGCGCCCGAGTAACTCGCGCATTATGGAAAGACGCTCACGCGGACTCGTGAAAGAATGGGGCTAAAGGCTGGCGATGTCCATGGTTAATTTTAGGAATTGTTCTATGTCTTCTGGCGAATTGCAGTGCAGTGGGGACACTCGAACCGCCCCCTCCATGCCAAAAGCCTTCAGCATCCTCACTGAATAGAGGCTTGAAACGATTCTTTCGTATACGATGACGTTCCGCTGCTCGTATGCCTTGACTGCTTCGGTATATCCAATATTCTTGAATCCCATAGCCAGGATGAGATCCCTCTTGGTTAGGTTTTCATAGTCCAGGAAGACTTCGACGTTGTCCATCTTCCGGAGGCCTGGCAGGGCTTCATTGCCATTAAGGAGTAATGACATTAAGGCCCTTTCGTGCAGCAATATATGGGTCATACCTGCAACATATAATGTGCGCCGATCTGAATCGTGGACGTACTTGCTCCCGATCCAGTTCACATAATTGACAATTTCGGTGACCACTGCGAACTGGGCTGGCGCTGGGCTTCCCAGTTCCCAGAAATCAGGAGCCTTGGCCGTGAGTTTATGGTGCGGAAGGGCCGCCGCCCGGTCGGACAGCCAGGCGATTCCCGAGCCCCGGGAGCCAAAGAATTTGTAGGGAGCAAATGTTATGGCATCAACCGGGGCTCTTTGGAGATCCAAGAACCCGTGGGGGACATGTTGGACCGCATCCACAACGATGAACAAATCGGGTTTTATGGCCCGGGCTTTAGCCACGATCGCTTCGATGTCAAGAACCGCTCCCGAGATGTTGGAAGCGAACATGACGTTGAGCAGGCAGGTGTCCTTGTCTACCAGCCGGGTGATCTCCTCCACGTCCACTCCACCGGTCACCGGGTTGCTTGAGGCAACGCGAAGTTCTTTGCCGAGTCGGTCCGCATAGAGGACCATTGCGTCGTATGCGGAAGGGTGCTCGAGAACGGTGGTCACCATGTTCGTGCCGCTCACGTTCTCGGCGATGGCGCGCACCACGTCGAACATGGCTTCGGATGCGGTCAGCGCGGTGAACACGCTGCCACCCTCCGCATTGAAGATGATCTTCACATCACCGATCCCATCGTCCTGGATCTGTTGCAACTGCAGGGCCATTCGATGGTTGCGTTCAGGGCAATCGGGGACGGCGTCGATCCTCGCAAGGACCTCATTGGCTTTCTTCAACCGGAAAGAGCCACCGGCATTGTCGAAGAAGAGTCTTTCGCCGATGTCCGGATCCCGGTCCACGTGCAAGAATCGATCCTTGATCTCGGCCATCAAGTCAGTGGGAAAGAGAAGCCCTTCGTTTGCAAGGCTGTCCATTGCGATCTCCATTTTTCCGGTTGTCAGGTTTGATGAGAAAGCATAAGCTCATAAAACATGCGACACGAATGGTCGATTTTTGAGCTTAGGATCAGAAAAATGAACCTGCGCCAGATCAGATACTTTTGCGAAGTAGTTGATGCCGGGGGCACCGTGGATGCAGCCAAGCACCTGTTTGTACGCATTCCGCCATCAGCGTGCAGGTTGCCCTGAGGGCCTCCAGAAAAAGGAGGCACCCAACAATCCGACTCGAAGGTCCGCTGACTGGTGTCCACTTTTCCTGAGAAAGCTGAAGATTGTAGAGTCGGTAGAACTCGGATTTAGCCTTGGGGTCCGGCCAATAGGACCTGCGCATCTGTTTTCGCGATTTCGAACAAGAACTTTGAGCAGAGACGCAAATATTTTCAGAATGTGCAAAGTTTTCATTGATGTTGATGATTACCTAGGTAGCCCGAGGTCGCTTGGCGCTTCGCGCACGCCGTCCTCGGGCTGTTGGAATAAGTACAAACAAGAGTTCGAAAAACTCAAAGCGTGATGAACGCACATTTACGTCAAGTGAAGATGCCTCCGTCAAACGATTCGGCGCCGAACCCACCAATAACTCAGTCCACCCAAGAGAACTGCCACGACTAAGAAGATCGCCATCTCGATCCACTGAAAGGTCCAAAATCGATTCGGCGGCCGATACAAAATGACTTGGTAAAACGTCGCCGCGATCTTGCCGATGCACTCGGTGAATGGCTTCGGCCGGATTCCGCTGCTGACCTTGATGCCCTGGCCCGGATTGGGGGTACCCAATTGAAGCAGGGAGCGGCAATGATTTCTCAGCCACTGTTGTGTCACTCCGCTCCCATGCTTTTCGACGATCGAAGAACTGAGGTTGAGCGCGTTTGGCAGAGTTGTGTCACCGGCGATGAAATTCACGCCATTCGGTGTACGTTCGAATCCGATGTTTCCCACGTTCGTGAGCGACCGGATCTGCTTGACCGGCGCCAGAAGATGAGGTCGCACGAAATGAAAGAAGGGAACACGTACCGCGACGTAGATGGCCAAAGTGGTCGCCATGGCGGGCACCGTTCAGCGCCACAAAACTCCGGCGGTCACTCCGAGCGCGAATGCGAACGCCGCGTAACCAATAGGCGCTATATAACTCGTATCGAAAACCAACGAGGAGAAACGGCTGGCGTTGACTGTATCGATGGGACTGGCCCACCATGTCAACATCCAACTCATCAGCCCCGCGGCCAACATGCTCGCAGCGCCGACCACGGCGAGTTTCGTCAGTAGCCACCGCTTCCTCGTCACCCCTTGGGTCCACGCCAACTAGTACGTCCCCGATTCGAATTCGCGAGCAACAAGCGGAGCGCCCCAACAATATCGACAGATAGTAATTTTGCCCCTTTAAGCTACGAAAATTCTGCTGACGCTGCCATCGTTCGACGTCCCAAATGGTCATACGCCGCCATGTCCACTTTTGACGAAGTTGGCTGCGCGCGAAGATGGAGAGTTCCGCCATCGAAGACCGGTCGCATTGATCGAAATTCGAACTTGGAGACCAACCTGTCACGCGTACTGCGGCGCACAACTTCAAGGAGCCCCAGGGCTTGGAGCGGGCCCTGAACAACCAAGCCCGGATACCCCTCCTCGTTCATCGCGTACCGACGGTCGTAATGAATCCTGTGCGCGTTATACGTCAGCGCTGAGAACCTGAAAAGTAGTGTCGACTCCAAACTGAGGTCCATCTTCCATATCCACTCCGATTCCGGGATTACCGAAAGCTCATCAGAGTCATTCTCGACTGGGCCCGAAAGAGAGCGGTAAACAATATCCTGCGTCTCAATAATTGCGAGCTCCCCCTCACATTCGATTTTGTTTTCAACGGTGACAATCAAGAGGGCTCCACTCCTCCCCGATTTCTCAATTTGAGACACCACGCGACTCGTTCTTGTCAACGGATAATCGATGCGCGCCACCCCATGAAACGACACTCTCGCTCCGGCGAACATTCGCTGGGGATACATTTCGGGTCTCGTTACCGCGTGCCGTCTCGGATGACCGTCTGGGCCAAGTTCGCCCTGTGGCACTCGAGGAAGAAAGGCGAGCCAATGCCATAAGGGCGGCAGAGCATCGCCTGTTGAGGGGGCCGGGCCAGCGGGGTTAAAAAGTCCGTGCATGGCTAAGGCAGTGGCTGAACTTACGACGTCGACTTCACTGTCGTATCGGTCGAGTTCTCCACTCATTACCGGTCTCCGCCGATGATTCCCTCACGTTGAAGTTCGTCAATCGTTGCGCCCTCGAGGTGCAAGACGTCGCCAAGAATTTGTCGCGTGTCCTGTCCAAGGTAGTGGGATTCCTTGGAAGGAATACCCGCCCAGTCACCGTGACGAAGTACGCCCCGGGGGGACAAGTAGTTACCGACGCCAGATCGTTCCACCGAATCCATGATGGGAGAGAGATTCAGAATCGAACTGGCGTTGTTGACCAGTCCTTCGACGCTTCGATACGGTCCCCAGAGCACACGATTCTCGTCCAATGCCTTTGCAATCTCGTCGAAACCACGCTGCTCAAACCAGGGACGAAACAGACCGACCAGCACCTCGCGGTACTGGTATCTCACCTCTTCGGCCGTCAAGTCGACGCCAATCGTCCTTTCGAGCGCGCTAATAACCTCGCCGGCGCCTGTCAATTTGATTAAGTTCTGCCACTGACGTTCCGTGAGCGCGACGATCATGACTTGTCGGCCGTCTCGAGAGCGGAAGTCGCATCCGAAGCTTCCATAAAGGTAGTTTCCGTCACGAAGTCGATCGCGACCATTCAACGACACGTCGCTCAAGAAGCCCAAGTGGCCCATCGTTGCGACTGCCACGTCCGCCAAAGAAACCGCAATGAACTGTCCTTTGCCCGTTCGCATCCGGCGCCGGTCGGCGCTGAGAACACCAATCGCTGCGTGGAGACCCGTGAGGAGGTCCCAAGCTGGCAACACGTGGTTTACTGGATGATTGAGCTCGGGGGGGCCCGTGATGACGGGCAGGCCGACTTCGCAGTTGATCGTGTAATCAACTGCGGGCTTGCCGTCAGATCGACCTTCAATATGAATCTCTATGAGGTCCTCTCGATGCATCCTCAGATTTTCATACGAGAGCCATTCTTGTCCGACGGAATTCGTCAGAAGGATGCCACCGTTACTGCCTGACGCGACGAGTAGCTCGTACACAAGGTCTCGACCCGCCGGCGAATTCGTGTTGATTTCAATGGAGCGCTTTGCCTTATTCAGTCCAGCCCAGTACAGACTGTCGCCGTTTTTATCGAGCGGGAGTCGGCGAATGTCGGTTGCACCGCCAACTGGATCAATTCGAATGACGTCCGCACCCAGTTGAGCGAGAGCGACACCGCACGACGGTCCCGCCACGTACGTCGAGAGCTCGAGAATCTGAAGGCCCGCGAGCGGCGCCATTGAAGAATCAGATTCTGACAGCTCCTCTGGCGTAAACGGAAGTTCGTACGACGTCACGTTTCAAGTATCCTTCGAGCTCTCGCAACCAGCGGCGCGTCAACCATCTCTCCGTTCACGACAAAGACCCCTCCACTATTTTCCTCAAATGCGGACATGACGCTTTGGGCCCAGGCCCGCTCCGACAAAGTCGTCGCGAAGACCGATGCCACTGTTGCCAGTTGGTTCGGATGAATGCAGAGTTTGCCCCCCATCCCTACGCCAAACGCCTCCACGGTCTCGTCTCGCAAAGCCGCGGAGTCCCCAATTATTGTTGTCGGACCGTCCACCGGTGCGGGCAAGCCCGCAGCTGCCGAGGCAACAACGAGTCGTGATCGCGGATACGCGAACAGGCTCGGTCCCGGAGGCGCGTCGAGTTCGGTGGTGTAGTCGACAGACCCAAACATCAATCGACGCACTCCGGAGTGGGCGATCTCGTCGCAGGCGATGATACCCGCCGATGATTCAATCAGCGCGACGACGTCGACCTCCCTCGACGCCTCTGATCGGAAGTGTTCGATGTCGGACGATGATTCAACCTTCGGGAGCACGACGGCACTTATCCAGGGAGATGTCGACACGAGAGCAACATCCTCGTGAAACTGATCAGACGTCGCGGCGTTGATGCGAACAAAAACCGGCCTCGATGGTTCGAGCCGTTGCACGATCTGTCGCGCTGCATTTTTGTCGTCAGCGCTCACCGCGTCTTCCAAATCAACGATGACCACGTCGGCGCTCGTTGCCAACGCTTTTTCGATTCGGACGAGCCGAGTCGCGGGGACGAACAGAAAGGTCCGCGCGACGCTCACTGGTGTGCCCCGCGATTCGACACGCCACGTCGATGCCCAGCGGGCGACGCACGACACGTCAACCAATCAACTGACCAGGTAGGGCCATACACGAACGGCACAGGAGCGTCAACGTTCGCCCCTCCAAGATCAACGTTCTGCAGTGGCCTCATTTCGACTCTCCGGACTTGAGTTCGAAATTCATCGGCGTCACCGTCTCCAAAATAGTATCGATAACTGCTTTTAGACCTGGTTGCAACGCTGGTTGTCGTCGGTGAGCGAGGACCATATTTCGTTCGATGGGTTTATCAAGTGCGATGACGTGGACTTTGTGCGCACTCAAACGCAACATCGAATCAGTAACCGGCGCAATGCCAAGACCGGCGTTCACCATTGCGAGCGTGACGGTGGTGTCAATGATTTCATGAACCACTTGAGGCTCGAAGCCATCGCGGCGACACGCCATCCGAAAGGCATTCCCGTAATTGGTGTGTGCCGGAGATAGCAACCAAGGATGTTGCGCAAAACTCGAAAGAGGAACGGGGCCCGGACCCACAAAAAACGTCGAGCCTGCCGCAATGCGAAAAGTCTCCGTACGCAACGACAGCAGGGTAACTTCTACGTCGCGCGGTATCGGCGCCTCGGGATAGTCAACGCCGAATGCCAGATCAACCGTGTTGGCCGCCACCGCGGCGGTCGCGGCGTCAACGTCGACCTCGACGGACCGAACGGAGACGCCCGGGTGACGAGTCCGAAGGAGTTCGAGAATCTCCGGCAAAAACGCTGTTGCCGACGTTGCGAACACCCCAATGCGAATCTTTGCGCTGCGCTGTTGCGACAAGGAAGCAACTGCCTCTCTCGCGAGACGCTCATTGAAAAGCAATGTCATGGCCTGGTCGGCGAGGACGTTGCCCGCGTCAGTCAATTCAACTCTGCGACCGACGTGCACGACCAGCGACTCACCGAGACTGACTTCTAAAGCGGCGATCTGTTGCGAGATGGCGCCGGTGGTGTAACCCATGGCGACAGCGGCGGCGGTCATGCTCCCTCGATCACGAAGTTCGACCAAGGCTCGCAGTTTCACCAAGTCAAGATACATATAGAGATACTATAGAAATCACGCACGTTTCATTGAGACTTCCTCATCATTGACGCGTCATCACACCGACAGTGTCCAGCGGATTTTTCAGGTGCCCAGCGACGTCAGCCAGCCGTGAGCGTCAGACGACACCCCCGATTGCAACTCGTTGAGTCGAGTACCGATGAGCGAGGAGATCGGGTACGAGACGCCGTCACCGATAGTCCACTCGCTCCTCACTGTTTGTACCGTCCGAACGGGCGTGATACCTCCAGCCGTTCCGGTCGCGAAGGTTTCTTTGATCGTCGATTCAGCACAGAGGCGTTCCCACTCAGCCAGCGATACCGGGCGTTCCTCAGTCGATAGACCCAGGTCGTTGGCAATTGTCAGTATGGATCGACGCGTTATACCCGGAAGAATCGTGTCCGACAGCGGCGGTGTCACGAGGTGGCTCGATCGGTCTCGTTCCAGCACAAAGAAAAGATTCATCGCGCCGAGTTCTTCGACGTACTCGCGTTGCACTGGATCGAGCCACGCGACCTGCTGACAGTTGTGTGCTCTGGCTTGCGCCTGACCGATCATGCCTTGGGCGTAGTTGGCGCCGGCCTTCACCGCTCCGGTACCGCCGCGCGCCGCGCGAACATAATCGTGAGTGACCCACACGCTGGTAGGGGCGCTCGCCGCAGCGTTGGCGGGAGTTGGGCAGGCGATGACCATGAAGAGATAGCTGCGCGAAGGACGTCCGGCCCCAAGTTCCGGCGTTGTAGAAATCAACATTGGCCGCAAATACAATCCGTCACCGGGGCGCGGGCCCAGCAGCGCCACGTCCGCCTTCACCAGTTCGACGCACGCTCGTGTGAATAGCTCTGCCGATAGTTCAGGCATCGCCATGCGCCGTGCAGAATCGCTGAAACGCGACGCGTGGTCCTGGATTCGAAAGAGGCGTGCGGAACCGTCTGTGTGACGGTACGCCTTTAAACCTTCGAAGATCTCCTGGGCGTAGTGCAAGACCGCCGTGGCGGGATGAAGGAGGAGCGGCTGCATAGGCCCAACCTCCAGGTCGTGCCAACCGACTTCGTCGTCCCACGTGATCGAGGCCAGGTGCTCGGTGAAGGTGCTGCCAAAGACAGCGCGCGGCACTTCCCCAACCATTTCAACGGCCGTTTTCTCGTGGTTCATATCTGAAGGTACCGAACTCATGAGATGCTCCCCTGCGCACTGTGCACCGCATTCGCCGAGCCCCCGCGTACTACGTCCATGACGTGTGAGTAACCAGACGGATCGACAAGAACGTCAAGAAGCATCGGCGAGGTCGAACGCGACGAAGCACGGAGTGCGCGATCGAGCTCGTCAATGTCGCCGACCAGCGTTGCCGCGAGTCCCACGCTCGCCGCGATCATCGTGTAGTCCGTGGCTCGATAGTCAACGGCTCGCGTACCCCCATTGCCTTCGGGGCGTTGCTTCAGTTTGATCAGCGAGAGGGTGCTGTCATTGAAGACGATGATCGTTATCGGAAGGTTCAGCCGAGCCACGGTTTCCAACTCGCCCAGTACCATTCCGAGTCCACCGTCGCCCGTGAGGCAGTAGACACGTTGCTGAGGGTTCACTATCGCGGCCGCGATCGCCGCCGGTAGTGCGTAGCCCATCGTCGCTAAGCCCGAGGAGATGAGCAATTCACCAGGTTGCTCGACCGACCACAGAGGCATGGCGGCGAGCATGTGCGCGCCGGCGTCGACGGTAGCGACACTACCTAATGGTGCGAACAGACGAACATGGTGCACGAGGTCCCAGGGTGTCACGCCCTCACGGGCAATCGGACCCTCCATCAAGGCGTGCAGTCCTCGCTCTCGATGCATCGTTGCATAGTCAGCCGGCCAAGTGCTGGGAAACGGATCAAGTTCAGCGAGTGTCGACGCGAGGGGACCTATGACCGCGGCCGCCGTAGCGAAATAACGTCCGGAGTCGGGCCACTCTGCCAGTAGCACGACGGGCGCTGCGTACTTCCACGGATTCGGAATCAACTCGATGCTGTCGAGACCAATAGCGACGATGAGGTCCGCGTCGTGAAGAACGGGCGCCTCCATCCACGCACCGGTGAAGAGTCCAGCGAAGTGAGGATCGGACGACGCAACGACGCCAACGGCCTTGTAGGTCAACAGTACGGGCGTCGCGCTGTCGCCAATGAACGAGGCGATTATCTGCGCGTGACGACGCCCACCTTGACCGACGATGACGACCGGACGGCGCGCCTCTTTTAACAACCGCCGCACGTCGTTGACGTCGCCGCTAGGTGTCACGGCCAGCGGGACTTCATCCCTTCTTGTCGACGTTGGATCAAAGTCGAGGTGCACGGGTCCGGGCGCGGGACTCGTCGCGACGAACGCCGCGTCATCGAGCACCTCATCGGCTCCGGAGTCGCCGAGCACGGAGCTCCACTTGGTGACCGGCGAGAACAGTGAACGCTGGTCAATGCGCTGGTGCGCGATGCGCTCGGTATCTGCCTCGCTCACCGTGTCACTCAGTAACCAGAGTGGCTGGTGGTCCAACTTCGCCTGCGCGACACCGTTCACCGCGCTGGCCGCGCCCGGACCACGGGTGACCACGGCGGCCGTGACGGCGCCCGTGAGTTCGGCGTGCACGGCGGCCATGATGGTCGCACCCGTTTCGCCGTGCGTGAGAATGAAGCGGACACCTTCAGCTTCGGCGGCGCCGATGATTTCAAGATTGTTGCCACCGCCGGGTAACCCGTAGAGAACGCCTGAGCTGTGTCTGCGCAGAGCAGCGCCGATGGTCGTTGCGAGGTCCTGTGCGTTCGTCATGCATTCTTCCTATCTGTTGCGAGTGTGAGGTACAACGTCGCCTGGCTCATCGTGGGCGCGCCGATCTCACGTGAATACGGGCCAGGTCACCGGGGCGTAGCTGTGCGGTGTAATCGGCGCTTGCGGCGTCGAGAACAGCGATGACGGAGTAGCCACACGTCGTTGGATGGTCCGCCGTGAAGACGATGGGCGGACCATCAGTGGTGATTTCGATGGCACCGCGAATGACGGGCTCTGACATCATGCCGGCGACGTTGCTTCGCATGAGCGGCGCTCCTTGTAGACGCACGCCAACGCGATTGGAGTCGGCCGTCACGCTGTAGGTCTGTTGTTTGAATAGTGAAATTGACTCCGCACTGAACCAGTCGGCTTGGGGACCAAGTTCGGCCTCGAGGATCGCTGGCTGGGGCCACCCGCGCGTCGGCGCGAGATCGACGTGCATCTCACCAACTATCGCCGAGCGACCAACGGTTACAAGGTCGCCCGCGCGAAGTACCGCGCCAAAGCCACTTGACGGATCGGTGGCGCGTGAACCGAGAACTAAAGGTGTGTCGATACCCCCACGCACAGCGACGTAGGAACGGACCCCGTGACGAGGTGCGTGGACGGTGACCTCACCAGGCCCCACGCGTATTGGACCATTCGGAGCGCCGACGCCGCCCGTGATCGATATCTCTTCTGCCGCACCCGTCACGGCGATCACCGCTGTTTCTTCGAATCTCAATCGAACGGGCCCGAACGTACACTCAATTGTCGCTGCGCCCTCGGCGTTTCCAACGAGTCGATTGGCGAGAGAGTGGCTGCGTTGATCGGCGGCCCCGCCCGGCGATATCCCCCATCGGCCATAACCACGCCGCCCCAAATCCTGGATCGAGCAGTAGGGACCAGGTTCAACAATGGTGATCACTTGTGACCACTCTCGTCGAAGCGCACGCGAGTACCGGGGGCCAAGAGTGCAGAAGGGTAGCGAGTGGCGTCCCACAGATCGGCGGGGGTGGTACCAAGGAGTTGCCATCCACCGGGACCTTTTCTCGGATAGATGCCTGTGAACTCCCCCGCGAGTCCCACTGCGCCGC
>JGI20207J14881_1000328_pt1 | contig 17508 bp, 19 predicted proteins | sample NGESurdeep092012_4_FD_14881 | JGI IMG/M metagenome (IMG submission 14881)
CGAGCGCCGCGATGATCTCGGCATTGGTAGCGCAGGTAAAACTCCTAGCGGTTGGGACACCGGCATCATGCATAACCTGTTTTGCAAAATCTTTTGATCCCTCTAGTTGGGCTGCAACTGCGCTAGGTCCAAAGACCGCGAACTTTGCCACACGTAGTGCATCTGCCAAACCATCAACCAAAGGCTTTTCTGGCCCTATAACAACTAAATCGATATCTAATTTCTTTGCTAACGAAATAATCCCCTGGTGATCATCAATGTCGATGGGGTAACACGGTGCGATTTCGGCTATTCCGGGATTCCCGGGGGCGACATGAAGTTCTTCTAATTGGGGGTCGCGGAGCAGTGCTTGCGCCAGTGCATGTTCCCGTCCTCCGGATCCAATCAGAAGAACTTTCAAATCAAGTCCGTTACGACAATCGTCTCATCGCGGCCTGGACCTACGCCGATGGCGCTCATGGGCGCACCCGAAATATCTTCTAGAAATTTAATATAAGCGCGAGCATTTACAGGAAGTTCCTCAAGGGTGCGCGCTTTAGAAATATCTTCTTTCCAACCAGGCAAATATTCATAGATCGGTTTTGCATGATGAAAATCTGATTGTGATGATGGGAGTTCTTCAACCCGCTTTCCATCAATTTCATAGGCAACACAAACGGGAATCTGTTCCCAGCCGGTCAATACATCGAGCTTGGTTAAGAAAAAATCGGTAAGACCGTTGACGCGAACTGCATAACGAGCAATCGGTGCGTCATACCACCCGCAGCGACGAGCGCGACCTGTAGTGACGCCAATTTCGCCGCCAATAGTGCGCAATTTTTCGCCATCTTCATCGAAAAGTTCCGTTGGGAATGGACCGGATCCAACACGCGTTGTGTATGCCTTAACAATTCCAATCACGCGAGTGATCTTTGTTGGCCCAATTCCGGAGCCGGTACATGCACCGCCCGCAGTTGGGTTTGAAGAAGTAACAAAGGGATAAGTTCCGTGATCAACGTCAAGCAGGGTTCCCTGTGAACCCTCAAGAAGTACGTTCTTGCCAGCTTTGAGTGCTTGATCGAGTAATAAAACTGTATCTGTTACATAAGGTTTCAGAATTTCGGCATATCCAAGGTATTCATTTAAGACCTCTTCAACTTCGATGCCCTTACGGTTAAAAACTTTAATTAATACTTGGTTCTTATCTCGAAGCGCGGCTTCGATTTTTTGACGCAAAATGGATGGATCAAAAAGATCTTGCACGCGAATACCTATGCGATTGATTTTGTCGGCATATGCCGGTCCAATTCCTCGACCAGTCGTGCCAATCTTGGAATTGCCCAAGAATCGTTCTGAGACTTTGTCAATCGTTCGGTGATACGGAGTAATCAGGTGAGCGTTGGTGCTGATCTTTAATTTAGAAGTATTTATGCCGCGTTCATTTAACCCTCGAATCTCTTCAAGCAAGACCGATGGATCAATCACAACGCCATTACCAATAATGGGAACGACGTTGGGACTCAAGATTCCAGATGGAAGCAGATGAAGCGCATACTTTTGATCGCCAATAACCACAGTGTGGCCAGCGTTATTTCCACCTTGATAGCGAACAACATAGTCAACGCGATCACCCAAGATATCGGTCGCCTTACCCTTACCTTCATCGCCCCATTGAGCGCCTAGCAGTACTAGAGCAGGCATTTTTTCCTAACCTTTGAGTGAGTTGAAAAACGTTTTTACTTTTGCGGGTTGAGTTACTTATTGATTGATGTTCCAGTCGAGCGAAGATCTTCGCACGCTACAAGTATGCGCTTTGCAAGCCCAGCTTCGCCAGCCTTACCCCAAGCACGTGGATCGTAAGCCTTCTTGTTTCCGACTTCGCCATCAACCTTTAAGACACCATCATAATTTTTCATGATGTGATCAACTACGGGGCGAGTAAATGCATATTGAGTATCAGTATCAATATTCATCTTTACAACTCCGTAATCAAGTGACTCGCGGATCTCTGAAAGTAAAGAACCCGAACCACCGTGAAAAACTAGATCCATCGGTTTTGATCCAGCAGGAAGCCCCAACTTTGCAGCAACTGCCTCTTGAAGAGTCTGCAAAATCTTTGGTTGAAGGACAACATTTCCTGGCTTATAGACGCCGTGAACATTTCCGAAAGTTGCTGCAACCATATAACGGGCTTGCGGATCAAAGCCCAAAGTTTCGATGGTCAAAAGTGCATCTTCAGGAGTTGAGTACAACTTTGCATCGTGCTTTGCCTCGATGCCATCTTCCTCGCCTCCAACAACACCAATCTCGATCTCAAGAATTGTGCGCGCAGCCTTTGACTTTTCGAGAAGTTCCTTAGCGATAGACATATTCTCAGGCATTGATACAGCTGAGCCATCCCACATATGCGAGTTAAAGAGGGGAGCCTTACCCGAACTAATACGTTCTGCACCAAACGCGAGAAGCGGACGCATAAACCCATCGAGTTTCTCAGCTGGGCAATGATCAGTATGAATTCCAATATTGACGTTGTAATTCTTAGCAACAATATGAGCGAACTCGGCGAGCGCGACGGCGCCATCAACCATATTTTTTACTGTCGAACCTGAAAGGTATTCCGCTCCACCCCAAGAAATTTGGATGATGCCATCAGATTCCGCCTCAGCGAATCCGCGGATCGCACCGATCAGCGTCTGAGATGAGGAGACGTTAATCGCTGGGTAGGCAAAGGCTCCAGCCTTTGCGCGGTCCAACATTTGTGCATAAATTTCCGGGGTTGCAATTGGCATGTGTGATGATCTCCCAAGTAGTTGTGGAACTGGCTCGTAAGCTTTTGGCCGATGGCACATCATTGGGTCAGACGGTCGGGCTTACGGCTAATCCCACCACATTTAGGGGCGGATTGGAAAACCACTGGGGTCGATTACCTAGTTCAACGCGATCATTAATTCAGGCCAAGATGACTCATCAGTGAACTAAGTCCTAAAAATCCCATATTGCTATGAAATAGGAACTTCGCTCCTTTAATGAGCCAGGTTGCCGCAATCTGAACCGTGTGGAGGTGGGAAACCACCTTTAAAATCGTTGCAAAGATACTAAACATCTCTTTTTCTCCTCTCTTTGTTAATTGAGCACTGTGCCAAAGTTAGGAGAACACGGCATAAAAAAGGCTAAGCCAACCCCCATGATGTGAGGTTGGCCTAGCTGTGGATATTTAGATCTTTAGTTATTTTTCAGGGCTACGGAAGAACTTCCCTACCCCATGATTCATTTATCAGCGTCTTTCCGGCGATATAAAGCGCAATGACCGCCGTGAGTAGGCCAGTCCAACCACCAATCTTGACGGAGCCAGAGTGACCACCGCCCCAATTGCCATACGTCAGGAAGGCAAAAGTTACTGTCAATGCAAAGAAGAGAAGATTGAGATGGATGTTGTGCTTTATGGCTGCGACCCAGAGCACAAAAGTAAAAATGCCGTAAAAAAGCAGGAAGACTGCAAGAGAACCTGGGCCAAAAGTCTTGGAAGTAATGCCATACCAAACTACCAACCAAAAAGCTCCATATGAACTAAATGCCGTGGCACCAAAGGTATTTCCACGCATAAACTCCCACATACCAGCCAGGAGTTGCGCGAGTCCGCCATAGAAAAGGGCTGTTGCTACAGCTGCGCCTCCACCGGCTCCATGCCACAGTCCAGCATTTGCGCTACTCAACATGAATGTAGTGAGGCCAAAACCCGCCAACCCAAGGGGTGCTGGATCGGCAATACTTGTATTTGCCATAGTTACTACTCCCTATTTAATAAACCGCAGCCATCCGCTTTGATGGCCCACAATTATTATCCTCGGAAATTTTCAATTAGTGGGGCGCATCACAGAAAAAATTGAGAAATTTTTAAGACGAAATCTCTTGTGATGTAAGTTACCCAGGCGTAGCCTCGCGCCCATGAGTTCACTGGAGAATCTTTCATACGAAAATCGGACATTTCCCCCAAGTGCAGAATTTGCGGCACAGGCCAACGCGAAAGCGGATCTTTATCAGGAGGCAGATAAAGATCGATTAGCTTTTTGGGCCAGACAGGCTGACTACCTCCACTGGGATAAAAAGTGGGATCAAGTTCTTGATTGGCAAGTTCCTTTTGCAAAGTGGTTTGTTGGCGGAAAGATCAATGCTTCATATAACTGTCTTGACCGACATGTCCTTGAAGGACGTGGGGATCGAGTGGCATTTCACTTTGAGGGCGAGCCCGGTGATACCCGTACGATCACATATGCGCAGATGCTTCATGATGTGAAAAAAGCAACTAATGCTTTAATAGAACTCGGCGTTAAGAAAGGGGATCGAGTCGCAATTTATATGCCGATGATTCCTGAGGCAGCTGTTGCCATGCTGGCGTGTGCGCGTATAGGAGCAGCACACTCAGTAGTTTTTGGCGGCTTCAGCGCCGATGCACTGATAAATCGTATTCAGGATGCAGATGCCACTTTGGTGATTACATCTGATGGCGGTTTCCGTAAGGGGAATGCCTTTCCGCTCAAGGCAGTTGTCGATGAGGCTCTGGCGCGTCCAAATCACAATGTGAAAAATGTTTTGGTTGTAAAGCGTACTGGACAAGAAACTGCGTGGACCGGTGGTCGCGATATTTGGTGGCATGAAATTGTTGACCGTCAAAGTCCCGAGCACACCGCCGAAAGTTTCGATTCCGAACATATCTTGTTCATTCTTTACACCTCAGGTACAACCGCAAAACCAAAGGGAATTTTTCACACGACAGGTGGTTACCTCACCCAAATTGCTTACACACATCGGACCGTATTTGATCTTAAGCCCGAAACCGATGTCTTCTGGTGCACCGCCGATGTAGGTTGGATCACTGGGCACTCGTATGTCGTCTATGGCCCAATGATTAATGGCGCAACGCAATTAATGTATGAGGGAACTCCAGATACTCCAACCAAACATCGATTGTTCCAGCTCATTGAAAAGTACAAAGTTTCAATTCTTTACACGGCTCCTACCTTGATCCGCACCTGGATGAAGTGGGGCGATGAGTTTCCTGCTGGTAGTGATTTATCTTCAATCCGCCTCTTGGGATCGGTGGGTGAACCCATTAACCCAGAAGCTTGGATGTGGTACCGCGAGATCATCGGTGGTGACCGTTGTCCAATTGTTGATACATGGTGGCAGACCGAAACTGGCGCAATAATGATTTCACCACTTCCAGGCGTTACTGCAACAAAGCCTGGCTCGGCGATGGCTGCATTGCCTGGAATCGTCGCAAAAGTAGTAGATGATGAAGGCCACGCAGTTGAGAAAGGCAAAGGTGGATATTTAGTACTCACCGAACCTTGGCCAGCAATGTTACGTGGAATCTGGGGTGAACCAGAGCGCTATAAAGAGACCTATTGGTCGCGCTTTCCCGGCAAGTATTTTGCAGGTGATGGTGCCAAACTCGATGAAGATGGTGCAATCTGGTTACTAGGTCGCGTTGATGACGTTATGAATATTTCCGGTCATCGGATTTCCACCACTGAAGTTGAGTCATCACTTGTCTCTCACCACAACGTTGCAGAAGCTGCCGTCGTCGGCGCGAATGATGCAATGACCGGCCAGGCGATCGTTGCCTTTGTTATTTTGCGTGGTGGCATTCCACGCGTCGGCGGCGAAGAGTTGCTGGCTGATTTGAAAGCGCATGTTACGAAGGAAATTGGTGCACTTGCCAGACCAAAGCAGATCTTGGTGGTTAACGAACTTCCTAAGACTCGTAGCGGGAAAATTATGCGTCGGTTGTTGCGAGATGTTGCAGAAAATCGTGCAGTTGGCGATTCAACAACCCTTGCCGATCCAAACATCATGAAATTAATTAGCGAAGGGTTAAACAGCGGTAAATCAGAGGAATAAGTATTAATTAATCGCTTGCTTCGCGCGCTTGGTGATATCGGAAATGATCGAGGGCGCTTCTGCATTTAGTTTTGTATAAATTTTGCTTTGCGGAATACTGTGCTGCGCCCATCCCCAAGGAGTTATTAATAGTAGATGCCCGAGAATCACCAACATAATCACAGTACTCAGTATCGAAAATGCGGCACCTAATATCGAATCTATCCATTTAAAAGGACCAAAGAAAATTTTATTATGAAAGAGTTTCCCAACCTGTTTAAATATCCCTTCACCAATTGCAGAGCCAGCAGATACAACAAGAAATAAAAGTAGGAATTTAGTTACGCCATGTGAAGAAAAGTAGTGAAGACCGAGCGTTAGCGCAAGTAACCCACCTCCGATATATCCAACAAAACTAAAAATCGTCGAGATAAGACCGACTTTCCACCCTCGAAAGAATGAGGCAATTGCCACAATCACGAAAATTACATCAACCCAGTTCTTCATAATTTCACTTTTAGATATTTTGAAACTTCTGATGTCAACTCAGAAGTCGAAGTGATCACGCCAATTTGTTTGTAAACAACTTTGCCCTTCGCGTTGATAAACCAAGTCACGGGAACACCTAAACCAAATATTCCTCGCGTGGCACTATTTGTGTCATAAAGAACCGGCCAGGTCATTCCCTTCTTGATCACAAAATTTCGACCCGCCTGCATACTGGTTTCTTCAACATCAATCCCGACAATCAAAACTTTATGCAGCGCTTGTAAATCAAGAAGATGCGGGATCTCTTGATTACATGGTTCACACCACGAGCCAAAGACATTCACAACAACAGGTCCACGGATCGACTGATACCAAACCCTCGTTTTGCTATCAAGGCAGGGCAACGAAATTCCTATTGAAACGCCCTTGGCGACTGCGATCTTTGAACAGTTAACGACTTTTCCGATTATTGCGTGCGAAGTAAGTGGGACGGCCTTGTGATTAAAGGAGTTAAATCCGACAACGGCAACCAAAAGCAGAATGAATGCGAGAAGCAGAGCGCGCCTCACCTGAAATCCTTATCTCTCTTAACCAGTAGTGAGGCTTTGATCTTATCGACCTCACCAATTCCAAATGAGGGGCAGAGCGCAGCCAATGGGCAGGCTCCGCACGCCGGCTTCCTCGCATGACAAATTCGGCGACCATGCCAAATCATTCTTTGAGAGAGATTAGTCCACTCTTTTTCAGGAAAAAGCGCACCGACGTCTTGTTCCACCTTAGCTGGATCCTCTGAATCGCTCCACTCAAAACGTCTACTCAATCGTCCGAAATGGGTATCCACGGTGATACTAGGAATTCCAAAGGCATAAGCCAAGACAACATTTGCGGTCTTTCGCCCGACACCAGGCAGAGTAACTAGGTCGTCAAGGTGGGCAGGTACTTTCGCCCCGTAGCCAGTGATCAGACGCTCGCTGAGCCCTTTGATATTACGTGCTTTGGCGCGAAAGAAGCCAAGAGAATGTATTAGCTCTTCAAGTTTGGAAATGGGGGCGGCGGCCATCTTTGATGGCGTTCGGTACATCTTAAATAGCGCGGGCGTGACCTGATTTACCCTTTTGTCGGTGCACTGCGCGGAAAGAACGGTCGCGACCAATAATTGAAAGGGCGTTTTGAAATCTAGTTCGCAGTGAACATCGGGGTAGTACCTAGTAAGCACTCGATACATAGCTCTGGCACGCTTCTTCTTGGTCTCCATGCTTTCGTGCACATTTCTATTGCCCACACTGTAAGCCTACGGGATCAGATGGTGACTCCATGTTGGAGTGATCTGCTTTCTCGTTGTAGGGTCTGCGAGTGACCACAAAAGATGACGATCTCATCCTCCGGCGCGCTCCGCTCTTTAGCGCGCTGGACGATAACGCCGCACATTCGCTACGCCAATCAATGGTGGCTCTCAAACTCAATAAGGGGCAGGTTCTCTTTAAAGAAGGTCAAGAAGGCGACAAACTCTACGTCGTCATTCAGGGCAAGATCAAACTTGGAACTACTAGCAATGATGGTCGCGAAAATCTTCTCTCAATTTTAGGACCCGGTGAAATGTTCGGTGAACTTTCTCTTTTTGATCCTGAGCCTCGCGCTTCCACTGCCACCGCGGTGACTGATGCCAGGTTAGTCTCCCTCGCTCACGGCGCAGTTATCGGACTTGTAACAACCAATCCACAAACTTCTCTCGAACTTCTTCGACGCTTAGCCGAGCGGCTGCGCAAATCGAACGAGGTTTTGGCCGATCTAGTTTTCGCAGATGTCCCAGGTCGAGTTGCCAAAGCAATCATCGAACTTGGCGAGCGTTTTGGAATTCAAAAAGATGATGGTTTGCATGTCAATCACGACTTAACGCAAGAAGAGTTAGCACAGTTGGTCGGCGCATCTCGCGAAACTGTCAACAAAGCACTCGCAGATTTTGCAGCGCGCGGTTGGGTAAAACTCGAACCACGCGCCGTACTAGTTACCGATATCGAACGTCTTTCAAAGCGCGGACGCTAGGAAAGAATCAACCAGTTATAGAACAAGCAGTTCCAGGACCTCTACCTGCTGGCGTAACAAGATTATTTTCAAGCCAATCCATCTGAATCAAATACTTAAGCGAACCAAGCTGCACATTGTATTTGGCAGTACCAGTCGAATAGATGGTGCCAAAAGCCCAAGCACATTTATCTGCACTCTCCGCACCGTTTGCGTCATACCATGCACCAAAGTTTGGATCGGTAAGAACTTCGTCAACTTCATGCACCATGATGTTTGCCATGGCATCTAGCGCAACATTTCCATTTGGCGAAGTTGTCTGCGCGGAACAAGCGCTATTGTATTGAGAGGTAAAGTTTTGAAAGGCGATGTATGGAACACCAGTTAGCGATGAAGTTGTAGCATTTCCGTACGCATGCCATCCGCAGTAAGTTGTTCCAAATCCACTTGTAAGAAGGGTGGTATTGGCTCCAATATAAATATAGACCGGAGTTGTTCCCGCTGGAACGATTGTTGGGTTTGCGGATATAAACGTGTTGATATAAGTCGCAACGTCAGCATCATTTACATTTGCGGCGGTTGGAGCCGTAATACTTAAATTAGGAACCCATTGAAGCGAAGGGGGGGTCAAACTTTGGCTTGTAAAATACAAGGTGTTGGTATTAAAAACATGCCCAGGAAGTGCTACCGAGTTGGCCGAAGCGCTACCAAGTGAGGTAACGATATTTCCAAGAACTGAATTCCACGTCGCAACATCTGAGTCAGCCCAGCCACCAACCCAAACTGGAATCAACGATACGGTTCCGGTTAATGTCGTCGTACATGGACCGCTATGACAAGATATTGGGCCTTTCGCTGGAGAGCCAACTACTGACAATTTACCATTTGGTTTTTGGTTAAAATTATTGAAGAAATTATGCAGCCATTTAGAGTCGCCATTACTTTGATCCGCAAGCGGGGATAACTGATCTGTATACGTCGCAGGAGTCCCTGACGTATCTCCTTGATCCTGCGAGGGTTGCACAGGATAACCATGGGATCTAAGTCCACTGAATTTAAAATTTTCACTTGTTGGGTGTCCATGGGAGGAAGAGGATTGGTCGGCGTGAACTGCGACCGACAAATTCAAGGTAAGCGCAATAACGGAGAAGGCAATAACTGAGCGGCGAATATTCATGGCGTTAGATTACCAAAGAAGAACTTCATGGTATAGGTGGTATAGCGACCTTAACTAACTTCGACAGTTAGTTCAATTTCAACTGGTGCATCCAAAGGAAGTTCGGCAACACCGAATGCACTTCTCGCGTGCATGCCCCGTTCACCAAAAATTTGAATTAGAAGTTCGGAGGCACCGTTTACTACACCTGGTGCGGCAATAAATCCGGAAACTCCGTTGACGTATCCCACTATGCGGACAACTTTGACGATTGAATCAACGGGCGCGACCAACTCGACTGCAGCAAGTGCGTTAAGAGCGCAGACTTGCGCCATCTCTTTGGCTTGCTCTGGTGTGACGGGGCCGCCAACTTTGCCCGTATGCGGGATCACTCCATCGACCAAAGGCAGTTGGCCCGCAGTAAAAACCAGATTACCGGTGCGAACTGCGGGGACATATGCCGCGACTGGAAGGGCGGCAACCGGAAGAATGAGATTGAGTTCGGCGAGCCTTGCGCGGACATCCATTTAAGCAACCACCCTTTTTAAATAAGCAACCAAATTATCTCCGCCACCGGGGGCCGGAATTACCTGAACAAGTTCCCAACCCTCAGAACCCCAGGTATCGAGTATCTGTTTTGTTGCATGAGTCAACAATGGGACTGTTACATATTCGAACTTTGACATTAGTTACCTCCTAAGAGCGCGGCTTTCACCAGCGCAGATACGGTACCGCCATCGGCCTTGCCAGCAATTTTTGGTGAAATGATCTTCATAACTTGCCCCATTCCGGCAGGACCTGAAGCACCTGTTTCTGCGATCGCTTCGGCAATGAGTCCGTTAATTTCGGCTTCGGAGAGCTGGGTAGGCAGGTAAGTTGCAATAACTTCGCCTTCTTGCTTTTCACGCTCGGCTCGGTCCGGGCGGCCACCACCCGCAAATGCTTCCGCGGCTTCACGACGCTTCTTCCCTTCACGCGATAAGACGGTAATGATTTCGGGTTCGCTCAAAATACGGGCTTCTTTCCCAGACACCTCTTCTGTTGTAATTGCAGTAAGTACCATGCGAATCGTGCCGGATTTGAGTTCATCACGCGCGCGAATTGCTTCAGTGAGATCCCCCCGTAGTGTCTCTTTGAGTCCCATAGGGGTATCTTCTCATGTCTATGAGTTATCAACTACGCGAGGCGACGCTTCCGGTATTGCCTGCGGGTCACCGTGACATTCGAATACTTCACTTTTCTGACCTGCACCTGACTCCAAGTCGGCGAAGAGAAATCACAGATATTAAGAGTTTTATCTCGTTAAAACCTGACCTAGTTATAAGTACGGGTGATTTCTTGGCACATCACCAGGCAGTTCCTATCGTTTTGGAAACTTTAAATGAACTCTTAGCGCTCCCCGGCGTATTTGCCTTTGGATCAAATGATTATTACGCACCACGAATTAAGAACCCGTTTTCATATCTTCTAAAAGATCACGGTAAACGAATGATCGGCAATGAGTTGCCTACCGAAGAACTTCGCACTGGATTGACGGGGCACGGCTGGAAAGATCTCAACCACCATCGTGCAATGCTAAAAGTAGGAGACACAACAATTGAGTTTCGTGGCACAGATGATGCACATTTGAATCGAGACGACTACTCATTGGTTGCTGGGCCAGCTGATAATTGTGATTTGGCGGTTGGAGTTACTCATGCGCCGTATTTACGAATTCTTGAAGCGATGTCCAATGATCAACTAGATATCATTTTTGCGGGTCATACTCATGGTGGACAAGTAAGACTTCCATGGCTGGGCGGCTCGAAAGCTTTAACAACTAACTGTGATCTTCCACATTGGCGAGCGCGCGGAGTAACTCGAGTTCAAGGGGAACCATGGCTCAATGTTTCAGCCGGAATGGGTACGTCACCATTTGCTCGCATTCGCGTGGCCTCTCCACCTGAGGTTTCACTAATTACTCTTGAAAGTAGTGTGTGAAGTCCGCCAACTTTTTAAATCCGGCTTTTTCGTAAGCGCGTTGCGCCGCTAAATTCTCGGAGCGAACTCCTAAACCAACCTCTCTGATCCCAAGTGAATATGCATGAGCGGTCATGGCTTTACTTAATTTCGTGGCATAACCTTTACCTCGATCTTGCGCCCGCGTTACAACTGATGACAGAACATGGAATCCTGATTGCCATTTCACAAGAGCAGCTAGTGAGGCCAATTCACCCGAATCGTTTCGAACTCCGCCCCAAAAAATTTCCTCAGAGTCGCCCGGCCGAACTGACGAATCTGGGGCATGCTCACTCAAAATCAAATTAATTTCCTCGATATTTGTGAGAAGTTCAATCCTCACTCCAGAATCAGTCGTCGCGGCTTCCCATAGTTGGAAGCCAACACCCTGTTTCAATGCGCCTATTGAATCTGGCTTGAAACTAGCCGTCGCCACATTGGTACAGCGCTCATCAAAATATGCACCTTCGCCGTAAAGCTGGCCATAGAAGGGCTCACCTTTAACAATAAAAGAGAAAGCACCATTCTGCTTATAAGCACGAACAAAGTTTTCCTCTGAAATATAAAACTTCGCCGCATTTTTTTCCGCCAAGAGATCCGCTGCCCATTGCAGGGCAGTTTTCAGATCTTCGGTCGATTCCAGCATTAACTACTGAACTCCGCAGCAACTAACTCAGCAATCTGCGCAGTATTAAGTGCAGCGCCTTTGCGAAGGTTGTCGCCACACATAAAGAGATCGAGAGCAAGTGGGTCATCAAATGAACGACGAACTCGACCTACCCAGGTTGGGTCGGTATTAACTACATCTGCTGGAGTTGGCCAGATGCCATTTTCTGGATCATCCAAAAGTTCAATTCCAGCAGAGCGCTTCAACAAATCTTGTGCACCTTCTCGCGTCACTTCACGTTCAAAAATTGCATGAACTGATAGTGAGTGAGTCGTAATTACTGGAACGCGGACACATGTCACAGCAACTTTAAGATTTGGAAGTCCCAATATTTTGCGTGACTCGAAGCGAACCTTGGTTTCCTCAGATGAGTAGCCATCATCCTTAAGAGATCCAGCCCAAGGAATTACATTGAGAGCAAGAGGCGCGGGAAATACGCCAAAGTCTTTGATCACGGTACGAAGGTCTCCAGGTTGTTCACCGAGGTGAGTTCCCGCAACCGCTAAAATTTGTGATCGCAGCGTCTCTGGACCGGTGACGCCCATTCCTGAAACAGCTTGATAGGAAGAGACAAATATTTCTTTAAGGCCGTATTCCTTATGGAGAGCGCCCATGGCAACGATCATTGTCATCGTCGTGCAATTTGGATTTGAAATGATACCTTTTGGACGATCCTTAATCGCTTCGGGATTAATCTCAACGACGACAAGTGGAACTTGGTCATCCATTCGGAAGAACGTAGAGTTATCAACTACTACTGCACCGCGAGAGACAGCAATCGGAGCCCATTCACCAGCAATCTCATCTGGGGTATCAAACATTGCAATATCAATGCCATCAAATGCTTCTGGTGAAATCGGAACAACGGTGAGTTCGATGCCGCGACAGAATAATTTCTTACCAGCACTACGCGCAGATGCAATCAAACGAATCTCTCCGTAGACATCGGGGCGCTTGCTTAAAATATCGAGCATGACAGTTCCGACCGCCCCGGTTGCGCCAACTACTGCAAGTGATGGTTTCTTGCTCATCGTCCCGTTCCTCCATATACAACTGCTTCGTCGGTTGAATCTAATTCAAAGGCGGTATGTGCTGCTTTAACGCCTGCTTCGAGATCACTATCGCGCACAATAACTGAGATGCGAATTTCTGAGGTAGAAATCATTTCGATATTTAATCCAGCTTCTGCGAGACAGGCAAAAAATGTTGCTGTAACGCCAGGATGAGATCGCATTCCAGCACCAACAAGTGAAAGTTTTCCGACTTGGTCATCATAGAGAAGTGATGCAAAACCGATCTCGCCTTGGATTTCTTTGAGTAAGCCTGTTGCCTCTGCGCCATCGCTCTTTGGAAGAGTAAATGAGATATCGGTCAATCCTGTTGCAGCGGCAGAAACATTCTGCACGATCATGTCAATATTGATATCAGCATCAGCGATTGCTTGGAAGATTCGCGCAGCAACACCCCTGCGATCGGGAACCCCAACGATGGTGATCTTCGCTTCGCTCTTATCATGAGCGATGCCACTAATAATTGCTTGTTCCATATCTTCTGCTCCTTCGGGATGATCTTTAATAACCCACGTTCCTTCTAAATTCGAAAATGATGAACGGACGTGAATGGGTAGATTGAAGCGACGTGCGTATTCAACGCAGCGAAGGTGCAGAACTTTTGCGCCACATGCCGCAAGTTCGAGCATCTCTTCATAAGTGACGGTAGTCAGTTTGCGAGCAGATGGAACCAGGCGTGGATCTGCCGAATAAACGCCGTCAACATCGGTATAAATTTCGCAAACATCAGCATCAAGCGCCGCAGCGAGCGCCACCGCGGTTGTATCTGAACCACCACGGCCAAGAGTTGTTACATCGTTGGTATCTTGCGATACGCCCTGGAATCCAGCAACAATCGCAATATGTCCGCCGTCAAGTGCTTCTCGAATGCGACCAGGGGAAACATCGATAATCCGAGCTTTCCCATGAGCCCCGTCCGTAATGACACCGGCTTGCGATCCGGTAAATGACATCGCCTCATGACCAAGATTTCCAATCGCCATGGCGAGTAGGGCCATTGAAATTCTTTCACCTGCCGTCAAAAGCATGTCGAGTTCCCGGCCATTTGGCAGTGGTGAAACTTGATTGGCTAAATCGATTAATTCATCAGTGGTATCGCCCATGGCAGAAACGACAACCACGACTTGATGTCCGGCTTTCTTGGTGGCAACGATGCGACCAGCAACGCGCTTGAGTCCCTCAGCATCGGCGACGGAAGAGCCACCATATTTTTGGACAATTAAACCCATACGAGAACCTTGACATAGAAAATCGCGGGATCGAGGTTTGTCTTACTATGTAAGACGTGTAAACATCTTAAATGTTGAGATTATCCCTACTCAACAGTCCGGCGACCTTCAAAAGCGCGACCAAGAGTCACTTCATCGGCATATTCCAAATCCCCACCAACGGGAAGACCAGAGGCCAGACGAGTGACTTTGATTCCCAGTGGCTTAATCTGTCTTATCAAATAAGAGGCAGTGGCTTCACCTTCGAGATTGGGATCGGTCGCAATGATCAGTTCCTGGATATTGGTGTCGGCCAGACGAACCATCAACTCTCGGATTCGCAAATTTTCTGGGCCAATCCCATCAATCGGTGAGATCGCTCCGCCCAGAACGTGATACCTACCGCGAAACTCTCGGGTTTTCTCAATCGCCATGACATCTTTACTTTCTTCGACAACACAGATTAAAGAAAGATCGCGCCTTGGATCGCGACAGATTCGGCAGAGATCTTCTTCAGAGATATTGCCGCATACGGTACAGAACTTAACTCGCTCTTTGACCGTACGCAGTACATCAACAAGTCTTGTCACATCAACTCGCTCTGATTGAATGATATGAAAAGCAATGCGCTGGGCCGACTTCGGTCCAATACCTGGCAATCGGCCGAGTTCGTCAATTAAATCTTGTATTGCGCCCTCATACATTATCGATCAAATTCCCTAATCACTTGTGCGCCAAGTTCGCGGGCCAAAAGCGCGGTACCCGTAAGTTGATCGGCATCAGTTAGCTCTTCGGTAGTCCGCTCATATTGCGGCGCGTTGATTGATGGATCGACAACAACGTCAATGACGCGAAGAAGACCAATAACATCTTGGAATGCAGCGGCAAGAATTTCATCGCTTCCACTGCGCACAAATGAATCGCGCGCACCAGCATTGACGATTCCGACTGTAATCACTGAATCATCAACAGCAAGCACCTGTGCGCTCGCCGATAACAGTGACCAGGTGAGGCGGCGTCGCTTTTTCACGTTTTCGATGACATCGGGCCAGAGCCGACGGAGGGCTGCAATATCTACTGGACCAACCGGTTGATTGGTAGATGGAACAGGCGCCGCAGCTCGAATTGGTGTTTTTCTCTCAACCGGCGAAATTGGTTCATTCGATTGCGGGGCTACTTTCGTTACCTCTTTTATCTCGGTAGCCACTACTGGCGCGGAGTGTGTCACGAAATTGATTCCACGTTCGAGGCGTTCAATACGTGCAACAAAGGCAGTGTCATCTGTAGTAGGCAGCAATATGCGGCCACAGATGAGCTCCAGAATCAATCGGGGCGCGGTGGCGCCACGCATCTCGGTCAACCCCAGCGAAGTGATATCTGCAGCGCGGATTAAAGTTGCCGCGCCGATTAAATTAGCTTGAGTGCGCATCCGTTCAAGTTGATCCTCCGGGAAATCACGCAATATATGGGAAGTGCTTTCTTTAACAGCGCCCACAATGATCAAATCACGAAGTCGTTCCAGAAAGTCTTGAGTGAAACGACGAGGATCAAATCCTGATTCAACAACTTTGTCGATCGTATTAAATAACGTGGTGCTATCCCGCGCGGCCAGTGCATCAATTGCTTCACCGAGCAGCGCGCCATCGGTAAAGCCAAGAAGTTGTACCGCAATATCGTAAGTCACGCCATCCTTGCCTGCGCCTGCTAACAATTGGCCTAATACCGAAAGCGCATCACGTACAGATCCACCGCTGGAGCGAACTACGAGCGGAATTACACCCTTGGCGACTTTAATATCTTCAAGATCACAAATCTTTTCAAGATGCGCCGCGAGGATTCCTGGTGGAACCAGACGAAATGGGTAGTGGTGGGTTCGAGAACGAATTGTTGAAATCAATTTATCTGGTTCAGTTGTGGCAAAAATAAAGATGACATGTGGTGGTGGCTCTTCAACAACTTTAAGTAAAGCATTAGCAGCACCCGGTCCAAGTTGGTGTGCCTCATCGATGATATAAACCTTGTAACGGGATTGCACTGGTGCAAAAAAAGCTTTGTCGCGAAGATCTCGGGCATCATCAACTAAACCATGTGTCGCGGCATCGAGTTCCATAACATCGATCGAGCCAGGACCGTTAGCTACCAGGTCACTACATGATTGGCAGATGCCACATGGATTAGGCGTTGGACCTTGCGCGCAATTGAGTGAACGCGCCATGATTCGAGCACTTGATGTTTTTCCACAACCGCGAGGGCCAGTAAATAGATATGCATGATGGATCTGGTCTGATGCGAGCGCATTGGATAGCGGTATTGTCACATGCTCTTGCCCGATAACCTCATTAAAAGTTGAGGGGCGATATTTCCTATATAGAGCGAGTGACACCGTTCTCCTTCTTTATCAATTCGTAAACTGTCATAAATAAAGGGACCCTCCGCACACCCGTAAGAGCGTACCTACCCTTGCTACCTTCCGGTCCTGGGGGAGTTCAGCACGGTAACGCCGTACGGAGGATCTGTGGGCAATCTTAGGCGAGATTATGTGACCTAAATCCTGTTTTGTTCCGCTTATGAGCAATACCTGCTTTATTATCGGAGACTTATCCTAGCGAAGACAATGTCGTCGACGCAGGAGGACTTATGCTCGAAAAAACTGCCACAAAACATGCTGAACTCTTGGAATGGGTGGCGCGAATCGCGGCCTTAACGACACCCTCAAATATTTATTGGTGCACCGGAAATTCCGATGAGTGGGAAGACATAACAAATCAACTCGTTGAAGCTGGAACGTTCGTTCGGCTTACAAAAAAATCTAATTCGTTCTGGTGCGCATCAGATCCGTCGGATGTAGCCCGAGTTGAAGGTAGAACTTTTATTTGTTCGGTGAATGAATCTGATGCCGGACCGACAAATAACTGGATGGATCCAAAGGAGATGAAATCTCTGATGTCCAATCTTTATGCGGAAAGTATGCGCGGTAGAACAATGTATGTCATTCCATTTTGTATGGGTTCCCTCGATGCAAAGAATCCAATGTTTGGC
>JGI20207J14881_1000331_pt1 | contig 17459 bp, 23 predicted proteins | sample NGESurdeep092012_4_FD_14881 | JGI IMG/M metagenome (IMG submission 14881)
GACGACGCCCGCCACGATCACCGTGGTCTCTCCGGGAAGGACGAATCCGACGAATAGTGCCGTCTCGCCAAAGACCAGCAACGCCACGAGTCCGTACACCAGCGGTCCAGGTAGGCGGTGTAGCTCGCTCAACACGAACGAGATGATTGAGGCGCTCATCACGACATCCTTATCGACGCGCACGTCGCGACGTCTACTTATTACGCGCAGTTTAGAATCCAGGAATGCCGAGTTCCCCTCCGTCACCGCCGCGCCCCGATCGAGGTCTTCCGGTTCGCGCGAGCGCGCTATCGGAATGGGCGCTGTTGCCCTTGCGGATTTTCCTCGGTGTGACCTTCACCTACGCGGGACTCCAGAAACTCGCTAATCCCGCCTTCTTCTCCAAGTCGTCGCCGACGTCGATTCAAGCGCAGATGGCCGGCGCCGCGCGCCTGAGTCCGATCCACTCGCTTCTGCACGCGATGTTGCCCCACGCGGTGATCATTGGTTGGATCATTGCCTACGCTGAACTGGCCGTTGGTATCGGGACGCTGATTGGACTCAAGACCCGCATCGCCGCCGCCGGTGGAGCGTTCCTCAGCCTCAACTTATTCCTGGCCGTCAGTTTTCATTCGTCGCCGTACTTCACGGGCGCCGACATCGTCTTTCTCTTCGCTTGGTTACCTTTCATCGTTGCGGGCGCAGGATCGCGACTGAGTGCCGACGCGCTGATATCTCGTCGCGCGGCGCGACAGGCGGGCTTTTCGTTGGCCCCTCTGGTCGCCGTACCCTTTGACACGGTCCAACGACTCTGTGGCCACTACCAAAAGGGACGGTGCGCGGCGCGCGGAGGCGAGCCCTGCACGGCGTCGGCGTGTCCCGTGTTGCTCTCGCGTCCCCCTCAGGTAACGGCCGTCGAGATCAAGAACTTCGATCGTCGCTCGGTGGTGATCGGCGGGACGACCGTCGCGGTGGTGGCGGGAGCGGCAATCGTGACGGGTTTCTTGACCACGGGCGTGGGTCACCTGGAGGCGAGTGCCGTTTCGGGGGCCAAGAACTCGACGCCGAGCACCCTACCGAGCGGGTCGAACACCAATTCGGGCACGGGGGGAACGTCGGGCACGGAGATTGGGCCCGCGACCTCGGTGCCCATCGGCACAGCGGCGGCCTTCACCATTCCCTCCTCGGGCGATCCGGGCATCGTATTTCAACTGACCAAGGGTAGTTTCGTCGGCTACGACGCGGTGTGTCCCCACGCCGGCTGCACGGTGGGGTACTCGCCGTCACAAAAGGTCATGGTCTGTCCGTGTCACGGTTCGCAGTTCCAAGTCGCCACCGGCCAAGTTATCTCGGGACCCGCGCCCCACGGCTTGACTCCACTCTCAATCGTCGAAGCGTCCAACGGTAATCTCTACTTACAGTGAGTGAGACCCCGCGTCGAGTCCTCGTCGTGGAGGACGACGTGGATTTGGCCCAGGCCATCGCCGACTTGTTGGGCGACGAGGGTTTCGAGGTCCACCAACGTTACGACGGGTTGGAAGGTCTGGCGTGCGCGCTCGAGTTTCCCTTTGACATCATCATCTTGGACCTCATGTTGCCCAAGCGCAACGGATTCAGCGTGTGCTGTGACCTACGCGAAGCGGGCGTGCATACGCCGCTCATGATGTTGACGGCGAAGAACGGCGAGCTCGACGAGATCGAGGGACTCGACGTGGGTGCGGACGACTTCTTGCGCAAGCCCTTCGAGTGGCCGATGTTGCTCGCGCGGATCAACGCGTTGTTGCGCCGCTTCGAACGCGGCCAGAGTCGCAAGGTGGTCGTCGGTGACGTCGTGCTCGACACCATCAGTCGCCAAGTCTCCACGGCGGGCGCGGAGGCCAAACTGACCTCGCGCGAGTTTCGTGTGCTCGAGTACCTGATGGAAAGCGTCGACCGGACCGTCACCCGAGCGGAGATTCTGCAGGTGGTGTGGGGCCCTGATTTCGACGGCGACCCGAACGTGGTCGAGGTGTACGTCGGCTACCTGCGGCGAAAACTCGATCAGAAGGGGACGGCGTCGCGGATTAAGACGATTCGCGGTGTGGGGTACCTATTTTCGAGCGGGGTATGAAGCGTCATCATCTGTCGATTCGCGCCCGACTCACCGTTCTCTTCCTTCTGGTGGTCGCCACTTTGTTGGTGGCGACGGGCGGCGCGATTTTGGTCCTGGGTCGCCACACCAACGCGGCCGACGCCGTTAGTCGTATCAACCAAGCGATGTCCTCGGTGCAAGACCGCGAGGCCAAGAACATGGTGGCGGGCCAGGGTGAGTTGAGGCTCTCCACCGGCACCGACGTGGTCGTTCAGGTGACCAGCCTCGCGGAGAACCAAGTGTGGGCTGCCAGCAGCGCGATATTTCACGACGCCGTCATTTCGCACGAGGTGGCGAGCGTCAACGCGCCGAACTACTACCTCGTCGATCTGCAGCCCTGGGTCCAGCACAACAAGTTGAAAGGTGAGATCAGCCTCGGTGAGGCCCAGGGCATTTCCACTCCGCGCGGACCCGGTCTCCTCGTCGCTTTCAACTACGGCCAGTCGATTAACCACGCCAACCACTTCCTGCTCACGGTCTTGGTGGTGGCGATCCCGCTGCTTCTGCTCATCGTGGCCTTCATCGTGTGGATTTCGGTGGGACTGACTTTGTTACCCATGGAGGCGATCCGTCGACGGGTGGCCACCATCGCGGCCAACGACCTCACCGAACGAGTTCCCGAGACCGGGGGCGACGACGAGGTCTCACGAATGGCCAAGACACTGAATGCGATGTTGGACCGTCTCGAGACCAGTACGCGAGTGCAACAAGAGTTCGTCTCCAACGCGTCGCACGAGCTACGCAGCCCGCTGACGACGCTGCTGGCGACCGTGGACCGCGCATCGAACCACCTGGAGGAGACGGACTGGCTCGAGTTCACCGACACCATCCGTCGCGAGGGCCGACGGATCGACTCACTGGTCGACGATCTGTTCTTCCTCGCGCGCAGCGACGAGCGCCGCGAGGTCATGCGTCGCGACGAAGTCGACCTCGACGACATTTTGGACGAAGAGGCCCGTCGAGTTCGCCACATCAGTCAGCTGAGTATTTCGACGGCGGGCGTGCAGCCCGTGCGAGTGTGGGGCGACCCCGCGATGTTGCGCCGGTTGGTGCGCAACATCGTCGACAATGCCCTGCGCTTCGCGAACGAAGAAGTGACCTTTTCGACGCGCTACGTCGGACCGATGGCCGAGATCTGCGTGCACGACGACGGTACCGGCGTCGACGCCACTACTGCGGAACGTCTCTTTCAACGTTTCGTTCGCTCGGACACCGCGCGCTCGCGCGCTTCAGGTGGAACGGGACTGGGGCTGCCCATCGTGGCCGAGATTGCGCAACGCCACGGGGGCGAAGCTCGCTTCATCACGGTGGATTCGGGTTCGACGATGCGCGTTCGCCTACGGCGTTATTAGGGTGAAGATAAGTCCACTCGTGTCACGTCGTAGCTGCGGGTGGCGAGTGAGGCGTCATGAACGAAAACACCTACAAGGTCGTTCGGTGGTCCCTCTTACGCTTTCTGACCGCCGGAGCCGTCGGCGAGACGATCTGGACGGTCTACATCGCCTTCGTGCTACCTCGTCACTACGACGTGAATCATTGGGATATCGCGTGGGTGGGCCTGGACGTTGCTCAGATCCTCATGCTGAGTTTGTCGGCCTGGGCCGCGTGGCGACGCAATACCCTGCTCGTCATGTTCGCGACCGTGAGCGCGACGTTGTTACTGGTGGACGCTTGGTTCGACGTGACGACTGCGCGACGTGGCGACCTGTCCCAGAGCATCGTGTTGGCCGTTCTCATTGAGGTACCGTCTGCGATCGTGCTCTACGCCGTGGCTCACCGTGGTCTGCGTCACACGGTGATGTTGCCGGTGGGCGCGTCGTCGGGTACAAAGAGGATGACGACGTTCGAGGTGACCGAGGACCGCGATTCCCGCTAGTAGAGATCGACCCCTTCGAGAGTCAACAGATAACGCTTGACATCCTCACCCCCGCCGTAGCCACCGAGTCCCTGGGAGGCGACGACGCGGTGACACGGCACAATGACCGGCCAGGGATTGGCGTGATTCGCGTTGCCGACGGCTCGGGCGGCGCGCGGTCGTCCGGCCAGTTTGGCGACGTCCGCGTACGTGGCGACGCTGCCGAAGGGGAGCGACCGCAGGGCGTTCCAGACGTCGTGTTGAAACTCCGTCGCGGTTGGGTCAGCGAGCATCACGTCAAAGTCGCGCCGCGCTCCGTGAAAATATTCGTCGAGTTGGCGCGCGGCGGTGGCGACAGCGGCATCGGGCGTCGCGGAGGCCGCCGGCGCCATTTCGTGAGGCAGAAATACTTTCGTGACGCCGAGGGCCGTGCCCTCGACCGTCCAAGTACCGACGGGTGACGAAACGGTGGCGTAGGTGAGTTCCATGACGTATTCCTAGTCCCCCACTGCGACATGAAGGCCCGAGCGGCGAAGAGTTTTCATGTCGGGACTTCTTGGCCCCTGCCCGGGCGAGGGGGTTCTGCCTGCTAAAACTAATGAATGAAAATATCTCTCTCTAGAGAGTCGCGCGCGGGTGAAACACGGGTCGCTCTGACCCCGGACGCCGTTAAGACCCTGGTCGCCGACGGCTGGAGCGTCGAGGTCCAGCGGGGGGCGGGCGTTCTCGCGCACTTCAGCGACGACGCGTACGTTCAGGTGGGGGCCACCATCGTGGATTCACCAGCGGGCGACGTGATTCTGCGTGTCAATCCTCCCACTCTGGCCGAAGTTGCGGCGCTTCCCGAAGGGTCGATGCACCTCTCTTTCCTCTCGCCGCTGCTCGCCAGTGACGTCGTTCGCGCTATGAACGAGCGTCGTGTCACCATCTGTTCGTTCGACTTGTTGCCGCGCATTTCCCGCGCACAGTACATGGACGCACTCTCGTCGCAGGCGACGGTGTCGGGATACCGAGCTGCGCTTGCCGGTGCGTCGTACTTCGACCGTTTCTTTCCCCTCCTCACGACCGCTGCGGGTACCATCCGTCCCGCAAAGGTATTGGTCATGGGCGTGGGCGTCGCGGGTCTGCAGGCCATCGCCACTGCCAAGCGTTTGGGGGCGAAGGTGCGTGCTTACGACGTTCGCTCGGCCGCCAAGGAAGAGGCCGAATCCGCAGGCGCCGTNTTCGTCAAGCTCGGCGTCACGGCCGACGCCGCGGGCGGCTACGCGCGTGAACTCACCGATGACGAGCGCGCGCAACAGCAGGCCGCCCTCCTCAGCGAAGTCGCCAACGCCGACATCGTCATCACGACGGCGGCCGTCCCGGGGCGAAAAGCCCCCATCTTGTTGACCGCCGCCATGGTCGAGGCGATGGGCGAAGGTTCGCTCGTCATCGACATGGCCGCCGACGGAGGCGGGAACTGCGAACTCACCGTCGCCGGTGAAGTCGTCGATCACCACGGGGTGCGCGTGGTGGGACTCGCCAATCCGCCAGCGCAAATGGGCGCACACGCCAGTTTCATGTACGCGAATAACGTCTTGAAACTGCTGGCACTCTTTGGCGATAAGGGTGAGCTGCACCCCGACTGGTCTGACGAAGTGGTCGTGGGCGTGACGGTGGCGCGCAACGGACAGGTCAATCACGCCGCGACCGCCGAGGCGCTCGGTGTGGAGCGCGTAGCGATCACGGCTGACGTGAAGGAGAACGAATAATGGGTAACGCCCTGTTGCAGTACGCGACCGTATTGATGCTGACGATCTTCGTCGGTATCGAGATCATCGCCAAGGTACCCAGTATCTTGCACACGCCGCTCATGAGTGGCTCGAACGCCATTCACGGCGTCATCTTGGTGGGGGCCATGCTTATCTTGGGTTCGGCCAACACGACCCTCGAAGAAGTGCTCGGCTTCCTGGCCGTGGTGCTGGCGACGCTCAACGTGGTCGGTGGCTTCGTGGTGACCGACCGCATGCTCGAAATGTTCAAGGCCAAGCCCAAGGCGCCGCCGGCGAAGAAGGATGAGGTCACCTCGTGAGTCGTGGCACCCTGATTGACCTGTTGTACCTGGTGTCGGCGACCACGTTCATCATTGCCCTCAAGGGTCTCGGCAGTCCCAAACGAGCGCGGCTGGGTAACGGCATCGCCGCCGCCGGCATGCTGCTCGCCGTCGTGGCCACGTTCTTCAAGCAGGTTGACGGTCACTCGCTCTATCACGTCGGCCTCATCCTCGTCGCCATGGCGATCGGCGTCATCGTCGCGGTGCCGACGGCGCGCTTCGTGCGCATGACCGCCATGCCCCAACTCGTCGCAATCTTCAACGGCGTCGGCGGCGGCGCGGCGGCGCTCGTGTCAATCACCGAATTCGTGCACATCCACTCGACGCGACCGGCTACTTACGTCACTCTAGAAGTCCTGCTCGGCGTGCTGATTGGCACCGTGTCGTTCTCGGGGTCTGCCATTGCCTTCGCCAAGTTGCAAGAACTGATGACCGGTCGACCCGTCACGTACCCGGGTCAACAGATCATCAACGCCATCTTGGGGGTGGCGGGACTGGTTCTCATCATCGTCATCTTAGTGAATGGTCAGACGACGCTCCTGTGGGTCCTGCTCGCCTTGGCGTTCGTCTTGGGAATCGCCTTCGTCTTGCCCATCGGTGGTGCGGACGTACCAGTGTTGATTTCCCTGCTGAACTCCTTCACCGGTTTGGCCGTGGCCGCCTCTGGCTTCACGCTCGGATCGAACCTGTTGATCGTGGCGGGAACGCTGGTGGGCGCCTCGGGTATCTTGTTGACCCGACTGATGAGTAAGGCCATGGGTCGCAGTCTCTCGAACGTTTTGTTCTCGGCCTTCGGCTCCGTCGTGACCGCCAGTGGCGGCACCGGCGCCGACGCGCGTCCCGTGCGCTCGGGGTCGCCCGAGGACGCCGGCGTGCTCCTCAGCTTCGCCAGTCGCGTCGCGATCATTCCGGGTTACGGTCTCGCCGTCGCACAGGCTCAACACGTGCTGCGCGAACTGGCCGAAGAGCTCGAGAAAAAGGGTATCGAGGTCTTCTACGCGATTCACCCGGTGGCGGGTCGCATGCCCGGACACATGAACGTGCTCCTGGCCGAAGCGAACGTCCCCTACGAACTGTTGTTGGAACTCGACGAGGCCAACTCCGAATTACAGACGGCGGACGTGGCCCTCGTGGTGGGGGCCAACGACACCGTCAATCCGGCGGCCAAGGACGACAAGAGTTCGCCGATCTACGGTATGCCGATCATCGCTGCCGACCTGGCCGAGAACGTCTTGTTCCTCAAGCGCTCGATGCGTCCGGGCTTCGCCGGCATCGAGAACGAGTTGCTCTACAGCCCCAAGACGACCTTGATCTTCGGTGACGCCAAGGACACCTTGACCAAGATTGTCGCCGCGGTAAAGGCTAGCTAGCCACTAGTCGTCCGCGGTCAGTTCGTTGAGGCGCGCCAATTGCGTGTCGCTGAGCGACAACACGGCGTGGGCGTTGGCGCGTACCTGCTCGGCGCTCGTGGCGCCCGCGATGACCGAGGCGACCGGCGGGTGAGAGAGCAGCCACGAGAAGGCGAAGGCGAGCATCGTCAGGTGCTGCTCCTCGCCGTAGGCGATCAGCTCATCGACGCGCGTGCGTAGGGCGTCACTCAGCCAGTGAACCTTGCGGTCATCGGGCATGAGCGAGAGTCGTGTTCCTTCGGGGATGGGTTGCCCCGGGCGGACCTTCCCGGTGAGCAGACCGTTGGCGAGGGGGTAGTACGGAAGAAAACCCACGGCGAACTCGTCGCAGGCGTCGAGGACACCATCGGTCTCGGGCTGGCGCGCGAGCAGAGAGTACTGACTCTGGATCGAGACCAAATGGGGACCGGCGCCGGTGGCGGCGACGGCTTCACGCAATTGATCGGCCGAAAGGTTCGAACACCCGATCTCGCGCACCTTGCCGAGGACGACCAGTTCTTGCATGGCCCCGATGGTGTCGGCGAGGGGCGTCGACTCGTCGGGGAAGTGCAGTTGGTAGAGGTCAATCACGTCGGTGCCCAGTCGCGTCAGGGACGCGTCGCACGACTCGTGGACGTACTCTGGCGTCGCACACACGCCCGAGCGGTCGTGCAACATGCCGAACTTGGACGCGATAATCGCCTCGTCGCGCCGCGCGCCGAGGGCCACGCCGAGCTGGACTTCGGATTTGAGGTCGCCGTAGATGTCGGCGGTGTCAAAGAAGTTGATCCCCTCGTCGAGGGCCGCCGTCACCACCGCCGTCGTGGCGTCCTGGTTCAGTCGCGTGCCGAAATTGTTGCACCCGAGGCCGACTTCAGAGACCCGTAGAGACCCCAGTGAACGCTGATTCATACGTTGTCCTTTGAACGCCGCCCAGCATAGACAACCGCTCGTAACGACTGGACGCGAGTGAACGAACCCCCTCCGTGGAGAACCGACTACTAAGGTGGGAACATGAAAATCATCGTCGATTTTGACTTGTGCTCGAGCAATGCGGTGTGCATGAGCATCGTTCCCGAGGTCTTCGAAGTTCGCGATGATGGCTACCTCTACGTCCTCAAGGAACAGCCGGGCGAGGAGTTCGCCGAACGCGTGCGCGAGGCCGTGGTGAGTTGTCCCAACGGCGCCATTTCGATCGAGGAGTAGTTGGTGAACGGACCACGGGTCCGATTCGCGCCTTCACCCACGGGATATTTCCACGTGGGTTCGGCGAGGTCGGCGTTGTTCAATTGGCTCTTGGCGCGTCAGTCGTCCGAGGGCTGTTTCATCTTGCGTATCGAGGACACCGACGCTGACCGCAACCGCGAGGAGTGGGTGGACGGCATCATCTCGGCGATGGCCTGGCTGGGCCTCGATCTCGACGAGGGTCCCTTTCGCCAGAGCGACAATCACGCGGCGCACGTCGCCGCCACCGACGCGCTCCTCGCGGGTGGGTATCTCTACTACTGCGACTGCACGGCTGAGGACGTCGTGGCGCGCAAGGGCGACAACAAGACGCCCGGCTACGACGGATATTGTCGCGACCGCGGACTCGAGCGTGGACCCAGCACCGCGCTGCGCTTTAAGACGCCGCGTGACGGAAGCACCGTCGTGCACGATCTGATCCGTGGCGACGTGGAGTTCGCCAACGCGACGATCGACGACTTCGTTGTCGCGAAGTCCTCGGGTGCGGTGCTCTACGCCTTGGCCAACGTGACCGACGATCGCCACGACGCCATCACTCACGTCATCCGTGGTGAGGAGCACTTATCCAACGCGCCCAAGCAGATGATGTTGTGGAGCGCCCTCAACGACGTCCGGCGCGAGCCCGTCGCGATCCCCGCGTACGCGCACCTGCCACTCCTCGTCAACGAGCAGCGAAAGAAACTCTCTAAACGTAAGGACCCCGTCGCCACCGAGTCCTACCGCGACCAAGGATACGTGGCGAGCGCCTTCGTCAACTACTTGGCCCTGTTGGGGTGGAGTCCGCGTGGCGAAGAAGAGATCGTTCCGATAACCACGATCATCCAGCAGTTCCGTCTTGAGGACGTCTCGCACTCGCCGGCGTTCTTTGACGTCAAGAAGCTCAGCCACATGAACGGCGAGTACCTGCGGGCGATGACGACGAGCGAGTTCATCGAAGCTTGTACTCCCTGGGTCGCGCCCTGGTCCAGCGCGTGGCGACCGGCCGATCGCGACGTGCCTTGGAGCCACGACCAATTCGACGCCGCGTTGTTTGAGCGTGTCGCCCCCCTCGTGCAAGAGCGGGTCGCGACGCTGGGTGAAGTACCGGCGATGGTGGCATTCTTCTTCCTCGACGCGCCAACTTTTGACGACGCGGCGTTTAACAAGGTGATCGGGATGGACCCCCTGGGACAAGCGCTGCTCGCTGCGGCGTTGGAGCGATTCGCCGAGACACGGTGGGAGGCGGCTGACTTGCACGCGGCGGTGGCGGAACTCGGCGAGTCGATGGGACTAAATCTTCGCAAGGCCCAGGCCCCTATTCGATGCGGGGTCACCGGCACGTTGGTGGGACCGCCACTGTTTGAGTCGCTGCAGTTCTTAGGGCGTGAGACGGTCACCGCGCGACTCATTGCGGCACTGGCGCGATGCTCGGTCTAATTTTTGCGCCGTTGCGCTTGGCCATCAAGGTCGTCACCACCCTCGTCGCAATCATCATCTTGTACTTCGCTGTGACATTCGTTCAAATTTGGATGACCAGTCATATTCACTCGAGCACCAAGGCGCAGGCGATTCTCGTGTTCGGGACCGCTGAGGACAATGGTCGGCCCTCGCAGGAACTTCAAGCTCGACTCGACGAGGCCCTCGTGGTGTACCGCGCTCATCGCGCGCCGTGGGTCGCGGTTACCGGCGGCAGCCGCCCGGGCGACGTCTTCACCGAAGCCGGAGTGTCGGCCACCTATTTAGAGGCTCACGGTGTACCGGCTGATCGCATCTTGATCGGTGGGGGGGGCGACACCTGGCAGAACGTCGAGACGGTGGCGCCGCTGTTGAAGAAGCATGATTTGCTCCACGTCATCACGGTCACCGACCCTTTCCACGAATATCGTGCGATGGCAATTTCGTCGTCCCAGGGGTTCGATCCGGTGCCGTCGCCGGTCGAGAACTCCCCAACGATCAAACATTCGCTCTGGAAGTTCTATCTCAAAGAGAGCCTCGGAGTGGGCGTCGGGCGCATCATCGGGTACGGACGGCTGAGCTCATGGACAACGTCGACACACATTTCAATCCCGTCTGGCGGCTGAGTTACGTGCTCGGGTAAGATTGCCAAGCCCTTCGGGGGTGGTGTAATTGGCAACACAACTGGTTCTGGTCCAGTTATTCAGGGTTCGAGTCCTTGCCCCCGAGCGAAGTGAGTGCGTGATTCCACACGTGCTCACTTCATGGTCCCATCGTCTAGTGGCCTAGGACATCACCCTCTCAAGGTGGAGGCACGGGTTCGAATCCCGTTGGGACTGCGAAAAGAAAATACGCCAAAAGGACAATGATCACAAGGCCTTTGGTGTGTCCATGGTTGACAGTGAGTGATCATGATTGACCGCTGCTTAACGCCCACTAACGCCCGTGGAGCGCCCAAAATTCGAATAGCGGGCACCTCAGATGCGTCTGCGGAGGCGCCGAACTTTGCCGCTTTGAGATGGTTCTCTGACAGCCGACTCCAACTTGCACAGCTGGAGAATCGGTCCCGGGTCGTCCATTCTGAGAATGAGAACTTTGGCGTACCGCCAGTAAGGCGGCCTCTGCTGGCGTCACCAACGAGAGTGGGGCGATCAATTGATTGCCCGCTGGTCGCATGCGAAAGTTGGGAGTTCTCTTACGGATTAATGCTTGGAAGAAGATCCCAGCCATCCGGAAAGAGGTTCCCTGGTTGAGCCGAATGGCCAAACCTTGGGGAACGTGGGAGTCCCAGGGGGCAGTGAATAGTCCGACTTCGCCTGAGTTATCCCCGCAAACGCGAAGTCACTGTAGGACTGAATTTCACCTACGATCCGGGTGGGTCCAGGAAACGGTGCTTCTATTGATGCCAGAGAAATGTATACGTAACGTATCTCGATCAAATTTGAATTTGAAGGGTTGAAGACAGCCTCTGTAGTCAACCCGGACCTTTTGAACGGCAACTCAATTACCGACCCCTTCTCATGAGTCACCATCGAAGTTGCGTACCCCGATAGTCGGACCCCGGGAATCGTTGCCATAAACTTCAAGATTGCTGCGCGCTGTAAAGACGAAGCACCATTCTCGAGGAACTGCAGAGCTGTATCAAACTCCCATGAGGCTTGACTTCCGTAGGGAGATTCTTTGGGACGGTAGGTCTGACTTTTCAGGTACGCAAGAATCTCCGACGCCTTTGTGGGTAGACCTTCGACGTTGTAGTACAGCGGCGGCCCGTACCCTGAACTTCCACTTTGAAGTGGCTGAGATCCGTCGGTCACCCAAACCGAACGATCGGCCGCCGACACAAATTCCGGTCTTCCGACGATCTCATACGTCTGGTGCGCAGCTGCAGTTGGTGACGTCCACACCTGGTGCAATTCGTCGGAGTTGTACCAGAACATCTTCGGTGAAGGATGCATACTTTCTCCATCGGTATTACTCACAATTGTCGCAACATAGAGGTATTGGCCGGGCCCGGGTACCAGTGGATTTTCGCGCGACGCCTTGGCCGCCATTGAGCCGAGCAATGTTGCTGCAGACGCGGGTGAAACAGCATTGTTCTTCACGCCGGGGACCGAAACGAGTCCAATGCTCAGGAGTGCGATTATCAGCGCCGCGGCAACTCCGAGCACCCACAATCGCCGGCGCGAACGTGGTCTGACTTGGTGCGAAATCGTCATCACGTGCATAGAAACATGCGCGGTGAGGATCTCTTGCGCCGACACCGGTGAAGCCCCGGTCTCGATGAAATCTCGAATTCGCTCATTTAACTCAGTCATTCTCAACCACCTCCAAAGCGTTCCGAAGGGCACGCATTCCTCGTTCCAAGTGACTCTGAACCGTTGAAACCCCAACGCCTAAAAGTTCCGCGACCTCTCGGAGTTTCCATTCAAATCCGTTGATCAGCACGACTGCGACGCGCTGATTTTCAGTGAGAGCACTAAGTGCTGGAGCAAGGCCGGGGTCGTACCACGGTTCGTGCGCCTCACTCCGCTCGAAAATGTCCGGCGTTTTGCGGTCGCGGCTCTTGCTCTGTCCCACACGAAACAAGTAGGCGATCTTGTTATTCAGATCTTTGGCGCGCTCCCAGTTTTCCCACGCCCAACGAAGTGCCTCGGCGGTGGCATCTCTGCCGCGCTCAAATCCAAAGGCGGCAACCAGAGCGCGACGAAGTGATGGCTCCACGTCGTGAACGAACGTCTCGAACTCTTGGCGTACTACCTCTCCCACCGGGCTCCTGACTTCCTCTACCTATATAAACCCCGGCCACCGGTATTTTTACGGCGCCATTTCGGAATTCGGTAGGTAGATCTTGCCCACGAGTTTCATTCTTCTGTGAGGGAATTCATCAGAAGTTAGGTGAGACCTCAAGCGACTTCAGCATTTCGGTCGGTCAAATACGCCAGTCCACTATTTCCCTTGTATTCGTTTGATACCAACGATTGTCGAGTATCGAGGGCGCGTCGCAAACTCCTCGAAAGACCACACCGCAGGTTTACCGACTTCTTGAGAGAGGTGAAGGATTTCGCCTGACGTCATAAAGATACCGATGTGGGCACCAAAGGATTTACCGGACGAGTTAAACAAGATCAAGTCGAGGGGTTTTGGCTCATTCACGACAATTGTCAACTCCTCTTCTTTCCATAAATTCGATGAACGTAGAGGTGGACACCACAAATCGAATAGTGCCATAACGCCATATGCGAAGCGTTGGCAATTTGAACCCTCGAGCCATGACGAAGGTGAGTCCGCCATCGGACCGGCTGAAGTGTTGTACGGAACATTCTCGATGTTCTCTGGCCAACCGCCAATTGGGGAGGGCCAATTCATTTCGTCAAAATGAATCTCGGCGTGCTTCTCTGTCATCAACCTCAAATTTTGGCATGAATTGGCAGATCATCACCGGCGGTCATGAGTGATAATTGAAATATGCCCCGATTGATACCACCGGTGATCCCGCCGGGCTCGATGAACGGGTTATCCCAGCCGAATCTAGACGTGGACGAGCGTTCGTATCTGCGCCCGTGGACCTTGGATGACGTCTCGGTAGTAGTCGCGGCGTATAACGACCCCGACATTCAATGGTGGGTTCCCTACTCGTATGACGGAGAAAGCAGAAGAAGTCATTGGAAAGTGGACCGAGACCTGGCAGAAAGAGATGGGCGCTTGCTGGGCGATCGCGAAGCGATCTGACAATGCCGCATTCGGCCGATTCGCATTTCAGACCATCGACTTCATAAGCGGCTCCGCCGAAATTGCGTATTGGGTGCTTCCCGAGTCGCGAGGCGAAGGATTCGCACCATTGGCGACCTCAGCCATTTGTGAGTGGGCCTTCGATTAATTGGATCTGCATCGGGTGCACTTGTTCCATCCCGTGCGCAACACTGCATCATGCCGTGTCGCCGAAAAGGCTGAACTTGAAGCAACCTTGAAGAGTGACTCCATTTATCGTGACGGTGAAGAACCTCGCCGAGCTTATTGCGCTGACCGGTTGAACCCGCCGTAGATTCGGCTCAAACTATTCTCAGTGCACTGAATCCATGGAACCATCGTTCAGAACGAGGTTCGCCACAAGAATTCCTGGGTCTCACGAGGTACCTGTTAGAGACTCTCCCAATGCTGCATCGTCGGTTCAATGGTTCCCAGCTGGTGGTTTTCGTCGTTGCACTTGGTTTGGCCTGATTCGCGACGAGAATCCTGGAGAGTCTCCGGCAAACCCGTCGCGATTCCTGGCTTCTATACGTCTGAGTGGACAAGAAACTGATCCCTCACCATTCGGAAATATGGATGGCTCTAGGTCGATGGATCGATGTTCAAATGGGTCGCGACGCGTGTGTCAAAAAGCACTGAGTCAAACCTGGGTCTACGCTGAAGGATTAATCAACCTACTGCCACGGAATCGAGAGATTTCCAGCCGGGAGATGTATGTTCGAACGATTCACCGATCGGACTCGACGAGTTCTCGTCTACGCCCAAGAAGAAGCACGTGACCTCGATCACGCATACATTGGCACGGAGCATCTTTTGCTGGGTCTCATCCGTGAAGCCGAGGGAGTGGCGGCGAAAGCGATCGACGCCCTCGGCCTCACCTACGACGTCGTTCGCGATAACGTCCAGAGCAGGACTGAAATCAAACCCAATTCTTCCTCGACCTCGCCTCCTTTCACGCCGCAGGCGAAGAAGGTCCTTGGGATGTCACTACGCGAAGCCCTGGAACTGCGCACTTCCTACATCGGCACAGAGCACCTTCTTCTTGGCCTCGTGCGACATGGGGAAGGGACGGCGGTCCAAATCCTCTACGACCTCGGGGTTGAATTACCTCAAGTCCGAGCGCAGGTTCTGGAGTTGATGCAGGTGTCTGAAATTCGCGAGGTCGACGAGCCTCGCCTTCAAGTGAGGTTCGAAAGTTCAGCCTTTCGCAGTCTCGTGCGCGCGATGGGTCAACAGCTTCGTTCCGACCTTGACGCCTCTGAGCTTGACTCCCGCGCCGAAAGGATCGCCGACGATCTCCTCACTCAACTGCGTCAGAGTTGGGTCGAACCCGAAAGGCCCCTCTGATCGCCCCGGCCGCTGGAGACGATTACTCCTTTCGTTGCTTCGTCAGTTAATGCGGAGGTGATCAACTGGACCCACGAAGTTGAATGGTTCCATGAAAAAACTGCCGGGGTTACGATTTTGGCGTTTTCAGCAGCAATATCATGACGTCTTCGTACAATGAGGGAACACTGCGAAAGGCTCCCCACATTTAAGGCGTCTCAATCGAGGTTGGTCAATGCTTAACGGAAGGTGACACCAGTTCGGCGAGTCGCGTCGTTGCTCGATTTCTTGAGTTTGAAGAATCCATCTGGAAGCGGACGTTTTCCACTGTGATGACAATCTTTGGCATGGGTGTTTCGAAAGGAGAATCAAGTTGGACCACGATCCTGATTACGTAACGAAGGACAGCCCGTGGCCGGTCGCACATACCGTGAATCGACTGACGACGCTTATGGCAGAACGCGGTATGACGATTTTCGCAGTCATTGACCAGCGCGCTGCCGCACGAGGCGCGGGTCAGGAACTGCGTGACACTACCCTCATCATTTTTGGCAATCCGGCGGTTGGCACTTCAATCATGAACTCCGAACCCCTCGCAGGTTTGGACCTTCCGTTGAAAGTGTTGGTCTGGGATAATGGTGGACTCACGCGCGCGTCCTACGTATCCCCGACCGTACTTGCGACAAGATACTGACTGCCTGTTCATCTCGTCGCTCCGTTGATGGGAATCAATCAACTTATCGATGCCGCACTGGTCGACACTATTAGCAACCCCGATGACGCTGAAGAACACGAGTCCTTTTCGTAGCGGTTGACGAGGTGGGCACGCAATGTCCAAAAACAGGATGGCAATGTGTACGAACGAGTTCAGCGATAGTTCGCCACAGGATTTCCTGGATCTCACAAGGTACCTGTGAAAGACTCTCACAATGTTGCATCGTCGGTTGAACCGTGCCCAACGGGTGGTGATCGTCGTTGCACTTGGCTTTGCCTTCTTTCTTCTCGGGGATTGGTTGACGATTTTAGGGACACACTTGCCCTACGGCTCGGCGGAGTTCACCAACATCAACACACCCGACATCGTCGGCGGATTTTATCCCTGGGTCCGGTTCACGATATGGATGTTGCTGCTCGCGATTTGGGTAGGCGTATCGATCCCATTGCTTTCGAATAGGAAGATTGAACCTAGAGAAAGCTGAGTCTGTGAACCTCGTGCAGACTCGTCGAAGCCAGTGGCTAAGTCGTCGGGAGTGCTGAAGGTTTCTGTGACATCTTGGCTTGCCCGTAGATCGTGGCCGGCGAGATTGCCGAAGTGTGCGGAATCTATTCGCTGTGATTTACCCATCCACTGTCCATCGCGTCAAGGTCCGCGACGTTTTCAGAAGTCCGACGTATCACAACCACTCGAGTGTTTAGCCATGAGCTCCCATAAGGGCAACCGGGATGCAGTCTTGGACAAGGACAAAGGGAGTCGGATTGTTGTCGTGAGACGTGGCCATTACCTGTGTATCGGTTATCAGAACTCCGACGCCCACGTTGGAGATCCAGATTGCCGGAAGTGATCGGACTTGATCCTCGAATACGCGCCTCCGGTCTTCATCCAGGTAAGCCAAGACAGCGCTATGGAAGATCACTAATGTTGCGCCGTCTGGGACCTTGTCGGCCACTTCTCTGAGCCGTTCGACGAGATCCCCTCCGAAAAGAAGCGGAGGGTCCGACCGTGCGATGTCGACTGCGGCCTGGAGTCTCGTGAGGCGGTACTCTTGTTCGGGCCATACCAGCGCTTCCAGCCACCTCATAGAAGCGGCGTCACTAACATCGAGTGGATTCAAATCCATGCCTGCACGCCAGACAACTTCGGGTAACGAAACAGGCAGGGGAGAACTTCCCCGAGTTGTGCACGAAATTGTCACTTCGCTAACGCCGTCCACGGGATCGATCTGGTGGACGGAGTTGTGGATGTACCTGTCCGGATAGAGACGGAGCCCAGCTGAGGTGCCGACTTCGAGCAGGGCCAGTGGCTGCGGGAGGCTCGCGAAGATGGGCAGTCGGACTGCGCATCGACCTGGTTCATTCGTTTGAGTCCACCGATTGAGCGCTAGGTCGGTGACCCCGGACCAATTTGCGAGCAAGAAGTCCCGAAAGACGCTGTATGTGCGAGGTGGCCGGACCCCGAGAACTAAACCACTTCGCCCTGGAAACGTCGGTCCCCGCAGCGAATGTCAAAATTTTCGGGCTCTTGTCTACGCACCCATCGCGCTA
>JGI20207J14881_1000335_pt1 | contig 17376 bp, 15 predicted proteins | sample NGESurdeep092012_4_FD_14881 | JGI IMG/M metagenome (IMG submission 14881)
TTTGCCCTGCATGACGCCGCCTTGAGGTTCGAGGACGTCGCCAAGAAAGGCCAAGAAGTCATCGGCTTCAGTGTCGAAGCCCAACGAGTGCAACGCGCGAAGCGTGAAGGCCGCGTCACGAACCCACGTGAAGCGATAGTCCCAATTCCGTCCTCCGCCGATGTTCTCCGGCAAGGACGTCGTGGGAGCGGCCAACAGCGCGCCGGTGGGGGCGTAGGTGAGACCCTTGAGCGTCAGCGCGCTGCGCTGGAGGTACTCACGCCACGGGTGATCGGGAAAACGTCCTCCGTCAATCCAGTCGCGCCAAAAACGACTCGTCTCCGCTCGACAGGTGTCGACCTCGGCGCGCGTCGAGGGCGCAGGAGAATCTGTCCAACTCAGTACCGCGAACGACGTCTCACCTTCGGTGAGACGATGACGGGCACGAACGGCGCGACCCTCGATGCCGAATCGCATATCGCCGGCCAACGTGAGGTGCGGAAAATCGGGGTTCGTGGTCTTCACTTGGTCGTACGCGGTGCCCTCGTACTCCCAGTTGGCGTCCACGCGTCCGTAGTCGAACGACGGTTCGCAGTTGAGCAAGATATCGACACTCCCGTGCAGGCAGGTCGCCGTTCGAACGAGCACGTGCTTTGCGTCAAAATCACCGGGCGTGCGACGGTGGTGATCCGATCGTTCACCCGTGCGGTACCACGGCGCAACTGCGAGGAAGTCGTTGACGATCAACCAACCGCTTCGCGTCTGCCACGTGGTCGCGAGCACCATGGTGCCCGGCACGTACTGACGGTGCGCGGGGACGGCACTGTCCACCGGCGCCAGACGGAACGACCCAGCGGCGCGGTCCAGGAGGGTACCGAAGATGCTCGGGTCGTGGGGCTTTGGGACGCAGAACCACTCAATGGAGCCGGTCGGCGCGACGAGGGCGCTATTTTCACAGTCGGAAAGAAAGGCGTAGTCCGCGATCGGGGGGAAAATCGTCTCAAGCGACTCCTGGTTCGGGATTCCGGCCAGCCCCGCACCCACACGGGCGGAGAAAATCGGTTGGGGCCGTCGCGGCCAAAGGCCAATATTGTTGTCCAACGTCCTAGCTGAGTGCGTCCGCTCATTCATCACGTGGCTGCTCTCTCTTCGAAAATTTCTGTTCAACAACCAACGCGGAGACTTTCGTCAACGTCAGTGACCCTTAACGGGCCATTTTAGTTGCGAGTGACGCACAACAGTGGGCAAGCGACGTGGCAATTTGCGCACGTTACGTCTCGATTTTAATCGCGCTCGCCCGATTCGTCGTCGTCCGGGAGCGTTCCGTCCATGGTCCGACCGACGTTCGACAAAGTAACCTCAAGATGAACGTCGTACTACCCTCGGGAGTCGTCATGGACCACACAAGAGCAGCGTCACTACTCCAAGCCGAGCGCCTGCGAGTGCAAGACTTACTCAGCGAATCGTCGGGCGCGTCACTCGACGATCGCGCGGGCGCGAGTGAACAAGGCGACATGAGCGATCCCGCCACCTCACTGACTCAAGAAGAGCAGGAGGACGCGGTCAACGCCAGCCTTCGCGAGCGTTTAGCGGCAATCGAGCGTGCTGAGGAACGTCTGCGTGACGGCTCGTACGGGCGATCAGTTCGAAGCGGAGAGCTCATTACGGACGAGCGACTCGAGGCGGATCCGGCGGCGGAACTGACGATCGAAGAAGCGCAAGCGACGTAAGTGGCGTTGCATAGAGAGTACGGAGTTGCGTGAACGTCTGGCTTCGCGTTTTCGCGGGCATGGTCGGACTCTGTATACAAGTCCTTGTCCTCGACGCGGCGATACGTACGTTCCTGCTTCCGCGCGTCGCGAACGTTCGACTTAGTCGTTTCATCGCGAAGGCGGTCGGCAAAATTTTCTTCCTGCTCGCGCGCTCGAACAAGTCGTACCTGGCGCGAGACCGAATACTCGCCCTCTACCCGTCCATTGTTCTCTTGACCTACCAGACGTCGTGGCTCGCCATGAGTCTGGTGGCCTTCGCCTTGGGCTTCGTGGCTGCGGGCGCGTCGAGTTTCGCTCTCGCCTTTCAGGCGTCCGGTTCGTCGCTCTTCACGCTCGGCACCAGTGCCGCGCACGGTGGCGCGCTCATCGTTCTTCAGTTCGTCGAAGCCGGCGTCGGTCTCACACTCCTGGCTCTCCTCATTGCTTTCATCCCCACGTTGTACTCCGCGTTCCAACGACGCGAACTCTCAGTGTCGCGACTCAGTGTGCGTGCGGGCATACCGGCCACTCCGTGGGGTGTGCTCGAACTCGCGCAAAGCGTGGACTCCTACGAGCGCCTCGACGAACTCTGGCGCGAATGGGAACAGTGGTTCATCGACGTGGGTGAAACGCATTCGACGCTCCCAATCCTTAATTACTATCGCTCGCCTAACGCGAATCAAACCTGGATTGGTTGCGCCGCCACCGTGCTGGACGCGGCCGCTCTCTTCAACGCCGCCGTCGACGCGAATCCTTCACCTTCCGCGGGACTCTGCATCCGCTCGGGCTGGCTGACGCTTCGAAAACTCGCTGACTACTTTGGCGTGTCCTACCCCACGACCTTGAACCCGAACGTCCCGATCTCCATCACGCGCGAAGAGTTTGACCTCGTCGTTCTTCGCCTGGAGCGCATAGGTGTGCCACTCGTGACCGACCGTGACGCGGCGTGGGTCGACTTCGCTGGCTGGCGAATGAACTACGACGCCCTCATCGAGTCCTTCTTTGGTCTCTTCAACTGCCCACGCACGGACTGGCATCAAGCCTCGATTCAGCCGCTCTTCGGCCCTTCGAACAAGCGTGGTACGTAGTCGAGCGTGAATTTAGAAGTGCATGTACTCCGGCATGAAGTTCTGAAGCGGGTTCGGAGCGAAGCCGATCGAGTCCTTAAGGGTGTTCTTGATCTCGACGATCGCCGTCGGGTTGGGCTGGTACAGCACGGGGAGCTGCTGCGCCGCGAACTGCGCGTACGCCGTCAGCTTGGCCGAACCAAACGTGGTGGCGTTCACGAGCGTGTTCATCTGAGGATTGCTGTACGCGCCAGGGTTGAAGCCACCCTTCGTGGTGAAAAGGGTCTCACCAGAGGGGTAGTAGTCCGGGGCGTACACCCATCCTGCGCCCCATGAGCAGATCTCGTACTGCTGCTTCGCGCTCGTGCAGTCCGCGATGACTTGATTGAAGGTCGCGGTGGTCGTCGAGAACTTGACGCCGATGCTCGCCCAGTCTTGGACTTCCGCGTTGAAGGTGTCGTCCAGTGACTGCTGACCGCTCGACCACACGATCTTGAAGTTCAGGGTGTAACCCTTCGTGATGCCCTTACCGCACTGCGTCGCGCCCGTCCCGGGGTTCGTACAGGTCTGCACGCCGTTTTGAATAGTCCAACCGTGCGACGTGAGGAGCGCCTTCGCGTTCTTCAGACTGAACGGGTAGGGATTCGTCACGGCACCACTGATCGACGTGGGCGTGTTGGGTGGAATGGGACTAAACGTGGGCACGCCGTAGCCCTTGTCGACGTTCTTGATGATGCCGACCTGGTCGACCGCTTCTTGCAGGGCGGCGCGAATGTAGAGCTGACTGACCGCGGCGGACTTGGCGTTCGCGGTCGTGAAGTTAAAGGGCGCGTAGTTGAAACTCCACGGACTTCCGGTGTGCAGTGTGTACTTGCCCGCGATGGGAGCCCAGTTCGCACCGACCTTTCCTGGAGCGGGCGCGGACGACGTGAGGACCGTTGGATCGAGGAAACCGACGTCTATGTTGCCGGCCGAGAGTTGATTCTGTTCCGCCACTGCCGACGTGAACGCAAGCTCCTTCACTGTCGAGACTTGCGCCTTTTGCGGTCCGGAGTACTTCTTGTTGGGCTGGAAGGTGAGGTTGCCAAGGCTGTCCATGGCGGTCAACTTCCATGGTCCGTCAACACCGCTCTGCCACATGGCGTCAGTGAAGAGAGCGACGTTCGACGTCTGGGTGTCCAGGTACTTCTCGACTCTGAGGCACGCGGCGTTCGTGGAACTAGCGCCGTACACACCAGTCGCGCACGTCGACGTCTTCGTAGCCGACGTCAAGTCCCAGGAGTTCGGGAAGGGGGTGATCTCCGACAGGTAGTTGTACAGCAGCCAGTTTGGGTTCACCGACGAGGTGAAGTTGATCGTGACCACGTTGCCGTTACCGGTCGCGTTCTTCACCTGGTCCGGTATTCCGTACCCCGGGTTGTAGCCCGCGTAGGACTTCGGATCGGCCTTGTACATATTGAGAAAAAACATGACGGACTGGGCGTTCACGGTCTGACCGTCGGCGAACTTCCAGCCCTTCAACGTCAAGGTCACTGTCCGGTCGCCGTTGGAGAACACGGGCATATCGGCGAGCGAAAGCTTCGGCTGGACCGCGACGGAAGAAGCGAGTCCAAACCAGTACAAGGGGCGGAACATCAGCATCTGAAACTGGTTCGTGTTGTCAACCGAGAAATACTGTGAGCCCATGTAGGGAAATATGTAGTTCGGGTTGGCACCCGGTGCCTCGGCGAACGTGATCGTTTGGTTTTGCGCTGGTGCGCCCGACGTGGTTGACGGCGTGCCGTTTCCGGACGAGGCGCTCACGCCGATCGCAATCGCGGCGATAACCACGACAGCGGCCACGACAGACCAGATTATTTTCTTACGTTGCATAACTACTCCCAAGCCTCGGTGCGATCGTTCGCCAACTGAGTGCGCGTGACGTCGAAATTCTCAAAATAATTTTACGTGAGCGTCAAGCGATTTGACGTAGCCCTCACCTTTCGAACACGTCGCGAATCAGAAAAACTACGTAATGAAAATGTCACAATGACGTTCGTGTTCAGACTTGATCAGGGATTGTTCAATCGACCGCGCACGCGACGTTCCGCGTTAGAAAACGTGCGCTCACTTCTAAGTGAATTCTGAGTTGCTTCGCCGACGAAAACGAACGCGCAACGTCAACAAGTGATCCGCATATTGGAATTACTTCACGTGCCTTTTCGACTTAAGAACGATCAACCAATCCCTCGCAAAAGTGAGGTACGTTCACCCGGTTGACCTCAACCTCGAGAAAGCTCCTTGCTCGTTTTCGCCGATCTGACGAGGTCAGCCTGCGAACCAATCCATTGGATCTCGAGCCCCCCGGAGGTGGCTACCCGCGCGATAGATGAACGGATCGATCGAGAAAGAGCTAGCGCGTCCAATCCAGCGACACCCAATGGATCACTTCCGTGTGCGCCTAAAACGACCGCGTACGTCGTGATCACCGTGTTCAAGAGGTGATACTGGACCGCCATGACGTCGCAACCTCCCGCCTCGTTCGTGAATCCCGACTTCACGCCCACGACACCACCTTGGCCGACGAACGGCGTAAAGGACTGAACGACGCCAACGATCGGGAGCGACGTTCGTGGGAGTTCGACGATTCCCCGCACGATCGGTTCGGCGGACATGAGGTCACCCGCCAAGGTGGCCTGGTCCTGTGCCGTGGACACGTCCCCCGTGGAAATTCCAGTTACGTCGACGTAGTGAGTGTGACGTAGACCGAGCGCGTGGGCGTACTGGTTCATCGCAGCCACAAAGGTCGGCTTGTGCATGCCCGTCAGCTGAACCAGAAGCTCGGCGTAGTCGCCAGCCGAGTGCACGAGCATCCCTCGCAGGAGGACGCTTTCGCACAGGGTCATTCCGGCCACGATCTTTACGGTCGACTGGCCGCTCTCGACGTCGTAGGCATAAATTGCCGCGTCGCTCGCGTTGACTATCTCGCAGGGACCCTTCTGACCGGGGCTGAGAGGCAGCGAGTGCAGCGCCACCCAGGTGGTCATCATCTTCGTAAGACTCGCGATGGGAACGCGTGGTTGCGAGGGTGACGAGGCCACCACCGACAGTTGCGGAACGGCGGCGGCGGCGCTGACTTGACGTGGCCACGACAGATTCGGCCGGTTGGGGATGATGGTCGTCGTGGTCGTCGTCGTAGTCGTCGTCGTGGTCGTCGTCGTGGGAAGTGTCGTCGTGGTCGTGGGATTCGTCGTGGTCGTGGTAGGACTCGTCGTAGTTGTCGACGTCGTGGTCGTGGGCGGCGACGATGCAGTGGCGGGGCTTGCGGCCAGGAGAACCCCAACGCAAAGCGTGCAAAGCACTTTCGTGGGGAGTGAAAGTCGGTGAATCACCGATGGCAGTGGCCGTTTCACCTCTTCAATTTACTCTCTTCGCTTCGACGCCCTGGAACGAGGAGCACACGAGCGCGGTCAAGGGGAGCGTCAAGCCTCGACGCAGAGCCGTTGCCAGACGCGACATCAGCCCTCCGAGCGTCGCCACGACGCTGGTCCGACAGAACGTAACGCAGAAGTAATCTCGCCGCAAAGTAAGATTGAGTCATGAAATCGATGAATTCGTGGGTTCCTTGCCTGGTGGCGGCTAGTGCCGTCACTATCGGCTCGATGACGTTCACGACCGTCGCTCAGGCAGCGAGTCATCGCTCGGCCGCCGTTCCGTTCACTATTCGAATGGAAGATCAGTTCCTCGCGACCTTGCGGTACCTCCCGCTTTCCCTCAAGGCATCGGTTCACACGACAACGACAACGACAACGACAACGACAACGACAACGACGACGGCGCCCACGACCACCACGACGGTCGTGGGATCCACAACGACCACGGCGCCGACGACAACGACGGCGCCGCCCACCACGACGACGACGTTGCCAAAACCGAAAGTAACGAATCCAACAAAACTGATCAAGGGAACTTTCGTCTGGCGTTATCGCACGTTGCCAGCGGCCTTCAGATCGCTATGGACCGTGGGATCAGACAACGTCATTCTGAAGGGTGCGCTCATGCGCTTTCAGTCGGTGCACGGGTTCACGGTGGATGGACAGATGACCGGACCCGTCTGGAAATCACTCACGCAAGCAGTACTGAAGAATCAGAAAGACCCAATGACGTACAACATGGTGTACGTGACGCAGTCGCTCCCCCAGAAGATGAAGCTGTACCAGAACGGAAGGGTCGTGCTGTCTTCGCTCGTTAACACCGGCATCAGTGTTGCGCCAACGCAGAACGGCACGTTCCCCGTGTACCTGCGTTACACGACGACGACAATGTCGGGCACGTTGCCGAACGGTTCTACGTACCACGACACGGGTATCCCGTGGGTCTCGTACTTCAACGGCGGTGACGCTCTTCACGGCTTCATCCGATCTGGCTACGGCTATCCGCAAAGTCTCGGCTGTGTCGAAATGCCGTTCGCCAACGCGGCCAGNCTGTGGCCCCACACGCCCGTCGGCACGTTGGTCACTGTTCAATAACGAATCGACACGTCCTACCNTCTTCGTAGGACTGCATGGCTCAGCGTCACGCACGCCGAGGTTGATCGTCGAGACGTCAGGTGGCTGATCGTCCAGATGACAGCTCAGCGAGGTCTCGCACGACGATGTCGGCTCCGTGGGCAACGAGTTGGTCTGCGTACACATGGGCGTTCCCCGCGTCGTGGTTGTCAACGCCGACCACGAGAGCGAAGTGTCCGGCCCTCCCCGCTGCAACCCCGGCGAGTGCGTCTTCGACGACGACGGCCCGTCCCGGCTCGACCCCCAACTCTTTTGCGCCCTGTAGATAACTGTCGGGAGCGGGCTTACCCGCAAGGTGGAGGTCTTTCACGACGTGGCCGTCGACAAACGCGTCGAAGAGGCTGATGATCCCGGCCGTCGTCAACGCGGCTTTCGTATTCTCACTCGCCGAGACGACGGCAACCTTGACGCCGAGTATTCGAAGTTGTTTCACCAGCGCTACCGCTCCGTCGTAGACGGCGACACCCTTGGTCCTCATCACCTCGAGGACCAGGTCGTTCTTTCTGTTACCGAGTCCCTCGACCGTTCGAGCGTCGGGTGGATCGCCGTCGGCACCCTCGGGAAGTTTGATTCCTCTCGCCGCGAGGAAATTGCGCACACCGTCCTCGCGAGGTTCTCCGTCGACGTACTTCTCATAGTCGCTCTCGACGTCGAAGGGCGCGTACGCGGTGCCTGTGCGCTTGGTCTCCTCCAGAAGGAACGCGTCGAAGGCCTCTTTCCAGGCTTCGGCGTGGACCAACGCCGTCTTGGTCAGTACTCCGTCCATGTCGAAGAGCCACGCCGCGAACGAAGAGAGGTCGACGGAGGCGGGATCGTGAGTGCGTGGCGTCTCACTCACGGATATTCCTAGGTCGGTTGCCACCCGGCTGACGGTGCACGGGCGCCCGTCCGGCTGGTTGGATCGGCGCGACCATCGCAACGATTGACGGTCCGACCTCAGCACGTTGACGGACGATAGGTTGACCTACTGATACCGTGATCAGCTCGGCGAAATGGAACAGTTCGAGCGCTTCACCTTCGTTCAACGTGTACTGCGTCGCAGCAGCCGTCGTCTCGACGTGAAGGCGTCGGCCCCGAAACATCACGTTGAACGACAGTCGCGTGATCCCGTCGGGAAGCTGAGGAGAAAATTCGAGCGTCTCGTCGTGTTCGCGCAGACCGCCGAGACCCGCAACCAACGCAATCCACGTTCCCGCGAGTGAGGCGACGTGCAGACCGTCGCGGGTGTTGTGCTCGAGATCGTCGAGGTCCATGAGCGCGGCCTCAGCGAGGTAGTCGTACGCGAGGGTGAGATAGCCCACTTCGGCGGCCATCACCGCTTGGGTACACGCCGACAACGACGAGTCGCGCACGGTCAGTCTCTCGTAGTAGTCGAAGTTGACCCTCTTTTGCTCCTTGGTGAACGCGTCGCCGCGCAAGTACATCGCCAACACCAGGTCGGCCTGCTTGACCACCTGTTTGCGGTACAGGTCGAAGTAGGGAAAGTGCAGCAGAAGTGGGTACTTCCCAGAATTGGTGGTTGGTAAATCTCTCGGACTGCGCGTGCACGCCCAACGTGTCGTCGAAGGGAATGATCATCATGTCGGCCGCCTCGCGCCAACCCGCAATCTCGTCTTCGCCCACCGCCAGATTTCGACTTCGCTCGGCGTAGCGCGCGGCGACGTCGGCGGCGGCGCGCAGGTTCTGTTGGGCCATGAGGTTGGTGTAGACGTTATTGTCCGCGATGGCGCTGTACTCGTCGGGACCAGTCACGCCGTCGATACGAAAGCCGCCGTGAAGGTCGTAGTGTCCGAGTGAGCGCCAGAGCCGAGCAGTGTGAACCAGCAGTTCATGGGCGAATTTCTCTTCGAACGTCGTGTCCTGGGTGACGTGGAGGTAGCGGATGACGGCGTCGGCGACGTCGGCGCCCACGTGAAAGGCCGCCGTCCCCGCGGGCCAGTAGGCCGAGCACTCAGCGCCCGTGATCGTTCGCCAGGGAAAGGCCGCGCCCTTAAGGCCCAACTGCTCCGCTCTCTCCAACGCGAGCGAGAGCGCACTGTGGCGCCACGCGAGCGCGTGGGCAACAGCGTCGGGCATGGTGTAACTCAACACGTTCAGCACGAACGTCTCGGTGTCCCAAAACGCGTGGCCCGCGTAACCCGTGCCCGTGAGGCCCTTCGCGGGGATAGCCCTACGCTCACTGCGCGCGCTCGACTGCAGGACGTGAAAGAGGGAGAATCGTACGGCCTGTTGGATCTCGTCGTCACCATCGATTTCGACGTCCGCGCGCGACCAAAAGTCATCGAGGTACGCGCGCTGCTCTTCGAGCAGTCCGTCCCACCCCGTCTGGCAGGCCACAGTGAGAGCCGCGTCGACTTGGTCACGCAACGCTTCTTTCGTGCGCTGCGCCGACCAGCCGTACGTGACGAACTTGACGAGTCGCAGGCTTTCGCCCGGTTGCAACGTCACGGTCACCGTCACGCGACCGAGGTCCGGGAAACTCTCGGCTTCCACTTGGGTGTCACTCGGACTGTCGACGACGTGATCCATCGCGGCCGCCACCTTCAACTTGCTGTAGGTCGTCCGATGCACGAGTTCCGCCGAAGCCCCCTTGCTCGAGTAGCTCCGCGACACCCACGGGGACTCCAGTACCACCGCCACTCGCGGGTCACCACTCGACGGCGGCGGTGACTCGTTGACAACCAACTCCGACTGCACGACGAGACGGACCGGCTGATCGATTGCTTCGACCTCGTAGGAGATGGCAGCCACCGAACGCTGGACCAACGACACGAGACGCGTCGACGTGACGCGGATCTTCTTGTTCGACGGTGACGTCCACTCGGCTGAACGGTGGAGCACGCCAGCACGAAAGTCGAGACACCGCTCGTGTGCCGTCAAGTCTCCGTAACGAATATCGAACGGTTCGTCGTCGACGAGGAGACGAATCAGCTTTCCGTTGGTCACGTTGACCATCACTTCGTCACTGACCGGGTAGCCGTAGCCCGCTTCGGCGTAGGGCAATGGTCGAAGTTCGTGCACGCCACCCAAGTACGAGCCGATCATGCCGTGGGGATCGCCTTCGTCAAGATTCCCTCGCCACCCGATGTGGCCGTTCGACAGCGTGAACAGCGACTCGCTCTGGGCCAAGTAGTCGAGGTTCAACTCGGTCTCGCGAAGACACCACGGTTCGACCGAAAAGTCCGGCTGTTCGATCATGGTCGTGCGGCCGACGAACTGGTCGAGCCAGCCTGACGTGTGAGCGCACGCTCACTACAAGGCTCAGGGCTCATCGTCGCGAATTCCGGGCGCATCGGTGCGCAGAGGCACTCGAGTTCGTCATTTCTTGCTCCTGTCGAGGGGGTGCGCATACGTGTGCGTGTTTGGTCGCAGCGCCACGGGACTTGACTCGGGTTTAGCGTCGTTTCGAGCGAACCAGACACTCGCGCGTTAAAGGGTGAATCCGCCTTCCGGTGGCGTCTCCGTCTCACTTCGCGTTTCGCCGGCGGGTGAAGCGACGTCACTCACGTCCAAAGGACCATTTTCAGATTCGAGCTTGGACAACTCGGAAACCAATCGATCAATTTCTGCGGCACTGTCGCCCGTGGCGCTGCCCGTGCGCTGTGCGTAGACGGCGGCACCGAGATCACGCATGAGTGCGTCCGCGCGTCGCTTCGCTTGGACGTCAACGATCTTGGACTGACCCGCCTTGCCCGCTTCTTGTGCCTTCTGGGCGAGTTGGGCCGCCTGGGCCTTCATCTTGTCCATTAAAGCCATGCTTCACCTGCTTTCTTCTTAAAGTCGACCGAGAAGTCCTTGTCGCAACGGATTTGAGTCGCTCTGATCTTGGTGTTCTTCGTCTTCGAACTCGCGATGCAACGTTGACTGCAGTATCACAGGCCCGTCGCCCGAAAGGGTGACGAGGTTGATCCCCGATCCGCCGAACGCGGCCGTCATGAGGGTTTGGGCGTTGAGAGCGCCCACGCGCTCGACGTTGAAGGCGACGGCATCCGAAAACGCCACCACTGCGCCACCGTGGACTTGGATCTTGCCGCCGTAATCCTTGGGATTGAGTTCGAGCAGACTTCCACCACCACCGAGGACGACGGTGCCGACGCCGGTGAAGTGCTCGAAGATGAAACCGTTTCGCGACCGGCGTCCGATGGTGAAGCCACTGAAGTCGATGTCGTATTTGACACTGGACTCGGCGCAGACGAAGGCACGACTCTCCGCGCGCCAACCAACGGTGCCGTCGAGTTCGACTATGCGAACCTGACCAGGGATCTCGCCGGCGAACGACACCAAGCCCGATCCTCCCGAGGTCGTGAACCACTGGAACGCAAGACTCTGTCCCGCGAGCGCGCGTTTGCCCACTTCGGTGGCCGTCGCCACCACGGACTTCAAGAAGCCGCCGCCGCCTTGTTTCGATTGTTGACTAGCTCCGTCCGCGTCGCCACCGGGCACCGACAGGCGTGTCTCGATGGCGACGTTGGTCGTCTTCCAGCGAAATTTTGTCGCGTCAGCGAACATCGTTTGACCAGCGTCAAGTTGGCAGGTGATGTTCTGCGCGAACTCTCCGGACACTTTGCATGCAATAGCCATGGCTCACCTCGTTATCGCAGATTAGTCCTACTCATACTTCCCCACCAACAAAACGCACAGGCACGCGTGCGTCTCTGCAGCCACCGGATGAGGGTCCACTCGGACTCTCGAAATAGACGTCTATCCGGCTGTTGACGTGCAGCGCTGCGCGTAGTTTGGCGTTCCGGGCTGGAAGGCCCGCCCGGAGTTGGGACTGACCATCAGACACGACTCGTCGACCGCCTCGAACTGACTCGCTGGGATCTGTTTGAGTTGATCGACCTCGGTCCCCGTCCACCGGGTGTCGGCCGTCCCCTGGAAGTACCAGTTGCTCCCGTTGTCGGCCACGATCAGGCCGTAGGTCTTCATGGTGGTGAGCACGGTCTGACAGAACGAGGAGCACGACACCGCGGGCAGCGTGAAAGACGCGTTCAGACGAAACCGCGCGCCCATGGGCGGGCAGTTCGCGTTCGCCTGTCCGGCTTCGTGCCGGGCTGGCCAAAGGAATGACTGCTGCGTGCACTCAACAGTAAAGCGAAGGGCGTGGTCCATCGATCCTGACGCGACTTCGTCGTAGTTGACGAGACCGGGGAGAATCGGCAGTCCGGCGGCGTCCGTCGACGTGAACGTGGCGGGGCGCAGTGCGTTCGAGTTGAGGTTCCACGTCGCGCCAGATCCCGCCGTCGAGTGGCCGTTGGCGCGATAGACCGTGTCGTAGGTCTCGAACAGCGTGCAGGCGGGCGACCTCGCCGACTTGTATGGGTCGACCATGATCGCGTGACGGTCCGATCCGCCTTCAATCGGCGTCGACGCCGTGAGCGGGTACGGTCCGCGGTAACTCTCCGAGGCGTAGAGAAAGCTGACGCGGGTGAACGCGGTGCGCGCGGAGACGACGTTCCACGGGATCCCGTAGGGCTTCCTTGGGTTCGACGACGGTCCGTAATCGGGGTGGAGCAACGTGGTCGAGGAATTCATCGAGCTCAACCACGCCGCGCTGTGCGCGTCGACCGGGAGTGACGTGATCGGCGTGTTCCACACGTTGTCACTCGGGAAGACAGGACACGGTGTTCGTGGCAACTTGGTAGCCGGGCTTCGAGCGTTCAGGGGCGTGTCCGGATGTTGGAGTCGCGCCGTCGCTGAAGCGGTAGTCACACTCAACGTCGTGGCGACGATCAACACCGCAGTGCCGACCACGAGAGCCCAGTGTGCTCTAGTCACCATCAGTCGAGATCGCCAGGTCAATAGCCCACATCATACGAAGGGGGCAGGCGTGAGAAGAGCTCGAATCGGCTCCGAGTAATCGTCACTTGGTCGAAGGAACGCGCCACGGATCACGGTCCAAGCGCGGATGAGATAGTCGTCAAGACCCGTCTCGACGAAGGCAGCAATTCGCCGCTCGGTAGAGGTGCGGTCGCGCATCCGGTTGCCGATGGGATTCCAGAGGAACGACGCGACGTCGTACTCGCGGTCGGAGAGGTAGGGCTTGGGATCGATGGCGATGTAGCCTTCGCCGCTACGAAGAATGTTGTGGTGATGATAGTCACCGTGGACGACCCAGTCGGCTCTACCGCCAATCTCGGCGAAGAGATCGCGCGCGAGCGGGATAAGTTGACTCGCTTGAAACTCTGCTTGATCCATCCAGCGCAAGACCTCGGGACCCACCGAGCGAAAGGGCTTCGTCGCGGGGCGCCAGAGACGCTGCGCGAGGTCGACCGCTGTCCCCGTCGCCTCGTCGTCAGGTAGCAACGAGAGATCGTCGCCGGGCACCGCACGTTCCTCCAAGAGGACTCGCCCCGAACGGCGAAACAATCGAACCGCGCCCTCGCCGTTCCATAGCTCCAACGCGTCGCCTTCGTGCAGCGCCTCGTCGTCGCCCTCCCACGCTGACTTGATGACGCGAAACTCGCCCACGGGCGCGACGAACGACACGTTCGACAGGGCGAACGGTGCCCCTAACTCGAGCCCCCACGCCTCGGCGCACGATTCTGCGTTNTGTCGAGCAACGGTGAGATCCACCATCGGCTCGAAGTCGGCGTTCATGACGCGAGCCTAAGACTCATTTTCGTCGGAGCCCGAAGTCACGACCGGCNCCAATGCGACGAGGTCCTAGCATCGTTGAAACACTCGGCGTCAACTTCTTTCGAAAGGCTGACCGTGGACTCGACGTTTGACTTGACCGGACGAACCGCACTCGTAACGGGTGCGGGCAGCGCCGGTGGCATTGGTTTCGCGACCGCTCGCCTACTCGCCCAAATGGGGGCTTCTCTCGTCATCACCTCGACCACCGAACGAATCCACGATCGAGCTAGCGAGCTTCGCGACGCTCTTGGCGCGCGCGTCGACGCGGTCGTGGGAGACCTGACCGACCCCGCGACGAGTGACGCCGCGGCGCAGCGAGCGGTCGAACGCTTTGGGAGCCTCGACGTCGTCGTGCAGAACGCGGGAATGACGTCGCTCTCGAACTCGCAGCCCGAACAAGGCCCCCTCGAAACAATGGAGTACGAACTGTGGCGAGCGAGCCTTTCTCGAAATCTAGACACGTCGTTCTGGATGGCGAAAGCTTGCTTGCCGATAATGCGAGAAGCGGGCTGGGGTCGCCTCGTGCTGGTCGCGAGCATCACCGGTCCCGTCATGGCCATGCGGGCCCAGCCGGCGTACGCTGCGGCGAAAGCGGCGACAGTTGGCCTCGCGCGATCGTTGGCGCTCGACTACGCGGCCTGCGGCGTCACCATCAACGCCGTCGCGCCGGGCTGGGTCGCAACTGATTCACAGACGGCGCACGAGCACGAACAAGGGATGTCCACGCCCATGGGTCGAAGCGCCGAACCGAGCGAAGTGGCGGGCGTGATTGGCTGGCTCGCGTCCCCCGCAGCGTCCTACGTGACCGGACAGTGTGTCGTCGTCGACGGCGGGAACTCGATCGCCGAAGAGCGCATCATGACCCTGCGTCCTGGGTCGTAGACGACTGTACAGAGTCAACGACGTCGGCGTGCAAGAAGCCCGTGCCAGTCGATCAGTCAATCGCAGCTTTCGAAGTACCGGTCGGCTCGGCGTTACATGCTGCCGATTATTTCGAGAACCGCGCTCTACAATTGGTGACATCACCATGAGAACGCAGTGTCAGACGCGCGCCGCCACGTTCACCTCGTCGCGCGCGTGTCGCGTGGAGCCCTCGTACGTTGTGAACTGCACCGGTCCACCGAGCGATGGTCGTTGACGTCAACACCAGCGACTTCTAATGGGCTCCGAGTGACCTACTTCCGTAGGACGGGCCAGCGGGCGCTTCTCGCTCTTTTGTTGTTGACCACGTCGACGCTCGTGGCCCCTCTCGCGCGTGCCAGCACGGTGCCCTCGCTCGCACACGCTCAAGCTCAAGCACCACCATTCTCCGTGGGGATCGCCCGCTGTACCTTTGTCGATCGAACGCGCAACGTACTCAATTTTTCGACCTCGCCGCCATCGGTCTTGTCGAGCGTTCGCACTCTCGTGACCGAAGTCAGGTACCCGACTGCGTACGTCGCTGGGGGTCCGAGCCAGATTGGCGGGGCGGCGCCCGTACCCCATACGGGTGGCTACCCGATGATCGTGTTCGCGCACGGTTACGACGTCACCCCCGACATCTACGCGCCCATGCTCGACGCGTGGGTTCGCGCGGGCTTCATCGTCGTGGCCCCAATATTTCCGGACGAGAACGAGTACGCCGTCGCCGGACAGCACGGAGCGAATACTGAAGAGGACTTGCTGAACGAGCCCGCGGACATCACGTTCGTGACGCGGGCTCTGCTTCAAGCGTCGACGAACGCGTCAACGGGGTGCCATGTCGTCAGCGGACTGATCCAACCGACGGAACTGGCCTTGGCAGGACACTCCGACGGCGCAGCGGTGGTGGGACTGCTCGCGTACGCCCGCGGCAACGATCCCCAAGGCGTCAGCTACGCCAGTCTGCGTGCGGGACTCGACTACCGTGCCGTCGCCATTCTCTCGGGTAACGAAGACCGCTCCAGGCGTACGCATCACCGGCGAGTGACCCGGCACTCCTCGTCATTCAAAGCGCCGCGGATCAATGCAACCCGATTCGCGACTCGGTAAAACTCTACGACGACGTCCATCAGTCCAACAAGTGGTTCCTCGAACTGCTCACCGCTCACCATCTCCCTCCGTTCGACGGTGTCGACGTGCCGGCCTTCAAAGTCGTCGCCGCCGCGTCAACGCGCTTCTTTCGAATCGCTTTGCAAGGAATCAACCCGACGGTGAGCTTCATCGTCTACGGCAACGAACATCCAACCGTTGCCGAGATGTTCAGTGCCGGGCACGCGCCCACGTTGAGCGCGACGAATCTTCCCGAGCGTTGTGGGCGAACCTAAGAGAACACGCGCTCTTCGACTACCCGCGCTCGACCAGCGAGCGCGGATCGACTCCCACGCCGCCGCGCGCGTCACTCTCGTACGCGGCGAGCGCGACACGAAGTACGTCGAGAGCCTCTTCGCCGCTCCACCAGAGGGGCCCGTCGCCGCCTCGTAGCCAGCGCAGCCAGTGGCGACCCGAGTCTCGAAAGCTCGACGCCCAATCGTCGTCCAGCGCGTGAAACGCTCGCGTCTCGCCGTCGAGGTACATCTCGAAACTGGGTTGTTGGATCCCACGTGCGGTGCACCGATTCACGCGGGCGAAGCCCTGGCGCCCCGTGACCTCCCAACGCTCGTCGTTCGTGTAGTAGTCGGAACGAAGATACATATCGACGGCGAGGGTGATATCCCAGACGCCGCGAACTCCGTTCACGTGCTCCCACACGATCGTCGACGGTGCGTCGACGTGAACGCCGGGAACGACTTCGGTATCGCCGATCCACGCTCGCACTTCCTCGATGGGACCGAAGAGCCACAGCGCCGTTGAGAGCTTGTGCCATCCATCGTCGAACAAAAGCGTTCCGCGACCTCGCTCGGTTTGTTCGAACTGGCGCTCGTAGCTGTCGGCCGGCACGTCCCAACCTCCGCGACCGCTCGCGACCATTTTCAGGTGATAGCCGCTGATGGTTCCGAGCGCGCCGGAGTCGACGACGTCTTTGAGTTTGCGCAGCGGTTCGTAGAAAAGATAGTTCTCCATGACTCGTAGCTGACGACTGTTGACCCGTGCCGATTCGAGGATTCGTTGTGCGCTCGCCAGGTCATTCGCGATCGGCTTTTGCAGATTGACGTGCCATCCGCTCTCGAGGCAGTGGATCGCGCCCTCTTCGTGAAGGGCAATCGGAAGAAGGACTTCCACCGCGTCGAGCTGGACNCCACTCGAGGCCAAGTCGTCAATCGAACGAAACGCTCGTGCCTCGGGCCAGTCGGCTTGGCGCTGCTCGCGACGCTCCTCACTCGGGTCGACGAGGGCTACCACCTCGACGTCGCTGTTGTTGAAATAGCCGCGAGCGTTGAGGTCGTACACCCTGCCGAGTCCCACAAAGGCTGCTCGAACCGGGCGATTGAGGGG
>JGI20207J14881_1000336_pt1 | contig 17362 bp, 18 predicted proteins | sample NGESurdeep092012_4_FD_14881 | JGI IMG/M metagenome (IMG submission 14881)
CCTCGTGCGAAAGCGGCCAACACATGATTCAGAGCCGCTGCGGGGGGCTTTTGATACCGCCAATCTTCGACCCAAAGCGTTCGACCTTCTGATACGCACTGNCGGGCGTGACGGCANATGTGACTGCACCTCTCCCTAGCGGAGGGNCGTGTTGANTCTCGTAAACGCTCGCACTTGATGGGACCTATGCCTCTAGTCGCTACGTGGGCTCGACGTCAGAATAAGGGAGTTAGTGAGGAGGTTAAATGGTGCTGCGAGATGGTGTAGTTGTGGCGGATAAATTCGTGGTCGTTGGGGTCGATGGCTCGGAAGCGTCGTTGCGAGCGGTCGATTGGGCGGCGGATGAAGCTGGATATCGATGCGCAATTTTGCGAATAGTGCACGCGAATCTTTTGATGCGTGACGTGCTCAATAGTCCCGTACTCGAGCGTGAGGCTCAACGTGAGAGCGCGATCGCGCGAGTCGCCTTCGAGCGCGCTAGGTTGCGAGCCCCCAGGGTCTTGGTTGAAACGCGTACGGTTGAACCTCCTGCGGCCGAGTCGCTGATTCAAGAGAGTCACGGTGCCGAATTGCTTGTGGTTGGATCGCGCGGACTCAGTCGCGTTCAGGAAATACTGCTCGGCTCGGTCAGCCGAGAATGCGTTGTGAAAGCCGAGTGCTCAGTACTCGTTGTCCGGAGTTGAAGACATTGGTGCAGTCCCAATGTGAAGTAGCGGGTGTGAGTGCCGCATAATTGGATGCCGAGATCGGGCATCGTCCCGACGCCGCTACATCGGCCACTTCGATCGACAACCGAGGCGCCGTGGGCAACCGGCTAGTTCGCGCACTCGACGATCATCGCTACAAAGTGACCCCGTTCGATGGACCTCGATGCTGACCAAACGGCCAATCGCTTAAATTGGTCGAAAAAAGTTCGTAAGGAAGTTCTAAGCGCCAATGTGGAGCATTGGTTGAGACTGGCATCGCGTCAAAGACAGTGATTGCGCACATTGCACTACGTTCCGTTGACGTTTCCTGAGAGTCTGGTTACAGATTCTCGCTCTCAAAGTCTGAATGCAGAACATTCCGACCCTAGAGGCTGGTCATGCTGACGATTTGTCACGCGCTCGTGTGAGTAAATTGTGGGCAGGAGGCCCTTCGTGATTTCGACGAGAGAGGAGGCCTAGTGCCCCCTGCGGAGTCAATTCGTCGACATCTCGTTTGCACCGTCGCCACGCCAAATTATCTTGGTCAAGTTCTGGTGCTCGGACGGTCGTTGGCGACATTTATGCCAACGACGGAGTTTCGCGTTCTCGTGCTCCAGGACTGTGTCGACGTTGGACCAATACAGAGGCGTATCGACGACTATCTCTTGGAAGTAGGTAGTGGCGCCCGCCACGAAGCACTCGTCATCGATGAGTGCGATTGGGGTGGCTTCGACGTCGAATCCGCGGCCCTGTTTTACAGTGTCCTCGAGTTCGCGACGTCGGTCAAGCCCGCGCTACTACGGTCATTTCTTCGCGATGGATGGGAGCGCGTCACGTACCTCGATCCCGACATACAGGTCTTCGAAGATTTCACCGCGCTGCTCGAAGATGACGCGTCCGTTTCGCTGACGCCGCACTTCCTAACCGACATACCCGACGACGGGTTTCGACCATCGACCAGCGACATCTTGAGGGCTGGGTTCTTCAATCTCGGGTTCTGTTCAGTACGACCGGCCGCGGCGTCGTTCCTCGACTGGTGGAGCGCGCGACTTCAATTTGACTGTCTGGCGAATCACGACAACGGCTACTTCACGGATCAGAAAATCATCGACCTGGCTCCCCTCAAGACCAGGGTGCAGACGGTCCGAGAACCTGGCTGCAACGTGGCGTACTGGAACCTCCACGAGCGAACAGTCGTGTCAGACGATGAGACGTGGCGCGTTGTCCACAACTCGACGCGCCATACCCTTTACTTTTTTCACTTCAGCGGTTTTGTTTTTTCGGGGGCACCATCGCTCTCTAAGCACGCAACGCGCCGAGTGTTGGGTGAGGCCGTTCCACGGTCCTTCGCCACTCAGTATTGGCGACAGCTCTCGGCCTCTGAGAACGAGGGAGCCATTGCCTACAGCCTCGCCGGAGCGACGACAGTGCGTGCTATTCCAACGGAGTGGAACACGTGNCTACGCGAAGACGCNCGCACGCACGTGCGAGCCGGATTTACACTTCGAGAGGTTCGTGAGGAGATTTACAAGCCCGGGCCTGGTCCGTGGACGACCTGTCCGACGTGTCGTGAGGAACACGACAATTTTGGTTTGCGAGTTCGTTCATTCCTCGCGGCCTGGGCGTGCCACCCCTCCCTCCTCGGAACTCCTAACGCCATCGGATCGTTCTTTCGCGACGTGAACTACCAACATCGCGAGGCGGCGTTCGAGCAGATGGGCTGGGCGGGACGGCACCTGGCCGACAACGTGGCGCTCGGACATGAGGATCTGGTCGAAGCAGTGCTTGACGCCGCCGAAGACGCGATACGCAATACCGTTGACCTTCGACTCGTCGGCTACTTCACCTATCAGGCGGGCATCGGACGAATCGCACGTTGGACGCTCGCGAACCTCGATGACGCCGGCGTCCATCCAGCGATCGACTGTGTCACGGTGGGCAGAGACTCCTACGAGTACCTGTCGGCGCTGCTACGTCGTCAAAATCCGATGAGCGCGTCGAGCGCGTCGGCCCTATGTTTCGTCAACGCCGATCAGTGGCAGAGTCACGTCATCGATCCGGGCCGAGTCAATACGTCCGTCGCGCACGTCGAGGCGGTGTGGGCATGGGAACTTGAGCACATTCCTGAACAGATGCGTGAGATCGTGGTCACGGGTGAGATTGAGCGGGTGCACGCACTGTCATCGTGGAGCGTGCGAGCAATGGCGGAGGCTCTACCCGTCCCCGTACAACGGTTGGCCCCGTTCGACGTAGGTCTCTTCGACGTGCTTAAGCATCACTTGCCAGAATCTGTTGAAGGTGCGTCGACGCAGCGCTACATCCTCACCACCTTTGACGCGAAGAGTTTTCTAAGTCGCAAGAATCCCGAGGCGGTTCTCGAGTTGTGGCACCGGGTGCAGGGCGACTATCTCGACTGTCAACTCACGATCAAGTGCAGTGACCTAAGGGAGTTCGCGCCCGCAGAGCTTCTCGACGCGATTGACGCCTCGCCGAGAACACAACTCATCGACGAGTATCTCGACGACGACCGCTACCTCGATCTCCTTCAAGGCTGTGACGTCTACCTCACGCTCCATCGATCGGAAGGCATGGGACTGACACCGATCGAAGCGGGGCTGTGCGGGTTGCCGGTCGTCTACACCAATTACGGCGGTGTCACGGACTTTCTCGAAGATGGATTCTTCCCCGTTACCTACACGTCCGTCATGGTCGGTGAGAGTTCACACGAGTCGGGGCCCTACGATCGCACGGCGTGGTGGGCGGAGCCCGATCTCGACGACGCGGAGCTTCAACTTCGCGCCGCACTCGACCTGGCGCGTGAGGACAAGAGATCGTCAGTGCTCGCTCCCGACGTGAAGCGTCTACAAGAGAACCTTCTCACCGCCCAGGTCGAAGTCGTCAGCACGGGAAAGAGGTTGGTCGATCAAGCCCGCGAGCGTGCGCGCAGTGACACTCGAACGGTGCGAGTTCAACCCGAAGACTCGGACGCCGATGCCCTCGCGGAGCGTCCTAATCCCCTCATTTACCAACTGCTGGTCGCCCCGTATCGTGGCTATCAAGTCTTGCCGAAGTCGCTGCGTCGACAGTTCAATCTGGTGCTGAACAAATTACGTGAGCAACAGATAACTCAGCGGGAGTAGTTCTTGACATCGAGGAGAACGTGGCAGGGCAGGTACCCGTACCGTCGATTTTCGACGGAAATCAGCGAGATCCAGATTCACGGCATTGAGTGTGCACGTGTTCGCGCGACTCGTTAGCGTACGACGATGGCTTCGTCTCTCAAGTTGGTGACGCTTTGCACGGGTAACGTCGCGAGGTCGGTGATGCTGGGCTACATGTTCGAGAGTCTCGTCGAAGCTGGTGGTTTTGATTGGAGTATTCGTACTGCTGGGATACTCGTTATCGAAGGGAGCGCTATGAGTTCTCGTACCCGGGACGCTCTACTCGCGTTAAGTGACATGGGCGAGCACCATTACAGCGGCCACCGAAGTCACCAACTTTCGACTGACGACGTCATTTGGGCGGACGCGATTCTTACGAGTGAAGCGAGTCACGTAGATTTCGTCCGATCGAACTTTCCAGAAGCCGGGTCCAAGACGGTGCAAATTCACCAGTTCGTCCGTGAGGCGCCGCTCGACACCCCTTTCGAAGAACAACTTGCGACCGTGGCGTCACGCGAACCTCGCTCGATGTTCGACATCGAAGATCCCGCGGGTGGCGACCAGGCGACGTACAACGCGTGCGCGATGAAACTCTGGGAACTAGCGCAGGTGTTCTCGACGATCGTGAGCGACGAAGAGCGTTAGTCGAGTTCGACGGTGCGCAGTCCACCCCAGGCGAGGGTCGCACTTCGTGAGGCGAGGCGCTCGGCGACGCCGGGCGTGGGTGTCGGCCAACCCTTTCCCTCTTGTTGAATGAGCCACGCCGTGGCGGCGCCTTCGGCGATGCCGACGACACCCGCAGCGAGTTGACGACGGTGGTCGGGCTTGATCCGTACTGCGATGAGAGGCTCTAAGAAGGAGACGAGACCGAGTTCAACGGCGCGCAGGTCCCCTCTCGTCTCGCCTTCGTGCGAGTGGATGAACAGGATGCGAAAGGCGTCGGTCTCGCTGACGACCATTTCGAAGTAGACGCGAAACGCGACCTCGATCTTCGTGCGAGGCGAATCCACTGCCGCGACCGCGTCACGAAGTGACGTGAGGAGCTTCTGTGCGGTCTGGTTCACTATCTCGCGGTAGAGTTCGGTCTTCGACTCGAAATACTGGTAGAGAATCGGCTTCGTGAAGCCCGCTTCCTTCGCGATGTCGTCCATCGTGGTCGCCTGAAAACCGCGTTCAGCGAAGATCGCCCGGGCTACGAGGAGCAGTTGGCCGCGGCGCTCTGCGTGAGGCGTGCGCTCGCTCTGAGAAGATCGCTCGTCATTGATCACCATCAACGAAAGCCTAGTTGGGTTCCTTTCACGCTCAACGACGCCAGGACCGGGGCCAAGCGCGAGGGCAAGTCCGCTTTGTTGAAGTTCGCGCGCGCGATCTCGACGTTGTGTTCAAAGAGATCGCCGTCGGAGTTCGTAAGAAAATCGTTGACGCCCGCGACGTCGTCGAGTGCGAAAAAACGAAAGCCGAACGACTCGATCTCGCGTAAGACCGGGTACGGGTAGACGGCGAGTGGACGGCGGTGCGTCACCGATTCGAGGACCGGATTGCCAAACCCCTCCCAGGTCGAGGGCATCACCACGACGTCCGAGGCCGCGTACGCGTCGTGGACGTCGAACCCTTCGGGGAGGCCGCGGATGACGGGAACCGGGAAGTCGTTGAACATCGCGTCGAGCGTCGGGCCGTAGCCGTCCTCGGCGGGTCCAAGCAGCCAGAGCGTTGCGCCAACGGAATGCGCAAACGTGAGGGCCCCTTGTACGTTCTTTCGAGGAATCGCGCGCGAGGGCATGAGCGCGACGCGTTCACCATTCACTCCGAGCGCCTTGCGCGTCTCGTCGCGCCGTCCCAGGGGCGGATCGCAGTCGAACGCGTTTCGAATGGTGAGTGCGCGCACGCCGCGCGCTTCGAGTTCGTCACGGGAGAGGTCGTTGATCGTGACGTGACGCCACTGTCGTTGATCGCGAGGTACGTCATCACTGTTCCACTGCGCTCGCTGCCAAGCGAGGTCGTGATGGCGAAAGAGTGCTGGTCGTTGTTCGAGTGCTTGGTAGAGCACGCCGCGCGCCGCGACGTTCAGGGGGAGTGAGACGAAGTTCTCGACCACGACGAGGTCAGCGTCACTAAGGACGCGCGCTACGTCACCGAGTTGCGGCGCGACCGTCGCGCGAATGGCGAGTTCGGGCATCACCACGTCCGCGTCACCTTCTCCGGCAACCGTCGTGACACGGTGACCCAACGTCTCGAGGGCTTCGATCCACTTCGCGGCCTCAATGCTCACGCCGTCGGTGCCGCCCAGGCGAAAACTCACGACAACGAGGTGGGCCACGCGTCAAGGCTAGATCGAGAGACCAAATATCATCCCAGTAGTAGAGTTAGCCGCGGCAGTGACCCCCCGTCAGTGCCCCTGTTATGGAGGAACCTTCGTGGCGAAACGCGCGTTGATTACGGGCATTACGGGCCAAGACGGTTCCTACTTGGCCGAACTCCTCCTGGCTAAGGGTTACGAAGTCATCGGTCTGATGCGCAGAAGTTCCACGGTCAATATCGAGCGCATCAGTCATATCCAAGAGCGTCTGACGTTGGTCTCGGGTGACTTGATGGACGAGGTTTCGCTCATCAACGTCTTGCGTGACTTTCGCCCGAGCGAGGTCTATAACCTCGCTGCTCAGAGTTTCGTCCAGGCTTCCTGGGCTCAACCTGTTTTGACGGGCGAGGCGACGGCGCTGGGGGTGACACGCATGCTCGACGCGATTCGCATCGTGGACCCCGAAATTCGCTTCTATCAGGCCAGTTCTTCCGAGATGTTTGGCAAAGTCCGTGCCGTTCCCCAGGACGAGTCCACGTCGTTCTATCCCCGTAGCCCCTACGGCGTGGCCAAGGTCTACGGACACTGGATCACGGTGAACTATCGCGAGAGCTACCAACTCCACGCGTCGAGCGGCATTCTCTTCAACCACGAATCGCCTCGTCGCGGCATCGAGTTCGTCACGCGCAAGATCACGCACGGCGTGGCACGCATCAAGGCCGGGCTCGATAGTGAGTTGCGCCTCGGCAACCTTGAAGCCCAACGCGACTGGGGCTACGCCGAGGACTACGTGCGCGCGATGTGGCTGATGCTCCAGCGCGACGAACCTGACGACTTCGTCATCGCGACGGGTAAGACGCACACCGTGCGCGAGCTCTGCGAAGTCGCCTTCACCAGCGCCGACTTGAACTATGAAGCGTTCGTCAAGATTGACGACGCCTTCATTCGCCCCGCGGAAGTCGACTTACTGGTCGGCGACGCGTCCAAGGCCGAGAACGTCCTTGGTTGGAAGTGCGAGACGGACTTCTACGCGTTGGTCGAAATGATGGTCGAAGCGGACCTCAAAGCAATACAGCGTTGACCTTCTTTGATGAGTAGTCCCTCGCCCGAAGTGACTCTTCGTGACGCGGTGGTGCTCGTTGGTGGATTCCCTCTCCTCAGTGGGGTTAATCTCGAACTCGCTCCTTCGTCACTCACTGTCGTGACGGGTGCGAACGGCGCTGGTAAGACCAGCCTTTTGCGACTTCTCGCGGGTCTCGTGGCGCTGACGAGTGGTGCGGGCGTCGTCGCGGGCGTCGATCTGAGGGGTGACCTTCGAGAACTTCGACGAAGGGTCGGATGGCTCGGTCACGAGGGCTCGTTCTACGACGATCTCAGCGCGAGTGAGAATCTCGTCTTCGCCGCCAAAGCTCTCGAACGCCCGACCAGTGAGGTCGCGAACGTCCTCGAACGCGTGGGCCTCGCGAGTCGCGCGACGACGAGCACGAAACAGTTGAGTGCCGGCCAGCGTCGTCGACTCGGACTCGCGTGGTTGCTCCTCCGCCGACCCGCGTTGTGGTTGCTCGACGAGCCCTACGCGTCGCTCGACGACGAATGGAAGAACGTTCTTCGATCAACTCATCGGTGACGTTGTTGCCGGAGGCGCCACCGTCGTCGTCAGTGCGCACGATCCTCTTCGATCGAGCGAGCTCGCTCCGCGTACCGTCACCTTGGCGGGGGGACTCGTGGTGGCGGACCGCTCGTGATCCGCACCGCACTGTTGGTCGCCGCGAAGGACCTTCGTATCGAGCGCCGTAGCCGCGTTCTGCTCTGGCAGGTCCTGCCCTTTGGCGTGATGGCACTGGTGCTGAGTGGTCTCGCACTCGGACCAACACACGCCGGTCACTCGAGCGCCGGACCGGGACTGTTCTATCTCGTCATGTTGCTCGTGGCGCTGCTCATGATCAACCGCAGCCAAGTTATCGAGGGCACCCCTGGGACGAAAGCGTCGGTCGCGACCCTGGGGCTCGATCCCGCGGGTGTGTTCTTAGGCAAGGCGCTGGCGCTCGCGGTGGAACTCTGGCTGACGGGTCTCGTCTTGTTGGGAGGCTCGGTGCTCGTCCTGCACACAGCACTCGTTGGGACGTTGTCGGCGTTACCAAGCGTCGTCGTCACGCTCGCGGCGCTCGCGGCCGCGGGCACGCTCTACGGGGCGCTCAGTGGCGGGGGCCAGGGCCCCGCCACGTTGTTGCCGGTGCTGTCCCTGCCGGCGTTTTCGCCGCTCCTTATTGCTGGCGAGCGCTCGTTCAGTGCCGCGCTGCACGGCGGCGGGCTGTGGCGTTGGTGGCTAATTTCCCTCGTCGCTCTGGTCGCCTACCTGGGGGTTGGCATTCTGCTTTACGGTGTTCTGGAGGAATCATGATGAAACTGCTCTCCCAACGCCTACTCGGACCCGTCACGCTTGTTTTGCTGGCGTTGACCTTCTGGTTCGGCCTCTGGGTCACCCCGCCCGACAAGATACAGGGCAACCTCGCTCGACTTCTCTACGTCCACCCGGCGATCGCCTGGGTGGCGCTCTACCTGTCGTTTGGCACCGCGACGATCGCGAGCGCCCTCTACCTCTGGAAGCGCTCGCGTTCGGTCGTGATGGACCGCGTCGCGCACTGCGCCGTCGAGGTCAGCCTCGTCTTCATTGTCTTGACGCTCATCACGGGCTCCCTCTGGGGCCGCCCGACCTGGGGCGTGTGGTGGGCCTGGGACGCGCGCTTGACGTCAACGGCTATTCTCGGCGTCTTCGCCGTTGGGTACCTCGCACTCCGCCGCGCGAACGACGACTTCGAACAGCGAGCACGTCGCAGCGCTGTTGTCGCCATCCTCGCCGCGATCAACGTGCCCATCATCCACTTTTCAGTGCAGTGGTGGAAGACCCTTCACCAAGGCGCGTCGGTCTTCACGCCGGGCGGGAACTTCAAGGTCCACGGCGTCATGCTCACGACGCTGTTCATCAGCCTCGCCGCCTTCACGTTGCTTTTCTTCTGGCTGTTACGCGCGCGCTACCGAGTCGAAGTCTTGCGCGATGAACGCCAGCGCGTGTCACTCGACGAGGCACTCGCGCAACGCCGTCGTGAGGGAGTTCACTGATGGGCTACGTCGTGGCGGGCTACGCCTTCGCCTTTGGGGGGTTGGCGCTCTACGCGCTGTCAATCTGGTGGCGAGGACGACGTGCCGAGCGCTGAGGCGACTTTCGATCTCACCCCCGTCGACGCGCCTCCCTCGAAACGTCGAGGTCGTGGTCGCACCATTGGGGTGCTCGTGGTGCTCGCCGCCGCGGTACTGGCGCTAGTGAGTCAGGGACTCCTGCACTCGCTCAACTACTTCGAGACGATTCCCCAAGCCATGGATTCACGGGCGAAGCTCGGCACCGGGACCATTCGTCTGGAAGGTGTCGTCAGAGCCCACACGATCAGTCGCACGTCGGGGGGCGCCTCGTTCGAGATGACTGGCGGCGGCAAGACGGTCGTCGTCAACGCGCACGGCTCGCCGCCCCAACTCTTCCAAGGGAACATCCCCGTCGTGGTCGTCGGTCACTTCACGACGTCGACCTCGGACACCTTTTATTGCACACAGATCATGGTGAAGCACACTGCGTCGTACATCGCGGCACACCCGAAGCGCGTGAAAGCCCCCAACGGGACGGTTCGATGACCCTGACGTGGCTGGGCCGGGTCGCACTGTATATCTGCTTCGTAGGTTCGATCGGCGGAGTGATCGAACAGATCGTCGCACTTCGACATCGTCGCGCATCGCGCGCGTTGTGGTGGGCGGGGCTGTCGCTCGCGGGTATCGTCGCCGCGATCGCCGTGATGGAGTTCGCACTCGTCACCCACAACTTCTCTCTCGCCTACGTGGCCGAGAACAACGCCACCTTCACGCCACTGCTGTACTCAATAACGGGCATGTGGTCCGCCCTCGAGGGTTCACTCATGTTGTGGGTGCTCTTGCAGTCGCTCGTGACCTTGGGCGTGCTCTTCTACTACCGCCGTGACGCCGCGGACGCCGTCGTGCGATGGGCGGGCCTGATCCTCTTTTCCATCGGTGGTTTCTTCACGCTCATCATGATGGGACCGGCCGATCCCTTCATCCACAACGCCGCGCTCGTTCATCAAGGCGCCGGCCCGAACGCGCTCTTGCAAGACAATCCTCTCGTCGCTATTCATCCGCCACTGCTCTACTTGGGCTTCGTCGGCTTCAGTGTCCCTTTCGCCTTCGCGATCGCGATGCTCATCACCGGCCGTGTGCAAGATCGCTGGCCCCTTGAACAGCGTCGTTGGACGGTGCTGGCCTGGGGGTCGCTCTCACTCGGTATCGTGCTCGGCGCGTGGTGGAGCTACCAAGTGCTCGGGTGGGGAGGATTCTGGGGCTGGGACCCCGTGGAGAACGCTGCCTTGTTACCGTGGCTCACGGCGACCGCGTACATCCACTCGGTGATCGTCCAGGATCGACGCGGACTCTTTCGTGTCTGGAATCTCTCGCTCGCCGTCGCCACGTTCGCCCTCACCATCCTCGGCACGTTCTTCACTCGTTCGGGCGTTCTCGTGAGCGTGCACGCGTTCTCCTCCAGCACCCTCGGGCCAATTCTCATCGGCTTCTTCTTCGTGATCGTCGTGGTGGGGGCGGGACTGCTCGCGTGGCGCGGCGACCGACTGCGAGCCCGTGTCGGCGTCGATCACCCGCTCTCTCGCGAGGGACTCTTCGTCGCGAACAACATCCTCTTCGTGGGGTTCGCCATCGTGGTCCTCCTTGGCACGGTCTTCCCACTGCTCTACCAAGCCATCAACGGTACGCAGGTCACCGTCGGCACGCCGTACTTCGCCTCGGTCGCGGCGCCCGTCGCGGTCGTGCTATTACTCCTCATGGCGATAGCGCCCCTCGTCAGTTGGCGAAGCGCGGACGCGAAGGTCCTTTGGGAGCGCACGCGCGTCAGTGCCTGGGCTGGCGTCGTCGCGGTCGTGTTGCTTCTCATCTTCGGCGTTCGTCGCCCGGCGGAAGTCGTCGCGGTCTTCCTCTCGGTGCTGGCGGCTGGCGCGGCACTGCGCACACTTCGTGGCGCGCTCGTCGCGGCGATTCGTCGCGGCGCGTGGCGCAGCGTGCTGCGCGCACCAGCGACCGGCGGGATGATCGTGCACCTCGGCGTCGTCATCTTGGCGCTCGGCATCGTCACCTCGACGACGTACGTCAGGCGCGCCGAAGTGACGCTCGCTTCGGGTCAGAGCACCGTCGTCGACGGGCAACTGGTGCGCTTCATGGGCTTTCACGCAGTGAGCGACGCACTCAGGTCCGCGACGCAGTTGAAAGTGAGCGTCGACGGCCACGAACTGCGTCCGGCCGTCACCACGTACCACGGTCGTGGCGGCACGACCGTGGGTACGCCCGCGATTGATTCGAACTTGGCGCGTGACGTCTACGTGACCTTCGACGCGGTGGGTGGCAACGGTTCGACCTCGGGCGCGCAAGTACAGAACAACCTTCCTGCGGGATCGGTGGTGCTCGGCGTCACGGTCGAGCCACTCCTCGCGTGGCTCTGGCTCGGTGGACTGACCATTGGACTGGGCAGTGCGCTGTCGTTCTTTCGTCGGCGCTACGGCGACGAGGCGTCGAAGTGAAGCGCTCGGTCATGGTGAGTGCGCTGACGGCCATGGTCGTCGTCGTGGCGCTCTCCCTTTTCTTGGCGACGCGACACCCCGTGGGCGGTGCCACGAATACGCAAAGTCCGCTGCTCGGAAAGATGGCGCCCGTCGTCTCGGGCGCGCGACTCGGTGGCGGGAGTCCGCTCAACATCAAAGATGATCGCGGCAAGGTCATCGTGGTGAACTTTTGGGCGTCGTGGTGTGGGCCGTGCGTCACCGAAGCGCCCAACCTTTCGACGTTCGCGTGGCAGGAGAGGAATCGTGGGGTCGTGGTGGTGGGCGTCGTCTTCGATGACACGGTGAGCGCCGCGCAAGCCTTCGCGGCCCACTACGGCTCGCTCTACCCCTCGGTGATCGACCCGGGCGGGGTCATCACCAATCGCTACGGTGTCACCTCGCCGCCGACGACGTTCATCATCAACGCGAAAGGGGTCGTCGTCGCGACACTGATCGGGCCGGTGAGCACGCGACAGTTGGAGGTCGCGGTCGCCAAGGTGAAGGCGTGACGATTCTTCGCTCCTTTGCCCTATGGTGCGTGGCTTTCGTCGCGGTCGTAACCTTTGCCGTGGTGCTGAACCCACACGGTTCGAACGCGAGCGCGAGGATCGCTCACTTGGAGACGTTGGTGCGCTGTCCCTCGTGCGACGATCTCTCGGTAGCGGTGAGTAACGCCACGTCGGCGATCGCGGTGCGTCACGAGATCGCGACCAAAGTGCACGCAGGACAGTCCGACAACAAGATCCTGACTTCGCTCGAATCTGCCTACGGAACGTCGATCTTGCTCAGCCCGCCGACGTCCGGTCTCGGCCTGCTGCTTTGGATCGTTCCTCTCTTCGGTCTTCTGATCCTCATCGCGAGCGCGATACGCCTCACGAGGCGTCGTTGAAGCGCAGCGAACAACAGATCCGTGACGAGATCACGTTACGAGAAGCATCACTGGCCGACGCTCGACGAGAACTCGACGCGGGAGAGCTGACCAAACTTCAAGCCGCCACCATCGAGGCCCGTGAAGAGGTCGCACTCCGGCTCGCGTACGAGGAACTTGGAGAAGCGACGAGCGAAGGCACACGGCGACGTCCGACGCGCCGTCGCCGTCGCTGGGTTCTCCTCACGGGACTCGGATGTTTTCTCATAGCCGTCATCGTCGTCTTGTGGTCGTCGCTCGCGGTGCGACAGGCAGGCAACTCCATCACTGGCAGCGTGTCGCTGAGTCAGGCCCAGCGCGTCACGCAGTTGCTGAGCGAGGCTGAAGCGGACGTCGCCAACCGCCACGTGGTCGCGGCGCTCATTGCCTATCAAGAGGTGTTGACGTTGAGCCCGAAGAACGTTGCGGCGTTGACACAGACGGGGTGGCTGGACTTCTCCGCCGGGAGCTCGAACACCAATCCGGCGCTCGTAACCCTCGGCATCAAGAACCTTCGAAGCGCCATCGCGTACGCGCCGCGCGACCCCGCTCCACGCCTCTATTACGCCATCGTCGCCGCGTCGACGCCGGGAAATAGGGCTCTCGCGAAGAGCGAGTTCAAGGTTTTTCTGATACTGAAACCCTCGGCGGCGCAGCTTGCCATCGCGCGCCCGTTTCTCGCCGGGCTGGGGCTATCAGCTTCGTGAGGACGTGCACGCACGACGCGCGAGAACCTTCGTGCGGTGCGCCGGTACCGCCTATCGGGTGATCGTTTCCTGGTTCGGCTTTCGATCGGGTCGGGCGAAAGCCTCGTAGAGACCACCGACCAACGCAATGATGAACATCACGAGCAACGTGATCCAGCCGTAGTTGAACAAGACGGCGCGACCGCTCGTGAGTGAACTCGGCCACACAATGTCGAGCAGCATCGCGAGAAGATAGAGACCACCCGCCACCGTCACCGGACCACTCCATTTACCGAGCGTGAAAACACCACTCGGCTTCCATCCGCGGCGCTTCGCAATAAAGGAACCGAGCACGGTCAAGAAGAAGGAGAGGTAGATCCCCGAGGTCGCGAACGACACCAGTGCAAAGAGCGCGTTCACTTTGGCCGGATAGTAGAACCACAAGACGTGGACGGGGTTGGCCGGATTGACCAGAACGAGTAGCAAGAACGCGAAAGGCACAATCGTGGCTACCAATATTGCGTTCCTCGGCGTCCGGTGTGTGGGCGTTACCTGCTTAAGTACGGAGCTCCCCGGCAGCGCGTTGTCTCGAGCTAGAGCGAAGATCACCCGTGAGCCTGCGCCCATTACGGCCGTGCCGCAGCTGAAGAAGGCGATGATAACCATGATGAGAAAGAAGTCCTGGAGCCAACTTGGCAGCGATGCCAGAATCACCGGAATGCCGCCGGTGACGACGGTTGAGAAACCCGTCTTCGGTATTGCAAGTAAAAGCCCGAGCACGAGGACGAAGGACGCAATGCCTCCATAAAGGATGGCGTTACGCATGGCTTTTGGTACGTGACGACCCGCGTCTTTAGTCTCCTCGGCGATGTCACCTGCCGATTCGAAGCCGTAGAAGATATAGACGTTCGCCAGGATCGCGACGAGCGCTGCCCCCGTGAGCCAGTGACCGCCAAAGTTCACACCGAAGGGGTTGGTCTTTGCAAACTGCGTGCCCTGGGTCGTCATAAGGTACCCGAGGTTGTGGTGAAAACCTTTGATAGCAAGTGCGATGAAGACGCCGAAGGTACCAATGGTTTCGACGTAGACGCCAAATCGCGCGACGCGACCAAGGATCTTCGCGCCTACGGAGTTCATAATGGCCGAGATGACGATAACGACGGCGACGACGACGAAGATGGTCACGTGATTTGCCGGGTTCAAACTGGTTTTGAACCAGATATTTGAGAGATTCGTGACATAGCCGACGATGCCTGAGTCCACTGACGCCACCGTCGCGAGTAGCGCGAAGCCGTAGATCCAACCAACGAACCAGCCGAAACGTGGCCCGACGTTGTGCTTGCCGTACTGGTAGAGCGCGCCCGACAGTGGGTATTCGCTAGCGAGCTCGCCGAACACTAACGAAACGAGCGTCATAAACAACACGACAATCGGAATCGTCCAGATATAGCGTGGGCCGCCCGCGCCGAGTCCAATCACAAAGATGGAATAGATTCCCACCATCGGACTTAGGTAGCTGAAGGCCACCGAAAAGTTGTCGAAGAGAGACAGCACTCTGGACAACTCTTGGCGATAACCAAGAGCGCTGAGTCGCTCGTGGTCCCTCGTATCTTGTTCGTTCATCGTCACGTGTTCCCCCCTAGGATGACTGTGATTTGGCACATTCGGTTCTTACGATAACCAGTTGCACAACGTGACGCTGTCCCATTCGAAGCTCTTCTCTACTACGTCGTCGCCGCCGCGTCGACGCCAATCAACCCGGCCCTCGCCAAGAGTGAGTTCAGAGTCCTTCTTTCGTTGAAACCGTCAGCGGCGCAACTCGACCTCGCGCGCCCCTTCCTCGCCGGACTCGGCCTTCGTACGGCGAAGGGCTGAAGTCCCACGTCGTCGTGGGCGTCGAGGTTGACGAAGGTGACCTGACGGACAAGACTCACAAAATGTCCGCGACGATGATCGTCCTCAATGGTGCCAGCAGTGCCGGAAAGACGTCGATCGCGCGGGCACTTCAAGACCTATGGCCACGTCCACTCTTCGTGACGGGCATCGACACGTTCATAAGTGGCTGGCCGAGAACTTTCACTAATTTTCCGGGTGAAGACGGAACGCCTGCCGTGCCGAGCGTCGGACTCCGCGTGGTACCGGGGCTCGGGCCCGAGCCCTCGTGGATTCTCGAGTGCGGCGTAGAGTTTCACAAACTGATGAGGCTGGCACACCGAACGTGGGCAACGCTGCAGGACGCCGGGATTGACCAAGTCGTTGATCTCGCGCTCTTTGACGAGACGCTTCGACTCGACGCAACCGACGTACTTCGCGGCGCGTTCTGGGTCGGCGTCACGTGCGACGCTGATGAACTGGTTCGGAGGGAGGCAATCCGCGGCGATCGCCCGCAGGGATTCGCCTCGGGCACGTCGGTCGTCGTTCATCGAGGCATGCGTTACGACCTTGTCGTTGATTCGACGATGTTGACGAGCGAGAAACTGGCGGACGTGATTGTTGAGGCTTTTGGTGCGACGGAACATGGAATCTTGGCAGCGCCCGAACCGGCTGACGGAACGATGTTGGATTAGTCAGTTCGAAGTCGGCTGTAAATCACTCGGTCGTGCCACGTTCCCTGTCGCCACTGCGCGCCACGTGCCACGCCTTCTCTTACAAACCCCGCGCGTTCGAGCGAACGCTGTTCAGCGACGTTGGCAATGTCCGTGTCAGCAACTATTCGGTTCGCGTCTGAGCCCGTAAAGAGCTTGTCGGCCAAGCATCGCTGAGCCGCCGCACCGAAACCGCGCCCTCGAAACTCCGGAAGGATGGTGATTCCGATGTTCCACGCGAGACTTCGCCGATTGGGTCCGTAGGGAATCTGGATCCACGTGACGATCCCGATTGGCGTTTCATCTAATGATTCCACCATGAGTGAACCACCTCCGTAATGTGCACCACTCAGCATCGCTTCCGGAGGATCGTCGAACGTGTTCCACAACCCTTCCACTTCGGGGGTACTTAGTTCAGCGAGAAGATCGCCATCGGCGATGGTGATATCACGAAGGTGGACAAATGGCAACTCGTTTTCTTGGACGGTCTCGCTCATAATGGATTTCTCACCGTCTCCTGGTCAACGTCATTCAATCAACTTGCGACGATTGTCGCACGAGTCCTTCGCTCTTCGGTGATCTTGCGATGACGACGGCTCGTGCGTAACGCACAAATGAAGCGCGTGGGAGCAGGCTTAGGCCGTTACGCGACAGGCGTCGTCGCCGAGTGCCTTCGACGTCAAGGTGACGTTCGTGCGCTCGGCGCCGAGTCCTTCGAGCATGCCCGCGATCAGACCACGATCGACCGCACAAAGGACCGGATGATGCTGCGCGGCCGAGCCGAAAGGACAGTTGCCCGAGACGACGGAACTCGCGGCGTCGTCACCCTCCGCACGGGCGTTGAAGCCGTGCGCGGTGAGGAGTCCCGCGATGGAGACCATTGCGGTCTTCACGGAACGGGTGGAGTCACTCGATCCGGCGGCTTCAACAAGCGTCCGCCCGTATTCGATCCCGACGTCGCGCGCCATTGCCTCTGAGGCGTCGGGGCCGAGTCGTTCGAGGGCCGTCTCCAAGAGTGCGACCAGCAGCGCGTCGCGTCGGACGGAGCCCTTCATCAACACTGACTCGTCGAGGGTTCGGTAGCCCTTGGCGGGGCGACCAACGGTGGTCTTGGGCACGTTGTCGAAAGTGACGTAGCCGCCCTCGGTCAGGCGCTCCAGGTGGTGGCGGATGACGTTCGCGTGTACCTCGCAGTGCAGCGCCAACTCGGCGGCCGTCGCGCCTGGATTGTCACGGAGGTAGAAGTAGACCTTGCGACGGGTGCTGTCGCCAAAGGAGTGTGTGAGACTCGTAACGGTGGCACTAAAGAGGGCCGGGTCGAGGTCATTCTCGTTAGGCGTGCTCACGAGTTGAAGTTTACGGGTGAAGCGCCTAAGAG
>JGI20207J14881_1000338_pt1 | contig 17352 bp, 14 predicted proteins | sample NGESurdeep092012_4_FD_14881 | JGI IMG/M metagenome (IMG submission 14881)
ATCAGCCAATACAACACGGATCAGATCGAGCGTCATGATGCCTCTTACCTTTTTGGGAAGCTGGCTACCCGACGAACATAGTAGCCTCAAGAGGCATCGGTGTCAGCAAATTGGATGACACCATCGACGGTGCGGTGCGGAAATTGGGGTAGATTTTCAGTCATGTCCTGGCATAAAGGAGATTCCGTATCGGACGCCTTTCGGGGCCTGTTTGGGCGCTCAGATCAATATGCGCTCCTCGTAATTCCAGATCATACAGTTCTGGAGGGAACTACGGCGGCTCGCCGTCTGTTTGGGCTAGACGAGGCAGGGATCGTTCCTGTACCAGAGTTTCCATCGACGGTCGCAAAGGCCATTGACGAAGCCTTTCAGGGCAAGGGTGTGCGACTTGAGCTAGTCGCCCCCACACCTGATGGTGAGCGCACTTTCGACGTGACAGTGCAACCAGTGGGGACACAATCGGTAGTGGAGAAAGTTCTACTACTGGCAGTCGCCAACTGCTTACCGCGCTCGCGGCGCGACCAGGAGAGCGAGCTTCTGGTGCGAATCGCACTTGCCGTCAGTCAAACAGACGATGTGTCACTCGCTGTCGAGCAAACACTTCGTCATATCTGCCAGGCGACTGGCTGGGTATTGGGAGAGGCCTGGGTGCTTCGGCCCGTGGAGGGCGGAGAGCCCGTGTTGGGGTATTGCGGTGAGTGGACAAGTGAGAAACGACTACTGCAGGCATTCACGGCTCAAGCTGCAGGACTACGCTTTCGCCGCGGCGAGGGAATTCCGGGGACAGCCTGGGGCGCGGGAGCTCCGGTGTGGGTCAGTGACTTGCGCACGTCTGGCATCTTCACGCGTAGGGCGCTCGCTGCTGCGGCGCGTCTTGAGGCCGCAGTCTCCATTCCTCTGGTGTACGCCGCCGATGATGAGATAGTTGCGATCCTGCAATTCTTTATGCGCGAGGTGCCAGCGGATAACGAGCAGCTGGTGCAGCTCGTGTCGGCGGTCGCGGCACCGCTCGCGCAATTACTACGTCAGAAACAAAGCGATGGAGCACACCGACTTGCGGAAGCGCGGTTCACCGGAATCGTATCGACTGCCTCCGATGCCATCATTTCGATCGATGGCAGCCGCCGAATCACCCTCTTTAACTGGGGCGCCGAACGGATCTTTGGGTATAGTGCCGCTGAAGCACTTGGGCAGCTAGTGGATATACTCTTGCCGGAAGAATTGCGAAGTCGTCATGCCGCGCACATCGTCGAGTTCGCCAGGTCATCTGATATCACTCGGCGAATGGGTGAGCGCTCTCGCATCGTTGGCCTGAGAAAGAACGGCGAAATCTTTCCTGCAGAAGGGTCTATCTCGCGGCTTTCGTCTGGTGGCGAGTGGGTGTACACCGTAATCCTGCGCGATGTAAGCGAACGGATTCGGACCGAGGAGGAGCTGCGGGTGCTTGCCGAACGCATGCGGAAAGCGGCCGAGTCGCGCGACGAAGTCATGGCGCTCGTCTCGCACGATCTTCGCAATCCGTTGAGCACCATCTCGATGTGTTTGTCCGGATTGCGTGATGACCCGCCGCCCACGCCAGACATGGCTAATGGTCTGGTCGTGCTCGCAGAGGAATCTGCGTTATTGATGTCGCGCATGATTCAAGACTTGCTCGACATTGCGAGTATTGACGCCGGGCGACTATCCATCGACCGTGTAAGGCAAACAATCGGCCCAACGCTTCGGCGAGCGGTCGATATGCATCGGTTGATCGGGATCGAACAAGGCATTTCCGTGGCGGCCGATGTGCCGTCGGAAATGGATCAGATCGCCGTGATGATCGACGGCGAGCGTATTGTACAGGTGCTCTCGAATTTGATTGGCAACGCCTGCAAATTCACGGATGCCGGCGGGAGTGTCGTCGTGAGCGCCGCCATGCTGCCAGATGCCGTCCAGGTTACCGTTCGAGACACCGGACGCGGGGTTCCGGTTGACGCCATTCCACATGTATTCGACCGGTTTTGGCATGCCCGTCGTGGGGCAGCTCAGCGATCGACAGGACTTGGGCTCGCAATTGCGCGAGGGATAATCGAGGCGCACGACGGCCGGATCTGGGTCGAGAGCACTGTTGGACAGGGAAGCGCCTTTCACTTCACAGTGCCATCTACTACGAACGCTGTCAGAGAATGGATGACAGATGACAGGAAAACCCCGCCCCAAAAATCGGTAGTACGCTGACATTCCAAGTGGCGCTCAAGGCATATGATGTACTCATCTCACATTGCCGGAGCATCATATGGTGCAGTCCCAGTCGTTCCAAAGTACGTCTTCAGCCACACTGTCGAAGGAGCGGAGAGCGCAGTTGCCGCCCGTGTTTCCGGTGCTCGTTGCCATCACGGCCGATACCGCCGCAAGCGCTGCCGTACGCATTACGCATGCGCTAGCGCAGGAATGTGGCGCTGTCCCGACTGTATTGCATGTGGTGCAGGAGGACATTGCAGAGAGTCCGGCCACAACGGGTGCCATGGGCAGCATTCCCGAGGCTGACCTCGACCCAGCCTATCGTACCGCGCAACTCCTCGCACTCGAGGAGCAAGTACATCGGACGTTAGGTGCACTGCCAGCCTGGCAGTATGATGTCGAGGTAGGAGCAACCGTCTCCACCATTGTGCAACGAGCCCATGAGCTCCGTGCCGAACTTGTCATTCTCGGCTTGCCACAGCACAATTTCTTTCGACGCGCATTTGTGCGTGATACGATGCAAGGCATCGCCGAGAACACGCAATCGGCAGTCCTTGCAGTCCGGCCAGAATTGACCCATCGCCCCGAATCGATCCTGGTGGCTGTCGATTTCAGTATAACCAGCTTACGGGCCGCGCATCTGGCGTGTCAACTTGTGGCACCCGGCGGGAGAATCATTCTCGTGTATGTCCAGCCAGATCTTCCGCCTGAGAGCAGCGCGGATTCAACACGCATGACGGCGGATGGCACCTCAACGCTTGAATCAGCACTTGCCTCTTTGATAGATGAATTGACTTGCCGGAAGACGGTGACCATCACGTCTATTATCGAGCACGGGAGTTCGATTCACGGTGTCAAGGAGGCTGCACTGCGTATGAACCCTGATGCCATCGCACTTGGCGCACGCCATCATTCCGCCGTTGACTGGTTCTTTGGCGACAGCGTCTCGACGGAACTCGTGAGCGAACGTCGATGGTCGCTCTTGTTGGTTCCAGAGTAGCGGGGCACATGGTATGATGTCTCGATATCAACGAAGGCGACTACGGAGATGCGTAGCGTTCATCAGCGCGGTCATGCTGACGGCGCACTCTCAGCTTCTCGCGCAGAGCGGTGTTCCGTCCAATTCTGTGACCGCCAACGCAGCATCAACAGCATTTCAGGTCGCGGTCCGACAGATGTTGGCGCGTCGTCAGCATCCAACCATGCGTTGGCCCCTGATTCGGGATGTGGCGGTATCAGTAGAGCAATTGTACGCCGCAAACGATTGGAAACCTCTCTGGTCGACCAATGAAGTGCCGACGTCGCTGGCCTTGAGTGTGATTCGTGTCCTTTTTGACGCCGATACGCGGGGGTTGNCNGCGACTGACTACGACGCNGCGATGCTTGCGCGGCCAGTCCGCGCGGNAACTCCTAATCCGTTTGACGGTGATACTACGACCGCGGTCTGGGACGTGGCGATGACTGCGGATGTNTTGCGGTTCGCNTACGCGCTTCGTTTTGGGCGCGTACCTGTGACAAGCATTTACCCAAGCCTGCACCTGCCCCGTGATACGGTCGATCTCACCGGGTTTGTCCAGGTCCTGCTTGATCATGCGAAAGCATTCCAGCGTCCTGATACGTCCCGGGGTGAGGCGCTTGATACGTGGGTGAGTGCGCAATTCGATACGCTCGAGCCACCCTGGACACACTATTGGCTATTACGTGAGACGTTAAAGCAGTATCAGGGGTATGCGGCTGGAGAAGAGCCGCTTCCCCCCGGCTTGACGCCGGCGCTCATCAATGTTCGCATTCGGCACATCGAGCTCGCATTGGAGCGGTGGCGATGGCTCCCGCAGACATTTACGACAGCGCCAGTCTTTATCAATATTCCAGCGTTCCGGCTTTACGCATTCGGATCACCATTGGATGATGGGGAATCGACGCTTGCGAACATGGATGTGGCCGTGGGCAACGCGTTTCGTACACGCACGCCAGTCTTTAGTGCGTTGATGCGAACGGTCATCTTCTCGCCATATTGGGACGTGCCTCGCAGTATTGCCATGAAGGAGACTCTTCCGAAAGCGCGACGTGATCCTGGATATATGGAGCGCTCGCACATGGAAGTTGTAAGTGTGCCGGAGAGTCGCATCCTTCCGTTGAGTCGAAGCGCGTTGGCCCGGGTCGTTGATGGAACCGCGCGTATTCGGCAGCGCCCAGGTGCCGATAACGCGTTGGGCGGGGTCAAATTTGTGTTTCCGAATGCCTACAACGTCTATTTGCACGATACGCCGGCCCAATCGGTATTCTTGCTGGCTCGACGAGATGTCAGTCACGGATGTATTCGCGTCGCTGAGCCAGCACGCTTGGCGGCCTTCGTTCTTCGGGATCAACCGGCGTGGACGCCGTCACGCATTGACGCCGCCATGCATGATACGCGTCCACAGGAGGTCACACTTACGACCCCGATTCCGGTGTTCATTGTATACACAACTGTCATCGCTCGTGCTGATGGTGAAACATTGTTCTACGATGACATCTACGGACACGATCGTGTTCTGGCGGCTCGTCTAGCGATCGGGTATCCGTATCGATAGTACGACTGCCATGCTGACACCATTCGAAAATAGGCCCCATGCGCTCGATGTCATTGGCGTTTCTGTTGCGTTCGGCGAGGTCTGCGTCATTGACAACGTGAGCTTTCATGTCGACGTGGGGAGCACGCTGGCAATCGTGGGTCGTAATGGCTCTGGAAAGACAGTGCTTCTCAAGGCGTTGATCGGAGCTGTTCGAGCATCGGGGACGGTTCGGTGGGCACCGGAGACACGAATCGGTTATGTCCCGCAGAAACTCGATATCCAGCGTGATCTTCCACTGACAGGCCGAGACTTCCTCGATGCCAAAGTGGATGTGACTCACGCTCCTGCCACCGATGCACAACGTGTTGCCGGATTGGTGAACCTGTCCCAGTCGATCGTCGATCAACCAATTGGCACACTTTCGGGTGGTCAATTTCAACGGCTCCTCTTGGCGTTCGCACTGGTCGGCACACCATCCGTGCTGCTCTTTGATGAGCCGACGGCTGGTGTCGACGAGCCTGAAGAGAAAAGCGTCTACGCCCTCATTCATCAACTGCAACAGAACGAAGGGTTGAGCGTCCTGGTTATTTCTCATGACATGACCCAAGTGCAGGCGAGTGCTGACCACATACTCTTCCTGTCACACCACGGATCGTATTTCGGGAAGACCGCCGACATGCTGAGCTCCGAACGGCTCCAGGAGCTCCACGGACCAACTGTCGCCCATCTGCGGGAATGACATACGCGACTGGTCCTGGCGCCTTCCTGATACCACTTGGCATGGCCGCCGCAGCAGGGTTGATGGGGTCGATAGCTGTAATGCGTCGGATGGCGCTTGCCTCGGATGCCCTGTCGCACATCGCCCTGCCGGGAATTGCGATTGCATTACTTGTGCATGTCAATCCGTTCCTGGGTGGCCTCATCGCACTCGTGCTCGGTACGGTGTTGGTATGGGCCATTGAGTACAGAAGCCGTATTCCAACCGACGTAGTGGTTGGGGTGATTTTTTCCGCTGCTCTTGCCTTGGGGAGTCTGTTAGCGTCCGGTGATGAACTGATCGAGGCGCTATTCGGTTCGCCAAATACGAGCGACTCGTTCAACCTCATTGGGCTCGGCGGAGCTTCCCTTGTGATCGTCTTTATCGTACGGTACAGGAGCCAACTTGTCATTCGGCTCGTTTCGCCCGATCTGGCACGTCCGGCCGGTATCAATGTGCCACGTCTTGATCTCTTGTACCTCCTCGCTTTTGCTCTCACAATTGCTCTAGGATTGCGTTATCTCGGCGTATTATTGATGGGCTCGCTCATCATCATTCCCGCGGCAACTGCCATGCGCCTTGGGACGAATCTCCGTACGATGCAGACGATCTCAGTCGCGATCGCCATGCTCGCCACACTCTCCGGAACGTTGCTTGCGCCCGTCCTTCGCCTTGCCGCTGGTCCGTTAATCATCGTGATCGCGGCATCGATCTTCTTTCTGAGCCTTGCAGTACGTCGAGCGTAACGGNCTCTGGCNGACAATCCTGTCGCATCGACTACGCTTCTGTCAGTCAATCCCTGACTCACTGTNGGTTCGACTACTGACTGTTGACANGAGCTATTTCATGCATCGTTATGAGTAACCAATAAATCCACCGTTAGCACTAGCAAGAGGAGCGACCGCGTATGCCGAAATACATCATTGAACGCGATATCCCGGGCCTCGGTACGTTACCACAAAGCGATCTGCAACAGATCGCGGCCAAGTCCAATACCATTCTCCACTGTATGCAACAAAAGGGTCAAGACGTGCAATGGGTGCAAAGCTACGTCACGGGCGACAAAATGTATTGTGTCTACAACGCACCGAATGCAGAATCCATCAAAATGCACGCTGAACAGGGTGGCTTTCCCGCCAATAGAATCGAAGAGGTGAAACAGATCGTCGATCCAACCAGCGCGGAAGGACAGAAGACGTAATTGGAAGAGGGGCGATCCTGCGGCGCAATACGACGGTATGCACAGCAGATCAACTCAGCAGGACGCCTCCATCCACCACGACTAGTTCACCCGTCATGTACGCCGACGCATCGCTCGCCAGAAAAAGCGCGACTGTAGCGATGTCATCCGGCTCGCCTAAGCGGCCGAGTGGGATCCGTTCTTCGAATGTCTTGATGTTCTCACGCAGGTTCGCTGTTCCCATCGTCCTTTCCACGCCTTCTGTCCTGATACCGCCAGGCGCAATTGCATTGACGCGAACCCCCTTCTTCGCAACCTCGAGCGCCAGGTTCTTGGTGAATCCCCACACGCCGTGCTTGGACGCGTCGTACGCCGCCAAGCCGACCATACTTGGATGTACGGAATCAACCGACGCAATATTGATAATTACACCACTGCCAGCCGCCGCCATTGATCGCGCTGCTTCCCGATTGCACAGAAACATGCCGCGAAGGTTGACGGCCTGAATCTTGTCCCATAATGCGACGTCCATCTCGAGCACCGGCGTTTGCGGATAGATCCCAGCGTTGCTAACGAAAATGTCGAGTCGCGCGGTGCGGTCCAGGGTTGCACGGATAAGTGCTACGACATCCGCCTCGGAGCTGACGTCGGTTTTCACGAAGAATGTTTGCCGCTGTAATTTCGCCAGCTCGGCCACCTTGCGATTGCCTTCTGCCTCGTCCACGTCGGCGATGATCACCGTGGCACCTGCCTCAGCCAGGCGCTTCACAATGCCATAGCCGATCCCCATTGACCCGCCAGTGACGACCGCGGTCTTGCCAGTGAGATCGAACAGCTGCGCTATACTCCGATGTGACATTGCACGTTCCTCGCTGATTGTTAAGGTGTTGCCGTGCCAGACGGAGTCGGTGCCGACAACACGCGACGCGACGCAGCCAGAATCACATGGCGTTCCGCCATCGCGATGTTTCGCCGCGTATGCTCAATGGCATCCGGATTGACCGAGATCGAATCGATGCCCCACTCCACGAGCTGTGCCGCATATTCGGGATGTACTGACGGGGCTTGTCCACAAATCGAGCAGGTGAGCCCAAGCTCGTGTGCACGCGTGATGATCGCATGGATCGCGTCCAGCACGGCGCGATCGCGCTCATCGTAGAAGGGTGTCAATGTCTCGCTGTCNCGATCGACGCCGAGAACCAGCTGCGTCAGATCGTTNGAGCCAATCGAGACGCCGGTNACCCCTGCGAGTGCATAGACGTCCATCCAGCTCACGACCGACGGAACCTCGGCCATGATCCAGAGTTGCAGCTGCCGGTCCTGGCCGAGCGGACTTGCATCGATCAGTTTGCGACATGCCTCGATTTCCCATCCGGAGCGCACGAATGGAAGCATGAGATGCAGGTTGTGGAACCCCTCACGTACCTTCGCCAGAGCACGCAGCTCGAGGGCAAAGAGATCTGGCTCACGAGTGTACCGGAAGCAGCCGCGATACCCGATCATGGGGTTCTCCTCGGTTGGCTCGTGCGCAGCGCCACCGACCAGCCTTCGAAACTCGTTCGACCGGAAGTCCATCGCCCGATAGATGACCGGACGCGGATCGAACGCAGATGCGAAGATCTGGAGCTTCTCCGCCATGCGCCGCACGAAATCTTCTCCCCCGCCACGTGCAAGCATCTCGCGGGGGTGCACTCCATCGAGCGCTGAGAGCATCATGAATTCCGCGCGTAACAGACCCACGCCGTCAACATCCCGCAGTGCGATTTCTGCGGCGCGCTCCGGCTCGGCAAGATTCACATACAGCCGCGTGGCCGTGACTGGGGATGTAGATATCGTATCTGGCTGGACGCCCCGCTGACGAATCGGTGGTGCAGATTCTGACGCCCCTGATGTTGTGCTGGATGGCATTGGACCAGCGACGACAGTGCCATCGTGTCCGTTGACACTGACCACCATCCCATTGTGTAATGTCTGCGTCGCCGTTCGCGCGCCCACGATGCAGGGGATCCCAAGCTCTCGGGAAACAATCGCAGCGTGTGAGGTCATCCCACCGGCATCAGTGATGATCGCTGCGGCGCGCCGCATCAGCGGTACCCAATCGGGGGACGTCATTCGCGTGACGAGAATCTCTCCTGAGCGCAACGACGCGGACTCGCTCACCGTTGCCAGGATACGCACAGGACCCGTGGCGAGTCCCGGACTCGCCCCGAGTCCATGGAGAATCGGCGCTGCAGAAGCCGGCGCTGCAGAAGCTCCTGGAGTGACCGCGTCAACGACTATGCCGTCCGGCGCCGCCACCGCTGTTGGAGAGAGGCTTCTCGAAGACAGCGTTGTGATCGGGCGTGTCTGTGTCAGATAGATGTGGCCCTCAGCCACAGCGAACTCCATGTCTTGCGGCGCGCCGTAATGCGTTTCGCTCTTGCGCGCGAGCTCAGCGAGGGTAGCGATCTCTGCGTCACTCAGGACCGGTGCGTCAGCACGCGGATCTGATGTGAGGTCGACACGGCGCGTTCCTCCGGCTGACGTCAGTTCGATGAGAAAGTCTTTCCGCTGTGTGCTCCTCTCGAGCACTGCACCGGTCCCCTTGTCTACCAGATAGTGATCGGGCGTGACCTGGCCGCCGACGACCACTTCTCCAATTCCCCACGCCGCTTCGATGACAAGATGACGGTCGTCTCGCGTCGCTGGGTCGACGGTAAAGAGCACTCCGGATTTCTCGGATGGAATCATCTGCTGTACGATGACCGCGACCGGCATCTCGCTCGCCATCTGCCGAGTCAATCGATAGTAGAGCACACGTGCGCCGAAGGTCGACGCCCAGCAGACACGCACGGCATCGAGGAGCGACGGCAGGCCGCGCACTCCGAGAACACTCTCGAACATGCCAGCGAAGGAAAACTCCGTCGTATCTTCCGCTGTAGCGGATGAGCGAACGGCAACCAGAGCATTCGATTTATCACCATCGGCGACGACGCCGAGCTGTGTGTACGCGGTCGCTATTGCCTCGGAAAGGTTCTGCGGCACATCGCCATGCAGGATCAGATCGCGGAGTTGCGCCGCTACATGCTGCAGTGCGGATGGATCATCCACAGGTACATTTCGAAGGAGCGCGTCAATCTGGTGGCCCACCCCAGTCGTTGTTCGGAAATGATCATATCCGTCGACCGTGATGACGAAGCCGGAAGGAACGGGAAGTCCGATGTGCAGCATCTCGCCGAGATTCGCACCTTTCCCTCCGACCGTCGAAATGTCTGCATGCGTGATATCGGTCAGATTACGGATTAACCGATTGGTATCCGGACCCTTCGTAACCGGCGTTTGAGGTGCCGTTGCCTCGAGGAGAGTATTCGTCGACATGGATTGTCTCCAACATATAGATGCGTGGCGAACTTACGATCCTGTCTGTACGATCATAGACTCGTGCAGAGCGCAAGTCTGTCGGTCACAGGCCCCGATTTTGCCGGGCAATCCCTGACAACGATTCGCGTTCGCAATAGCCATCATCATGCTCACGCATGCTGAAGAACCGTGAACCGGGCCGTCGTTACAGCGTCGCCGTCAGCGCATGGCGTCGTTGCCACCCGGGACGCTCTGCCCCAGATCCACTGCGATCATCGTCATTGACAGTCACATACCGGGGCAACGTGTACGCGACCGCGTCGGGAGTCTCAGGGATGTCGCGTCTCGCCTGTTGGTCCAGTGTGGTCACTGTCGCAGCACGATAGGCAGAAGGCGGGGACATCCACGATCGCGCCCGCGGGCCGTCGTGTGTGATATACGAGTCAGGGACCTGGGTCGGATGATTGATGACTGTTGGCATCGAATGCTAAATCGCGGAACGAAGATGTGACCGGCACGGGGCAACTACCGTACAATAGGAGGCGCGCAATGCCGGCGCTGTCGGTGATATCCGGTTCAGCACGTCAGTCCTTTACATAGGACTCGTCCGGTACTTACCGGACATCGCGCGATCGGTCGGTACGAAGCCAGTAATCGGCCGACTCTCGTTAGGGCCTGGCGATTCACATCCTGGTGCCAGCCATTTTCCGGACACGCTATCCGGGTGATCGCCGGATGGCGAGATCTGCCACGTTCGCCAAATTTCATGGCATAGCCGTACCGCGCAATTTCCCCGTTGCCTGAGTTTCCCATGGTGATTCGAGCGCATGCCCATTTCAGCTATGCCCATCTTGCCTTTGTGGTAGCACTGGGCGCGGGCCTGCTGGCCTGCAATCGTCCCGAGACACAGAGCGAAGTCACGCGGCAAGGTGACGATGTGATTGCCACAGGACCTGCACCACACATCGTCGACAGCGTGCCAGGTGACGTCATGTTCGCAGGCCGCGAGCTCCGGTTTGAAGGAATGGTTGGTGGTGACTATCTCGGGATGGGGGGAACACAGAACATTGGTGGACGCGTCCATGGTGCGCTCCGCGCCGCGGGGAGCCAAATCCGCCTGGCGGCCGCTGTTGATCGGAACGCAACTGTTGCTGGGTGGACTGTCGAGGTAGATCGAATTGGTGTCATTGGCGGGAACGCGTACTTCGCCGGCAACAAGGTCCATATCGATGGTGCGGTGCGTGGGGGATTATTCGTCTCTGGCGGTACTGTTGTTCTTAATGGGCCCGTCGGTGGGAACGTGCAGGTAACAGCTGGAGACCTCTTTGTAGGGCCACACGCGGTCATCGCAGGTGAGTTACGCTATCGTGTGCCGAATGGCAGGGTCCATATAGATCCGCTCGCGCATGTGACTGGGGCGGTGACTGCGCTCCCGGCTCCAGCAGCCCGTGGAGCCGCGTACGTCTTCGGTCTGCTCTGGATGTTCGGTTTCCTCATCGCAGGGGGCGTTGTTGTGGCTCTGCTTCCCCGACTGATGGTCGACGCCGCGGAGTTAGTGCGAGAGCTGCCAGGTCGGTCCGCGCTTATTGGGCTCGGGTGGATCGTGCTGGTTCCAATCGCAATTGCCATCGTAGCATGCACCGTCATTGGTTTACCTCTGGCGCTACTGACTGGCGTCGTCTATGGCGTGCTGATCTACATTGGTCGTGTGATGGTGGCGATCTGGCTCGGCAAGACTGTGCTCGGTCCACGGACTCGGGAAGGGCGTTCCGGCGCGCTCGTGAGTTTTGGTCTCGGTGGGCTCGTGTTGCTGTTGCTTCAGATGATACCGGTCGTTGGTCCCATCGCGATGTGCGTTGCAACCATTGTTGGGCTTGGCGCACTGATCCTTCGAGTGCACCGGTTACGCTGGACGGTCGCTGGCACGACGTTCATATGACGCGATGCGGCCACTCGTCAACAATCGTGATGGGGGAAGTTAGCCATGCATGACGATCCCACGGATCCGGATATGCATCCACGCCATCAGCATCGTACTCCTGCTGAGATTGCTGCGGATGAAGCGCGGGGGCTTGAACCACTCCTCTCCCATAGTCCGCCCTCCGAAACGATTCCACCTGGCGAATTAGCTCGCCCTGGTTCACAACCCAAGCNNTGCGAGAANAGCGATCGCGATGANAAGGTCATACACCCGCGCGGGAAAGCCAAGGGCAGGCGCTGAGGCACCGTGCTGTGCGGAACCTGTCAATGAGTTTGAGACACTTGGTGGTCAGAATTTAGAGAGCATTTGCGTTGGTTGATGCATCGGTTGAGCTGCCCAGTTCGGCTCGATTGACCGGCTTGTTGATCCATGCAGCTGTCTGCCGCACTCTTCGCGGGTCGTTTCCGGTTTCGCCCTCATCAGACACAGCGTCGCCTGTAGCCCTTCAGACCGGATTATCGAGCGCCTCGCGAACGTTGCGGAGGAGGTCGTTGTGTGTGAAGGGCTTCTGAAGAAACTGGGCTTCCCGCTCCAGTGCCCCGCGCAGAAGCACGGCGTCGCCTGTGTATCCAGACATGTAGAGAACGCGCAGCCCCGGCTGTTGCTGGGAGAGCTTCTGCGCGACGACACGCCCACTCATTTCCGGCAGCACGACATCGGTCAGTAGCAAATCGATTTCACCGTCGTACGCCTTTGCGGCCTCGAACGCCTCCGCGGGCGTTCCCGCCGACAACGTCGTGTAGCCGGCCCGCTCGAGCGCCCGCTTGGCCATCTTTCGAATAGCCGCATCGTCCTCGACCAAAAGGACAGTCTCCGTCCCCCGCCTATGCGTCTCAGCAGTCGCGACGCCAGCGATTTCGGCCTGTTGATCCACTCGCGGAAGATACGCGCGGAACGTCGTTCCGCGCCCCGGCTCACTGTAGACTCTGATCGCGCCGTTGCTCTGCGTGACGATGCCATAGACCGTGGACAGTCCGATCCCCGTGCCCTTGCCCACCGGTTTCGTCGTGAAGAACGGATCGAAGATGCGCGCGGCGGTCGCTGCGTCCATGCCGACGCCGTTATCGCTCACGGCGAGCGTGACGTACCGTCCCGGTTCTATGCTCAAGTGCGTTCGCGCATAGTCCTCGTCGAGCTCCGCGTTCGACACCTCGAGCAGCAGGAAGCCGCCGTTGGGCATCGCGTCGCGTGCGTTCACAGCGAGGTTCAGAATGACCTGCTCGATCTGGCCGGAGTCGGCGAGGACCTGCCCCACGTCCGGATCGATCCGCGTTTGAAGGTCGATGTGTTCCCCGATCAGGCGCCGGAGCATTGGTTCGATCGCGCAAACGGAGTCGCCGAGATTCAACGCGCGCGGGGCGAGCACCTGTTGGCGGCTGAACGCGAGGAGCTGTCGCGTGAGTGACGCGGCGCGTGTGGCCGCGTGCAGGATCTCTCCGACGTCTTCCCGAAGCGGGCTGTCGGAGTCGAGCTCTTCCGCGAGCATCGAACCGTATCCCTGAATCGCGGTCAGCAGGTTGTTGAAGTCGTGCGCGACCCCTCCGGCGAGCTGCCCGATCGCTTCCATCTTTNGCGCCTGGCGGTACTGTTCCTCCAACGCCCGCCGCTCGGTGACGTCGAACCCGATCCCCACNGCCCGCGTGGGATTGCCAGACGCGTCGTAGAACGTGCGTCCNACCCCACTCAGCCAGTGGATGCTGCCGTCCGGCCAGATCGATCGATAGGCGATGCTCGCGTCCGTATGATTGCGTGTCGCGCGTTCGATTTCCGCCTCGATCTGCGGTCTGTCCTCAGCGTAAATCTGTTCGATGAACGCGCCGAACGTGCCGCCGAAGGCTCCCGGTGCGAGCCCGTGAAGTGCTTCGAGCGTTGTCGACCACCGCGTGACTCCCGTAGCGAAATCGGCTTCCCAGACGCCGACGCACGAAGCCTCGAGCGCGAAGCGCATGCGATCCTCGGTGGCGGCCAGCGCCTGCTCGGCTGTGCGCTTCTCGCTGATGTCGCGCAGGATCGCCGTGGATACGCGCCGCGCATCATCGCTGCGCTCGCTGAATGACACCTCGAGCTGTATCTCCGTTCCATCCTTGCGCAATCCCGCCATCGCCGCCGCATGCCACGGAAACGTGAACTGTCCGAACGCCTCCGGCAGGAGCAGAGTCAGCTCCTGCCCGATCAATTCGTCGGGCGAATAGCCGAAAGTGCCCTCCACGGCGGGGTTCACGAATTGAATGCGTCGGTCGTCGTCGGTCGTGAGGATGACGTCGGTCACGGCCTCGACCACCGCGCGATAGCGATCCTCGCTCTCGCGCTGTCGGCGCGCCGCAAGCTCTCGTTCGTCCAGAACGGCCGCCGACACGAGTCCACACAGGCTGGCCACGGCGAGGAATGCGTAGATCTGCGTGGCGGTCTCCGCGCGCGACAGCGATGCGCCAGCGAACGGCCCGAAACCCAGTGCGGCGTTCCACGTCGCGATCACGGCGACCGTGAGCGTCGCCGCGGCGCCTCCGAATGGCCCAAACCGCAGTGCCGCCCAGAAGATCAGCGGCAGGATCGCGTACGAGCCCGGCTGTACTGCCCACTGATGCGCCGGACCGAGGATCGTCTGCGAGGCGAGCGCGATCACGATGAGAAGAATCACGCCTTCGGCGACGCGCCTGCCGTGCCACGGACGATGGGCGCGGATGGCCATTCCGCAGATGATGATCGGCGCGACGATCATCATGCCGAGTCCGTCGCCGATCCACCAGAGGAGCCACGCGCGAGGCAGCGGCGTCCGGAATCCTACGTGCAGCAGCACTGCGCCGAGACATGCCGTGACGGCGTTGCTCACTACCGCCCCGCTCAGCACGAGCTCTCCGACGTCGCGCAGGCTCGACAAGGTGATGCGGCGCCGGAGCCGCCAGCTCACGACCTGCGCGGCGAAGATCGTCTCGGCGCCGTTGGCCAGCGTGGCGCCGATCGCCAGCGGAATGCTGTATCCCGAGTGCAGGTCCGCACCGACGCTTCCGAGCAGGCCGCCGATCACGATGGCGGGCCAATCGCGGCGGCGGCTCACGAGCAGGATGCCCAGCATCAGCCCGCTCGGCGGCCACAGGATCACGACGCGATTGGAGATCGCGAACAGGTATCCAAGCCGCTCGCTCGCGTAGTACGCGATCCCGACCAGGACGACCAGCGCCCCAGCCCGCGCGGCGCTGGGCAACCCGCGCTGAGTACGAGCACGTAACGATGACACGCTCATTTCAATAAAATAAACCGTTAGCTCGCCTTCAGGATGCCGGCGCCGGACATCTGATCACGTGGACACGTACGTGATCGGCAAACCCATCCAGTGATTCCGAATCCGCTCCTTGATACCGCTCGTGATCTCCTGGCCGCGGGCGATGAGCAGCACTCCGAGGGGATTGTGCACGTCGCTTGCGAGAATCATTCCGTCCTCGACTTCATTCAGGCTCATCTCGAATGTTTCCACGGCGGTGCCGAGGAATGGCGCCGCCGCCCGAAGTGCTCCGACGACGGTGGGATCGTACGCCGGGTTGGCGCCGATGCGACCAATTGCCTCTGGAACCGAGATGCGTTGCGAATCGTATACGTCGAAATCGGCGACAACCCTGAGGATGCGCGACCCGATTGGCGGGACCGCGTTCGAGTCTGCGCTTCGCCAGTCTTGATGTTGGCTCCGGATGATGGCGCGCACGGCATCGAGGCGAGGAATTGCCGAGAGAATCTTTTTCGCGATAAGCGGCATTCGGGCGGCGATCTCGNGCTCCTGCAGCGTTAGGGTCGCGCCGCGGCAAATCCGCTCGGCGAGCTCGGGCGAGACCGTCACACACCCGACCTGCGATAGCATGGCNGCCACCTCGACGTCCCAACGTGGGATCTTGAGCTCCGTCGCCAACACCGAGGCATAGCGGCTGAGGCGAAGCGCGCGCCCGGATGCAACCGGCCAAGTGAGCGCCAGCAGCTCCATCAACGCCTTGATCGCACCGTGAAGAGTTTCCTCCAACATTGTCTTTTCGCCGGCGAGCGCTTCGTGCAGTCGAACGGCGTCGGCGACACGACTTCGAGCGAATCGATCATACCGACACTACTATTTGTGATGCGGAAATCCATTCTTCTCGTTGATGACGATGCGCTCGTGCGCAGATCGGTCATGCGCGCGCTGCGCGACAGCGGCTTCGAGCTCCATCCCGCCGAATCGGCGGAGAAGGCGCTCGAGCTCATGGCTGATCGCGGTGCGCCGTTCGATCTTATCATCACCGACGTCGTGATGAGCGGCATGTCCGGTGTCGCGTTCAGTGAGACCGTTCGGCTCGCGGGAGTCACCACCCCAATCATCCTCGTCACCGGATTCCCCGGAGCACATTTATCGCCGTCGCCCCTCACGATCGAACGACTTCGGCTGCTCCCGAAGCCGTTTACGCCGAAGGCACTGCGCGACGAGATCGCTGGGATGTTGAGTCTTGCGTAGGGCGGTCGAAGGCGGTCGATCGCACATAACTACGTGGGCGTAGACCCAATTCCTATGCTGCTTTCGCGCGCTCGTCCAGGACGGCCATCCGAGCGATAATCTCGTCGATACTCGCGATCGTCTGCCCGAATTCGGCGTTATTTGTAGTCGTTAGGGTTCGAACGTCGTTGAGAGTCGAGCACAAGACGGACTCTTTCCACTTGGACGTGGTAGAAAGCAAAAAGCCCTAGAAATCTAGGGCTTTTTGCTTTTTCATTGCGCTGCGCGCCTACGTACTCGAGTACCTGAAAGCCGAACCCAAGCGGGAGGAACGAACCCTACGTGGCACTGTCGGCGCATACGAAAGGACATCGGAAGACATACGGTCATCCGGAACGTTTTGCCCGGGATCTCACGAACGCGATCGGTCAGCGTCATTGCCGACTATATGTAACTGTTAATGGCAACGGCGATGCGCGTCGTCCTAGCAGGTTGATGAAAATCGATGGTTGAGGGTGTAAACAGGCTGGATCGCGCGAGTTTCATCAGTCACGTATGGGGTGAACACGTCGCGGTCGTCGCGTCGCTCGTACTTCTTACCCTTATTGTCCTTCTTTCCGTCGGTCGGACTCACCGTGTGTCCTCATGATGGGGTCACTTCAACGGATTCGATCCGCATTGCGACTCGAATACCGGCCTGACGTAGACCCAAGCGGCCCCAAGTGCGGCCCCAGATTCGCGAAACGTCGATCGGTGTCGATCGGCGCACGCGAGGTAAGTCGTTGTTGGAATTACGGTTATCGATCAGTCGGGGTGGCCGGATTTGAACCGGCGACCTCTTGCTCCCGAAGCGTGGGCGGGGAAGCGTTA
>JGI20207J14881_1000340_pt1 | contig 17314 bp, 12 predicted proteins | sample NGESurdeep092012_4_FD_14881 | JGI IMG/M metagenome (IMG submission 14881)
ATACGTCAGGGCAATGCGTGTAGCCGAAGTACATCACCACGAATTTGCCGCGGAAGTCAGCGGCGGTGACCGGCCTGCCGCTATCGGAGGTCAGAGTGAATTGCAGATCGGGCAAATGACCGCTCACATCGTTCAATCGCCAATGTGCCGTTTGACTGCAGGCCGTGAGAATGAGTAGGCCGAAAAACAAGAGGCGATGCAAAAAATGAGTCATCGTGACGAACAACGCGATCAAAGATCGCACAGCAAGACGTGAAGTTTAACCGCGTTGACCTTGTGTGTCTAATTGGAGCCTCTTCCAATGGCATATGCGTCTGAAAGGGTTCCCGTGTTTCCAACGGCATAGGCGTCTGAAAAGACGATTTTGGATCGATTATCCAGAAATGGTAATCGATATGAACGATGCAAGGCTCGACACGATCGAGCAAATCCGGGAATTCTTGGTGGGCACGGCAGACGTCGCATTCTCGAATCCCGAAGATCAACAGGCGCGCCACAGGTTCATCGCGACGGTCCTGAAACGGTACCGGTATTTCAGGCTTGCCAAAGGTCAGCGCGGGGTGCTATTGGCCTACATGCAGCGGCTCACCGGATATACGCGCCAACATCTGACCAAGCTGGTGGCGCAATACCGCAACCAGCGACACCTGCAGCCGGTCAGCCACGCCAGTCGGACCAGCTTTAGCAATCGCTTCGGTGCCGAAGACGTGGCCTTGCTCGCCGAACTCGACAGCCTGCATGACACCCTGTCGGGGCCGGCCACCAAGGTTCTGCTCAAGCGCGCCTGGCAGTCCTTTGGCGACGAACGCTATGCCAAACTCGCCAGCATCTCCGTCTCGCATCTCTACAACCTGCGCGCCAGCGACAGTTACCGCAAGCAACGCAGAGTCTGGAGCCGAACCCGGCCGTCACCCGTCAAGATTGGTATCCGCAAGGCGCCTGCGCCTCAAGGGTTTCCCGGCTATATCCGCATCGATACCGTGCATCAGGGCGATCAGGATGGCGCCAAGGGCGTCTATCACGTCAACGCCGTCGATATCATCACTCAGTGGGAAGTGGTGGCCGCAGTCGAACGCATCAGCGAGGCCTATCTACTGCCGGTCATCGCTCTCATGCTCGACAGCTTCCCATTCGCGGTGCGCGGCTTTCATTCCGATTCGGGCTCGGAGTATGTCAACCAGGACGTCGCTCGGCTACTCAACAAGTTGAACGTCGAATTCACCAAATCACGCCCGCGTCACTGCAACGACAACGCCCTCGCCGAATCCAAGAATGGTTCCGTCATCCGCAAGACGATGGGCTATGCCCACATCGCCCAAAAGCACGCTTCTGCCATCAACCAATTCTATTGCAACATCCTCAATCCCTACCTCAACTTCCACCGCCCCTGCTACTTCGCTGTCGAATCCATCGACGCCAAAGGCAAAATCAAAAAAACCTACCCTCAGGACCAGATCATGACCCCCTACGACCGATTAAGGTCCCTTCCCGATTACCCACTCTATCTTCGCCCCGATCTGACCGTCGAAAGTCTGCATCAACGCTCCATCACTTTGAGCGACAATCAGGCTGCAAAACAGCTTCAGCAGGCGCGTTCACGCCTCTTCCAGTCCTTTAACCGCCGATCCAACATCGCCGCCTAGCACTTCAACCGTTTCAGACGCATCTTACGATTGGAAAATACTATTGGTCTGCAGGGATGATAGATTGACTCCTACCTTCCTGCTTGGCATTGCGCTTTCGTACTCGTTCGCGAAACGCTCTTTTTGCACCGAGTGGGACTAAGGAACAACCGGCTCAATGCGGGTAAATCTTTATACTGCTAGCCACAGAGTCGGCGACATGTTCCTTGGTCATGATGCCGACGACATCATCGCCTCTCGGCACCCCGAGTCCACGTACGACAACCGCCATGAAAGCATTTTTCCGCCACATCCGTTCGATAGCATCGGACGCGATCGTGTCCTCACGCACAATGGTAAAGTCGCGGCTGGAGACGTCACCGAGAGTGGCACCGGTATGAGCACCCTCAAGACCGCGTCTCAGTCCAGTGTTGACACGGATCACGCCGTAGAGTCGGCCCTTTCGAGTGACCACGACGTGGCGTAACCGCCCCTCCGCTTCGTGCTCCCGCAGAAAGGTATCGAAACTGTCCTCCGCCGGCAAAACCAGCATGTCAGAGTCCATCACCTCGCCGACATGCCGGACCAAAAACATATTGGCATGGAGCGCTTTGGGGATAGCACGTCCGCGTCGGACCAGTTTGAGCGTGTAAATATTCTCCTGCGATAGCAACCGACGCACCCCGACGCTGGTCGCGACGGCCAGGATCATCGGCATGACGATGTCGTAGTCACGGGTCATCTCGAAGGTCATTGTGATAGCGGTCATAACCGCGCCGGTACCCCCGCCAACCATGGCACCCATGCCGACCATAGCGAAGGCAGGAATGCTGAGCGGAATAGGTACACCGACCGCTGACAGCAGGGCAGCAAAGCCACCGCCGAGGGTTGCGCCCATGAATAGGGATGGCGAGAAAATACCGCCCGATGAGCCCGACCCAAGGCTAGTGGATGTCGCCAACGCTTTGCAGACAAACAACAGCCCCAACAGCCAAACCGCAGACGTACCACCGACCAGAATGCTCTCGATCGTCGCGTAGCCGACTCCGTCGACATAGTATTGTCCAAGCGTGCGATAAAGGACATACATCAGAACGCCCACGAACAGCATGCCTGCCATATGTCGTGCGTATCGCCATGGGATCCTGTCGAACAGATCCTCGGTCAGATGCAGACCGCGGATGAAGGCCGCTGCAGCCACCCCCGTAACAGCGCCCAGGATGGCATAGAGCACCAGCAGTCCCGCGGCACTGGCGTTGGCGGTCAATGGCTCCATTGGAGGGACTAGGAACGCCGACTGCTGGCCGAAGAACCAGCGTCCGACAAAAGTCGCCGCGCCCGTTGCGATGGCCACCGGCAAAAAAGTGCTAACACTTACCTCTGGCAGCATCAGCTCGATGGCGAACATTACGCCGCCGATCGGGGTATTGAACGTCGCGGCGATTCCGGCCCCGGCACCGGCTGCGACCAGCGCGATGCGCTGCCCTATCGGCATGCGGATGATCTGACCCAAGGTCGATCCCAACGCAGAGCCAATCTGAATGATAGGACCCTCACGTCCTACTGACGAACCGCTCCCGATAGCAACGGCCGACGCGAGGGATTTCACCAAGGCGACAATTGGCCGAATCACCCCTTCTTTGTAATAGATGGCATCCATTACTTCAGGAACGCCATGGCCCTTTGCTTCGGGTGCAAAGTTGCTGACCAGGAAGGTGACGATCACCGCGCCGATAACAGGAGCCAGAATAACGAACGCACCCCATCGGCTTGGTGATGTGAAGACATTGGCGTCGTAGTGCAACGCGAAGCGTCCTGCGAAAAAAATATTGTGGAGCAACCCGATAAGGTCGCGAAACAGGACCGCACCCAATCCAGTGACGATTCCGAGAACGAGCGCGAGGATCGAAAGCTGCAGCAGGTTTAACCCGTCACGTTCATCTTCCTTTCTGGTGACGCGATCGGCGTGACGCGAGCCTATATTGATGCGACTTCGGTTCATAACTATCTTTGGCTTGGTCATTGAGAAGGGTGGTTCTTACACCGGGCCATCTCGAAAAGTATGGTATGGCCGCTGTGGTCCTTGGCGGCATGTATTTCTTTCTCCCTAACATGTGCTGCTCGCAGCTATTGGGATTGTGCTCGTCCAAGGTTATGCGCCGGATTGTAGCTTACCGACTTGCCCCCTGTTTGAGCTTCCCTGAATTCCCAGGCTTAGAACTGTCGCATGTCGGCGGCAATTGAGGTCGTACTGACCTGCTCCCTTTAAACAGTGCCAAGGGTGTTTAGTAAAGTCCGGGTTGTTGATCCATTTCAGTGGACCGCCGCAGGCCTCGACGACGCGCGGCGTACTCCGCCGGCGTCATATATATCCGAGGGCGCTGTGCGGCCGGGTTTCATTGTAGTCCCGGCGCCAGGTCGCGGTCACGGCGCGTGCGTGTTCAAGCGTTAAGAAGCCTAAGGTTCCAAGCGCGATGCGATGACGGTCGAATGCGACTAAGCGATAAAGATTCCTACCCTGAGCAGGAAGGGAAGTGTTGGCGTCTCTACATATCCGGGTTCGCGGGTAACCGTGGGTCGCCAAGGAATCATCAAGCGCATGAATCCGGCGGCCGCCGAAGTCTTGGGTTCGGGATCTGCTCTCGGAAGTGGTTTTCGCAGTGTTTTGCCGCAGAGTATGGCCGAACTCGTGGGCCGCATGATCGATGCGCCAACCCGTGACAACGCGGTTTACACTATTCGTACCCAGCACGGCCACGCGTCGAAAAAAATAATTCAGTGGTCGGTATCAGCTGTCGAGGGCCGAGACATTCTTCTCATTGGGCTCGATATCAGCGAGCAGGATATGAAGCGCCAGTTCGAAGTCATGACCCGGCGCAACCAAGGAATTCTGGATAGCGTGACCGATGCGTTTTTGAGTCTGGATCGTGACTGGCGCTATGTATACATGAACCGCAGAGCCGAAGACTTGCTCTGCAAGAGCCGCGAGGAACTCGTCGGCCGCTCAATTTGGGATGTGTTCCCGGAGGCCGTTGACTCGAACTTTTACAAAGAATATCAGGCCGCTGTTGCCACCGGTGAACCGCGTACTTTTAGCGAATATTATGCCCCGCTAGACTGCTGGTTTGAAGTGCGCTGCTTTCCACATCCTGAGGGGCTCGCTCTCCTGTTTCAAGACGCAACTGAGGAGCGTCAAGCGCAGGCCCACCTCTCCTATCTGGCCACACACGATACGCTTACCGGATTGCCGAATCGCAATTCATGCTTGGCGCATCTGCAGCGCTTCGTAGATGAGAATTCGATTGACGCGCCTCCGACAGGAGAGGATTCCTCTTTCGTAGGTTCTCTAGCCGTGCTTTTTCTAGATCTGGACTGCTTCAAGGAAATCAATGACACGGCTGGTCACGCGGCGGGCGACACCGTTTTAGCTGAAGTGGCTCGACGTATTTCTTCAGAATTGCCCGAGGGTGGCTTTGCTGGGCGTATAAGCGGTGATGAGTTCGTTCTCGCACTTGAGCGACACAACGATGTCATGGCCATGAGATTTGCCCAGCGTCTTATAGAAATCATAGGTACGCCATTCATCGTGGGGGAGCAAGACGTCACCATTGGAGCCAGCATTGGTATTGCAATGTTCCCGCAAGCTGGGCAGCAGGTCGACCAACTGCTCCGCAATTCCGACGCCGCCATGTATGCGGCCAAGGATGCTGGCCGCAATGCCATCCGGCTTTTTACCGACGATATGGCGCGCGCCCAGGCCGATAAGCTCGTTGTCCTCCACGATATGCACGATGCGCTGCGCTTGGGTCAGTTCGAGCTATTTTACCAGCCCAAGTTCGATCTAAATTCAGGATTGTTGAGTGGCGCAGAAGCGTTGATACGCTGGAACCATCCTAACCGGGGCCGCCTGGGCCCGGCAGCCTTCATCGACATTGCTGAGCGATCGCAGTTGATTGTCGAAATCGGTGGCTGGGTACTTGAGCGCACGTGCGCTCAAGTCGCGTCCTGGCGGACGATTTGTCCTCAAGGCGTGCCACGAATCGACGTCAATCTTTCAGCACGCCAACTCGTCGACCTGCGTTTGCCTGAAACGGTCGCATCGACCCTGTTACGCCACGGATTAGAGGCGGATGCTATCGGTTTGGAGATTACGGAAAGCATGCTGACGGCGGATATGGACGTGGCCGCACGAGTACTCTGGAAATTGCAAACGATGGGCGTCTCGGTTGCGCTGGACGACTTTGGAACCGGATACTCGAATTTGTCGTATATCCAACGCTTCCCGATCGGCACTTTGAAAATAGACCAGTCCTTTGTGCAGGCTATTGAGCGAACCCAGCTCTCGCGCGCACTCGTAGAAGCGATCGTTCGTATGGCGCGCGCGCTCAATTTGGAAGTCGTCGCAGAAGGGGTCGAGACCCAGGCGCAACTGGACTTCCTCGTTGAGCAGGGGTGTGACGCCATGCAAGGTTATCTCGTATCTGCCCCAGTGCCTGCAGATGTGTTTCGTACTGACTTTCTTTTTGCATCCACGCCGATCAACCTATTTTCTAGAAACCGGGCCATTCCGCTTAGCGCAGCTTGAGTTCCCTAAAGCAGTATCCTTTTTCGAAAGAGGCCGCACCATCGGGAGAGTTGGCTATACGAATGAGGAGAAGGGGCCTTGACCGGTTAGGACGCCAATATGAAGGTCTCTGTAGCAGCAAAAATACCGAAAAGCTAGCCAAGACAGCACACCTGTGTCCTGAAAATCACGCTGGGAATGCGTACTACCCTCATCGATATTGCTCAACCGTCCAGAGTCTCACTTTTGCTGAATGCTGGGTACCCATTCAAAGGAAACGTGACGACGAACTCGCTGCCATGGCCTCTACCGGCACTGCTCACTACCACGCTGCCACCATGCGCCTCGACCAATTCGCGCACCACCGTGAGCCCAATACCCAGGCCCTCTCCGTTAAAGCCCGTGGCATGTGCATCTTGCACGAACGGTTCGAAGATCGTTGGCAGCATCTCGGTCGAGATCCCTATCCCGCTATCGGATACGGTTATTTTAATGGCATCGTCGACCACCATGACCGAAAGTCTGATCTCCCCGCCATCCTGCGTGTACTTGGATGCGTTGTCGAGTAAGTTGCTCAGAATCTGCGCGAGACGCACCGGGTCACCCTCCATCTCAAGCACGCACGAAGGCACTTGAACGCTGAAATGCTGCAGACGTGTGTCCATCGCGGGTCGGCAGGTATCGACCGCCTCGTCAATGATCCCAACCATTTCAACCACGCGACGTTCGAGCCGCAGCTTACCGGTGTTTATGCGCGAGACATCGAACAGGTCGTCTACCATCCGTGACATGTGCTTGACCTGTCGCTCGATGACCGCTTGCACTCGAGGCAGCAGTGACTCGTCAGTGCGAATGCCGTTCAGAAGTGCTGCCGCATTACGGATGGGTGTCAGCGGGTTGCGCAACTCGTGCGCCAGCATCGCCAAAATCCGCGTCTGGTGCTGCTGCGCCTGCTCTGCGGCTGCTTGTAATTCTTGAGCGCTGAGGGCAGCCAGTACCAGTTGCTCGTTTGCCTCCCGCAGTTCCTCGTGTCGGCGCTCGTGCTCGGCCTGTGCTAGCTCGTAGTGGGCCAAAGGAGGCCGTAGTGATTCGAGTATGGGCAACGTCAGGCTCGGTGGGCTCTCGGGCTTCTCGGCGTGGAAGACGAGGCTACCAAGCCCACGCTGCTTCGCGCGGTACATGGCGGCATCGGCTCGATCGATGAGTGTGTCAGCATCCCCGCCATCGTCAGGATAGATGCTAATGCCGATGCTCGCCGTCAGACGAAGCACATGATCGCCCATGCGGCTCGGGGTACCGAGTGCCGCGATGAGCTTGTCGGCGGCCACGATTGCGTCAGACGCCGAAGACAACTCGGTCAGCAGAATCAGGAACTTATCGCCACTGTAGTGACTGACCATGTCCGATTCGCCAACCGACGACGCAAGGCGATGCGCCGCCATCTTCAATACCTGATCGCCAACTGCGTGGCCGAGCATACCGTTGATCTGCTGGAAGTTGTTCAGGTCCAAAAACAAGAGCGCCATCGGGGTGCGACAGCGCCTTGTGGTGGCGATGACACTCGCGAACCGGTCGAGCAGCGCTGCGCGATTGGGCAGTTCCGTCAGGGGATCGAGTTTGGCTGAACGCGAGACTTGCTCTAGCGTTCGTATGGCGGTCTCGGCTTCGGTCTGGGCGCGTAGGGTCGCAAACACCAACTGCTCGTTGGCCTCGACAATCTGGGCTACCTGGGATCTTCCTGGCCGGTTCTCTACCGCGACTACGTCCCTTTGCAGGCGCACAAGCACCGCACGCGCTTGCTCGGCGTGCCTCCGCAGACGGACGAGTTCGCGAGCGGCCTTCGCCGTTGCGCCCTCGTTCCGGTCCGGGACCGTGTTCACGTTGAGAAACTCTTAGGTGACTTGGCGTCTTGAGGAATGATGGTCGGAGCGGGCAGATCGGCGATGCGCTTTCGGGTAGGCCTGCCACCGAGCAGGCCCTCCTGGTCGGGCAGCATTTCGCCAATGTGGATGCCGTCGCCATCAATGTGAAACAGGCGCAACTCGTCCGAATGGGTGCTGGAGCGCACCTTGACTACCGCCATCACCCGCAGAAGCCGGCTGTCGACCTCGATATAACGTTGCACGATAATCGCGTCCGTCAAGAAGGCGGTGCCATATGGGCTAAAGCGCAAGTCGATGTAACGATCTTCGAGTTCAGAGGTCATCAGTACGCTCACGCCCGTGGCAGCCAGGGCGGTGACCATGCACGACAGCGATTCGCGAAAGTCGACGCGAAAGGTTGGTGCTAAGGCAAGCTCGAAGCCCGAGAGCGAATCGATAACGACGCGGCTCGCCTTGAGGCGTTGGATCTCCTTCATGAGAAGCAACACGGTCTCATCAATCGAGAGATCGGGGGCTCGGGTGTCCACCAAGCCCACACGGCCGCTTTCGATGAGGTCGTTGAGCACGCGGTTGCGCGATCGGTTAGGGTGCTGCTCGAAGGCCGCGATGACACCGGTCTCGCCGCAGCGGGCTCCCTCTGCAAGAAAGGCGGCGGCCAAAATGCTCTTGCCAGAGCCTGATGGGCCGGCAACCAGCATCGAGTATCCGCGCGGCAAGCCGCCGCCGAGCATTTCGTCGAGGCGCGGTATGCCCATCAGGAGCCGGGAATTGTTCGGTCCGGCAGCCGCCTTGGCGCCAGTTGGAACCGTAACGTCCGCGGGTGCGAACACCTTGATGCCAGTAGCGCTGATGCGGAATGTGTGTAGCCCCGGTAGCGTGGCTTGTCCACGCATTTTCATGACCTCCATCTTGCGGACCATCGAATTGCGCTGCACGCTCTGGCGTAGCCAGATCAGCCCATCGGCCACCGTGAACACCGGGTTCTCGTCGGTTTCAGTGAAGTATTCACCAATTAGAAAGGTCGTGGCCTGCCAGCTTGTCATCAGGATGCCGAGTTGCTGTATGAACTGCTGCAGGTCGCTATGTGGATTGCCCTGGGGACTGCTTGCCAGCATCATGGAGCGGAAGGAATCCACGAAGACCAGCGCCGGCGCGTGGGTCTGTACCTCAGCGACGATGCGTCGCAGTACTTGGTCGAGGTCACCCGTTAGCGTATCGTCCGCCAGGTTGATGAAGTGGATGGAGTGGTTGATCGACTCGCTGTCGAAGAAATCGAACTGCTGCTGGTAGCGCAGCATCTTCAGAGGCGGCTCGCCCAGCACCGTCAAATAGAGCGCCGGTCGCTCCGGCGTGGCCAGCGCGAACATCATTTGGTGCGCGAGAGTGGTTTTGCCGCAACCCGGCGACCCCGCGATAAGATTGAACGAGAATTCCGGCAAGCCACCGCCTAGCACCTCGTCTAGACCCGGCACGCCCGTAGCCAAGCGGTTGATGGTCACTTTATCTGTCATGGCGAGGCATCCTGCGCGGGCGGGTCGCCCAAAGAGTTTGTCCATACGGAGCGAAACAATCGCTCCGTAAGCGAAGGTCCCACTAAGCTCGTCAGCAACTCGTAGTATGTCTGTAGGAGGGCGGCTCCACCGGCGGCTGCATTGGCGCTTTCCTGCTGTGCGAGCACAGTTTTCAGTCCCGCCAGATCCAGGTCGGTCCGAGCGCTGTCACAGATGGCCGCCAGCCATGGGAAAGCGGGGCCGGTGAGGTATAGGCTGCGTTGATAGAGTGCGGCAACCCCTCGTTGTCCGATGATGGGGCCTACGGTTATCTTAATGTCTTTCCATGCAGAAACTACCACGTCGGCGATTTGTCCGCCATTTGCACCTTTCCCGACTCGGTGCGCCAGAGCAGCTGTTATTCCGCGATTCTCTGGGCTTTCCATAGGGCTGGGTCGCTCACGGTTCGTACCGAGTAGTCCATAGTACACCCGGGCATTTCATCCGCGTTAAGGTCGCGATCAAGATTTGGCGAGTCACTATAACCATCTAGACCATAAGACGCCTTGGGGTATCCGGCTGCCAGGTTCGGTGGTTTATCGGTAAGGTGATGCCCCGCAACGCCTGCGGCAGCAATCCTGCCCATTCGCGACGTAGCCGCATAGTCAGACGGCGCTCGCATTGGATTGACCCGTGCATAGTTACCCCAAACATAGTCTGAAGGTCAGGCGTTGGCTGAGTGTAGAAACCATGACATCGCGAAGATCATCGCGATGAAGATAATGAGCGCCCAAGACAATGCTCTGGCGCCGGTTTTCGGCTCGCTGGTCTTTCTGATGATCTCGGTGTCGCTAAGACCGGTATTAGGAAGCCCGATAGTCACTCGGTCGGTCTTTCCTAACGTGACATGCGCGCCACGAACCCCGACTGAGGTGCTCACGCCTGACTTCGAAAAGTTCAAGCGAACACCTGGGAAGATCTTGATTGACCGGCGGAAGCGGATTGGCATAATTCTGACATCTTGAATCAGACTGCCGGGGGGTGCAAGTGAATAGCAATACGGGCCCGGGGGCTGTTTCGGACTTCTTTCTCGATCCGTATGGCTACGGCGTTGGAATCAACGTACGACGATGGTGGATTCCCTGGAGGGAACGCCGAGCGACTTGCGTTGCGCCGATGGCTGGCAGAGTTTGTGGCGAAGCGAGTGCGTACCGTCGCCAACGCGTTCCACGGGGTACGTACGTTTACCTTCGAGATGAGAGAAACCGAAGCAGCCCCCTAGACTACGGGCCACGCAGAATTCCGCGCTGCTCTTTGGGACGCTTAAAATATCGAAAGCGTTTCACGACGGTCGCAACAAAGTCATGCAGCACCGATTCATCGGCGGGAATCGTGAAATCGGCATCGATGGCGCCGGCCAGAAATTCCAGAATTTTCTCGATCGTGTCGAATGCTTTGCGTCGTTCATATCTATCACCATGTCTGGATAACCGATCCACAATCGCAATTTCAGCCTCCGATGCCGTTGGAAGAGGCTAAGGCTTGTTAAGAAGATCGAGGCGTGATTAGATGATGTGATAAATGCCTGACAATGCTCTTGAAAGGACGACCATGGAGAAAACGAAGGCCAAGTGGCTCAGCAAACCGCAGAAACATAATTATCCAGCAGCTGAAACATACCTGAGTCTGACTTTTGAACCCCCGCTGGCAAAGAAATTTGTCGACGAATTGGGACACGCCAAGATGACGGAATATGCGGCGAAGGACATTTTCAGAGCTTCCGGGCTATCGCTGCTTGGTGTCAGCAATAGTCACGTGGAAAAGTATCGAGCTCAAATCGTCCTTAACGAAAAGCTTTCTCCCCTCTTGCTCTTCAGAGACAAAAACCGCGGGAAACTGATTATCGCCGACGGCTATCACCGCCTCTGCGCGGTCTACACCTTCGATGAGGATGCCATGATTCCTTGCAAGATTGTCTGACTAAATAGACCGACGACACCAGTTCCATCGTGGCGCTCTTCTGGTCGAGATGCCGCCCTTGAAGCGTTGCGGCTCCCGGCACAGGAGTTGGAAGATGCTGTGATGCGAACGCTATCCGGTTTCCTCAACGACGAGACGCGACTGATGGGCGTGATGGGGACCATTGGGGCGAGAGAAGTGCGCACCCGGTTGCGGCATGCGGCCGATTCTGCCGAACGTCTGTCTGCGATGAAATCTTCAGACAGGATCGGCATCCTGCAGCGACTCGTAGCTCGGATAACCGTGCAGGCAGACAAGCTCGAAATCGTGGTGCGCGCGGCCGGACTGTGGGCAGCGGGGGATGCACAAGCCAGCGACGAGTCGATGATCCTGATCGAAGTTCCAGTTGAACTGAAACGATGTGGCATGGCGGTCCGCCTGATCGNGCGCATCCCTGGCGAGTCCAGGATGACGCGGCCGGATCCGAAGCTGGCCGCCATCGTGGCGAAAGCGCATGACTGGTTTGCGCGATTGAGTTCCGGTCGCCGTGACAGCGTCGGCGCCATCGCGCGCGAGGAGCGGGTCACGAGTTCGTATGTGACACGGGTGGTCCACCTGGCTTTCTTGGCCCCCGACATCGTGCAGCGGATCCTGCGGGGGATCATCCGCCGGAGCTCAATGCAGAACGCCTCATCCGCATAGTGCCCTTGCCGCTGGCCTGGGACGAGCAGCGTGTGCTGCTGGCTATGACTGACTGACTTGCGCCGATCGGCGCTCCCTNTTTAGACCCCCCGATTGCGGGCCTGCGTTGTTGGGCGGNCGNCGGNGAAGTCGTACCGATAAAATGAACGACAGAGAATGCCGCCTCGAAACGGGGCGATCCTGCCGAAAATCGGACTCTGATGGTCGACTAGAGAATGTCCCTATCGGCCGGAAGCCCGCGTAGCGCGGGCCTTTGCCACAGAGAGAGTCCTTCGCTGAAAAGAGTCCAGACTCGGTGGCGGTGGGCGCAGTCTTGAGCGAACCTGTCTCAGGGGCAATTTCCCTGTAACAGGGAAAATTACAGGGAAGATTCGTAGTTTCATGACATCGGCGCGCGAGAGAAGTCGACCCGACCCCGCACCAGCGTTACGTTTTCCCGCAATGTGAAGCTAAAGGCGGCAAAAACAAACAGGGAATTCTTATGGGTGAAACAGGGCGCGATCAGGGAAATTTTCGGACGAATCAGGGGCACAGCGATTGTAAGCGTCAAACTGTTTCAATCTCGTTGCGGTAGCCAAGTTTGTCAAAAAATCCGACGTCCGCGATTCACGCAAAGTTAACCTCACAGAGCCGTCCGCTGTCTATGCGAGAGCGGGCAACATCTGGCCGAAGGAAAAAGGCGAACGGCTGCTATTCCCAACACGGACGGCAAAACCCGAACCGGAGCGTACATTCGGGAGCTTTAGGCAAGCCTCCTTGGGTTCAGCAAAGCTCTTTTTTGCGTCGAATGATTACAATAACGCACCATGGCCGATAACGAAGACTTTGACGATCTCAAAGCGAAGAAGATTTTTTACCACTGCGTTGGCGAGAGCCTTTTAAGTGCCGAGATTAAGAGAGACGGTACCCTTGAGCTAAGAGCGTCCCAAGCCGGGCTGATCTAATCTGGTGTGGGCTGCCCTGTGTATGTTCGCATCGCAAGGTTGTGCTGACATCTATAGCGGCAATCGACCGCCTTTGATCCTCGTGGCCGGCAAAAGTTATCCCGACTGTTTCCAACCCTGAACCCAATCCAGGAAGGCGCCGGCTTCCATCGGCCTAGCCATGAAATACCCCTGCGCGAGGCCGCAGCCGAGTTGGCGGAGCAAGTCCCAGTCTTGCTGCGTTTCAACCCCTTCGGCCACCGCTGTAATATTGAGCTTCTTCGCCATGTCGAGACTGGATCCGAGAATCACCCTGGCTGATTCCTGTTTGGCTGCATTCGCGACAAAGGATTGATCGATTTTGAGCTCGGTAAATGCAATGCGCGTGAGCTGCTGCATCGAAGAGTAACCGGTGCCGTAGTCGTCGATGGATAAGCCGAAGCCCTTCATGCGCAAGCGCGCGAGGTTTTCCAGCGCTGGGCCGACGTCGGTCGTAGCCGCGGATTCGGTCACCTCGAGTACCATCTGGCTTGGCTCGAGATTCTCGCTGCGCACGAGCTCTGTCACGTGGTCTGCGAGGTGTATATCGCTAAGCGACTTGAGCGACAGGTTGACCGATACCGTGGCGTCCAGCCCTGCGCTGCGCCACGTGCTGCAGAATGCCGACGCTTTCTTCAGCATAAGCCATGTGAGTTCATCGATGAGATCGTTGTCTTCAAGCGGCTTGATGAATGCGTAGGGTGCGACGATGCCTTTTTGCCGATGGCGCCAGCGGGCGAGCGCTTCCGCGCCTTTGACTTGGCGGGTCGCCAGTTCGATCTTGGGTTGAAAGAAGGGCTCGAATTCGTCGTTCTTCAATCCTGCCGTAATCTCTTGCAGCGTGAAGGACGGTCCGGCCGCCTTAGGGCGGTCCGGCTTCGTCTGCACCGGCTTATGGAGCTCAATCAGCGGCACCAGCTTTCCTGGTGTGAGCGGCTTTTCCACGACTCCCAGCAGCCTGATGCCGTAGGCTTCGGTCATAGTCTCGACCGAGGCGACGAGGTTGCGCTCCAGCGCGCTGGCGAGAATGACCGATACCGGGAGTCCGGACGCACCCAAGTGACGGATAAATTCCATCCCGTCCATGCCCGGCATATCGAGGTCGCAGATCACGATATCAACCGGGCGGGTCAGGTCTTGGATAATCGCTAACGCGACACGACCCTCCGGAGCCTCGTGGACACCCTTCGCGCCGAGGCTCTCGAGCATCCTCAGTGTCGCCCTGCGCTGGAAGTCATGGTCTTCGACAACCAGAAAACATAATTGGTCAATTTTGTCGCGCTTCATGTCAACTTGGACAAAAGGCCGGTGCTAGAAAGGGAGACTTTCACTGCCTAGGGCACCTCGGTAAAGCGCTGCTGGTTGGTTATTCTACGATACGCACGGGCCGCAGCGATTCGCCGCGCACGCCCAATTCGAACTGCGTCTGGTTGTCCACGAGTCAGGTCGCAGGCGTCATATAGCCCAAGGTTGCATGTAATCGTTCTTCGTTGTAATGCTGCATGAGCTTGGCGATGATCGCTTCGGCTTGCAGATAGTTATTTCCATAGTCATTGTCGCTTTCGTCGCGTACGGTGCTGTTGAAGCGCTCGACGATGCCGTTCGATTCGGGGTGTTGAGGCTTCGTCTTGATATCGATCAGGTTCTCCGCCGTGATTTCCGCGATCACGGCGCGCATCCGTTCCATTTCCGCCTTGTGCCGCGCTTCCGGATCATCTTTACGCGGCGTACGCTGCGCATCGCGGTTTCAGCGCCACCGCCGAGTCGCCCTGGGCTGCCGCCCGCCATCGATAAAACACCGAGGGCGCCAGGCCGTGCCGTCGGCACACGTCGCTCACCGTCACGCCGGCCTGATACGCCTCGCGCAAAATCTCCAGTTTCTGCTCTGCCGTAAATTGCCGATGTTCGCGTTTGCTCATTCACTTCGCTCCGCCTGCGGGGTGCCCGCAGTAGCTCGAAGTCTCTCATTTTCGCGCTAGCTTTTTGTCCGGATGTCGATGAAGCTACACAAATTTGCATATGTCTCTCCGTTCGTCGTCTTGCCTGTTCCGTCCCTGAGTCTGTGGTCAAAGAGAGTCAAGATGGGCGTTCAAGCGCATCCATTCCTGATGGAACGTTCCCATGTTGGCCTCGACCGTCGGCCAGTCATTGGCGCGACTGGCGTGCTCGATGCGCTCGCACACGCCGGCAAGCCCCATCGCGCCGACCGTCCTGCTGGCACCCTTGATGCGGTGGGTCGTGCGTGTGACTTGGGGGATATCGCTTTTGGCCACGGCCTGCTCGAGCATGGCGGCGTCTTGATCGTTGACGCGCCGAAAGTCTAGGAGAATGTCGCGCTCGGCGGTCGCATCGCCGCCGGAAATCGCGGCGAGCACCGAACGATCTAACGGGGCCGCTGCATTTGCACCCTGTGCCAGCGCATCCGATCCCTTGCTGGACGTTTCAGCGGGCGTGCTTCCAGGTGCGGGTATCGGCAGCCATTGATTGAGCTTTTTAAGCAATTCCGTCAATTCAACCGGCTTGGCGATATAGTCGTCCATGCCGGCGGCAAAGCACGTTTCGGCCTCGCCCTGCAGCGCGTTGGCTGTGCAGGCGATGATCGGAATGTGTTTGCCGCCCTGGGCCGATTCGAGCCTGCGGATACTGCGCGCAAGCTCGTAGCCATCCATCTCCGGCATGTTGCAGTCGGTGATAACGATCCCGAATCGCCCGGACTTCCACCTATCCAATGCTTCGAGGCCGTTTTCAGCGCTCTCCGCGGCATAGCCCAGTGCACGCACCTGGCGCGCGAGAAGCGCGCGATTGGTCGGGTGGTCATCTACCAACAGCACCAGCGTCGCCTCGGTCTCGGCTTGCGCAACGCTCGGCGCCAAACGGCGCATTATCGTTGAGGTGCTGAGCAAATCTCGCCCTTGCGGATCGATTGTCGTGAGATCCTTCGGGTCGGCGATCGGCAGCGACAAGGTCAGAATCATCGTTGTCCCCTTGCCTGGCTCGCTCACCATCTCGATCGCGCCACCCATCATGTTGGCGAGCCGCCGGCAAATCGTGAGCCCCAGACCGGTACCGCCATAGCGGCGGGCGGTATCGCTTTCGACCTGGCTGAACGGCTGAAATAGTTGCTGCTGCTGTTCCGCAGAAATGCCGATGCCGGTATCCTTCACCGAGAACCGCAGCCGATCCATTGCGTCGGCCCGCTCGATCAATTCCGCCTTGACCTCGATAGTGCCGCCCCGGGGGGTGAATTTGAGCGCGTTGCTGACGAAGTTGTTGAGGATCTGCCGTAATCGTACGGGATCGACCAGGACCGCGGGACTGATTTTAGGATCAGTGCTGTGCTTGAGGCGCAAGCCCTTGCTGCTGGCGCTGCCAGTGTAGAGGTTGTTCACACTCTCGATCAACTTCTTAATCGAGGCGACCTCGGGGCGAACCTCCAGTTTCCCCGCCTCGATCCTGGAGAAGTCCAGGATGTCGTCGATGATCCGCAACAGCGACTTTCCCGATTCGCGCACGATCTCGAGTGTGGTGCGCTGCTCACCGTCGAGCTTTGTCAGGCCCAGGAGCTCGATCATGCCGAGCACGCCGTTCATGGGCGTCCGGATTTCATGACTCATGGTCGCGAGGAACGTGCTCTTGGCCCGGTTGGCGTTATCGGCTTCCTCCCTGGCGGCGAGGACACGCTTCTGGAACTTGACCATCGTCACCGCGGCCGCCGCAATCGCCACGAGGAGCAGCAGGCCGCCTAAACGCATGAAAAGCAACGCGCTGGCTTCAAGCGTCTGGGCATTCTGCTCGGCCGTGTGGGCCTCTTCGATTCTGCGCACGACGAGTTGCCGGATGGCGCCGAAGGCAGCCGTATCGGAAACCTTGACCACCGCGTCGATTTCGGTCGGAGATTTCCCATCGAGGATCATCTGCGGAACCATGCGGTACATATCCGCATATTCGTTGAAGGTGGCGCGCACCTGTGCCAGCGCCGCCTTGTCCTCCGTCTTCCTGAGCAGGCTGTCGAGTTGGTCGAGATCTGCGGTCAGGCCGGATATGTCGCGCTCGATGGCGGCTTGGTAACGCGGCAAATCGCGCCGCAGAACGAGATTCTTGAAGTTGTGGATGAAGCCGCCGTAGCCGATTT
>JGI20207J14881_1000344_pt1 | contig 17141 bp, 21 predicted proteins | sample NGESurdeep092012_4_FD_14881 | JGI IMG/M metagenome (IMG submission 14881)
TCGAGAGATGACGACATGGGTACCTGACTGCTTTGAAAGATGACGTTGCCACTCTGAATGAGCGTCCGGACGTTCTCAAATCCGAGGCTCACAAAGAGCGAGCGGAGCTCACTCATGGGCAGTCTGTTGTTGCCGCCGACGTTGACCCCCCGTAGGAGTCCAAGGTAGACCCGCGTCTGTAACGTTGCTCGCTCGCCCACGAACCCGAAGTGTCTTACGTACTCAACAGCGACGTCACGACGCCGCAGTGACGCTGACGTGTTCGGACACGTCGAGCAACTCGACCCAAGTTTGTCCCGGCGTCAAGTCAATCACCTTGCCCGACGCGTTCCGGTAGACGGTGCGCTTGCGCAGATTCGGACGGGACCAGGTTCCTCGTTGCAGCGTTCCGTCGGTGAACACCTCAACGGGACCGGAACCGATGAGTTGAGCGTATGAGTCAATCACGCCCACACCGCCCACGTAGTTCACCGACATCACGATGACGTTCTTCGGCGAGATTCGAACGCCGTTGGTCGTGACGTCCGGCTTTCCAAAGATCGTTCTGTCCCACGACTTGCTCTTGGTGTCCCACGTGTACGTCGCCGCGTAACCCTCTTGGAACCCCACGACGAACGACCCAACGCGAGGACCGTGAACGACGCGCCGTCCGTAGGCGTAGGTGAAGAGCGCCGGAGGTGGTCGGGGCTTGCCATCCTTCTTCATCAAGAGGGCTGCGTTCGCGAAGAGGTTATGCGGTGGGTAACGCCTGGGGTCGCGAAACATCGCCGCGCCACTGTTGGACTCCGTGTAGAGCTTCACCGGCGCCGTCTCGATACTCCTCACTGCGTACTCGGCGCCTCCGGAAAAAGCGAAGATGCCCCCGATCGGAAAGACGATCTCGCGGTCCGTTCGACGCACGGAGCGAACTGGTCCGACAACGGTCGGAGTCCGGGTGTTAAATATTGCCGCAAGGCGCGTGATGCCACCCTCGACGATCTCCTCGTAGACGACGTCTGCGTCTTGGACACCACTGTGGGGAAAGGCCTCGGGTGTGTTGTCGATCTTGATGGTGAGTGCGGAACGGTGTTTGGTCGTACCCGTCGGATCGGGCAGCCCTGTCAGGGGTGCGACGAGGCCCTGCTTCTTCGGCGCCACGGTGGTCGTGGTGGACGACGAAGGGCCAGTCGACGTCGTCGTTGTCGACGAGTCGGCGAATGTGCTTGACGCGAGCACCATAGTCGAGGACGCACCGAGGACGAAGATGAACAAGAGTGAACGGCGCATAGACAAAACTTACATCGTCCGATACGGGCGCTCCATCAGTTCGGTGTCATCCATCGAACGACGTCTGACCCGAGTTCACTGTCCTCGATCGAATGATCGTGAGACGATCACGCGGCAGGGAAGGCGACCGCGCTGGGCGAAGCAGTGAGCCGGTACACGTGCCCCCAGTTCGACCACTGAATCGCGACGTGCTTTTTACCACACACCGCCTCGAAGTTGACCGTCCGCTGTCACCGTGGTCACTTGGCACTCATCTGCACACGGCCAGTGTCAGTACAAGTAGACGGCGAAGAACTCTTCAATCCTTCTCCACGCGTCCGCAGCTGACACTGGCTCGGATTTCATGCCAGCAATCCGAAGGAGTGGACGCAGCGGACGAGGCCCCGCTTCGGTGTCATTGAGAAACGAGTGGCCGGCGTTGGCGTACTCCTTGACGTCGTGGACGACGCCCGCCTCGGTCAACGCTGCGTCCAATTTCAACGCGGTGTTCTTCAGGGTTCGGTCTCGAGCGCCGTAGGAGGCGACGATCGGACACGCTCCGACGAAGGGATCCTCCTTGTGCCGGGGCATGTCGCCGTAGTTCACCGCCGCCACGTCGAAGCCCGTGTCGGCGGTCAGTAGGGCAAAACTCCCGCCCATACAGAACCCGATGACGCCAACCCTCCCGGTGCACTCTGTCGAACTCGTTAACAGTGTTCGGGCGACCTCAATGTCGGCGAAAGCTCGTCCCTCACCTCTGAGGACCGAGCGCATGGTCGACACGAGGCAACACTTCGCGCCGCCCTTCGAATACAAATCAACGGCGAGCGTCAGATACCCGGCTTCGGCGAGCCGGTCGGCGTGGCGGCGGGTGGCGTCGTCAAGACCGAAGATCTCGTGAATCATCACGACGCCCGGCCACGGACCAGTTCCGGGCGGGCGGGCGAGATAGCCACGCAGTGGATCGGACCTGGTGGCGGTAGTTGACGAGTTAGTCAGAACGACGTTGCCCACGTACCAACGCTAGCCGTCGCCATCGTTTTCACGAGCCTGGAACAACGTCGCCAATGGACCAACGAGGGAGCGGAGGAAACTACGTGAACGGACTCTCCACGTCGGCGTCATCGTGCGTGACGGGCTTCGCGTCGTAGTGACCTCCGGGGAACAGCGCCGTTAAGGCAACGTCGAGGATCCGAGCCAATCCCTCGCTCAACACGCGCTTGTCATGAGCTGGGCGCCACTCGGACTCAGCGAGGAGGTGGTCACTGATCGTGAAGAGTGCGGCACTCTCGACACCACGAACGCTGGCGATCGTGAAGAGCGCGGCCGCTTCCATTTCGACGGTCACCACACCTTCGTCGCGATACGCCAACGCCTCTTCGATGGTCTCTCGGTAGACGGCGTCGATGGTCCAGGTGGGACCTTCAGTGAACGAGGCGCCCTCTCGCAATAAGACCTGACGAAGTTCGTCGGTAAGACCCGTCGCCGGGTAGGCGTAGCGAGCGGCCGGTACGTAGTGATGGGAAACTCCCTCGTCGCGGACGGCGCCCGTGCAAAGGACGACGTCACCGAATCCCACCTCGTTGGGTAGGGCCCCCGCGAGGCCGAGGTTGACGAATCGGTGAACACCCAGCGTTGCCAGTTCCTCCATGACGATGGCCGCCCCCGGCGCACCGAAGCCAAATCCCTCGACAACGCCGACGCGCGCAGCGTCCGGTCCCTCCACGAGCCACATCGAGCGCCACGGCGCTGAGTAGCCCGCAACGTTCTTGAATCCACGCGCCGCGAGTAAGTCGTGCAAGCGGGTGCTGTAACCCATGATGACGCACTCCGGAATGATGACGTCGGGATCGTTCAAGAGACCGCGAACGATGATCTCGGGACGAATCAGTGGAGTCCCGGAGTGCTTCGATGGCCGGTTCGGAAACGTGGCGTCGGTAGAACTCATCAGGCCAGTATCGCCCTTAGCCACCAACGATTCGTTGACCTCGCGCCCGCGCCCGCCACAGATTCTCTGACATTGTGCTTGTCCTTCGGACGTCGAGGTGCTAATCTACAACTATATGGTTGTACATCACAAAGACGGGCAGCGCGATGATCACTTGTTCCACGCCTTGGCCGACGCGACGCGCCGGGACATACTTCGTCGCTGCCTGCGAGACGAGTACTCGGTCTCAGCGATTGCCTCTCACTACCCGATGAGTTTCGCCGCCGTTCAGAAGCACGTCGCGGTGCTGGAAACTGCAGGCCTCGTGAGCAAACGACGTCGAGGTCGCGAGCAGTTGGTCTGCGGCGATGCCAGCGTCATCCGCTACACGAAAGAGCTGCTCGAGCAGTTCGAAGCAGTCTGGCGCGGCCGCCTCGACCGCTTCGGTGAAATTCTTCAGGACAGCCAGACAAAAGGAGCCAGCACATGACCGTCACCAACGTACAGAAGGATTCCGCAGCACTAACCATGACCCTCACGGCACGGTTCGACGCGCCGATTGGTCGGGTGTGGGAACTGTGGAGAGACCCACGCCTCCTCGAGCGATGGTGGGGTCCGCCGACGTACCCGGCAACCGTCGTCGACCACGACCTCTCACCCGGCGGACGCGTCTCGTACTTCATGACCGGACCCGAGGGTGACCAACCGCACGGTTGGTGGCGCGTCATCGCCGTCGACGCGCCGCACCGCCTCGAGTTCGAGGATGGCTTCGCTGACGAGACCGGTGCGCCCAATCTGGACATGCCGACGATGAACATTGGAGTGAGCCTGAGCGAAGAGTCCCCTGGCACCACGCGTATGGAAGTGGTGACCACGTTCTCATCGCTGGATGAGATGGAAAAGATCATCGCGATGGGAATGGAAGAGGGAATCAAGGCAGCAATGTCACAGATCGACGGGATCCTCTAGAAGTCGATCCGCACCGTGACTCGATTCGGATCGACTACTCCCCCGTCATCCCGTCCAGCGACTCTCGGATCAGGTGGGCGTGGCCGTTGTGGCGCGCGTACTCCTCGATCATGTGACAGAGGATCCAGCGAAGGCTCGGCGAGCGTCCGTCCGACCAGGCGCGACGGGACAACTGGTCAAGTCCCCCGTCAGTGAGCGCCTCCGCGGTCAAAGTACGCGAGCGCACCACGCTGTCGTCCCACAGGGAGCGGAGCTGTTCCGGGGTGTCCTCGACGGCCGAATGCCACTCCCAGTCCGGGTCTGCGTCCCAATCGACGGCGTCGAAGGAAGGCGAGGCCTCTCGGTCTCGTAGCCACTGGGAAAACCAGTAGTCCTCCACGACGGTCAAGTGTTTCATCATTCCACCGAGGTCCATCGTCGAGGCCGCCACCGTCACGCGCAGCCCGGCCGCGTCCAATCCCGCGCACTTCCACGCGAAGGTTGCGCGCTGGTAGTCGAGGAAGCCCAGGAGCGTGGCCGCTTCGTCAGCCGCGACTGGTGGCTCGGGACGTCCGTGATCGTCCACGATGACGTCGTTCGAGACGTGATCGTCGAATACCGCGGGGTCAGAGGGCACCCCGAGCGCTCGGGCCGCGGCCGAGATCTCGCGGGCCAGTGCCACGTCGCGCTCACTCAGCCCGTCCACGTCGTGCGTCATGAGGTGCACCGTCACACCCGGGTAGCGCAGATCAACGTCGGGGTGGTGATTCGCGTCGTCGGCAAGTCGGCCGATCACGTCAACCAGCTGGACGCCCATAGCAAAGGTGCCGGTGCGAAAGTGTGCACTTACGCCCTTCGCCAACGCCCGCCAGTCCTCGACACCGTCGGCCTCACTGAACTGTTGAAAGGAGATCTTTTCCGTCATGATCGGCAATCTAATCGCTTGGCTGAGACGTCGTCAGTGCGACACCGGTCCAGTCCATTCGCCGATCGTCCCCGACGGAATCGATTGGAGACCAATCCCGCCAGAACGCCACTGCGGGACGGCTCATCATCCTGGCGTCACATCCCAATGAGAGCATCGCTGCGTGCCGCGGCCGAACCTCCATGAAGTGACGAACGCCATCGTCACTTCATGGAGTCGCGACACGTGCTACGCGACCAAGGGCTTCATCGATCGGGGTCGTCCGAATGACCACTCGAGGGGTCAGTGTGGCCCGACGGCGCTCGTCCTCCAGGACTGGCTGGGTGGTGAACTCCTCGTGGCCGAGGTCTTCGTGAACGATCTCGCTGACGGCGTTCACTACTGGAATCGACTCTCCGACGACACTGAAGTCGACCTTACGAGCGACCAGTTCTTGTCGGATGAAACAGTCGGCGAAGCCAAGGTGATCGCTCGTCCAGCGGAGATGCCTACGCGAGGCCGTGAACAGTACCTACTACTTCGCGACCGCGTGATCACTCTGCTCGGACGTCCAGAGGTCTGACGAAAAGTGGACAAAGCGGATTGACCGGCAGGCTAGTTAAGGTCCTCGCCATCGAGGCAACGTCGGTGTATCAGGAATGAAGGGCGACCGTCAGGATGAGCTGAACCGTGTCGCCGAGCTCAAGCCCCTCCGCTTCTCGCACCGAGGCTTTGACCGGTACGAGGTAGCCACCGTCCTTTGGAAACAGCGACGTCTTCCAACTCGTGCCACCAATCTCGGCTACCACGGGGATCACGCCCCAACCGTAGGTAACGAGAGTGGAGACCGCAGATAGTTCGGCGCTCTCCTCTTTCGGGACAGTGACGAAATGAAACGGCGACGGTCCTCGCCAAAACCAGATATCCCCGCTGAACGTCAGTCGCACGAGGGAACGTTAGCAATTGACGTACCTGTGATTGAAACGTCGTGTGATCGAAACACCCGCTGAGATGGTCGCACTGCTGAACGAAGAGAATCCCCTCGCCGCCAGCATCGATGCCCGAACGATCTTCACGTTCCAACTCGGGGAACGAATCCGACGACGGTGCCTGAAGCCGTCATTCTGATTTCGATCGGTTCGGCGACACCATCGCCGAGACGGCGCACTCCTTCGTGGCGCTTGCGCTGTCTGGCGGATCACTAGCTTTCGTGCCCTACGTGCCACTTGGAACACGACGCACATCGATAGACATTCATTGGAACACCGTCACGCTCCGTGAAGACACGCGCACGGGCCGAGGCCTCGTCACGCGTTGCGTAGGCCTTTTTGGGCCGACCTCTCGCCGTCGTGTGCGAATTCGGACCTCGGCGCAGCGAAGTTCCCGAACCTCTTTCTCGGTCCCCGTAGCGGTGTGACCAATGAAGAACAAGAACGAGCAATGACACCGCGGCGATCAGCACGCCAACGGTGATCATGCTTGCAAACTTAGCGCCGATGCATCAACGTTCACTCCAGGATTCTCGGCGCCAGGGCCGTCGCGTGACAAAGGCGGATGATGCTAGGAGAGGATCGCCGCTCATGGCGATGACGGCAGCCTGTAGGCGACTACCTGCGACGGACCGTTGCCTTTTCCGTACTTGGGTCCGCCTGCTGGAACGATGAGCGTATCGCCAGCTATGGCAATGGGCGAGTTCGTCGACCTCGGCAACTGCTGTGTGAAGACGATCGCCCCGGTCGAACGATTCAACGCGAGCAACTCCCCTTGGAGCAGCGTCGTGAACACCAGATTGTTGGCCACCGTGGCAGCGCCGAGCGGCAGCCCATTCACTTTGGTCTCCCATTCGACCTTTCCGGTCACGAGGTTCAAGGCTTCAACGTCGCCGGAAAGTTTCTTTCCGAGGGGCAAACCATCGACTTCCTCGGTCTTCGTGAAGGAGAAGGCAAGGTTGCAGGTCACGACGTACACGGTGTTGCCGGCCAGGGCCATGTTGGTCAAAATTCCACCAAGTCCGCCTGGGATGAAGGTGAAAGGCACCGCCAACGTACTCTTACCCTCGAGGGCGTTAAGTGAATCGTTGTCGTGGCCGTTGTGCTTTCCCACCGATGTCTTCCAGATAGGTTTTCCGGTGGCCGCGTTCATCTCGTAGACGATGCCCATCTTGCCCCCACCCACAACGACCGGCACACCGTGGGCCCTCGCCGATATCGGCGAGGCCTGCATGTCGTAGTCCTTGAAGTCGTTGGTGACGCCCTGGTAGTACCAGCGAAGTTTGCCAGTGTCAGCGTTCAGATTGAGGTCGCTGTCGGTGTAGAGCAACTTGCCGGGTTCAACGAGCGCGGACGCCAGTGACTGGTACGGATTGCCAATGCCAAAGGTCACCGATCCGTCGGCACTGACGAGCGGGGTCTCCCAGGCGCCGCCCGCCCCAAGTCCCAGTTTATTCACGCCCTGATCGTTCTTGGGCACCGTTTTGAACGTCCATAGCAACGCGCCCGTCGCGGCGTTGAGGGCGAGTAGCACTCCCCCGCCCGGCACGTGACCGTACTGGCTCGCCAAATAGACCCGGCCGTTGGCGACCTGGGGTTGTATCCCAAAAGTCCCTTGGCCCTTCTTCAAGAGTTTGTCGTTCGACCAGACCTTGCGTCCGGTGACCGCGTTGAGAGCGAAGACCGTGGTCGGGGTCGCGCCATAGACCGTGCCGTCGACCACCGCGACACCGTTGGGCCCCGGCCCACTCTTCTCCTTCTTATCGACGAGATACGACCATTCGAGCGTGCCCGTCGCCAGGGACAACGCGTAGACGTTCGAGTGCAGATCCTGGATGAACACGACACCGTTCACGACGATGGGCGTCGCGGCGAGGGTCCCGTACCCGCCGACATTTCCCTTTGCCTTACCCGTGAGGCGAAACGACCACGCCTTCTTCAATGTCGACACATTCGTCGTGCTGATCGTCGAACCCACCGCGTCGCGAGTGTTCGCCAAGTCGGCGTTCGCATATGCCCACGACCCCGATATCGAGGGAACGTTCGTGGCGGCCGCGGCGTTCACACCAAAAGGCATGGCACAGAGTCCAACGGCGATCACGACCTTCACTACGAAGTTCCTTCGTGAAGCCCTTGTCGACGTCATTGGCCCCTCCTCGCGCTTCTGCCTTCACTCTTGCACGACCATCCAAGCAAATGCCGACGCAATCGCGGTCAGCCAGGATTCGCTGACATTTGAACGTTCCATAACTCCAAATGGCGCTCCGGAAAGCAGATCAGAGTGAACTGGTGCCGTCGCCTCAAGTTCTTACGCTGGAAGAAGAGCGGTGGCCTCTAGCTGGTTCGAATGAACGATGTCTGAACCCGAGGTTTAGCTTTTCGCTTTGGACCTGTTGAGGGTCACGGCGGCGCGAACGAGAGCCTTCAACGCCTTCTCATTTATCGTCTCGCCCTCATGAACGTCGATGGCACGTCTTGTGTTCCCATCAAGACTGGAGTTGAAGAGGCCCGAAGGATCCTTCAGAGCCGCACCTTTGGCGAAGGTCATCTTCACGACGTTCTTGTACGTCTCGCCCGTGCAGATGATCCCGTCGTGGTACCACGTCGGAACCCCTCTCCACTTCCACTCTTCGACGACGTCTGGATCGGCTTCTTTGATCAAGGCTCGGAGCCGGCTGAGCATCGTGCCCCGCCAGTCGCCCAACTCTTCGATTCTCGCGTCAATCAACTGAGAAGGTGACGTGCTGTCCTTCGATCCGCTTCTCTCCATGCCCGTTTCTCTTCCTGGTCCCGCGACGTTGATGAATGGGTCATCCCATGGCGCTGATTCTAGGGCCACTGATCCGAGGAACCAGTTGGGACGAGTTTCGTTTTTCCAGTTACCGCCAGTCGGAGTCTGTCGGACTTAGCGAGTCCGGCCTAGGCGGCCACCTCTCCGTCTTTCCTCGTGTTAGTACCCCTCAATTTGCTCAGTTGGCATTTGGTGACGACAACAGTCCACGAGCCTTCTCAGAGTCGGTCACCCGATGCAGCAGGTCTGACACAAAACGTTGAAGTTCACGAATGGAACACTCCATGACCGGAAGTCGTTATGAGCAGGTTGAAGTGGGCAACGTTACCGCTACACCGGGTTTCACGTTCGGGTCTTTCGTGACATCCTTCTTGGGGGGAGCTACTACGGGAGGCGAGGAATTGAAGCGAGTGTATCGATCAAGATTCATCGATTCCGGCATGTCACCAGCGCTCAGCGACCGGTACCAACTCGTTCCTTTGCCATAGCGAATACTCACGACGTCCGAGACGACCTTGTCATGGCGCACTAACGCAGTAAGTCGCACTTCTTCTTCGGGAAACGGTGGAACGTAGGTCGCAGTGAAATGACTACCCTTCTCTTCCACCCTCTGCGCCGCGTAGAGATAGTCAAGGTCCAGAAAGACACCCTGAGGGCCATTTTCAAGGGGTTCGAGAGAACTTGTCCAACGCCCACAAACCTCGCTGTAGCGGACGTGACCTACGGTGATCATGTTTCCAAGTAACGCCGCCAAGCTCGACTTAGGGAAGATCGACTCCGCGCTATACGGAGCTTGATACACGGTGACCACGGGCGAAGCTGCCGAAACACCTAACTGTCCATGATATTTAGGAGGCTCTCTGAAAATCGTCGTCTCGGTGAAACTTGATACTGACTCTGTACTCAGTACGGCCAATCGGAGTCTCTGAATTGCGTTCTGACTACCTTTCGCTGGAAAATCAAAATATCGCGGTGCTTGCCCCGCACTCACAATGAGCATTCCAATCGTCAGGACGAACAGCGTTCCAACGAAAAACCACGGAATCAGTCGACGCATAAAACAAGTTCTACCATCGGTCAGTGAATTCGCAAGATTCGGCGGTGCTCTTTCGTCGTATGCTCTCTTGGGACTGCTACAAGGCATTTGCGCATAGCACTGAACTGGCATCGGAGCCTCGGCGTGACACGGATGCCGCCTCGCGATGGCAACTAACTGTCTCCAACCAACGAGGGTGTCGGCGCCATGTCCTATCCCCGCGGCTTCTCTCCAGGCGGCAGAGCCCACGTCGCGGTGCATCCGACACCTAGGCACTTCCAGTGAGCAGGACTATCCGACGTGCGGTCCGTTTCTCTGGCGTCGGCCGCGTAATCGCGCACCGGCGCGTGGTGGTGAGCGAGGCCCTGTCCGGTCTCTCGTTGCACGATGCCCATGGCCCTCCAGTCGACGAGACGATCTTCTACACACTCTATGGTGGCCACGCGGGGCCGCCGTAAAGTGACTCACCTAACGACAAGAATTACTTGCCCAACGGTGTTTGGTCTTCCTCGATCCCGGACGTGTGACAACGATGCCAATAAATGGTGTCGAAGACCCGACGTAATGGACTGACCGAGTTGATCGAATTGGGTACCATAACTTTCGGTGAATCATCTGGAACACTGCGAGGCGCTTGACGTCGAGATCACGCGGTTTTCGGACGTCTTGGGAGCCTCTGACCCGCTGCGCTCGGTCCCTTCGTGCCCAGCATGGTCAGTGCGCGACCTCGGAGAGCACTTGGGCGAGGTCCATCGCTGGGCCGAGCATTTGGTTCGCGAACACGCGCAGGTCCGCATTTCGTCAAACGACATGGGTCTGGATCTTGGGCCTGTAAGTCCATCATGGATCCTCGAGGGCGGAACCCAACTCCTCGCCACTCTTCGAAAGTGCGACCCCGATCTCGCGATGTGGGCGTGGGGAGCCGACCAACACGCCCGATTTTGGTCGAGGAGACAACTCCACGAGACACTGATGCATCGGATCGACCTCGAATTGGCGCTGGGCGTCGAACCCCAAGCTGACGCCACCACGGCTGCAGATGCGATTGACGAATTCCTAGTCAACCTTCCCTGCGCCAGAGTATTCTCGCCCAAAGTCACTGAACTTGTTGGTAGTGGAAGTCGTCTCGCCTTCACCGAACGTGATGGCGACAGACGTTGGGTTGTCATGCTCGGTGAAGATGGAATCTCTCTCGTGCAAGACAACGAGTTCGCTGACGTTGAACTGAGGGCAAACACGCTCGATCTCCTGCTTGTTCTTTATCGCCGACGACAGATAGAAGAGGTCAACACCTCCATCACTGGTGATCGAGAACTTCTTCACTTCTGGCTTGCCAATTCCGCTTTGGGTTAGTTGTCTTGATTATTGCGGATTCGACTGCGCAGTCAGTGTGGCGGCACCATTTCCGGGGAACAATGAAATCCTCGCAGACGCGCTCCGTGCGTCATAGCAATCGCAGACTTCATCTTTCTTGTGTCAGGGAGCCCTCTTCAACAATCTCCGATTGCCGACATCGGGCGTGGGCCATTTGTTGAATCGTCCTGCGACGACAGTGCACAGACTCGTACTTACGTTGCGGGACCCCAGATCGAGTACGCCTACGCAAGAGGACATCGGTCAACGGTGATCGTCGAGGATCGCGGTCGGCGACTACGCCCCCTACACCAGGGGTACGGAGCGACCCTCGACAGGGGTGACCTCGACTCTCCGACCCACCGCGCAGACGTCGACGCTTACGGTGAACTCGTACGAGAACAAGTGCGAGAGGCGCGCAGGAAGGCGGACGTCAATTAGCTTGGCTCGACAAGTCGCGGCCTCAGTAATTGGTAGTACTGCGAAGTTGTTGGTGTAACTGATACCAAAGGACGCGACGCCACCTGGGCGCAGCACCACTCGTTGGAGCTTGGGCTGCGCATACAACGCTGTTCGTTGATGCAAGATCGAGACCTTCAACGTCTCGCCGCTTTCGGTGGAGAAGATGATTTCATAGGGGTAGCCGCGCAGTTCGCATGATTTGGAACCCGTATTGACGATCAAGAAGGTGTATCCAATGGCGTCGTGAGCCATAAAGCCGCCGCCTTGCTCGATGGCGACCTCTAATTGTGCCTGGCGGCATTCCGCAACGCCGGAACTGGAATGGGATGGATTGCTCGCCTTGGTGATCGACCACGTGGCAAGCACCGCAGCGGACACGACAATAATCAACGCAAGTAACGCCATTCCGAAGCGGCTCTTGGTCGTCACGCTCGAAACGCTAGACCCTCTATCTGAGGTTCATCTGCTTCGATCTTGGTGTGGGCACTGGGAATCTTGGGCAACAGCACGAGACCAAGATCGCCGCGTCTTGGTGGAAGAGTTGGTGGAGTGGACAACAGTTTTGCGGCTCTGCCCGGAGGTAAATGTGACGGGAGCCCATTTTTTAAATCCCCGCTACGTGGAGGTGGGACTCGACGTACCTGACATGGTTGGTGTCGGAGACCCGACGCAACCGGACTGCCACCAAGTCACTGGCGACTCGTGATGAAGCAAGCCTCAACCCAATACACGGGTCTGAGAACCCTCCGGAGAGGGATTTGTTCTTCGGATCTACGCTCCAGACGGCACCCGAAAGCTTGACATATGTCTATAACGGAATATATATTGGGATCGTGGCCCGCTCTTCAACGACATCAGATGTCTTCAACGCAATTGCCGAGGCGCACCGTCGCGAGATTCTGGACGTGCTGATCACGGGCGAGAAGGCAGTCGGGACGATCGTGAACGACCTCTCGATGTCCCAGCCTCAGGTTTCAAAACACCTACGGGTGCTGAGCGATGTCGGCCTCGTCAAGTGCCGTGCCGACGGACGGCGACGCCTCTACCGACTCGATCACGACCATCTGCGTCCCCTCCACGACTGGTTGGAAAAATACGAGCAGACCTGGAACGGGCGACTCGACCGAATGGACGACTACCTCAATGACCTACAGCGAAAGGAAGGATTGCAATGACGAGCACTTCAACGAGCTACACCAATAAGGAGAGCAGCAGTGACACCTAACCGGCATGGAGCAGCGAGCATCGAGTTTCCGAGTGCACTTGAAATTCTCCTCATCCGTGACTTCGAAGCTCCGATCGAGCTCGTCTTCGACGTCTTGACGAAGCCGGAGCATGTGCGCGAGTGGTTCGCTCCATTTGAGGACAAGATGACGGTGTGCTCGATTGACCTGCGCGTCGGGGGGAACTATCACATGGTGTTCGTGACGAAAGACGGAACCGAGTGCTCGTTTCGTGGAACCTACTTGGAGGTTGAGCCGCCGACTCGGACCGTCGAGACGTGGCTGTTCGAGGGCTGGCCCGACGCCGAGGCCGTCGAGACGGTAGATCTGCACGAGACTGACGGAATGACGAAGATGACGTTGAAGTTGGCGTTCCGTGACCAAGCGGGCCGTGACCACATGACCAAGACCGATGGCTTTGAAGACACCTCCGACAAGATGGAGGCTTACTTGAGGTCACTCGTGGATCCAAATGGAACAGTCTCTAGGTAGCTGAAGTTCGAGTCAGACTCCATGTCTGGTGCACTTAGGTGGGCATTCGGGTGATCCTCGGTGAGTGTGTCACAGCGCCCGCAAACTTCGTCGCCAAGCGAAACCCTCTATGACCCTGCAGATGCGGCTTCAAACGACAGCGTTGCGAGGTCTGAGATTGTTGGCGTCAGAGACTCCGGTGACCAGCATCTCCGACTAGAGACTGGCGATAAGGTCAGTTCAAAGAGGATGGATGAATGGGAACAAAGGCTGCCGCCGTGCTTTACGTGCTCGCGCTGGTAGCCGTCGTGGTCGGCGTGGACGTCTCGTTCTTCAGGCACCACTTCATGGAGCGGCTGATAGTAAACGTCGGAATTGTCCTAGTGTTCGCGGCGTTCTATTTGGCGTTCCTGAAGCGTCCATGACCCGACGTCACAGGTCAGCTCCCAGGCACTGGCGGATCAATTGATGAGGAAGAACTTAACGTCGAACTAAAACCATGGATGTCTAGATTGACTTCATGTTGACACTTCGACCAATGTCTGAAGACGAACTTCCGAGCGTTGCGGATTGGCTTCAACAGGTCCATGTGGCGCGATGGTGGACGTCCACAATAACTGCTGAAGAGGTGCTTGCCCTTTACCAACTTCGAGTCAATGGCCTGGACCCCCGCACCAACATGCTCATGTGCTCCGACGGCGGAGAGGACTTCGGCTGGTGCCAGTGGTACTTATGGGTGGACTACGAAGGGGAGGCACTTGCTCGAGATGCCCGAGAGGGCGAAATTGGAATTGATTACGCGATTGGGCTTCCGTCGAACACGGGACGAGGGCTCGGAACTCGTCTCGTGGCGACACTCGTTGAACACGTGAAGCGTATACATCCTCGAGCGGGAATTCTGGCCGATCCCGAAGAAGCGAACGAACCGTCAAGGCGAGTTCTCGAGAAGAATGGCTTTTCGCTTATTGAGGCGCGCCGAACTGTTACCGAGGTCGTGAGCCCTCGGAGAGCTTTGTATCGACTTTCGCCAGCGTCATTACCCAATTCGGACGAGCCAAGCAGATCGCCGAGGATGGCGCAGCCGCGTGTGGCGCGAACCTCCGCGCCCTAGTGCTTCACGAAATGAGGCCGGGCTAAGCCTCGACGAGGATCACGAGAGTTTCGGGCAATACGCCGTCGTGCTCCATCGCCTTTGCCGCCTCCTCAGATTGCATCGCGCCCATCAGGACGTCCATGTCGGCCACGTCCATCAGCACGGCAACCTGAGTTCGGTCTTGCGGATCGACGAACGTCCGGAAGTTACTGACACCGAGGGGACCGAAGAACTCTTCGCGCTTAGACGAACTCAACCAATGATCCGTATCCTTCACATTGTGGTAGCCGATTATGGTTGGCATAACTCTCCCCCTTGTCATGGGCCGATGGCATCGCCGAGCCCGATGCGGTCACGCTACACGAACGTGCCACGTGACTGCGTTGGCAACTTCTCATTACGCGGACCAATCCCACGAAGCTTCGCCGGTGCCCGAATCCACGAACCAGTCACTACTCCGAATGTCGACCGGCTTTGTCAGGGTAGACACGGAACGGCAATCACACATTGGTATCGACGGCCCGACGTGGCACGTCTGCAACCTTGCAATGACGATGAGTTCCCAATTCACGTTGAAGTCGCATGATCGAACTCAACTATTGCGTTTGAGGACGTTGCCGAAGTTCAACGGCGGCGGCGAACCACACTGCATCGCGGGAGTGCCCAGGGAAATGGCGGTACGCTCAACGAGTGTCGGACGGGCAAATAATTGTCACTGATCGATTGCGTCTTACTGCGATACGCGCGGACGCAATCGAGTCACTGCTAAATGGCGACGCAGTCACTGCCGGAAGACTTCAGGGATTCGAATTTCCCATTGAATTCATTGAGACAATCGAAGATGCATTCTTGAAGGGCCAGATGGAGCGCTTACTCCTTCGACCCTCTGGTCAAGGATGGTGTGTCCGCGTAATCACGCGTGAAGAAGATGACAAGGTCATTGGACATTGTGGATTCCACGGGCATCCAGAAGACGTCGGAAGAGCCGAGATTGGATACCTCATCTTCGAAAACGTCCGAGGAAACGGCTACGCGACCGAAGCCACTTTAGGACTGGTTAACTGGGCGCGCGAGCAGGGTGTGGAGACAGTCTTCGCGGCAGTATCGCCAAAGAACCATTCATCCATTCGCGTCGCCGAGAGAGCAGGTTTTCACCGGTCCGGCGTCCAAGGAACCGAACTTGAAGGTGAAGAATTCGTCTTCGAGAGGAACACCTAGCCGCGGGTTTCAGGTGTTCACAACGTCGAACGCGCTGCTTCCACGTTAATGGAGCCGCACTGTGCACCCGAAGGATGATTTCATCGCAATCTCGAAGCATCAGCGCTGCTCCAAAGCTATTGCGATTGAGTCCTAATGCAATCTAGTGTCGAAGACCTGACGCGACTTTGCAACCAAAGATTGGAGGCTGACGGCCCTTCGCTCGTCGAAGTTTGCTCTAGCTCATCTCATACAACCGACTTAGAGTTGAGTCAATCCCTCAGCGGCGATCTCCTCAAAGATCTTCATGTCGGCCTCAAAAGGTGAATTCGGCTCGGGCCAGTGAACCACTAACTCCGTAATCCCAAGTTCTTGGTAGCGTCCGGCCCAGTCGACGAATGCGTCACGAGAGGTAAGTGGACGCTCTTCGGATAGGCCATTTAACAAAACTCTCTCAATCTCATCTGGGCTTCGTCCCTTTCTCGCGAGGATTTCGTTGAGGCGGGCTGACTGCGACGCCACGACGTCGAAGCAGGACTCGTCCTCGTTCAACGAACGACCGAGAGTGACCCAGCCTTCGCCGGAGTGGGCAGCAAGTCGCATCCCACGCTCTCCATTGGCGGCAACGAAGAGCGGCGGTCGAGGTTGCTGTACTGTACCGGGCAACATCCGGGCTTCGCGTGCGCTGTAGAAGGATCCCTCGGAAGAGGTTTCGGGATTTCGTAGTAGTTCATCGAGTAGCTCTACGAACTCTACGAATCGATCGGTCCGCTCACGTAGCGACCAGGCAGACTCGCCGAGGACAGTAGCGTCGCCCCCCAGCCCCCCTGAACCGACGCCGATGATCAGTCGGCCGTTTGAGATGTCGTCGATCGAAAGGAGATCCTTGGCAAAGGGAACGGGATGACGAAAGTTCGGCGACGTCACCATGGTGCCTAGTCGGATACGAGACGTCGCCATAGCCGCAGCGGTAAGGGTCGGAATTGCGCCAAACCATGCTCGATCCTTTAGGCGAAGCCACGAAAGGTGATCGTACGTATAGGCGGCGTCAAAACCCAGCTCCTCAGCCCTTCGCCACTTGTCGCTCGACGCCGGCCATCGCTCGAGGGGAAGAATGACAGTACTCAGTCGCACAGAGTAAATCTAAGCCAGCGATGACATCGAAGGCGCGTGATTGAACCCTTTGGAGGTCGATGTTGCGCGCGTCGGAGACCTGAAGCAACAGATCTGCTACCAGTCACGGGCGACTGACAAACTTGAAACTCAGTTACCCGCTCAAGCGACCGTCTGGTCTCCGAGCGTTCTACGCATTCAACACCTAGCGCGGTCTTTCGTGCCCCGAGCACCGGCGTTTGCGGAATATTGATTCAACGGGCGCGGTCCAGTCGAGCGTTCAACTCCCGGATCGAATTAACCGAACGTGAGTGACGGCATCCGATGCGATTAACGACTCAAGCTCCCAGTCGAGTGGGTAGCCCGAATCAGGGAACAGCCGAGAGCCC
>JGI20207J14881_1000350_pt1 | contig 17017 bp, 15 predicted proteins | sample NGESurdeep092012_4_FD_14881 | JGI IMG/M metagenome (IMG submission 14881)
CCACTGAGAAGACCCGCCGCCAGTGCAGCGAGGCTGTGACTACGACCGGGCCGACGGATTGGACGACGCGGTCGTCGAGGCTCCTCGACGATCGATTGCGGGGGAAAGGGACGATTTGAATCGGACGTGGTACGCATGCGACACACAACTCTCAAAGACCGAATTAAGTTCAAAGTCAACGAGGTTGAAAACCGGTCTGCAGTAATTAATTATACGGTCGAGTCATATTTCATTCAGGTGACAATGCGTCACTCGCGGGACACTCTCGACGCGGAGGTCATCACTTCTGTTGTAAACGTTGGCTATTGACTCCATCACGGTCATGAGTCACGCGCGAAACGAATGTGTCTTTAACCGCTCGGACAAGGATGATTGGTAGTTATCTCATTTTTCGCCCAACGAACTAACAACGAAGCGTGACACCCCACGCACTCGACTCGAACACACCACGTAGCAACCGTTCAGAGTTAGTGTGCGCTTGAACTCTCGTCATCGGGACGGGCGTCGCGCCCGAGCGCACCGTCACCTTGCGCCCGCAATCGTTGACGTTGCCGTCGCAGGTTCAACCGGAGTTGCGCGACGCGAGCGACGCCTATCGCGAGCACGACGACCGCGCCCGCGAGTGCCGCCGCCAGGAGCGCCACGGCGATCGGCAAACGCCCACCTGCGGAGAAGAATTCAATACGTACGTCACTCGTGTTCTGTGCGATGAAGTCGGTCAACGCCACGCCGAAAAGTACGGCGACGATTACTCCGGCCCACGCGGCCGACGTCCGCGTATGGTTGTAACTTGCTGTACCCTCGCGAGCGCGACGGGATTCCCTGGTTGCCTTTCGGTCGTCACCACGAGCGCTCGAGGAGTCTTCGGGCGCCACGTCGTTCGTCGACTCGCCAGCGTCATTACCGAGTTCGCTCACGTGCTGCCTCCTACGGGTGGAGCGGTCGAGTGTCTTTGGTGGAGGTGATGGGATTCGAACCCACTGCCTCTACATTGCGAACGTAGCGCTCTACCAATTGAGCTACACCCCCGAAGAGGTCTCTACTTTAGCCCAACGCTCGGGTTCGCCGAGGTGGCCGTCCCCAACGATCGCCAGGAGTTGGCTCGTAAAACTCTGATTCGAACTCTTCCTCGTAGCGCGGGGCGTACTCATCGTATTCCGGCGCGTAGAGCGTATCGATGGTGGCGAGTTGGCGACGCTGGGGCACGCGGATGGGCAGCGAGTCGTCGTTCAGGTACCCCTGACTGACGGAGTAGAAGGCCAACGCCACGTAGGTAACGACGGCCAGTAACGAGAGTGCCGCTACGTCGTAGAGGAGAGAAGACCCCGAGAAGAATGCCACCGCGCTCAAGATCACCGCCGCGAGCACGAGACGCGTGAACATCATGCGCCGCTGCGACCTCATGGTGCGACGGCGTATGGGCGCCTCGTACCGGGTCGTTTCGACCGGTTCACTCGGACGCGACGAGTAGGCCTTCGCGTAACGATTGGGCGCGGTGGATGGGGGGCGCGCCGAGTCGTCGTACTCGTAGTCATCGGCCCATTCGTCCCACGACGACCTCGCTTCGAGCGTGCCATAGGTGTCGTCGGCGTGAACGACGGTCAAACGGGGCCGACGCTGCGAGAGTTGATCCTGGGGGGCGACCTGATCAGGCTGATCGAGGCGGTGCGCCGGGACGATCGCGTAGTCCTGGCGGCTCAGAACCTCGTGTTCGGCGTGAAAGGACCGGATTGACTTGTCGGTGCCACCGTCTCGGAGTCGACGTATCGCAATCGGTGCCAACAGCGCCACCCAAAAGAGGGCCAGCACTATCAGCAGCATTCGACCAGCTCCAGGGGACGTCGCGATGACATTGCATCAAATTTACTGTTGAAGTCGGTTTTTTTGGTGGATAGGGATGCCTACCCTTCGTGCAGCCCGCACTCTTCCTTGTCGAGTCCAACCCATCGACCGGATCGACGATCGCCCGGCACTTGGGGCTTGAGCGTCATCGCTTGGCAACCGATCGACGCGTACCCCTGAGCCCAGAGCGGGTGCTCGGGTAGATCGTGACTCTTCAAGTAGTACGCGACGTCGTCGTCGCTCCACGTCGCCAAGGGATTCACTTTGACGAGACCAAATTTCTCATCCCACATCAGGGTTTTCATCGTCGCGCGCGTTGGTGCGTCGACGCGCTTCACCGACGTGATCCACGCAGCGTGACCCTCGAGCGAGCGCCCGAGTGGCTCGACCTTTCGCAGCTCGCAACAGTTCGCACTGCCACACGGTGACGCCGCGGCGTCGGGACCGGGCACGGTTCGCGTCACGTTGAGCGACCAGTCGTTCGTCATTCGCGACGCGAAGTCGAGGGTCTCTTGAAAGTGTCCCCCGGTGTCGAGGAAGATGATCTCCGTCGTCGGTCGAAGCTCGTGCACCATGTGCAAGAGCGCCACGTCCTCAAAGGAGCAGGCCATCGCGACGTCGTCAAAACGGTCGAACGTCCATTTGAGGACCTCGAGCGGCGTCTCGCGTTCGAAACGTTCGTTGACGTCCTCAAGCTCGCTCAGCAAGTCCGAAGTTGGTGTGATTAGGGGCATTCTCATGGGAGTCTAATTTTCTCTAGTGCATTACTAGAATACAATTACTCCAAAGAAACATGACCACGACCTTGCACACCCCTCACGCTACCGACCATCTCGACGTTCTTGAGTCCCACGCTCTCTTTATTCTGCGAGAGGTCGTGGCAGAATGCGAGCGACCGGTACTGCTCTTTTCGGGCGGCAAGGACTCCGCGGTTCTCCTTCATTTAGCGGCCAAGGCCTTCGCACCCCAACAACTTCCCTTTCCGGTCTTGCACATCGACACCGGCCAAAACTTCGACGAGGTACTCGACTTTCGTGACCGTGCCGTGGAGGCAGCGAGCGCGCGACTCATCGTCGCCAAAGTGCAAGACACGATTGATCAAGGAAAGGTCGCCGATCCCGGTCCGATGGGTTCGCGCAATCGACTCCAGACCGTCACGCTCCTTGACGCGATCACCGCCAACTCCTTCGACGCCGCCTTCGGCGGGGCTCGACGCGACGAGGACAAGGCCCGCGCCAAAGAGCGAATCCTCAGTTTCCGTGACGCCTTTGGTCAGTGGGACCCGCGCCAGCAACGGCCCGAACTCTGGCAGCTCTACCAGGGCAAGGTCAATCCCGGTGAACACGTACGCGCCTTTCCCCTCTCAGACTGGACCGAACTCGACGTCTGGCAGTACATCGGACGAGAGAACATGGATCTACCCTCGATCTACTACGCCCACGAGCGTGACGTCGTTGCTCGTGATGGCATGTGGCTCGCGGTGGGTGAGTTCGTAGAACCCAAGTCCGGCGAAGAGGTCATTCGAAAGATGGTTCGCTTTCGCACGGTCGGTGACGCCAACTGTACGGGCGCCGTGATCTCAGACGCCGACACCCTGGACGCCATCATCGCCGAAGTCGCGATCGCGAACGTCTCGGAACGAGGCGCGACGCGCGGTGACGACAAGTTTTCCGAGACGGCAATGGAAGACCGCAAGCGCGAGGGCTACTTCTAAATGGAACTCGCGACCAAGGACCTCCTTCGCCTCGCCACGATCGGATCAGTTGACGACGGCAAGTCGACGTTGATCGGTCGTCTTCTCGTCGACACGCGTCAACTCTTTGACGACCAGCTCGACGCGGTCGCAGCCGCGTCAGAAAAGCGTGGCATTGGCGACCTCGACCTCAGTTTTGTTACTGACGGTCTGCGCGCCGAACGTGAGCAGGGCATCACCATCGACGTCGCGTACCGCTACGCGACGACCCCGACGCGAAAGTTCATCATCGCGGACTGCCCCGGTCACGTCACGTACACGAGAAACATGGCGACCGGCGCGTCGACGGCCGATCTCGCGCTCGTGGTCCTTGACGTGGCGTCTGGCCTGAAAGAACAGACGCGTCGCCACCTCTGCATCGCGGCGTTGCTCGGCGTTCGCTCGGTGATCGTCGCCGTCAACAAGATGGACACGGTGGCCTGGTCCGAACTGGCCTTTCAGCGCGTCGTCGACCAGATCGCGACGGTGTCGCGTGAACTCGGATTCTCTTCTTCACTCACGATTCCCGTGTCGGCCCTCCTGGGCGACAACGTCGTCGCGAGCTCCAGCAACACGCCTTGGTATCAGGGTCCCTCCGTCCTCGAGGCGCTCGAAGCGTCCGAAGCTGGATCGTGGGAGACCGCCCAAGGGGCGCGCCTCCCCGTCCAGTGGATCCTGCGTCAAAGCGGCGGCGGGCGAACCTACGCGGGCATGGTGAGCGGCGAAGCCTTTCACGTCGGCGACGCGGTGACCTTGTTGCCGGCGGGCGTCGAGACGACCATCCGGGCAATCAACTTTGGTGGCGAGTCCCGCCTCGAGGCGACGGTCGGTCTCGCGGCCGACCTCGACCTCGCCGACGAAACCCACGCCGGACGAGGGGACCTCATCGCGACCGCTCCGCTGCCCACGGTGACCAAAGAGTTCGAAGCGACGATCTGCTGGTTCGGTGAGCAGCCCTTCAGCGTCGGCGGCCGGCGACTCCGTCTGAAGCACACCACGAAGTCGACCCCCGTACGCGTGCAGTCCATCAAGGGGCTCATCGACATCGAGTCGCTCAAGATCGTTGACGCCACGTCGTTCACCACGAATCAGATCGGACTCGCGACGCTACTCACCTCCGACGCACTCGTCGTCGACGACTACCGCGAGGATCGCGTCACTGGCAGTTTCGTGTTGATCGACGAAGTCACGAACGCCACCGTCGCCGCGGGCATGATTGGACACGCCACGTTCCTCTAGGTCCTCACGTGGGCCGCGCTGAACGGCGCCGACGCCGCTGGAGCGTCCACGAAGGAACCGTCACCACAGCAACGGGACGAGTCGATAGCGCGTGCGCGCCGCGAAGACGCTGAACGATTCGTGAAAGGCGTTGCCGAGCAGTTGTTCCTCCATCTGGATTCGGTAGATCTGCAGCGCCACCACGCACGAGGCGCCGATGAGCGTGGAGAGCCGGGCGTACCCGAGGACGATGCCCACGATCATCAGCGTTTCGGCGAGGTAGATGGGGTGACGCACGAACCGGTACGGGCCCGTCATCACGAGGGCCCGCGCTTCGGGCTCAATCGAGAAACTCGACCCCAGATGCAAGAGCGCGCTGAGCGCGAGGGCCGCGCCAAGCACGGTCACGCCGAGACCAGCCTCCTCCACGAAGGATGACGCGCTCCACACGACGGGGCCGGCCGGTAGGTAGCTCAGTCCGACCATCAAAAACGTCGCGGTGAGCGCGGTGACGACCGCAACACGGCGACCGTCGCGCGCTCGAGGACTCTTGCTCGACAGCAAAGTGCCCGCGGCGCCGAGGACGAACGCCGCGTACAGTGCGCTCCGGGTGAGCACCGAGGCCACCGTCCAACTCGGAACCGCCGTGAAAGTTGTCCAGTCGCGCACGACGGCGACGATCTGCGAGAGACCGAGCCAGCCGAGGACCAGCGCCGGCGCGTACACGTGAAGTGCGCGTCGCGCGATGCCGGGGCGACGTGAGCGTCGCGCCGCGTCGAGCGACGCGCTTAGACCTTCGAGATCAACCGCCGGCGCTCGCACTCGACCCACCAGTGGTACTCGCGGCCGCTCCGCCACCGCCGCCGAAGCCGCCGCCACCGAAGCCGCCACCCACCGTGGTGACGCCCTTCGCGGTGTCGGCAATCGAGGCCGCCTGGACCGAACCGTTCTTCTGCGTCGGTCCCTGGACCGTGACCGTGTCACCGGGCTTCAGCGCCGAAAGAGACGACGCGGCGTTGCGGTCGACGGTCGTCACCGAGGTCACCTTCACCGCGACGAGCGCGCCACTGGCGCTGGTCACGTACAGAGTATTGCCAATGATGTCCGTCACGGTGCCCGTCGTCACACCCGACGCGCCCGTCGTCACGGCGGCACCGGTCTTCGACGCGCCAGCGAAGGCCGCGCCGAAGGGTCGACCCGCCGCCGACGTTGACGTCGACGGGGTCGACTGACCACGCTGCAAGAACGCACCGAGGGAAAGGCCGCCGACGAGCAACAGCAGTGCCACCAGGACCGTCACGGGCCACGGCGCGCGGAAACCCTTCTTTGACGCCTGCGTGGGCCACTCCTCGGTCTCGCCGCCGAACAACACGTCGAAGGCGTCGTTGTTGGCCCCACTGGGCACCTGGGCACGGTGTTGAGCCCCGGCTGGGGTGCCACCGTCCACATCGTCTGACGAGTGAACACCCTCGGTACTGTCCGTCGATCCTCTTGTCATGTCGAACTGCCTTTCATACTTACTCGTAGCGAAGGGCGTCGATCGGGCGCAGTGACGCGGCTCGATACGCCGGATAGAAGCCCGCGACGATGCCAACGCTCAACGCGACGCCCAAGGCGAGGGGAATGGAGTACGACGCCAGTACGGGTTTCACGCCCGCGATGGTGAAACGCGACACGACGACGCCGGCGATCGCCCCTAACACGCCGCCCATGAAAGAAATCACGGTCGACTCGATGAGGAACTGGGTCAAGACGACCGACTTTCGAGCGCCGATGGCCTTGCGAATGCCGATCTCGCGAGTGCGCTCAGTCACGGTGACGAGCATGATGTTCATCACGCCAATCGCGCCGACGAGCAGCGACACGGCGGCCACCCAGCCCAGGAGGGCGGTGAAGGTCTTGGAACTGGACGTGGCCGTCGAAATGAGACTCGCTTGATTGAGCACGTTGAAGGGAAGCGCGGCGACGGTGGTGTCGTTCTGCGCCGCGAGGACGCTCTCGACTTCGCTCTGCGCCAGCGAGAGCGTCGACGCGGACTTTCCTTGGATGAGGAGTTCGGAGAACGACTGCGACTCACCGGTCAGTTGATCCTGGACTGCGGTGTAGGGAGCGATCACGACGGCGTCCGCGTTCGTCAAACCAGTGGATCCCTTGGACGCGAGCAGACCAACAATGGTGAATCGAGCTGATCCGAGTTCAATCTGTTGTCCCAGGGGGTCGGTGCCCGTGACGAAGAGACCACTGGCCACGGACGCGCCGATGTCGATAACTTGCGCGTGGCTGGTCACGTCGGCCGCCGAGATCGATCGACCAGCCGACACCGTGTAGTTCGACGCTACGAGGTACGACGGAGTGGATCCGATGACGGACGTGGAGTACGTCGAACTCTGCTTCGTCGCCGTCACGCTGGTCGTGATGACCGGCGACACCGACTGGACGTCGGGGGCGTTGTTGGGATTCGAGATTAGTGACACGGACGCTGAGTTGAGGTTGGTGTTGCGAATTTGGGTTCCGCTCGACGTGCCACTGCCCCCACTGCTGAAGACCGTCAAGGTGTTGGACCCGAGGCTCTGGATTGAATTCTCAATGGATCGAGAGGTGCCGGTGCCGATCGCGAGCAGCACGATCACCGACGCCACCCCGATGAGGACGCCGAGCATCGTGAGCAGGGTCCGCAACCAATTCGAGCCGATGCCCCGCACCGCCATGATCAGATTGCCGAACATGTTCGACATCAGACTTCGGATCCGTCGCCGTCTTGCGACGAAGCGCCAGCGCTCGTTGACAAGGACGGAACGCGCGCGCTCTGGAGGCGGTCGCTGATGATCGAGCCGTCACGCAGTTCCACGACGCGAGAGGCGTACTCGGCGATGTCGCTTTCGTGTGTGATCATCACGATCGTGCGGCCGTGGTTGTGAAGGTCGGTGAAGAGCCCCATCAACTCGTTGGACGACTTTGAGTCGAGGTTCCCGGTCGGCTCGTCGGCCAAGATGAGTGCCGGATTCGTACTGATGGCCCGCGCGATAGAGACGCGCTGCTGTTGACCACCCGATAGTTCGTTGGAGAAGTGCTCGAGACGCTGTCCCAAGCCCACTAGCTCCAGCGCGACGATGGCACGCTCTCGGCGCTCTTTGGGCTTGATGCCGGCGTAGGCCATAGGTAACTCCACGTTCTGCAGTGCTGACATCCGAGGGATCAGATTGAATCCCTGGAAGACGAAACCGATCTTCATGTTCCGGATGCGCGACAGAGCTTGGTCGTCCAGGTTGCGAATGTTCACGCCATCGAGCGAGTAGTGGCCGCTGGTCGGGATGTCGAGACACCCAATGATGTTCATCAATGTCGACTTACCCGAACCCGACGCACCCATGATGGCAACGAACTCTCCTTTGGCCACGGTGAACGAGACGCCGCGCGTCGCGAGGACGTCGACGCCACCCATCTTGTAACTCTTCACAATGTTGGAGAGGGCGATGATCGGTGGTTCCACTGCCGGGCGCTGGCCCCGCTCATCGAGCACGACGACGGTCACGCCGTCACTCGTGAGGGTCACGGCGCTCCTCCGCCGAAGCCTCGACCTCCGCCGCCGAAGCCCGTCGTGGCGCCCGTGGTTGTCGCGGCACTCACCGACGCGGTGGGCTCAACGACGGTCGCGCCTTCGCTGACGCCACTCGTGATCTGCGTGAAGGAACTTCCCACGAGACCCAACGTCACGGGCGTTGTCTTCTGCACACGCTTGACGCTCACTTGCACCGTCGAGACGCTGCCGGTCGTCGTGATGGCCGCGCTCGGCAGTTCCAGGACGTTCGTCGCGGTCTGGACGATCACAGACACCTGAGCGGTCATGCCGTCTTTTAGCGTGGACGGTGGATTGATCAAATTGATCGTGACCGGGTACGTGACGACGTTGTTCACGACGGTGGACACGGCGGCGACCGCCGTCACCACGCCGCGCACTTCAGTGTTCGGCAGCGAAGCGAGCGTGATGGTCGCCGTCTGGTGGACCGCGATCTTGATGGCGTCCGCTTCCGCGAAGCTGGCCACTACTTGGAGCTGTCGTAGGCCCTGGATGGTGACGAGCGCTGAACCACTCGATCCCGTACTCGTGCTCGTACTCGCGCCCGTACTCGTGCTCGAGCTGGTGCTCGACGACGACGCGTCACTGGACGTTGACGAGCCGCCGCCGCCCACGACTTGACCCACCGAGCCACTCACCGCCGTGACGCTGCCACTGATGAGCGCGACGAGTTGGGTCTCTTGCAGCGTCTTCGCGGCCTGTTCGACGGATACTTCGTCTTGGGCGATCGACGCCTGGTTCTGCACGAGTCCGACCTTGCTCTGGGCGATAGCGGTCTCGTCTTGAGTGATCGCGGACTTGTCTGAACTGACGGTGGTGGGTGAGGCCCTCGTGTTCTGCTGGGCGATCTGCACCGCGAGTCCCTGCACCGTGATCGCGGACTGATCCTTGGAGATTTGGGTCTGGTCCGTAGCGACCTTCGTGCCGTCAGTTGCTATCGACTGGGTGTCAACCGAGCACGACGTGGCGGGTGTCGTCAGGGTCACGCCGGAACTCACGGCGCTGCCGACAGTGTTGCTCGCGACCACGTGAAAGAGGTAGGTAGTGCTGGGGTTGAGACCGGTGATCACCGCGGACACCTGGGAGGAGTTGGTGCTCGGCGTGAGTGAGAAACTGGCCGTCGAAGCGCCGTAGGAAGAAGACGTGCCGTACTCGAAGTAGTAGATCGTGTTCGACCCGTTCGGATTCACGGTGGCGTTCAGCACGGCCTGCGTAGTAGAGATTGACGTGGCCGAGTCGGTGGCTACCGAGGGTACGGATCCCGCCGACGCCGTGACGGGACCCGCTGAAGGTCCCGACGTTCCCGGACTGTTCGGCGCTGCGGGACACCCGAGCGCCTCGTCGGAAGCGTACGTCGACTGCGCCGTCGCGACGGTGCTCTCGTCGGTGGCCAGGAGTGTCTGGTCCGACGTGAGTTGATTCTGGTCGGTCGTCAACTGCTGCTGCGCGTTGTCGAGCGCGACCTGGTTCTGATCCTTTTGCACCGCCGTGCCGCCTGAATTGTCCGTCGCCAGGTTCGCCTTCGCCGTCGCGAAGGCCTTTTCCTGCGTCGTGACCGTCGTCCGCGCGTTCGTGAAGTTCATCTTCGCCACCGTCAGTGCGGCGTCGGCCGCTTGCATGGCCGCGCTTTGTTGCGTCGAGTCAATCGTGGCCAGAACCTCGCCCGCGGTGACCTTCTGGCCGACCGACACGTCGAGCGTCGTCAGGGTTCCCCCCGCGACGAAGCTCTCTTTGGCGTCGGACACGGTGGAGAGATTGCCCGAAGCCGAGACACTCGACTGCACGGTGCCTTTCGTGACCGTGACGGTACGCGCGACACCCGCGCTCGAGGACGCGGGTGTTCGATAGATGGAAGAGAAGGCGAACGCCGCGACCAGGGCGACGGCGAGCCCGAGGCCGATGTAGCCAGCACGCTTCTTCGAAAGGCGGGCGAACATTTTGTTTTTCATGTCAGTGTCTCCATAGGGGTGGTTGCTGCGGTGACGCGAGTCGACGCGACCTCGCTCAACTAGCCGTCGTCGTCGTGGTCTTCGCGGGCAGGAGCGACGAGCACGCCGCGTACGCCTTCTTGTAGGTCGGGGTTGAGGTGAGGGTGGAGTTGGTCGCCGGTGCACTGCCCGCCGTCCTCTTCGGCAACGTCACACCGTGGAGGGTCATGCAGTTCTTGAACGCCGCGAGCGCCGTCGCGGAGGCACCTGAACCGCCGCCGAAGCCGCCGCCGAAGCCTGAGCCCTTGGGCCGCAGACTCGCGCAGGCTTGAATCGCCGCGAGCGTCTTGGAACTGGGGGCAGTGCCGCCACCAGTACCAGCCGTGGGACGCTTACCACTACCGAAGCCCGAGCCAGAGACGCCGTGCTGCTTCAGACAGGTGGTGAACGCCGCGTTGGACGACGACGACTTTGTGGGGGTCGAAGTCGACGTCGTCGTCTTGGGGGTGGTGGTGGAGGACGATGTCGCCGCGCCACCGCCGCAAGCCGCCAGGACCACGCCAGAAAGGGCGAAGGCGAGCACTACCGCTGACGCCTTGCGGTGGCCGAAACGTCGTTTGATTGAGTATGTCCGGTTAGTCATTCGACCAGTATGGAAAGCGAATCTGGACGAAAGATGAGGATGACCTAATTGTTTCCTGGACGTTCGACGTCGCGTCCAGGTGGCACGTCGGTGACCCCGTACGCAATGACCCGCACCCGGTCTTTGGCGACCGCAACCTTAAGATGAGGCCGACGGCCCTCAGGAGATTCTTATGACGCGTTGGCACACTGGGCCAGTGAAAATCGAGATTCTGTCCGTGGAAGACGACGACAACCTCGCGTACGTCATCGCGACGACGCTGCAACTCGGCGGGTTCAACGTGACGCGCGCGAAAGATGGTCACGAAGCGCTGGGGTTGGCCCTCGCGGACGATCCACCGGACCTCATGATTCTCGACGTGATGCTCCCCGACTTCAGCGGTTTTGAAGTCTGTCAGCGACTGCGCGAGGCTGGCGTGAACATCCCGGTGATCTTCCTGACTGCCGTCGACTCAGTCGGCGACAAGGTCCGAGGGTTGACCTTGGGCGCCGACGACTACCTCACCAAGCCCTTCAGCGTCGAGGAACTCGCAGCGCGCGTGCGGTCGTTACTTCGACGCATCGGCAAGGCCCCCGAGCCCCAGGCGAACTCGTTCGGCGACATCGTCATCGACGACGACGCCCACACCGTCGTAAAAAGTGGCACGCTGATCGATCTTTCACCGACCGAGTACCGACTCTTGCTCTTCCTCGTGAAGAACGCGGGCAAGGTCCTGACGCGCTGGCAGATACTCGACCACGTGTGGGGCTACAGCTTCGAAGGCGAGCCGACCATCGTCGAATCGTACGTGTCGCAACTTCGCAAAAAGATCGACACCTCACCGCCGACCTTGATCAAAACGGTGCGAAGCGTGGGCTATCGAATCGAGCGACAGTGAGCCGAACGTGAGCCTCCGTCTCCGGCTCACGTTCGCGGCGGCTCTCCTGCTCGCCGTCTTGCTGCTGCTCGGCGTGTTGCTGGTCGGTTCGGTCGGGCGGTCCGAACTTGGACAGGTCGACCAGCAGTTGAAGAACTCACTGCCAGTGGCCCGAACCCTTGACGAGACGGCGACTCCATTTCCCAACAGCGCCACGCCGCCGCATACGTTCTCCGCCAACCACTTCAGCGCGTTCTACATCGCGGCCATCGCCAACGGACGACGCACCGTCATCTCCACGTCCCTCGACGCCGGACGATCGTCACCACGGACGCCGAGCGCGGTTTCAACACCACACCACACCATCAAGATCTTTACGGTCGGATCACGTTCCGGCTCGCTCACGTGGCGCGCCGTCCTCGTTGCCGCTCCGCGCTCGAATACCGACGTGCTCGTGGCGGTCCCACTGTCGCAGGTGAACGCGACGATGACTTTCCTCCGCGACGCGTTCCTCTTAGCCGGACTCGTCGTGCTCGCGGTCGTCATCGCGACGGGGTTTTGGATCGCGCGACTTGGTCTGCGCCCAATCGCCGAGGTCACGGAAGTGGCCGAAGCGATCACCGCGGGTGATCGGACGCGGCGCGTGACGAGGGCACAGCGAAGAACCGAAGCCGGCAAACTGGCGCAGGCGTTCAACCTGATGCTGGACGAGCAACTCTTGCTCGAGGCGCGCCTGCGCCAGTTCATCGCGGACGCGTCGCACGAACTTCGCACCCCCGTCTCGGTCATCCTCGGTATTACCGAGTTGTGGCGCCAAGGTGAGTTACGAAACGGTGAGGAGCGCGACGAAGCGATTCATCGCATTGGCCTCTCCGGAAACCAGATGGGCAAACTCGTCGAAGAACTTCTCTTGCTCGCTCGCCTGGACGAAGGCCGACTCACCGATCGCGCGCCCGTCGACCTCGCGGCACTGATCAACGAGGTCGTAGCTGACGCCTCGACCACCGACCCGCAACGACCGATCGAGGTCACCATCGCCGACCCCGTCGTCGTCCAGGGCGACGCGTACGGTCTTCGTCGGGTCGTGGCCAACCTGGTCAGCAACGCCCTTCGCTACTCGTCACCAAACGCGGTCGTCCAGGTCCGTTTGTCCACCAACGGCGACGCGGCACTGCTCGACGTCGACGATGAAGGGCCCGGCATGACACCCGAAGAATCGAGTCACGCCTTCGACAGATTCTGGCAGGCCGACGCCAGTCGGTCCCGGTCCGGCGCAGGGCTCGGGCTGCCCATCGTTCGTGGCATCGTCGTGGCGCACGCGGGCGACGTCACGCTCCAGTCGGATCCGGTGAACGGCACCCACGTGAGGGTGGTGATCCCACTCGGCACCGAGAACCTCAACGAGGCCACCGCGAGCACCGGTCGTCGTGTCGAGTGACGCCGTCGGTCGCGGAGAGCGCTCGTACGTCGAGATCGACGCACTCCGCTAACTATGGGGGCCGAGTAGGCCCTTGAACGCGTTGCGTAGCATCGCAATCGACGACGAACTCGGCTGTCGCAGATACTCGACGGCTAAGACGTTTGGTTGACCGTTCGCTAATGTCGGCAATTTCGGCGACGGGACCGACTCGTCGACTCGCGATGGCTTGGCGCTGGCGTCCATGGTGTTCTCCGCTCCAGCCCCTGCCACTACGGACTATTGCACTTTCATGAACATTTGTCAAATGGTAGTTGTCCCGTAGTGAATCGCCGCAGCCTTCACACGTGGCGGAGCGCCGGCGCAGCAGTGCCGGGTGCAGAACGTCATCGCTTCATCCCGATCACCTCAGGGGCCTCGCCCAACCTGCCAACACCGATTCGAATGAACTTACACTTGAGCCACCACGAAGGATTGAACGATGAACCCTCCACGTCTACGAGTGAGCGTCCCCGACGTTCGCCTGCGCAACGCGCTCGGCGACGTCGACGACGGCGTCGAGTTCTTGGAGTGGGGGATGTCGGGCCCGTCGCCGGTGAAGGACATCGACGTCGTCGTACCGCCGTACCTCAGTACGACGACGTCACTCGTTGAACTCGCCAACGTGACGACCCGTCTCGTGCAAAGTCAGTCGGTTGGCTACGACGGCGTGGCGGAGGTACTGCCGCCCGGCCACGTGTACGCCAACGCCACGAGCGTGCACGAGACGTCGACCGCCGAGCTGACGTTGGCCCTGATTCTCGCGTCGCAACGCGGTATCCCCGATTTCGTTCGTGACGCCAGTGAGGGCCGGTGGCGGCCGACGTGGCACCAGAGCTTGGCCGATCGCCACGTACTCCTCGTGGGCTACGGCGGCGTCGGCAAAGCGATTGAAGCGCGCCTCTTGCCCTTCGAGGTTTCGCTAACGCGCGTTGCGCGAAGTGGTCGCACGGACGAACACGGCGAGATCCACGGCGTGGAATCGCTCTCTGCCCTCCTACCGTTGGCCGACGTCGTGGTCGCGGCGGTACCGCTCACTCAAGACACGACGAACCTCGTCGACGACGCGTTCCTCCGCCGAATGCGCGACGGCACCCTCCTCGTCAATATCGCGCGCGGCAAAGTCGCTGACACCACCGCCTTACTCGAGCACGCGCGCGCGGGGCGTCTGCGCTTGGCCCTCGACGTCACGGACCCTGAGCCGCTCCCCAAGGACCATCCACTCTTCTCCCTCACCAACGTGCTGATCTCACCCCACGTGGGTGGCATGTCAACGTCGATGCTGCCGAGAATGGCGCGCCTCCTCAACCAACAGATCGACCGGATGCTCCGCGGTGAAGAACCCCTCAACGTGGTGCTACGCACATAGCGACGCTTAGGTTCGGCTCTGCGAAGTGCACGCGCTCGTCATCGTCGTCGCGTGAAAGTGCGACGCCACTCGTTACGCCCGCGCGATCGTAGCCCTGGCCGCTCTTGGAACTCAGTACGTTACAGTTTTGGTACCGACAACACAAAGGGACCGTGACATGTCAACCGACCGCTCAGCACTGACCTCAATCGAACGCGAAAAGGCGTCCGTGTTCCACTCGTGGTCGGCCCAGGCGACCCTCAATCCACTCATGATCAGAGACGCCCAGGGCGTCTTCGTCACCGACGAAGGTGGCACGACCTATCTGGACTTCTCATCGCAGTTGGTAAACACCAACATTGGCCACCAACATCCTTCCGTCGTCCGTGCGATTCAAGAACAGGCCGGCGTGCTGTGCACGATCGCACCACAGCACGGCTACGAATCGCGCTACCGCGCCGCCGAACTGGTCCTCGATCACTCCTTCGATGGCGCCGCGAAGGTCTTCTTCACGAGCGGTGGCACTGAGGCGGTCGAACACGCGGTGCGTATGGCCCGCCTGCACACCGGTCGACAGAAGGTTCTCGCCGCCTACCGCAGCTATCACGGTGCGACGTCCACGGCGATCAACTTGACGGGTGACCCTCGTCGGTGGCCGAACGACAACGGATCGTCCGCGGTGGTGCACTTCTTCGGACCGTTCCTCTACCGCTCGGCCTATCACGCCACCACCGAACAAGAGGAGTGTGCTCGCGCGCTGGAGAGTCTGGAGAGCACGATTCGCTTCGAAGGACCCACGGCCTTCGCCGCCATCATTCTCGAATCGGTGCCCGGCACCGCGGGCATCATGGTGCCGCCGAAAGGCTTCTTACAGGGCGTTCGCGAGATCTGCGATCGCTACGGCATCGTCTACATCGCCGACGAGGTGATGTGCGGATTCGGGCGCACTGGCACGTGGTTCGCGTACCAAGATCACGACGTGAAACCCGACCTCGTGACTTTCGCGAAGGGCGTCAACTCCGGCTACGTGCCACTGGGTGGCGTCGTGATCAACGAAGCGATCTCGGCGACGTTCAACGACCGCGTCTACCCCGGCGGCCTCACGTACTCCGGTAACCCGCTGGCCTGCGCGTCGGCGGTGGCGTCGATGGAGGCGATGGAGAATGAACACATCATCGAGAACGCAAAGCGAATCGGTGACGAGGTGTTGCGCCCCGGCCTCGAAGCGCTCGCGAGGAAGCACAGGGTCATCGGTGAGGTTCGAGGACTCGGCGTCTTCTTCGCCCTGGAACTCGTGACCGACCGCGTCACGAAGGAGCCGCTCGCTCCCTACGGCGCGAGTTCGCCCGCGATGAACGAAGTGGTGGCCGCGTGTCGCGACGAGGGTCTGTTGATCTTCAATAACTTCCATCGGCTCCACGTGGTGCCGCCGTGCACGATCACCGACGAAGAGGCTCGTGAGGGCCTGGCCCGACTGGACCGAGCGCTCGCGGTGGCCGACAAGTACTACGTCGGGGCGTAAAAGTCTTGGCAGTACTTCCGGTGTCGGAGGTGGCCGTGACGACGTGGTCAAAGAAACGTCGACGTCACGACACACTCCGTTCACACAGAAGTTCGTAATCCCTCTACAGACCACGAGGCCGCGCACTCTTTTTCGCCGAAGCGTTCGACCCGACCAACAGACCCGCGAAGTTAACGCTACGATTACGACTTCGCCGAGTTTGCAGACGGGCTTCCCTTGACCGACTCATCCGACTACGAGGCCTACGACGCACGGTCGAACTCGACGGGGTCGGTCCAACGTGCGTGCAACGTTTTTGGACAGGGTGGCCTCGACACCTTTTCCGACAGCGCCCGACCGTCTTCTCAGGGGACCGCCATGGAAGGAACGAACGTCGTGGTCGAGAACGGGGTCAACGTGGCGTGCCCACATCGTGTGGCGGGCGTCGTGCGCACGAGCACCGAAGCAAGAGTGTGCCAGTGATTTTTGACGCTACGGGGGCGAGCCATCCGCCCAACCAAACGAACCATCGGAACATCAACGCCACTGCCAGCGCTCCGACGAGTACCAACGGGTCACTCAAGACCTCCGTCGTCGTCGTCAATAAAGACGATCGCCTCCTCGCCGATACGCTGCAAGCGCTCCAGCCACTGGTGGGCCAAGCCCTCGACGAGGTCGTGGTGATCGACGCGTCCGACGGTGCACTCGACGACATTCGACAATCGCATCCTTGGGCGAGGTGGAGTGACTATCGCCAACCTCCAAACGTTCGCACGACGATCTCCCATCAGCGCAACATCGGCGTGCGACTCGCCGAGGGTGACATTGTCGTGTTCACCGACGCCGGATGCTTGCCGCAAGATGGCTGGCTCGAGCGATTGCTCGAGCCGATCCTGATCGAGGGCGAGTCCGTCAC
>JGI20207J14881_1000351_pt1 | contig 16996 bp, 14 predicted proteins | sample NGESurdeep092012_4_FD_14881 | JGI IMG/M metagenome (IMG submission 14881)
CTGAGAATATTGTTGATCTTTACATGGCTTCATTGGATTATCTGGGGTTTGACACGAGGCGAGTTGACGTGAGGCTGGTTGAAGATGATTGGGAATCTCAAGCGGCCGGAGCAAGTGGAGTGGGTTGGGAAGTATGGGTCAACGGCGCCGAAGTGACTCAATTCACTTTTTTCCAACAAATGGGAGGCGTCGAGTGCAACCCAGTATGCGCGGAAATAACCTACGGGCCGGAACGACTTTGCCTAATGCTTGACGCTGGCCAATCTTTTTGGGACGATTTGCGTTGGAATGATACTTTAAGTTATCGAGATGTGAATTTCCAACTCGAAATGCAGACCAACGTTTACAATTTCGAAGTTGCTTCAGTGGAAATGCTTACGGAACTGTTCGAAATGTTCGAATCTGAATCAAAGCGCGTTATCGAAACTCCGCTTTTTTGGGATAAGGATCAATCAATTTACACGACTGTTGATTCGAACGGCGGTCCGACTCCGATTGGTGCTGGGCCAGCTTGGATGGTTTACCCGGCGTTTGATCTCGCCTTAAAATGCTCTCATATTTTTAATCTGCTGGATGCAAGAGGTGCGGTTGGAGTCACTCAAAGAGCAGAATACATAAACCGAATTCGAGCCCGAGTACGCGCTTGTTGCCTTAAACAGGTCGAACAATGCAAAGTCCCCGTTGCCTAGATTGGAGCCTCCACGAAAACAAAACGCGGGATAATTAAATTGCCTGGGATACGGTCTTTCCATCCGTTTTACCGCGTGTATAGCTACACGTCCCGCAGGCAACAAAATCGCGGGTGTCCGGACCCACTGCCGAATGTCACAATAGAACTCTATGCGAGAACAAACGGTTGCGATAGTTGGCGCGACTGGCGCAGTCGGTCTTGAAATTATAAAACTTTTGTCTGATCGGGCTTTTCCAGTTTCTGAACTGCGACTTTTTGCAAGCGACCGATCTGAAGGAAAGACTTTACCATTTGGAAAAGAGACAATCTCGGTTCAGAAACTAGATTCAAAAAGTTTCGGAGGGATTGACTTCGCATTTTTCAGCGCAGGTTCCAGCCGCAGCCGTGAATTTGCGCCAATTGCCGTTCAATCCGGCGCAATCGTTATCGACAACTCAAGCGCGTTTAGGATGGATTCTGCCGTTCCGTTGGTGCTTCCGGAAGTAAATGGAATCTTGGTTACCGACAGGACTCGATTAATCTCAGTTCCAAATTGCAGTGCGATCATCTTAATTGCTGCGATTCACCCTTTATTGGCACTAGCCGAAATTGAAAGAATTATCGTGAGCACTTACCAAAGTGCAAGCGGAGGCGGAGGAGCAATGATGCAACGCCTCCTCGATGAAACGTCCAGCGCGGTTAAAGGAGAAAAATTTTCTGTTCCTAATGACAAATACCCCCCATACGCGTTCAACTTATTCAGTCACAACACGCCTGTTGATGAATCTGGCGCGAACCAAGAAGAATCAAAAGTCATCAATGAAACAAGGAAAATCCTGAAGTTGCCGAATTTGCGCATGAACGTCACTTGCATCCGAGTTCCTGTTTTGAGAGCGCATTCGGAATCGGTGACGGTTGAATTCTTGAAAGCAAGACCGACCCTGAGTGAAATTCGCGCGATATATTCGGCCACATCTGGAATTGAACTAGTGGACGACCGCGAAAACAATCACTTTCCAACCCCGTTAGAGGCTTCAAATCAGGCGAATGTTCTTGTGGGAAGATTGCGGAACGATCCATCAAACGATAAAGCGACTTCGCTTTTTATCTCAGGAGATCAGCTTTTGAAAGGGGCGGCTGTAACTGCGGTTGAAATTGCCGAGCTTTGCCTAAAGTCAAAGTTAACCGCGAGCCGATAATCTGCTTTAACAACAGCTGACTTCACGGGTATACTAAGCGGTTCAGGAATTAAGATTATGGCGAGAATCTGTCAAGTTACGGGAAAACGGGGAAACAATGCAAAGCATATTCGGAACCAACACTCCAAAGGTTGGAAGTACAAAGCCCCCCATAAGAATCGAACCCAAGAAGCAAACCTCCAAGTTGTTCACTTGATGACTCCTCACGGAAAAGTCTCGCTTAAGGTTTCCACAAAAGCTCTTAAGAGTCCTGCTATGTCTGAAGTACTTTGTGGACTCAAGCCAATGCCAAAAGATTGGCTGAAAAAAATCTCCTATTAAACTTTAGGGCGTTCATGATCGACTGACGCCGCCCTCATTCTGTCTAATTCGTAAAATTTCTCGAATATTTTCGGTGGAATAGTCGATTTCAGCGGTAAACTGTAATTACATGCCGCGCGATTTTGGTGATGATCGACCGAAAGAAGAGTGCGGAGTTGTAGGTCTTTACTCCCCTGATCGTGAATCGGCTAGGCTCACATTTTTCAGTTTATTCGCGCTTCAGCATCGCGGCCAAGAATCTGCCGGAATTGCAGTAAGTGACGGCTCAAAAGTCCGCCTTCACAAAGACATGGGTCTGGTTAGCCAGGTGTTTGACGAAACCGTTTTGGCGTCTTTACCCGGGGAGATGGCGGTCGGTCACACCAGGTACAGCACTACCGGTGCCAGTGTGCTCAGAAATGCCCAGCCCGTTTATTGCCAAAGTTTGATAGGCGAAATTGCCGTTTCTCACAACGGAAATCTGATCAATACTGCTGCTCTTCGGAAAGAATTGGAAGGTGAAGGTGAAAGATTTGATTCAAGTTCTGACACAGAGATAATCGCCAGGATTTTAGTCCGAAATTTGCACGAAGGTCCGGAAAACGCGGTAAAAGAAGTTATGCGAAGGGCAAAAGGAGCTTATTCAGTTGCAGTTCTGACTCCAAAAATGATAATTGGTTTTCGTGATCCCTACGGGATACGTCCGCTTGTGGCAGGCAAGTTGACTGGAGGAGGGTTCATGCTGGCCAGCGAATCCTGCGCTTTTTCGCCGGTAGATGGAGTTGTGGACCGCGAGCTCAAGCCCGGGGAAATGGCAATTATTGACGCTAGCGGGATGCGCTACGCTCAAGGAATTAGCTCTGGCAGAGCGGCAATGTGTCTTTTTGAATTTATTTACTTTGCCCGACCAGATTCTCACATGTACGGCACTAGCCTTTACCAGGCTCGCGAAAGGATGGGCCAGAACCTAGCTCTAGAGCATCCTGCAGAAGCAGACATAGTGGTTCCTGTTCCAGATAGTGGAATACCGGCCGCGCTCGGTTATTCACGACAAAGCGGCATCCCATATCGCGAAGGGATGATGAAATCACGGTACATTCATCGCACATTTATTGCTCCCGACCAACGTCTTCGTGAACTTGGGGTTCGCATGAAGCTTTCTCCTTTAGAGGAAAATATCCGTGGGAAAAAGCTGGTCTTAGTGGACGATTCCATTGTTAGAGGAACTACTACGCGGCAAATCGTCAAGCTATTATTTGAAAGCGGCGCTTCCGAAGTTCATGTGCGAATCACTGCACCGCCGATCAAGTTTCCGTGCTTTTATGGAATCGACATGGCGAGCAAAAGTGAGCTTGCCGCATCACGAATGTCGGTTGATCAAATCAAAGATCATATCGGAGCAACTAGCCTGGGATTTCTGAGCATCGACTCCGCCGTGGATGCAGTGGGTGACCAAACCCATCCCACAAATAGCTATTGCTTGGCGTGTTTTAATGGAGACTATCCCTTATCCGTGCCAAACGAGGGAAAAACATCCGACAAAAAGATTCAGCCAGACACGGGCGAAATGACTGCAGTTTCTCACGGGCAACTTTCCTTAATGCCTGATATGTAGGCCGCCCATGGTCTAGTTGGAAACATAACCAGATTCAATTTTAATCGTCAAATACCTAGGAAGTTACATTATTGGCGGTAAACTACTACCTTTAGTGATACGTCGGCGACATTCTGCCTAAAATAAAGGTGTGTATGAAAAGTTTGGTAGTAGCAGTATTTTTAGCAATTGTGATGTTTAGGCCAATTGTTTTAGCTGATAAATCAAGCCTTTCTAGACCCTCACTTTCATTAGCGGTTGAACAACTGTTTTCAAATGACATGCAATCTGGACCGGTGGGCGTATACCGGCAGATAGACCACAAGATATTTGCGCGAGAAGCTTACCTTGCACGCATTCGCGGATCGGCAAGCGCTTGGATTGACTACGCCAAAGCTGCCGAAAGCGCAGATGACTACGACCTAGCATCGACCTGCTGGTATAAAGCAAGCACGATTCTAGAGGATAAAGTGGATAAGAATATGTCGTCTTATGCGCTTGATCGCTCTCAACAATTTGAGACCCAGATCGGCATTTATCAACGGTTGCCTGCTCAATCTGATTGGTATAGTAAGTTGGACACCCATTTGAGATTAGAGCCTGACATAGGTTGCTATACCGGCGCGTTTATCGATAACGAAACTACACTTCCAGTTGTCATGAAAGATGGCAACAACGATATCCGCCGCGATCCCAATGTGTTTAACCAACTTACCGCTATTCATCATGCGTTTTTCTTTATCTACCTAGGTTATGGTCAGCCATTCCCGATGGAATGGGCTAAGATTTTAAAAGCCAACGGAAGCGGACTTCAAATTGCGTTTGAGCCGAATAAATATAGCGAAGTCAAAAAGGACCAATATTTAACTCAATTTGCTCTAGACGCAAAGCATAGTGGCATCCCAATTTTCCTCAGATTTGCAAGCGAAATGAATGGCGATTGGGTTCCTTACCATAACTCGCCTACACGGTATATCAAGATGTTCAAAACGGTTAGTGCCGTCATGCATTCGACCGCTCCAAACGTGGCCATGATGTGGTGTCCATTTGAAATACCCATAAGACTTATCGACCGATATTATCCCGGCGATTCTGCCGTGGATTGGGTTGGAGTAAACATCTACTCCGTACTGTATAACGACAACGATCCATCCAGAAACGCGCAAAATCGAAATCCGGCAGATTCCTTAGCATACATTTACGATAAATATTCGGATAAACATCCCATCGCAATCGGGGAATATGGTGCAGCGCATATGTCCAGCTTGAACATGAAGCAGCGGGATGACTATGCGATAGTTAAATTGGAGCAATTTTATACATCGCTTAAATTGCTTTACCCAAGGGTAAAAGCAGTACATTGGCTCAGTATGAACGCAATAATATACGCTATGCCTGGACGACAACTAAATGACTACTCGTTAGTGGACGCACCTAAAGTAATGGAAGCTTATCGAGAAGTTAACCAAAACCCTTACTTCTTGAAGGATTACTCCAAAAACGCAACCGAGCCAGTGGAATATAAGCCTGTACAAGATGGAACCGAAGTGTCTGGCGCAATTCACTTAGATAGCTGGGTTAAAACTTACACAAACGTGCCTACTGTGGTCTGGCAACTAGACGATAAAGAAATTAATCGAATCGTTCAGCCCGGCGATTATGGAATTGACCTCGACACTACCAGTCTAACAAATGGCATGCACCGTATAGATGTAATCGCGTTGGATCAAGATGGCTATGAAGCTGGCAGAGAATCAGTAAGGATTATAGTTAACAATTCTAGGACGACTGACCTTAACCAATAATGAGTTTCTTTAGTCCTCGTTATCTTGTCCTGAGTGACGGAACCATTCTCCAGGGACTTCCTTTGGGCAGTCCGATCACTAAGGTAGGCGAAGTAGTCTTTAACACTGGCATGACCGGATATCAGGAAGTTTTAACTGACCCAAGCTATTCTGGGCAGATCGTGATGTTCACTTATCCGCTCATCGGAAACTACGGAATAAACGACGACGATTTCGAATCAGATCGCGTGCAACCGGCCGGAATAATAGTCCGCGAAGCCTGCGAAATTCCCAGTAATTGGCGCTCTACAAAATCTTTGGACGCCTTTTTAAAGGAAACTCAAACGCCCGCAATTCAAGGCATTGATACACGAGCCCTCACAAAGAAAATTAGAGATGGTGGGGTGACTTTGGGTGCGATTTGCGAAAATCCGGACGAGGGCCGAGAAGCATTAAACTCGGCAAGCGCCTATGGCGAAATCGATTTTGTTGAAGACGTTTCGACATCAAAACCCTACCATTGGGGACCATCCGGCAAAGAACCGGTGGATAGCGCAGGTTATCCTAATCGCCTTCGATTAGCCGTTCTCGATTGCGGTCTCAAATTTAACATCTTGCGAAGATTTTGGAGATGTGGATGCAAACCGATTGTGTTTCCTGCCAATACTTCTGCCGAGGAAATCCTAACTTGGAACCCCGACGGCATTCTGCTGAGCCCAGGTCCTGGCGATCCGCAAAGATTGGAATCCGTCGTTAACACAGTTCAAAAGCTACTGGGCAAGAAGCCAATGTTTGGGATTTGTCTTGGGAATCAGCTCCTTTGTCAGGCGGTTGGGGGAAGTACTTTCAAATTGAAATTCGGACATCGAGGTGCCAACCATCCCGTCAAAGACCTTCAAACCGGCAACGTTACCATAACAAGTCAAAACCATGGGTATGCCGTCACCCCAGATTCGTTGCCGCTCAAACAAGCAAGAGTGACGCAAATCAACGTCAATGACAACACCGTCGAAGGCATCGAAATTTTGGGAGCAAACGCGAAAAGTATCCAATATCACCCTGAAGCCGCTCCTGGACCATGGGATTCACGCCCTTATTTCAGCGAGTTCGTTGAACTTATGAAGGCTTCAAAAGTTTGAAAGTACTTGTAATTGGCTCTGGCCCAATCGTGATAGGTCAAGCCGCCGAATTCGATTACGCTGGCACCCAAGCTTGCAAAAGTTTGCGAGAAGAAGGTCATCAAGTAGTGCTTGTAAACAGCAATCCAGCCACTATAATGACCGATCCAGGACTGAGCGACTTCCTCTACATTGAACCTCTGACCCCTGAATTCTTAGAAAGAGTAATCGCAAAGGAAAGGCCTGACGCCCTATTGCCGACCCTGGGCGGTCAAACCGGCTTAAACCTAGCTACTCAGCTCTCCGACCTAGGCATCCTTGAAAAATATTCAATCAAAGTCTTAGGAACTCCTTTGAGCGCAATCAAACAAGCAGAGGATCGCGAGTCATTCCGTGATTTGATGCGCGAAATCAATGAACCTGTTCCGGAAAGTTGGATTATTCGCACCGAAGATGATCTCAAAAATGCTTTGACGGTAGTTCCCTATCCATGCATAATTCGACCTGCGTACACACTCGGAGGCACTGGCGGAGGAATAGCCGAAGACCCTGATCAACTTTGGGAAATTGGCAGAAAAGGACTAAAGCTCTCCATGAGGAGCCAAATCATGGTAGAGCGCAGCTTGCTAGGCTGGAAAGAGGTGGAATACGAGGTTATGCGAGATCGCATTGGAACTTGCATCACCGTCTGCAATATGGAAAATTTTGATCCCATGGGAGTTCACACGGGAGATTCAATTGTTATTGCTCCGTCGCAAACCCTTAGCGATCTTGAATATCATATGCTGAGAACTGCGTCGCTAAAAATTATTCAAGCTCTTGGAATCGAAGGAGGTTGCAATGTTCAACTGGCAGTCAATCCTGAAAGCTTTGACTATTACATCATCGAAGTAAATCCAAGGGTTTCGCGCTCTTCGGCCCTCGCCTCAAAAGCTACCGGATATCCCATCGCCAGGGTCGCAGCAAAAATTGCCGTTGGCAAGACCTTGGATGAAATTGAAAATCGTGTTACTGGTTCAACTAAAGCATGTTTTGAGCCTGCACTAGATTATTGCGTGGTTAAAATTCCAAGGTGGCCGTTCGACAAATTCCCAAGGGCTGATCGCACCTTATTTACTCAAATGAAAGCCACCGGAGAAGTCATGTCGATTGATCGATCTTTTGAAGCCGCGATCATGAAAGCAATCCGGGGCTTAGAAGTTAAGTCTAAAGACCTGAGGATGCCTCATTTTCAAGCTCAATCGGATGAGCAGCTCAGAAAATCAATTTCCCAGCCCACGGATGAGCGGTTTTGGGCGATCATAGATGGTCTGCGCCGAGGCTGGTCAGTTGACGAAGTGAATAAACTTTGCCGAGTTGATCGGTGGTTCCTTCGCAAGTTGAAATCCCTCGTGGTAGTGGAACAAAAATTGGTGCATTTGAGAGATTCGGCTTTGCCGTCAAATCGGGATCAAATTGCAGAAGTGATCAAAGAAGCGTTTCTTATCGGATTCCCTTCCCCCACGATTCGATCTTTGATATTAGGCCATGAATCGGGAACTGAATTTGCCCAAATTGTTGAGGCTGAAATAAACACTCAAAAAATTATGCCCGTTTTCAAGATGGTCGACACTTGCGCTGGAGAATTTGAATCCCAAACTCCATATTATTACGGCACTTTCGAATCTGAAAGTGACGAGCCTCGCAGAAATGGCGTTGGCCCCCTCCCTTCCTTAAATCCCACATTTGAAGACGAAACATTGAAGCGAAATTGTTAGTGGACGTAATCTAGAACCCAGTAAAAATACTAGATTTACCGTTTTTTGCACCAAAGTTTCAAATCGCGTGTTATAATACCGATATCGCATTCTTATTGTAGAATGTGGGTTGAGAAATATGAAAACAAACATGACTAAATTTGCACTCGCAACTGCAATTTGTGCTTTCGCATTCTCTGCTATCGCGCAGAGGGCACCAACCGTCACTTATACCGTAACCGGAACTTCAGGCAACTACACTTTGGACTTCAACGTTATGAACAACCTAAATTCCGGGGAAGGAAGCCTTTACTTCTTTGGAGTCTATCTTGATTCCGGTCGAAACATTGGTGGATCCCCGTCGGGTGATTGGGACCCAACTCAATGGTCGAGCTGGAATAACTCGGCATATGGCGGGTCGAACATCAACTATAATAATAACTGGATCAACAACGCCGGCACTTATATTCTCCCGGGTCAGTCTTTGGGCGGTTTTGAAGTTATATCAACTGATGCAACTGCGCCTACGTCAGTTGATTTTTTTGCCTTTGCCCAAGGTGGAACATACAATGGAAATGACTACTTTAACAATTCAGGAAACCCCGGATTTGAAGGGATCGCAACCGAGCAAGCAGTTCCAGCTCCAAACTCGCTATTCGTCTTAGCTCCTTTAGCTATCGGTCTTGTCGCACTGCGTAAGAGAAAATAGTTATTTCTAATTGTTTGAAATAAATGAAAGGTGACGCTGGCAATTTGCCAGCGTCACCTTTTTTACTGTTTCGGTCGCCAGTGCTAGTTGCTTGATTAAGCCAATTAATCCCAGACAAAAATACTAGATTTACGCGTTTTTTGGTACTAACTCTCAAATCAAGTGATATAATTAGCTCTGTGGCATTCTTATTGTGGAGTGCTAAATGAGAAGCATGAAAACAAATAATATTAAATTTGCATTTGCAACTGCGGTTTGTGCTCTTGCAGGATCAGCAATCGCGCAGAGAAAACCGACTGTTACCTATACCATAACCGGAACTCCAGGCGATTACACTTTAGATTTCAATTTTACAAATAACTTCAATACGGGCGAGGGGAGCCTTTACTTTTTGGGAGTTTTACTTGATTCTGGTCGAGATATCGCCGGGTCACCAACAGGTTGGAATCCGAATCAGCAAACATCGTGGAATAATTCTTCGTTCGGTGGCTCAAACTTGACCTACAACAATAACTGGTATGATCGCACTGGCACCAATATCGATCCGGGTCAGTCTTTGAGTGGATTTGAAGCGATCTCAACCGACGCTATAGCGCCGACATTCGTGAACTTTTTTGCTTACGCTATAGGCGGAACTTACACTGGAAATGATAACTTTAACGGGCCAACCAATCCAGGGTTTGAAGGTATCGCAACTCTGCAAGCAGTTCCTGCTCCAAGTCCCTTATTTGCACTGGCGCCATTGGCAATCGGTCTTGTCGCTCTTCGCAAAAGAAAATAACGCCAACCTTAACTTAATAGCTTAAAATAATTGGTGACGGTGGCAATTTGCCCGTCACCTTCTTCGTTATCTTTACAAGTTAAGATAAAATGAAATCATTACAAAAGTTCATAAAATTTCAAGAAGATCCGTTTTAGCAACTGGCGCGGCTTTATCCGCAACCGTGGCGTTAGGTCAATCCCCCAAACCAAACCCAGCAAAAGAAGCATCGACACCTGAACAGGATGTTGAAAAATTGCTTGCGAACCCCTTGGAAGGCGATTCCCTCAAAGCTTTGCCCGACCAAATTCAGGGTGTTCAAAGCGACTCAAAAAGTCGCAACCGTCATCCGCTAAAAGAGAATTCGGAGCCTTACATAGTATTTTTAGCGATGAAACGTGACGTCAAAACTTGGGCCAGCCCAGTTAAATGAGCAAAGCAAAATCAATCTCGCCATTTTCAAGCATCAAGCAAATTGCCTCCGCAATCAAAAGCAAGCAAATTTCAAGCGTCGAACTTACAAATATCTATTTGGAAAGGCTAAAAACTCTTGGCAAAGAGCATCATGCAGTTGCTCAAATGACCGAGGAACTCGCGTTAAAGCAAGCCCAAAAAGCCGATAACTCAGAGCCGAAATCGATCCTACACGGAATTCCTTTTGGCGTAAAAGACCTATTTGCAGTTCAAGGTTATAAAACCAGATGGGGATCACTTGGCCACGAAGATCAAGAATTTCCCTACAACGCCACTGCCGTCAATAAACTCTTCGACGTAGGCGCAGTCCTTGTCGCAAAACTTGAAATGATCGAATTAGCAGGAGGAGGTAATTACAATTCACCCGCAGCCTCTCGCAGCGGAGCTTGCCTTTGCGCCTGGGATAAGAATCGCTGGGCAGGAGGATCATCAAGCGGCTCTGGCGCCGCAACCGCTCTTGGATGCGTGGCATTCTCGCTCGGCACCGAGACCAGCGGTAGCATTTTGTGCCCGACCGCATTTAACGGAGACACAGGTCTGAGACCGACTTATGGTCGGGTTAGCCGATTTGGAGCTATGGCTCTCGCTTGGACCCACGACAAAATCGGACCAATATGCAGGTCTGCTGATGATTGCGAAATTATCTTAAGAACAATTGCTGGACAAGATTCCCTCGATCCCACGACTATCTCGAGCCCAATGAATTTGAGACCTCAAGCCAAAAAGCCCGTGATTGGGTTGATGAAACAGGACTTTGCGAAATTTAAAGCCGATGAATGTGAAAAAGCCTACAACGATGCGATCAAAATTTTTCAAAAATTAGGCTACGAAGTTGCTGACGTGCAAATGATCGAAAAGCCTTACGGCACCGCTGTGAGCATCATTGTGAATGCCGAAGGCGCGAGTGCTCATGAGCATTTTATTCGCTCAGACCGGCTAAAGCTAGTATCCGATAAAACCCAAATGGCTGGTCTTGCCGCATCCTTAACGGTTCCTGCCACCGATTATCTATGGGCATTGCGATTCCGGGCCGAGGCTCTAGAAGCCAACGCACTTTGGGACAAATGCGATTGCATTTTCATGCCGACTTTCTATCACCCGGCTGTATCCGCAACCGAAACTTTTGACGTTAGTTTTGCAAATCTCGGCGGAGGCAATGAAGGTCCTGCAAACCTACTCGGCTGGCCCGCAATCGGTTTTCCAATTGGGTTTGAAAACGGATCGCCATTAGGTGGTCAGATTCTTTGCCCCGCTTACGGCGAATCCACATGCTTGCAAGTGGCGAAGGACTTCCAGCGAGAAACCGCTTTTCACCTTAAGCATCCGCCAGAAGCTCTCGCTTAGAATGCAGGAGGCGCTTCGCCTGGGACGTTTGGATTGACTTTGCCTAGGGGATCAAACGTCATGATTTTTCGGGGGTAAGCAAGGCGAACAAAACAAAGCGACTTGATCGAGCTGATCGGCGCAAGCAGATCGCCATATCCATTTGAAGATGTTTGGCTCGACCAAACTAGAATTGCCGGATCGCCATTAGGCTCATGCGACCACCCCAGGAAAACGGTGCTGTGACCGAGACCGCTTTTCCAAGAGATGTTTACAAAATCCCCCGGTTTGGCGTCGTTCGCCTCGATCCGTTTGCCCATTCCAGAAAGCTGCACCAATGCAAAATCATTACCAAATCCATCTGCATTCCACCATCCCCACATCTTTACGTGGTCTTCCCTTCTGCCTCCATCCGGCTCTTGCATCCTCATCCCTTCCATCTGTTTTCGGGGCACCGAAATGTCGTACTTTGGCAAAATCAGATCGAGAGCTTCGATAAAAACTGTGTAGGAACTTCCGCTGCAGTAGCTGGTGGATCTGGGAGGGTTGATGAGTGGCTTGGATAGCAAAGTTAGTGGATATCCAACCGGAGTTTCAGCCGGAATGGCATGGATCCCGATAAAATATCCCCCGCCGTTGGGTTCCTTGGATTGGACTAAGTCAACTGACTTTAGAATCGCCCAGTTGTAATCGGGGGCAAATCGGGCGAAATTTTGGAAATGATCTTCGTTCTGAACCGGTTCCGAGACAGCACTTGGAGGAGCGAACATCATCGGATTTGCCCGCAAACGCGGAGAAATTAATCCCGAAATCAAGCATATCGCAATCACCATAAGCACATCAAAAATTGTACCTACCATGGCTCAGCGATCAGGAAACTCAGGATAAGCAAAAAGCTGGTGGGCAAGGAGGGACTCGAACCCTCACGTCTTGCAACACTGGAACCTAAATCCAGCGCGTCTACCAATTCCGCCACACGCCCAATGAGGCAATTATAATACCTAATTAGCGTCAAAAGACGGCTGTACGCACTCCCCACGAAATTTCTAGGAGACAAAAATCGGTGATAAGACTTCCCTGCCCTAAATATTAATGCCAATGGTCGCTGTGCGCACCGATTGCTCAAAGAATTAGAGCCAAACACGGCTTTTCTCACTTCCTGCCAAAATTACTAAAGATGCGACCAAATGAAATGTTCGGTTCGGTAGCCAACGCCTACACCAAAAGCTCGGTTCATGCCAATCCAACTGAGCTTCAAAAACTGGTCGAATGGATTAGCCCAAAAGCAACCGACATAGCCCTCGATATCGCGACCGGCTCCGGAAACATGGCCCTAGCATTGGCTCCCCACGTAAATAAAATCGTTGCGCTTGATATGACTTTGCCGATGCTGCACGAAGCTAAAAAAAACGCCCAAATACGCCAAATAGCTAATCTAAAAACAACCCTTGGTCTCGCCGAAAATCTGCCTTTTCAAAATGAAACTTTTGACATAATCACCTTGAGACTAGCAATGCATCATTTTGATTCCCCGGCTCGGGCGAGCTTCGAAATTGCCCGAGCCTTGAAACCCGCGGGTCGATTTGTATTCGTCGATACAATAGTCCCTGAAAATCCAGCTTTAGCAAAAGAAATTAACCGACTTGAAAAACTGAGAGACCCTTCTCATGGAAAAAATGAGAACCAATATCAACTAGTTAAGATGTTCGACGAAGCTGGTCTAAAAATTGACCGAATTGAGATAGGAACAACTGAAGGAAGTGCCGATAACCGAATGGACTACGACGAATGGGTGAATCGAATTAATACACCAATCGAGAATCGAGCGGAACTTAAAAGGTCTTTCCACGAAGCGTCGCCGGAAGTCGAAGACGCATTAAGAATAATCGAACAAAACGGAAAAATCAGATTTTCTTTGCCAAGGATCTCTTTTTTGGCAATTCGAAGCTGAAAGATTAGACTAATTTGCTTAGGTTATGAAGTACCTAACATTTGTAACCACAACTCTTCTTCGCGTCGAAAGAGCTATCTTAAGCTGCAATCCAACGTTCTCTTGCAGTACTTTTTGAATCATTTTCGTGCCGACTGCCTCAGGAACTATGACCGTAATCACAAGATGGTTATCCTCTTTATGAAGCTCATCTATGTATTCTAGAAGCGGATCAATCAAGGATCGATAAGGCGAGGCCAATATATTAAGCGGAACTCCTCTGCCATGTTTTTGCCAGTTTCGCCTGAGGCCCGGCAAACTTCGATCGTCGATAGTAACGTGCACAGCTTCAACGTCACCCTTAATCAACAAGGCGTAGTCAAGCGCGTAGAGAATGCCACGGTGAACCCGAGGCACCAACAGTATTACTTTATGACCAGATGTGGTCATGGGGGCGTCGATATTTTCAGTCAGTTCCTCGCTGATTCTTCTATAACGCATCTTAATCGCGCAGAACATTGCGTAAATCGCGACCATTAGAACTGCCACAATCCAAGCGCCCTCCACAAACTTAGTAATTAAAATCACAAGGAGAACGATTCCGCTCAGCACGGAGCCCACCCCGTTGATCACCGCCGAACGCTTCCATCCGGCACCCTTTACCCTGCGCCAATGAATAACCATCCCAGCCTGACTAAGAGTAAACGCGGTGAAAACGCCAATCGCATATAGAGGCAAAAGCAGGTCGAGTTGACCGTGAAATATAAATATTAAAAACCCAGAAAATAGAGCCAGCAGAATGATGCCATTGTGAAAAACAAGGCGATCGCCTTGGCGGGCAAAAGTTCTCGGTAAAAATCCGTCTCGAGCAAGCAGGCTCGCAAGCCGTGGAAAGTCGGCAAAGCTAGTATTTGCCGCCAAAACTAGTATCAAAGCGGTAGTGAACTGAACAAAGTAAAACCCGACGCTATGGTCACCGCCAAGATAATATGCCGCGATTTGCGAAATCAAGGATTTGTAATGATGACTGTTGCTCGTGAACAAACTTAAATGAGGGATGGTACGAGCAAGCAATCCAATTCCAATAAACATGATTCCCAAGAAAATCACCATCCATTTTAGAGTCTTGGATGCGTTGTCAGATTCGGGATGTTTGAAGGCCGGCACGCCGTTGCTCACCGCTTCGACTCCGGTAAGTGCAGTGCAACCGGCCGCAAATGCACGAAGCAACAAATACAGTGCCGATACGTCTACTTCTTTTCCAAGCGCATCGGAAACCACATGTTGATGGACTGGGGCACCATGGGATCTAAATAAACCTATTATTATCAAGCCAATGATGCCGATTACAAACGAATAGACCGGTATTGCGAACACAACCCCAGATTCCCTCACACCTCGCAAATTCAAAAATGCAATAAAGAAAATTGATATCAAGCTTAAGGAAACGAGATGTTCGTTTAAGACCGGGAAAGCTGAAACAAGTGCTCCGATTCCAGCTGCAATAGATACTGAAACAGTAAGCACGTAATCAATCAGCAGTGCTGCGCCCGCAATCAATCCGCATTTTTCGCCTAAATTATCGCTTGCAACAATGTACGATCCGCCACCGCTCGGATATGCATGGATTGTTTGGTTGTATGAGATTCCAATGATTGCAATTAAAATGCAGATTCCTAAAGTAATGTAGATTTGCTCGTGCAGGGCGAGAGCCCCCGCTAAAACAAGGATTCCAAGGATGGCTTCCGTTGCGTACGCAACTGATGACAAGGCATCCGAAGCAAAAACGGGTAGCCCTAGGAAAGGCGAGAGCCGCTCGGAATGTGCCCGAGAAGTTGCTATTGGCTTTCCGATAAGGAGTCGTCGAATGGCGTCCCAGGAAAATCGGGAATGTTTCTCACTCATAAAAGGCAAAGGCCAGCGCAATCGCGATACAAACTTTAGCACTTTGAAACCGCTTTTTGCTTCAACGAAATAATGATTAAAACGAACTTTGGTACTCTTTTTCCAGCTTGATGTTACTTAATATATTAAGCTAAATCTTGACGCCTTAATGAATCGAAAAACTAAAAAGATCTCAGAGGACATGATCACCGTTCTGGAAAAGAGGCATCCATTGGCTATCCGATGGTTCCATTGGATTAATTTCCCGGTGATGTTTATCATGCTTTGGAGCGGATTGATGATTCTTTGGGCTAATGCAAATGGAATAATCACGTTTTTTGGCAAGCCTGTTTTCCCGCCAAGTTTTTACCAACCCAATGCCCCAAGCTGGTGGCCAACTTGGTTTCCCAGCTTCATTGACACCGACCACAAGCCCTATTTGTACTCATTGGTGGGTCGATTAGCCGAGGCTCAGGCATGGCATTTTACATTTCTATGGATTTTTACATTGAACGGGCTGACATACGTGGTTTATCTTGCAATTTCGAGGGAATCAAAATGGATTTTGCCGAGAAAAGAGTCTTTGAAGCAATCAATTCTGGTTGTTCTTCATGATTTAAGATTAATTAAAAAAGCACCGCGCCAAATTGGCGTCTATAACGATGCCCAGCGGATTGCTTACACAGGAGTAATATTTCTTGGACTCTTGATGGTGTTAAGCGGTTTTTCAATCTACAAACCAACTCAACTTTATTGGCTAGTGGCGTTACTTGGCGGATATCGATTTGCCCGCTGGATTCATTTTTGGACGAGCATGTTGATCAGTTTATTTTTTGCAGTCCACGTAGCCCAAGTGGTCAAAACTGGCTGGGACAACTTCAGAGGCATGATCATCGGCTATGGAATCACCAAGCGACCACTAAATCCGATAAGCGATCCTGATGTCTCTGTTAAGGAGGAGCAAATTGCATGAGCGAACCCAATAATAATCAAGAAGAATTAGTAGGCTCGGAGGCTGAATCCAGGATTAAAATTCTTTCTCGCCGGGGGTTTATCTTCGGAGCAATCGCAATAGCTGGCGGTTACGAAGTTCTTAGATGGATTGATTTTGGACCGCAAAAGGCTGGAATCTCCGCACAACTTCGAAAGGTTCTTGATATAAACCAGAGAGTTGCGTTATCGTTATTTAACGAAGGCAGCACTGCAAAGCTTTATCCGGTTTCGGAAGCGGTCATGCCGATAGTGAATGGAACCGTTGGGATAGACACGCCGATTGATCAAACCTCCTGGAAACTTAATCTGCAAGACAAGCCGAGTGCAGATCGGATTTTGTCGCTATCTCAGGTGAAAGCCTTGCCCCGCACGGACATCACAACCGAGCTAAGATGCGTGGAAGGCTGGACAACGGTTGTCCATTGGACTGGATGCAAGCTCTCCGAATTTATAAAGCGGTATCCGCCACGCCCCCGGAATGGAAATCCGCTTGACTTTACCGATTTCTCGACGATGCCCAAA
>JGI20207J14881_1000371_pt1 | contig 16457 bp, 17 predicted proteins | sample NGESurdeep092012_4_FD_14881 | JGI IMG/M metagenome (IMG submission 14881)
GCGGCCGCCTGGCGATGGGGGAGAAGGCCGACAAACTCGTGCTCGGTCTGGCTTGCATCGGACTTGCCATCACAGCCGGCACTTATGCGACCGTCGGCGCCGTCGCGCCGGCGCGGGTCGGGCTCACTTTGGCGAAGGCGGCGCGCAAGACCGGCCGGCTTGGCGGCGCGCTCGCCTCCTCAATGGGGCGCATGCTGCGCGGCGTGGTCGATTGGGTCGCCCTGAAGAAGGCGATCACCGGCGTGTCGATTTCGGAGCCGGACCTCGCCATCCGCGCCGCCCGCGACGCCGTCAAGGTCGAGCGCGCCGGCAAGCTCGTCGATCTTGCCCGCGACGTCGGCAAAGTGGAGGCAAAGGCCGGCACGCAGGCCGCGCTCGACGGTCTCAAGGTCGCCGAGACGCCGCGCGAAATGTCGCGCGTCGCGACCTTGGCCGAGAAGGAGGGCGGCAAGACGCGCGCGATCCTGAAGGTCGGCGGCCGCGCGGCGATCATGCTCACCGCGGCCGCGTTCGACCTGGCGACGTGGATTCTCGGCGCGTTCGTGACTGTACTCGGCTTCATCGTGTCGATGAAGCGCGGTGCCGAGCGTCTCACCGAGCACTATCTGCGGCGCCGCAGAGAGCGGCGGGACCATCGGTGCACTGACGGCGCGCTGAGCGAGGTTTGATCCCGCCGCGATTTGGGCTAGAAGCGCCGCCTCATACCGTCCCGAGAGTTCAGCAATGCCGGCATTTCAACATGACAACGTCGAGATCGCCTATCTCGACGAAGGCGAGGGCGAGCCGATCGTCCTCGTGCACGGTTTCGCCTCCAACAAGGAGGTCAATTGGGTCTCTCCAAGCTGGGTCACGACGCTGACGCGCGCCGGACGCCGCGTCGTCGCACTCGACAATCGCGGTCACGGGCAGTCGGCCAAACTCTACGATCCTGATCAATACAGCACCACCGCGATGGCCGGCGACGTTCGCGCATTGCTCGATTACCTCGGCATCGCACGTGCCGACGTGATGGGCTACTCGATGGGCGCGCGCATCACGGCATTCCTTGCCGTCGAGCATCCCGACACTGTGCGATCGGCGATCCTTGGCGGTCTCGGCATCCGCCTCGTCGACGGCGTGGGACTGCCGCAGAGCATTGCCGAAGCGCTCGAGGCGCCGACCGTGCAAGATGTGCCGGATCAGCAGGGCCGCATGTTCCGCGCCTTCGCCGAGCAAACGAAGTCCGACCGCGTCGCGCTCGCCGCCTGCATCCGCGGTTCGCGGCAGACGCTGACACGCGAGCAGGTTGCGAGCATTCGCGCGCCGACTTTAGTGGCGGTCGGCACCAAGGACGATGTCGCCGGATCGCCGCAGGAACTGGCGGCGTTGATCCCCGGCGCGCAGGCGCTCGACATCCCCGGCCGCGATCACATGCTCAGCGTCGGCGACAGAGTCTTCAAACAGGGCGTCATCGATTTCCTTAACCAGCGCCCGTGACAGATCAGCTTTGCCTCGCGCGGCAGATTTCGTCCGCTCTCGGCCTCTCCCAATCCGTGTTAGAAGGATTAGGTAGGGGATGCTGACAGGCATCGGAGAATAATTTTCTATGGCACAATTTCAGCCCCGCCCGATGAAGGGCCTCGACACAGTCGATCCGGTGTGGTCCCGCATGCGCAGCGAGGCGGAAGGCATCGCGCATCGCGAGCCGGAGCTCGCTGCCTTCATCTACGAGAACGTTCTCCATCACGACACGCTGGAAGCGGCGGTCACGCACCGCGTCAGCCGGCGGCTCGACCATGCCGATTTGTCGGCGGAGCTTATTCGTCAGGCCTATCGCGACGCCATCGAAGACCAGCCCTCGCTCGGTGAAATGTTTCGCGCCGACATCGTCGCGACTGTCGATCGCGATCCGGCAACGACCCGCTTTTGCGAGCCGGTGCTGTACTACAAAGGCTTCCACGCCATCCAGACGCATCGCCTCGCACACTGGCTGCTCAGCAAGGGGCGCAAGGACTTCGCACTTTATTTGCAGAGCCGTGCGTCGGTGGTCTTCCAGTGCGACATCAATCCGGCGGCGCGCATCGGCCGCGGCATCTTCCTGGACCACGCGACCGGCCTCGTCGTCGGCGAGACGGCGGTGATCGACGACGACGTCTCGATCCTGCACAACGTCACGCTCGGCGGTACCGGCAAGGAGAACGAGGACCGCCATCCGAAGATTCGCCGCGGCGTGATGATCGGCGCCGGCGCCAAGATACTCGGCAACATCGAGGTCGGGCACTGCGCGCGCATCGCCGCGGGCTCCGTTGTCATTAAGTCGGTGCCGAACAACGTCACGGTCGCCGGCGTGCCGGCCAAGGTGGTAGGCGAGGCGGGCTGCCCCGAGCCCTCGCGCGCCATGGACCAGATGCTCCTCGGCATCATGCTCGACGGCTGAAATCCGCCTCGGATGGCGCTTGCGCGGCTGCCCCCGATGGGGCATAGGCCGTCCGACCAGAAGGAGCGGCCGTGAACGTCCAGGAAATCAGACAGCTCGATGCCTACCTCAAGAAGCTGTTCGGCAACGGGGAGATGCGCGTCGTGCCGAAGGGCGGCGACGAGGCCCAGGTCTGTATCGGCGAGGATGAGATCGGCGAACTGACCGCCGACGAGGACGAAGGGGAGCGCTCCTTCAATTTCCGCATGGTCATCCAGCTCGGCAACGATCCCAGCATCCAGCCGGTGCCGGCGCTCAACGCTTATCTGCGCCGTCGCTTCGACAACGATCAGTTGCGGGTCGTTACGCGGCCGAAAAAGATGGACTCACTCGAGGTCTATCTCGGCGAGGAGTTCATCGGCGTTTTGTTCGTGGAGAACGAGAAGGGGCGCCGCTCCTACATTTTCGAGCTACCGATTCTCGACGTCGATCTCGAAGGTGGCCTGTAGGGCCGGACGGCCACAAGCTTCCATTGTCATGGCCGAGCTTGTCCCGGCCATCGCGCTTATAGAGGCACCCTGCCATCCTGATCGGGATCACCGGGACAAGCCCGGTGACGACAAGCGAAAAATCACTTCGCCTGCAATCGTGCCATCAGCGTATCGATGCCGCGCGCGACCTGCTGCCAATTCTCGAGCCAGGCGCGTGGAAAGCGGAAGGTGAGATTGGCCTCACCCACGCGCTTCTCCAGAAGGCAGCCACCGGAGCCCACGACGCCGTGGCGCGAACAGCGCGCGAGAAAGTGCTGCGGCGCGTTCGATTCGAAGGCCAGTTCTTCGCCGGCATAGGGCGTGTCCTTGCGGAAACCGCGCAATGTCAGTCCCTGCGGCCCGGCGACCGGCTCGGCGACGAGATAGCGCGGATAGATCGTTTCGACGCGCTCGATCGGCGGCATCGTGCCGTCGGCGCCTTCGATGGTGACGAACAGCCGCTCGATCGGCTCGACCAGCGCGCCCGGCGCCGCGGTCTTCTCCGCAGGATCGGGCGGCGCGAGCGTTGGCCAGACGTAAGCAAGGTCGACACGCTCCTGCGTCCCTGGATGACGCTGCACGCGCATGCGGATTGCCGCCGGCTCGACATTGAACGCCGTGCCGGCGACCACGATCGGCAAGGCAGGGGCGTCGAGTGCCACCGGCGTGTCTGGCCAGCGCGGCCACAGCACATAGCCGACATAGGAAATGGCGGCTGTGCCGGCGATCAGGAACAGAGCGAGCGGGCCGANNAGGGGATTGTGTCCAGCGCGCCGGTGGCGGCGCTGCGGGCGGNCGGCGGAATGGGCGAAGGCCATTTGCGGCGCGAAGCCTCCGAATCTGCACGTGTTGGGGCTGCGTCCGCTATGGCGCTTCACCTATTAACTAAGCGTTAAGGATGCGCTGGCGGCCGCGACGGTACTGGCCTCCTATGGCCCGCTTGTAGCGCGCGTGAGGCCGCCTATGTCGCCGCAGTCCTGGGAGATGGTTCTGTCGCTGGTGCTCGGCTTTGCCGTCGCCGGCCTGTGCTGTGCCACCTACCGGCTCGTCACCGACCGCCTGCCGAGCTTCAGCCTGCTCACCCGCGGCCCACGGCCGGCGACCTTCGCGGCGCTGGCGCTGTTGCTGCTGTCGGCACCGTTCCTGATCATGCGCAATACACTTCTCGGCGGACCGTCCGAGGGCCGCTTCCAGTTCGTCTTTTTCGCTACGCTGATCGCCGGCTTCTGGAGCCTGATGTCGGGAATGGTGCTGGTGATGGCCTGGCAGGCGATCCTTCTCGCCTGAGCACGTGATATCGGCGCGGCCGACATCTCAAATCAACAATTGCAAAAATAGGTGCGGCCGGGCTTGGGGGAGCCCGGCCGCGCGCGACCCCGGTCTGGGGACGGGGAGGGGTGGGGACGTGACCGGGATCGCGTGTCCCTTTTGAACCTGTCTCAAATCCGCGCGGCCCCTCCGGCGCGCGCGGAGATCTCCTTTAGCGCGCGGACACCATTGCCGGCGCCTCCCGCGGCTCGCCCAGCGAGACCCACACATTCGGGTCGGACTGCGACTGCCGCTTGATGAAGCGGTAGCCGGTCTTGTCCCAGGCGAGAATCTGGTTCTCCTGGTTGTCGAGCACGAACTCGCCGCGGTTGGACTTGACCGTCAGCACGGCGTGGCCGTCGCCTTTCTTGTCGCGCACCACGGTGATGAGCAGCGCCTCGCGCGGCCAGCCGGCTTTCATCAGCATCTTGCGCTTGAGCAGGACGTAATCCTCGCAATCGCCCTTGCCGTCGTCCGGATAATTCCAACGCTCGACGACGCCCCAGTGATCGAGATCCGTCACCGGCTTGATCGTGTCGTTGACCCAGTCGTTGACCTTCACCATATCGGCCCAGGCCTTCGGCGTCAGCACGATGTCGCGCGCCTGCGACGGCTTCGTGTCGCATTCTCCCTTGTATTCCACGCAGAATTCGACCCATCCGATCGGTGCGCGTGCGACATCGCCGACAGTGGCGTAGGTGGCATGCTGGCCGCGATTGGCCGGCGCGTGTCCGATCGATCCGGTTCGTTCCGCCGCCTGCGCGGACATCGCCGCGAGGCAGAGAAAAGCAAGCGCGCCGCCGGCGCACAGAACCTCATTTGTACGTTTGAACATTTTTTTGTGACCCCAACCCTGTCGTGGGGCCACATGTCGCACAAAGCTTTTGCGCCGCCGCTAAGTGGAACAACGCGATTTGAAATCAAACAAATTCAACAGCGAAGCGAATGCGCGACAATCTCAAATCTAATACACATAAAAATCGAAACAACCGGATTTGTCTAAAATTGTCGACATTCACCACCGCTGTTGCGCAACGACACGCGATTCTGCGCGTCGCCGGCTCTTCCATTTACCGTGATTGTGTGGTGGCGCCCGCAAGCGGACACCCAAAAGCAGTCGAGCCGCAGGCCCTTGGCGGGTCCGCGGCTCGGCACAATTTGAAGCAACCGGTTTACCGAAAAGAGAGGCTAATCGCCGGTGATGCTGTCTTCGAGGAAATCGGGATGTTGCAGGCGCGTGAATTCGATGGCGAAGCCGTCCTCGATGTGACGGACGACGCGGCCCTGCGTCTTGCCGATCGTGATCATGGCGCCGACGACCGGGCGCAGGTCCGGTGCGATCGAAACGGCGGCGCCCGATTGCGACAGATCGATCACGCGGCAGGCGACATTGACGCCGTTGGGCAGGATCAGGCGCGTGACCGGGTTCCGCGGGGTGAAGCGGCCGTGGCGGCGGTCTTCCGGCAGGTTGAGCATCTGTCGGTTGGCAAGCCAGGTGAGCTGCGCCGCCAGCTTGTCACGCTTGCGCAGGGTCGCCGAGATGCTCATGGCGAAGCCATTGTCGAGCAGGCGGGCGATCTTGCCCTCGAGCCGGCCGAGATGGTCGACATAGGCGATGACCCGCTCGCCGGCATTACCCGGGACCGGCGCGATCAGCGCCATGCCACCGGGGGACATATCGACAACCTGACACGGGAATTCGCGCCGGTCGGCCAGCATATAGCGGCCGAGGAGATTGACCTTGACGCGCTGATGCCGCCGACGTTCTTCCGCCAGCGGCAGGATGCGGGGCTTTTTCAGCGCCGTTGCAGCGGGCATTGTTTGCACGTTCTCCGATATGCCCACCGTATTGGCCTATTATTAACGCCGGGTTGATCAGCCGGTGCGCCCCCCGGTCGGCGAGGCTTCGCGGCCGCCGCGGTAGACCACGAAGCCGTGCCGGAGCCGGCCGCCGAGACCCGAGACGAAGCGGGGGGTGTCGCCGCTGTCATCGCCGAGGTGCCGCAGGGTCCGCAGGGACATCTGGAGCAGCGGCTTCTCGCCAAGCCAGTAAGGCGGTACGAGCGGTGCCATCACACCGAGGGCCCGGATGCGGGCGTGACCCACATGGGCGAGCGGCAGCAGCAACATCTCGACCTCGGCTTCGGCGCCGTCGGCAGTGCTGCCGAGGAGGCCCGCGACCGCGCCGACCGCCTCATTGGTCACGACCGCGATCAACTCATCGATCTGCCGGCGACTGTCCTCGTTGAACATTGCGGCAAAGGACTCGCCTTTGATCTCGCGGCCGAACAGGGCGCAGACGCGCGTCCCGGCCAGACGGAAGCGCAATTCGTCGACGAAGTCCGCCGCCAGCATGAATGTGTCGCCGAGGGCCTGCCGAATTTCGGCGGGATCGATGTCGGCCCGCTCGGGTGCCGCGCGATGCCTGCGGCGATCGTTCCAGTAATCAAGCACCAGGGCCGAGGATGCGTGTTTCATGAAAGGCCTCACCTGTTCCGTCGCGAGACGCTTCCGGCATCGACCTGTCTCCGATCGGGACAGATGCGCCGGTTTCGCGTCGTGACGCGGTGGAGGCAGCGAGAGGCGTGCCGCGGAGGTGGGCCGCGGCGCATGCACGCGGGTTAGTGTTAAAAGCGCGATCAGCTTGCCGAGCCGCGCGCGCCGAATTATGTGCTCGGGTGAGACGCAACGACGTCCGTCCAAGGCGAACGTCATCACGAATAAGAGCCGTTGCAGCATCGGCGATGCCGGATGACCTCCGTCACCGCCCGAAGTTCGGCTCGCAGGAGGGCGCAAGCCCTCCTTTCTCTTTTCAGCGAGACTACCTCGCTCTTCGGGACGCAGCGGCTTGCCCTGCCGCCGGCAACGGCGTAAGGCGGGCCGCCCACCGGAATCTTTGCGTGAAACGCGAGCCGCTGTTCAACATCCCGACCGTCATCGTCGCGCTTTTGGCGCTGTTCGCGTTCATCCACGCGGTGCGCACTTATGTCCTGACGGAGAACCAGGACATCGAGGTCTTGCTTCAATTCGCCTTCATTCCCGCGCGTTACGATTCAAGCGCGATGCTGCAAGGTTGGCCGGGCGGGCTCGGCGCGCAGGTCTGGACGTTCGTCACCTATTCCTTCCTGCACGCCAACTGGATGCATTTCGGCGTCAACGCGGTGTGGTTCCTGCCGTTCGGCAGCGCGGTGGCGCGCCGCTTCGGCACGATGCGATTTCTCGCATTTTATATTGTGACGGCTGCGGCCGGTGCAGCGCTGCATCTCGCGACGCATGCAGGCGAGCAGTATCCGATGATCGGCGCCTCGGCAGCGATTTCCGGCACGATGGCAGCGGCCATGCGTTTCACGTTCCAGCGCGGCGGTCCGCTCGGCAATCTGCGCAGCAACGGCGACGAAGCCTATCGCGTGCCGGCACTGCCGCTGTCGGGACTGCTGCGCGACGGGCGCGTGGTCCTGTTTCTTGCCGTGTGGTTCGGCATCAACATCGTTTTCGGCGTCGGCAGCTTTCCCTCGCTCACCGGCGGCCAGACGGTGGCATGGCAGGCGCATATCGGTGGATTTCTCGCCGGCCTTCTGTTGTTTGCCTGGTTCGATCCGGCGCCGGGTTTGCCGCAAAACGACGGTTCAGCGGCAATCGACCCTTAAGGCTCTGCCGCGTTGCAGCGCAGGATTGATTTGACGGAACCGTCCAGGCGGCATGATCGTTGGCGGTGACCCGGAGTCGCGGGGTTGCCCCCGCGACAGGCCGGACCGGAATGGCGCGCGGGCCGGAAACGGCACGCATTTCCCGCTCCCGCGCTTGCAAAGGGAGGCTGCCATGAAAGTCACCGACATTCTGGCCGCCAAGGGCGGCGACGTCATCGGCATCGAGCCCGCGGCAAGTCTTGAGACGGCGGCGAAACTGCTCTCCAAACATCGGATTGGCGCGCTGATCATCCGCGGCGCGGGTGGCAGGCTTGCCGGTATCCTCTCCGAGCGCGACATCGTCCGCGCGGTCGCCGGCGGCGGCCCCGAGGCGCTGAAACGTCCGGTTGGTCAGGCGATGACGCGCGACGTCGTCACCTGCGGCGAGAACGACACCTGCGCCGACATCATGGAGCGAATGACGTCGCGCAAATTCCGTCATCTGCCGGTGCTGCGCGACAACAGACTGGTCGGGCTGATCTCGATCGGCGACGTGGTCAAGCAACGCGTCGACGAGATCGAACGCGAATCCGAGGCCATGCGCGATTATATCCGCACCGCCTGAGCGCGCGCCGCGAGGTTACTTCGCCGTGCCGTTGCCGTTGTAGTTTGTATGCGACAGCGCGGCGATCGCCTCGTTGATCTGTTCGACCGATTTCTCCGTCGCGTCGGCGCCGATGGCGATGGCGTCGCTGCTGCGGTGAAAATCGAACCAGCCGATCGGGCCGAGCCGCGGGCTGATGAGCACGTCCGGCGGATCGCCGGCCAGCCGTGCGCGGGTGATGCGGTCCTGCATCACGTTGAAGGCTTCCACCATGACGGTCGGAATGCCCGGGCGCCCGCGCCGACCGAACATCTTGCGCTGGAGCGAAGGCTCGCGGTGGAACAGGCTGCGTAGGCCGACCCGCGCGCGGCATCGCGGCGGCCGCCGCTTCGGCAATATCGTCCTCGTCGGAGCCATGGCTCGCGATGATGGTGCCGCGACCGAACAGGTCGGAATTGAGATTGACGGCGATGACCAGCCGGGCGCCGAGCGCGCGCGCCGCCGACACCGGCACCGGGTTCACGAGTGCGCCGTCGACCAGCCAGCGGCCGCCGATGCGCACCGGCGGGAAGATGCCGGGCAGGGCGTAGGACGCGCGCAGCGCCTCGACCAGCCGGCCGCGTGTCAGCCAGATCTCATGGCCTGTGTTGAATTCCGTCGCAATCGCCGCGAAGTGCGTCGACAATTGCTCGATGCGTGTGTCCTTCAGACCGGCCTCGAGTGTCTTGGCGAGGTAGTTGCCGCTGATGAGACCCGAGCCCGACAGGTTGATGTCGAGGTATCTCATGACGCTGCGGACGCTGAGGCTGCGCGCCCACTCTTCCAGCGTATCGAGCTGCTGCGCGGCGAAGCAGCCGCCGACCACGGCGCCGATCGAAGTGCCGACGATCACGTCAGGCACGATGCCGTGCGCCGCGAGGACGCGCATCACGCCGATATGAGCGAAGCCACGCGCCGCGCCGCCGCCGAGCGCCAGACCGATGGTCGGCCGCACAAGAGCCGGCGTTGCCTCCGGCTCGACCGTCACTGAATCGTCGCTGTGACGGGCGCGTGCGAATAGTCCTTCGAACACCACGTCAGAAAACTCCCCTGGGGGTTGTCATGATCGGTCCGGGGCAGGCCCTGCACAAGTCTCACGCTGCAACATGGTGAAAACCGCTGAGGCAGCGATGTGACCGGAGCGTGACGGGGAGAGCGCGGGACGCCGGTAATTCGTAAACGGCGTCCGGCCGCTCAGGTTTCAGGCCTGGTCATGGAAAACAGGCTTTCGACCACGGCGTATTGGTCGTAGCCGCAGCGGGCCACCGGCTTGAGGGCGGCGGTATCAAGAATGCCGTCGACGATGAACTGATCATCGATATGGACGCCGATCACCTCGCCGAACACGACATGGCTGTCGACCTGCTCGTGCTGATGCGTCTCGAGCTGAATAATGCGAACCAGCTTGCATTCGAGCGCACATGGCGCGGCCGCGACACGGGGCGGCTTCACGAGCACGCTCGGCGCTGGTTCGAGCTGTGCCCGCACCATCTCGTTCTGACCGCGCAGCATCGGCGCCGACGTCTCGTTCATCGCCTCACGCAACTCCCAGGTGGCGAGATTGCAGACGAACTCACCGGTCTCCTCGATATTGCGGACGGAATCCTTGCGGCCCTCGCTGGCGAACATCACGAGAGGCGGTCGGCTATTGACGCCATTGAAGAAGGAATAGGGCGCAAGATTGACCTCGCCTTTCGCGCTGATCGACGAAATCCAGCCGATCGGCCGCGGCGCGAGGATTGCCTTGAACGGGTCGTGTGGCAGGAGGCTGCGGTCACGCTGGTCACAGGCGTAGAACATCGCGTCCTCGGGTCTATCGGCTGGCGGAAAAGCGGCTGACGATGTCGGACAGCTTTGGGCGGTCGCGCTCTTCGGGCGGCTTGCGCGGCCGCCCGATATGCACGAAGCCGGCAATACGCTCGTGGGCGTCGAGGCCGAGCCCGTCGAGCACGGCGCGGTCATAGGCGTACCATTCGGTGATCCAGCTCGCGGCGAAGCCCATAGCGTGCGCCCCCACGACCAGTGCCATGGCGGCGGCCCCGGCCGACAATTGCTGCTCCCATTCCGGAATCTTCACGTGCGGCGCGGCGCGGCTGACCACGGCGATGACGAGTGGCGCGCGGGCCAACCGGTTGCGCTCGAATGCCATTTGCTCTGCCGTCGCCTCTGGATGCTCGACGGCGAATTGCTTGGCAATCACCTCGCCGGCAGCATCGCGTGCCTCACCCTCGAACACGATGAAGCGCCACGGCGCGAGCTTGCCGTGGTCGGGCACGCGCGAGGCAATCGTCAGCAGCTTTTCCAGCTCGCGCGCATCCGGTCCAGGGCCGGTCATTTCGATCGGCTTCACCGAGCGGCGGCTGTTCAGGAGCTTCGAGGGCGTCGGGCATTGTGGTCTCTCACCGGCGGGGTTTGCGCCGTAGCATGCCAATCCCGCTGGTGACAAACTTCGGTGGCTTGAAATCGCCGCGATTTGGCCCGAAAAGGGCATGTCATGCGCATTCCGCCCGTCACCGCCGCCGTGATCGGCCGGCTCTGGCCGGTTCTGGCGCTCACCCTGTCTTGCTTGGTTGCCCAGCCTGCCACGGCCCAGGACCGCGGCAATGACGGGCTTTTGTCCGGCGCGCCCGCGGCCGGCATGATCTCGCCCAACGCCAATGTCTTCGGTCCGGGCGGGGTGCTCGGCTCGCCCGGCGAGTCACTGATCATGCCGGGCCCATCGGGTGCGATTCCCATGGTGCCGGCGGGTCAGGTTGCGCTGGCGCTCGGGGCCCGCTTCGGCAAGGACGCGCTGCCGATCACCGGCGGCCTGGACTGGCGTATTTACGCCGCCAAACCCGACGCCTCCGGCAACTTCCGGCTCGTGCGCGAGGACAAGGCGCCAGCCCCGACGATGGTTCTCCCGACCGGCAACTACATCGTCCATGTCGACTTCGGCCTCGCAACTGCGGTCAAGCCGGTCGCTCTCCGCGGTCCGACGGTGCGTGAAATGTTCGATCTGCCGGCCGGCGGCCTGCGCATGGAAGGCCATGTCGGCAATGCGCGCATTCCGGCGAGCCAGATTTCGTTCGAAGTCTACAAAGGTAGCCAGTTCGAGTCGGGAGACCGTCGGCCGATCGCCGAGCATGTGCTCACCGGCGCGGTGCTCGTCGTGCCGGAAGGCACCTATTACATCGTCTCCAACTATGGCGACGCCAATTCGGTGGTGCGGTCCGACATCCGTGTGCAGGCCGCAAAGCTCACCGACGTGACCGTCAATCATCGCGCCGCGGCGATCACGCTCAAGCTCGTCACGGAGAAAGGCGGCGAGGCGCTCGCCAACACCGCCTGGTCGGTGCTGACGCCCGGCGGCGACACGATCAAGGAGTCGATCGGCGCTTTCCCGCGCGTGATCCTGGCGGAAGGGGAATACCGCGCCATCGCGCGTAATGAGGGCAAGGTCTATGAGCGCGAGTTTAAGGTCGTCGCCGGCGTGGACGGCGACGTCGAGGTGCTGGCGCGGTGACGGCCGACAACGACAATCGTGGCGCTGTCGACACCTTTCTCGCACTCGATCCCGCCACAACGGCGTTTCTGTTCGATGTCGACGGCACCTTGATTGACCTCGGTCCATCGCCCTTCGAGGTCGATGTTCCTGCGAGCTTGCGTGCTTCGCTCGAACGGCTCCTGGATAAAACGGGCGGAGCACTGGCGCTGGTCAGCGGTCGGCCGATCCGCGATCTCGACAGATTATTCGAGCCGCTGAAGTTGCCGGCGGTCGGCGGCCACGGTGCCGAGACGCGCCTGCACAAGGGCGAAGAGGCGCGCCGCATCTCCGACCTGCCGCAGAGCCTGCGCGACTACCTCGTGTCGGCCGTGACCCCCGATCCGCGGCTTGCTTTCGAGGACAAGGGATATTCGGTGGCACTGCATTTTCGCAAAGCGCCGGAGCACGAGCGCCACTTGATGTCGCATGTCGAGAAAGGCCTGGCGATCTACCCGAATGAAGCGCTCGAGGTGCTGCCTGGCAAGGCGATGATCGAGGTGAAACGAAGCGGCATCAGCAAGGGCGAGGCCGTGCGCGCGCTCATGACGAAGGCGCCGTTCGCCGGCCGGCGTCCGGTCTTCATCGGCGACGACGTCACCGACGAGACGGTTTTTGCCGTCATGCCGGAGTTGGGCGGCACGAGCTTCTCCGTCGGCCGCGGCTTCGAAGGCGTGCCGCATGTCTTCGCGACGCCGTCCGAGGTGCGCCGCGCGCTGATCGAATTGGCTAAGGCCGCCGAATAGTCGGCGCTGCCGATCAGGGTGGGTCTGCTTCACCGCCAAATGCGCGCCTTCCTGCATCTGCGGTGCGCGCCGTAAGGCTTTCCGCGAAGATCACTCCGTTGAACTTAAACGCCTTTCGCGCGTTGTTCCTTGAAGGCTGATATGCCGCATGCTGACGCAAGGCCGATTTGTTATCGAAACGCATGGGCGTGGCCACTGGGGGAGGATCGGTCTTGCCGAGATTGGTGGTCGTATCCAACCGGGTCGGAATTCCCGATGGCGGGACGCGTGCGGGTGGCCTGGAAGTCGCGATTCGGCCGGCGCTCAAGCGCCGCGGCGGCGTCTGGTTCGGCTGGAGCGGCAAGATCACGGACGACGATCCCGGTCCGCCGAAGACGACGGTACAGGACAACGTCTCCTACGTGACCGTGGGCATGCGCCGCGACGATCACGACGAGTTTTACAACGGCTTTGCTAACCGCGTTCTTTGGCCGATCCTGCATTATCGCCTCGACCTTGCCGAATTCAGCCGCCGCGATCTCGGCGGCTATATCCGCGTCAATGAATATTTCGCCCGCAACCTCGAGAGTCTGCTGCGGCCCGACGATGTCGTCTGGGTCCACGATTATCATCTGATCCCGCTGGCCAGGGCGCTGCGCGAGCGCGGCCATAAGAACAAGATCGGCTTTTTCATTCACATCCCGTGTCCGCCGCCGGAGATCCTTACGGCGCTGCCGAACCACGAGCGGTTGATGCCGGCGCTCGGTCACTATGACCTGATCGGGCTACAGACCGAGACCGACGCGGCGAATATGTGTCGCTATTTCGAGAACGAGTGTCACGTGCGCCGCACCGGCGACGGCGTGTACGATTTCGGGGGCCGCAGCGTGCGCATCGGCGTTTATCCGGTCGGCGTCGAGACCGAACCGTTTGCGCGGCTCGCACAACGCGCAATCGAGACCGCCTTCGTGCGCGAGGTGCTTGACAGCCTGTCGGGCCGCGCGATGATCATCGGCGTCGATCGGCTCGACTATTCGAAGGGCATTCCCGAACGGCTCAATGCCTTCGAGCGCTTCCTTACGAATTTTCCGGATTTGCGCGGCAAGGCTACATATCTGCAGATCACGCCGCGAAGCCGTACCGGCATTCCAGAGTACGCCGACATTGCCCGCGTCGTCGGCGAGACGGTCGGCCGCATCAATGGCAGGTTCGGCGAAGCGTCGTGGACGCCCTTACGCTACATCAACAAGGCCCACAGCCGCACCGCACTTGCCGGTCTCTACCGGGCGGCGCGCGTCGGTTTGGTGACGCCGCTGCGCGACGGCATGAATCTCGTTGCGAAGGAATACGTTGCGGCGCAAAACCCGGAGGATCCCGGCGTCCTTGTCCTGTCGCGCTTTGCCGGCGCGGCGCATGAATGCACGGCGGCCTTGCTGGTCAATCCTTACGATTCGGAAGGCGTCGGCGCCGCCATCAACCGCGCGCTGTCGATGCCGCTCGCCGAACGGCGCGAGCGTCATGCCCAGAATTTCCGCATGCTCGCGAAGAACGATCTGGCGCAGTGGGCTGGGCGCTTCCTATCGACGCTGGAGCAGGACGCGAGCAGATCGGCTGTGCGCTTGATCCCGCGCACCGCGATCGGGCATTGAGACCGCCATCGAGCAGAGCGCGCGCTACTGCTGCGCGCGCTTGAGGTCCGGCGGCAGCGCCTCGTCGGCGAGCATGGTGAGGGCCTCGTCGAGACCGACGACCTGCTGGCCTTCCTTGCCGAGACGGCGGATCGACACGCTGCGTTCGGCCGCTTCTTTCTTGCCGACGACCAGCATCACCGGCACCTTGGCGAGCGAGTGTTCGCGCACCTTGTAATTGATCTTCTCGTTGCGCAGGTCGCCCTCGACGCGTAGGCCGCGCCGCCGCGCCGCCGCGACCACGTCGGCGGCATAGGCGTCGCCGTCTGAAGTGATGGTGGCGACGACCGCCTGCTTCGGCGCAAGCCACAGCGGCAGGTGCCCGGCGTAATGTTCGAGCACGACGCCGAGGAAACGCTCCATCGAGCCGCAGATGGCGCGGTGGATCATCACCGGTGTTTTCTTCGAGCCGTCGGGCGCGATGTAAAACGCGTCGAACCGCTGCGGCAGGTTGAAGTCGACCTGCGTCGTGCCGCATTGCCAGTCGCGGCCGATCGCGTCGCGCAGCACGTATTCGAACTTCGGCCCGTAAAACGCGCCTTCGCCCGGATTGATCGCTGTCTTGATCTTCTGATTGTGGCTGCGCGTCTCGATCTGCTTGAGCACATCCATCATGATGGTCTCGGCATGATCCCACGCTTCGTCAGAGCCGACGCGCTGCTCGGGACGGGTCGAGAGCTTCACCGTCAAGTCGCCGGTGAAGCCGAAGTCCTGATAGGTCGTCAGGATCAGGTCGTTGATCTTCAGGCATTCCTCGGCCATCTGCTCTTCGGTGCAGAAGACGTGCGCGTCGTCCTGCGTGAAGGCGCGCACGCGCAGCAAGCCGTGCAGCGCGCCCGACGGCTCGTAGCGATGCACGATGCCGAATTCGGCGAGCCGCAGCGGCAGTTCGCGATATGAGCGCAGGCCGTGCTTGAAGATCTGGATGTGTCCGGGGCAGTTCATCGGCTTGATGGCGAAGACGCGCTCGTCCTCGGTGTGCTCGCCCGCCGAGGTCGCCTGGAACATGTTCTCGCGAAACCAGCCCCAGTGTCCCGATGTCTCCCACAGCGACTTGTCGAGCAATTGCGGCGCGTTGACTTCCTGGTAATCGCCCCTGAGCCGTCGCCGCATATAGGCGACGATCTCCTGGAACATGGTCCAGCCATTGGCGTGCCAGAAAACGGTGCCGGGCCCTTCCTCCTGAAAGTGGAAGAGGTCCATCTCGCGGCCGAGCTTGCGATGGTCGCGCTTCTCGGCCTCTTCCATTTGCTTGAGGTAGAAATCGAGCTCTTCCTGCTTGGCGAAAGCGGTGCCGTAGATGCGGGTGAGCATCGGCTTGGTCGAATCGCCGCGCCAATAGGCGCCGGCGACTTTCATCAATTTGAAAGCGGTGCCGATCTTGCCGGTCGAGGTCATGTGCGGACCGCGGCAAAGGTCGAACCAGTCGCCCTGCTTGTAGATCTTGATCTGCTGATCGGCCGGTATGGCGTCGACCAGCTCGACTTTGAACTGCTCGCCCATGTCGCGGAAAGTCTGCTTCGCCTTGTCGCGCGACCACGCCTCCTTGGTGAAGGGTTTGTCGCGGCCGATGATCTCCTTCATCTTCTTTTCGATGACGGCAAGGTCGTCCGGCGTGAACGGCTGGTTGCGGTAGAAGTCGTAATAAAATCCGTTCTCGATCACCGGGCCGATGGTCACTTGCGTGCCGGGCCAGAGGTTCTGCACCGCCTCGGCGAGCACGTGCGCGGCGTCGTGCCGGATCAATTCGAGCGCGCGCGGATCCTCGCGGTTGACGAATTCAATCTTGGCGTCGCTGTCGATCGGGTCGGCGAGATCGGTCAGCGCACCATCGAGCGTCATGGCGACGGTGCGCTTCGCCAGCGAGGGCGAAATGCCCTTGGCGATGTCGAGTCCGGTTGTGCCTTGGGGGAATTCGCGGCGCGCGCCGTCGGGGAAGGTCAACGTGACCATTCGGCAGGTCTCCTTGTGGCTCACTCCTGCGAACGAGCGCAGGTAAGCGGATGTCGCGGGCAGGGA
>JGI20207J14881_1000375_pt1 | contig 16427 bp, 19 predicted proteins | sample NGESurdeep092012_4_FD_14881 | JGI IMG/M metagenome (IMG submission 14881)
ACGCCGCGGTGCGCGATGTATTGTGTCACGGCCGAGCTGCTGCTGCACCACCCGTGAAGCCACGAACGAAAAGATCATAGATGAGTCGGGAGGCCATCCCGACGTTAAATTCGGTATCGGAGACACCCCACTGGCGGGGGCCGCTCATCATGGCGAACAGCATGTCGCAGGCGAACGGGGTTGGCACCGGCGCCGAAGACTCCTGGCGGACGCGATCAAGGATGTCGCGAAGTACTTTTACGTACTCGTTCCGCTTGAGCTCCACGGCTTCGCGACGTTCGTCGGTGCCATCCGGAGCGGTCTCGTGCGAAAGCACGCGAACGAAGGCAGGATGATCATTCGAATACGCTGTGTGGTTCTCTACGAACTGAAGCAGTTGATCCAGCGGTCGGGTGACGGTCGAGAGTGCCTGCGCCACCGAAGCCAGCAAGGCATCAATTGTCCGGGACTGGATCTCATACAGTAACGATGACTTGCCACGGGTGTAGTAATAGATTCCCGAGAGCGAGATGCCCGAGTCATGCGCGATGTCGCGCATGCTGGTTCCACTGTAGCCACGGGTTGCGAATGTCGTCGCCGCAGCCGCCAGGAGTGTTTCGAGCTTGGGAGCGCGAGGATTTTCCGATGGCGCTCCGGCAACTGATCCGGGTTGGGACGCGGGCGCGAGGGGGGTGGATTCGTCGGACATGTTGAATACCTCATGGGACATGCTGGTTCCGTACCATCGAACGCTTGTTCTAAAGGTATCCCCCGGGTGTAAATCCGTCAACCGCTGCCACTTAACAATCGACTCTCCAAGGCGTCTATTTAGCGTGTGGAAGTCACAGCCCAGCCCGCGACCAATGAGCCGACCGACGCGGATCTGATTCGCCAATGGCGCAATGGGGACGGAAGGGCAGCCACAAGACTTGTCGAACGCCACGCACCGGGATTGGCCCGGTTTGTTTCGGGAGAAGGTGAGCGGGACGGTGTCGATGAGGTGGTACAGGATACTTTCGTTCGCGCATTTGGCGCGATTGACAGTTTCCGCGGTGACAGTGCCTTTCGCACGTGGCTTTTTACTATCGCACGACGGTTGATACTGGACCGACGACGATCGGAGCGACGGAGCAGGGTTGTGTCAACGGTGGAAGAAGGGGATGCGGTTACTACATTCGATGCGCTCGACACAATGGTGGCGGACGAGTCGATGTTGCGGGTTCGGCGAGCGGTAGCGCAGCTTTCGCCGAAGCAGAAAGAGGTTTTTACACTACGGTTGGAACAGGGACTTTCGTACAAGGAAATCGCGGATCTGGTTGGAGGTACTGAGGGCGCAGCGCGCGTCCACTACCACAACGCGATGCGCGCGGTCAAGGAGTTTCTCGATGATGAATGATTGCCAGAACGTAGCGGTTCGCGAAGTGCTGCCGGAGTTGGTTCACGGCGTGCTTTCCGACGTGGAGCGTGTGCGTGTCCAGGAGCATCTGGACACGTGCGACGACTGCGCCGCAGAACTCGCGATCATTCGATCGGTGCTTGGAACTGCTCCCGTGGTTGCGGTAAACGTTGCCAGCATCGTGTCGGCGATTCCCCCGTACCGGCGCAAGTCGAGCGGGATGAAGCGGGTGTACATGGAGTTGGCAGCGGCGTGTCTGATAGGCGCTGTCGGGCTCTCGGCGTTCGCGATTCGCAATTCACACAACGCAGCGTCGGCGATTACACCTGCTGCCACCAGCACGGCAGGCCTCGCGATTGTGAACACTAGTGGCCTTTCCGACGACGGACTCGCACAGCTGACGCGGGATCTCGAAAATCTCCAGGCCATGCCGACGGCCGACCCGGAATCNGTCACTCCTGCCGCCCTCGAAGAGCTTGCACCGCTTGGAGTAGTTGGAGATTCACAATGAAGATCNTTTCGATAACTGCATCATTGCTGCTTTGTGCGAGTGCTGCCGGCGCCCAGGGTCGTGGTCGCGCGACAAGACCGGAGCGNCTGCGCACTCAGGTCGAGCAATCGCCTCGGAGGGATGCGCTCGAACAGCGCTTCCGCCAGCGTAGCGAAGAGATCGTCAAGCAGCGACTCAACCTGAACGACCAGCAGGTTGCACGGTTGCGCGGGGTGAATGCCGACATTGCCGGGAAGCGCAACGCTCTTCTGGATCAGGAGCGTTCTGTACGCTCCGGGCTCAGGGACGAGATGGCCAAGGGCAGCGGCGCGGACCAGAACAAGGTCACGCAGCTGATGACGCAGGCGCATGATCTTCAGTCCCAGCGCTTCGCGCTGCAGCAGGACGAACAGCAACAGCTGTCTGGATTCATGTCGCCTGTGCAGGTTGCCCAGTATGTCGGACTCCAGGCTCAGATCCGACAGCGGATACGTGAGATGCAGAAGGGTCAACCGGACCAGCCGCCGAACCCTTAATACAGATAGCGTCGGGGCCCGCGCGGTTGCTTCTTGCCGGCTTGAGGCGGATGCTCGTATTTTGTATGCCATGGGCTCCCCTGGAAACCTTCCAGGGACGACATCTGACTCGTGACTCGTGACGCGTATGCGTGCTGGCCTGACAGCTGGACTGGGAGCGCTGATAATGCTGTCCGCCGGCACCGCGCGCGCGCAGGATGTATCTCCAAGTCAACCAGTTGTCCGTGCGATGTTGTTCGGGGACGCAACGTATCTGGCTACTGACCGGAAGATTCCGTCCGGCTTTGAATTGGGTCAGCTCGTTGGGCATCTGATCGTCGGTTTCACGGACAGGCTCAATTACTTCGGCGAGTACACCGCGACGGCTCAGCCTACAGGGTACGCGTTCGAGGTTGAGCGGTCTATTCTGCGTTACGATTTCGACGACGCGATCAAGATTTCAGTGGGGCGTTACCATACGCCGATCGGCTACTGGAACACCGCGTTTCATCACGGCACCTGGCTGCAAACCAGCGTATCTCGACCCGAAATGATCAAATTCGGGAGCCAGCTGATTCCGACGCATTTTGTGGGAGCGTTTGCCGAGGGCAATCTGGGACTGCAGGACATTGGTGTCCAGTATATGCTGGGCGTCGGCAACGGTCGCGGAAGCACCATTTCTCGCGCAGGTGACGCCGGGGATGTGAATGGGAGCCGTGCGTGGACTGCATCGCTGTCTGCGCGACCCGCAGCCCTTTTCGGAATGAAGTTTGGAGTCGGCTACTACCGCGATCGTGTTTCTCCGCCGAGTGGTGTCACCGCATCGGAAGGGATTGCATCGGCCTTTGTTGCGTGGCAGCGAGAGCAGCCCGAATTCATAGCCGAGTACGTCCACATCGATCATTCACCAACGTCCGGTGGTCCTACCACCGGGAGCGATGCGTACTACGCGCAGCTTGCATATCGGCTTTCCGGGGAGGCCCATGACTGGAAGCCATACATCCGCGCAGAGCGCACAACTGTGTCACCCACCGACGTAATCTTCGCTCCGCTGGATCTTGGCTACGAAGGCGGAATCGGCGGAATCAGATACGACTTCACTTCGTTCGCCGCCCTGAAGGCCGAGTACAGGCGAGAGCGCTTTCAGACGCACGACTGGACGAACAGTGCCTATCTGCAAGTGAGCTTCACTGTTCCAGATCTCGGTGGTGGTGGTGGTGGTGGCCAGCAGATGCAGGTGCAACCGTGAGGTCGGCGAACGGATGGAGCGGGTTCGCAGGACGCATCGTTCTGTTGGTTATCGTCTGTGCCATCGTTGCCTGCCTGCCCGTGCATGTCGCACATGCACAGGGTAACGGCCGCCAGGCAATTGCAATCGTGGTAAATCCCAAATCCGCTGTAACGGATATTTCCTTCGCGGAACTGAGGAGGATATTCCTCGGCGAGCAACAGTTCTGGCCGGATCGCTCCAAGATTACACTGCTCGTCCGAGCGCCCGTTGCGCCGGAGCGCGAAGTGGTATTGAATGAGATCTACGGGATGGATGAGGACCAGTTCCGTCAGTACTGGATTGGCAAGATGTTTCGCGCCGAAGTGGCTGGAGGTCCCAAAATCGTGTACAGCTCCGACATGGCAATAAATCTGGTCGGAGTGATCCCGGGATCGATCACATTCGTCCTCGCATCTGCAGTCACGCCGAACGCGAGAGTCTTGCGAATCGATGGGAAACTTCCATCGGACCCAGGCTATCCGCTCAAGTAGCGCATTGATTCTTCAGCCACCCGACATCGATGCGTAAACCAGCGTGGCTTGCGGAAGTGATCGTTCAATCGATTGCAGTTACTGTGAGCATCCTGCTGGCACTGTGGGTTGACCAGTGGAAGCAGCGTCGTGCGTCTGAAAGCCTGGCCACGGAGTCGATGATCAGTTTCGCCAAGGAGATTCGCCGGAATGAGGCGAGATTGGATGACATCCTGCCGTTCCACGAGGGATTGCGGTCCATGCTCGATCATGAAGATTCATTGCACACCATCCGGACTCAGACTCAATTCCAGAGCGCGATCGGTGTCGATGGATTGCGTCCGCCGTCGTTGCTGCAGACCGCGTGGCAGACGGCCGTAGCGACTGGTGCACTCACTCATCTGGATTACGAGACGGTTTCTGCATTGTCACTCACGTATACGTTGCAGGACAGATTTCGGGAGGACAGCCGCGCGGGCTTCCAGGCGATGATGCAGGCGAGCGACTCCAAACCGGGCGAGGCTGAAATGGCGTTGCACACCGCGGACAATTATTTGCGCGAGACAGTGACATCTGAAAACGATCTTCGCGCGACCTACGAACAGGCTGAAGCAATTCTGAAGAAAAGGCTCGTCGCGGTCGGTGCGATCGCGAGTGGTGATTCAGTTGAGCCAGCGATCGGCTCGCACGCGGGCGCCGGCCAATGATCCGTTATCGCGATTTTGCGCCACGTCTGATCAAGCGCGGTCTGTTGCACCCCGACGACTACGAGACTTTCGATGCTGCTGTATCTGCTGCCAACGAGTGGCTGGCTTCGACGAAAGTCGTAATCATCAACGTAGAAACCGTTGTGCTTCCAAACATCACCCCTGACAGGAGCGAGGGGACGGTGGACGGCCGGGTCGAGACCGAGGAAGCGATGACATCGATCAACGAATGGTACCAATTCGTGCGAGTCTGGTATCACGAGTGATGGCGGATCTTCGCGAATCTCTGGCGCGCGCGCTGGGCGAAGCGTATCTGCTCGGAGAGGAGCTTGGCGGTGGCGGTATGTCGCGCGTCTTTCTCGCAGAGGAGACTGGTTTGCAGCGCAAGGTAGTAATCAAGGCGCTGCTGCCGGAGTTGGCGTCGACTGTCTCCGTACAGAGGTTTGCGCGGGAAGTTCACGCTGCCGCCACGCTGCAGAGCCCGCACATAGTCCCCGTGTTGTCTGCCGGACACACGAGCGAGGAGATACCGTATTACATCATGCCGTTCATTCGCGGTGAGACGTTGCGGGCACGACTTGCCCGCGGCCGAGTTCCGTACGCAGAGACGATTCAGCTCGTAGGAGATGTTGCGAAGGCGTTGGCGGCAGCGCACGAGGCTGACATGGTACATCGCGACATCAAGCCCGATAACATTCTGCTGACTGGCGGGGCAGCCGCGGTCACGGATTTTGGAATCGCGTACGCGATTCATGCGGCGCGCGCGGAGACAGTTGACCCGTTTCTCACCAGCACGGGCACATCGCTTGGCACACCCGCCTACATGGCACCCGAGCAGGCTTGTGGCGACGCAATCGACGCGCGTACCGACGTGTATTCGTGGGGCGTGGTTACGTACGAAATGCTCACCGGCCATCACCCTTTCCCAACGGCTCACACAGCACAACGGCTTATAGCCGCTCAAATATCGGAGCGCCCTGTCCCGCTCTCCACGCATCAAACAGGGACGCCGACCTGGTTCTGCCGCCTTGTGATGAGTTGCCTCGCCAAGGAGCCAGACCTGAGACCGGCAAACGGGCAATTTCTAGTGCATGCGGTGGAGTACGGCGAGGCCGGCCAGCCGTTCGCCGAGCGGTGCGCTGCCACGGTGCGCCGGATCTTCGGCCGGCCTCAGGGCGAAATCTGACTGAATCGGTGTGGTTTTGCTGGTCTCCGGTGCCCGGGCGCATCCGTTAGCTTCCGACCTGCTCGGCAGCAAGCAATCATCCAGCCCGGATCGCGGAGCCGGTAAATGAAGGGACTCAAACGCCTGGCGAAGACTTCTCTGCGAGACTGGCGCGCAGCAACATGCGCGCGGACCACAACGCAACCGCCTCCGCTTCGGACTCCGACAGCCCACGCAAATCGCGAAGCACAATCAGTGCGTCGATGCCGAGGCAAACAGTGAGCGCGCTGACAAGACGCTCGAAGCGCTTCTTTCCCAACTTCTTTCGCACAGGCGCGAGCGCAAGCTCGATCCACTCGATTCTGCGATAGCCTCGCCTTGGCTCGCGGCCGCCCGCGTCGCCCGCGGATGGCGGTCGCGAAACCGTGAGTCGGATCATCGTACGCAGAAGCTGTTCGTTGACCACGGCTCCGCGCTGAAGCGCGAGCACGGTACGATCCAATCGCGCCTCGACGTCGTCGCGCTGTTTGGGATCAACTGTCTCCACCGCCTCTACAATCCCCGGACGAAGACCTTCCAGCGCTGCCTCCACGAGCAGCTGCTCCTGCGTCGGGAAATAACGATACGCCGTGCGGCGGGAGATCTCCGCGGCGTCGGCAACCTCCGTGATGGACGGGGTCTGGCCGGCGGCGATCAGCTCGGCCGCGGCAGCAAGAAGCGCCTTGCGGGTCCGCCCCTTCTGGCGCTCACGCCCGCTTGGCGCGACGGATTCGACGGATGTCACGGGTCCCCTGGACACGGCTCTTGACAATGCCATTTGATAAGTATAATACTAGGGCGTAATGACACTCTAGTGCCATGACGGCGCCAGCGTGTCATGAATGTTTCCTTCTGACGGGACGCCACGGTCCCGGCGAAGGTCACTCTCCTCGGCTAACCCACAAACCGGAGCTGGACATGAAAGTCCCATTCGATCCGCCCTTCCGCTACAAGATAGCGGCGTCGGTCGCGAGCGCTGCAGCTACCATTGCGATCGGTATGGCATTGCTCGCCAGCGGTGCGTGCAGCAGCGATGCAACCGGTCCCGCACCAGTTGCGAACGTCATAACAGTTCACGGCGCGGATTTCTCCTACGACGCACCGGCCACGATACCGGCCGGCATGACAACGGTCAACTTCGTCAACGACGGACCGTCGCTGCACCAGGCGCAGCTCGTCCGGCTGGACAGCGGCAAGACGATAACCGATCTCAAGACGGCTCTGAATCAGCCCGGGGCGTTGCCAGGCTGGGCAGTGCAGCTTGGCGGTCCCAACGCCGTGGACGCCGGGCTCACCGCCAACGCAACACTGAATCTCGCCGCGGGCAACTACGCTCTCCTCTGCGTGGTGAACGTGCCGGGCGGAGTTCCGCACTTCATGAAGGGAATGGTGCAGCCGCTGACAGTAACCGCGGCCGGATCCGGATCGCAGGCAGCCGCCGCACCGGTTGCTGACGAGACGGTGACGATGGACAATTACGCATTCAAACTGTCGGCACCGCTAACCGCGGGAACTCACACGTTCAAGGTCTCCAACCCGGACCAACAGCCGCACGAGCTGGAGCTGATTCGGCTCGCGCCGGGGAAGACAGCCGCAGACATGCTCGCGTGGCTGCAGGCGCAGAACGGACCGCCGCCGCGTCAGGCGCTGGGCGGGGTCGCGATCATCTCGCCCGCGTCGGGTCCCGCATATTTCACCGCCACTTTCACATCCGGCAATTACATGTTGCTCTGCTTCGTGTTCGATAGCGGCGACGGAAAGCCGCACTTCGCACACGGAATGGTTCTGCCGATCACCATTCCGTAGCGCCCCGGAAAGTGGACCTTGCAGCGTCGTGCGCGATACCAGACAAACGGTCATGGACAGGCCCGATCCCCTCCCATATATTTGCTGGCCGTTGCTTTCGAGCCGCGCGCGACGCGCCCGCCAGGACGCGTCCTCGTCCGCTGATTACGAAGATCATTTGGGTTGTGATCGCCTGCCGTCGCACTTTCTATTTCCACCTTCGCGACTTTATGGTTGGGCCCCGTCATCAACCTCCCCAAAGGCAGGTTTCGAATGATCTCGAATCGCCCGCTCGGCATCGCCAGCTTTTCCACCGCTGTGGGGCTCGTGATGTTCATGGCTGTTCCAGCCGCACGAGCACAGAGACAAAAACGGCCGCCCGCAAGTGCCGGAGCTCTCGAGACGGCATCCCTCGAGTACGTCTGTTTCTCGGCGGACCTTTTTAATCAGCGTGTCGTCTATGTCAGCGATGCATTCGATCTCTCAACTGCCCAAATCGCGTCTGGCATGTATCACAACCCTGACGGGAAAGAGCACCCCGATTTCGAGTCGGATGCGTTCCAGTCGTACCTGGTCGACACATACAATTACTCCCCCAACGATGAGGCGGTCTGCAGCACCGCGAACACCGGCGCAGCTATCGCCGCGAAGAAGAAGAAGGTCGTGGCCGACGCCCTCGCCGCGAAGAAGCGGGTGGTCGAGACCGGCTGGAAGTACACACAAACGTCCGGCACTCCCGCGGCGGCCAACACGCGTGGCCAGCAAGGCGGTGGGCACGTCGCGCAGCAGGGCGCGTCGTCCCGACCGGCAAGCGACGCGAGTGGGACGGTCTTCCAGTGGCATATGGAGAAGAAGACGGACGCTCTGAGTGATGACGTCTCAACCCAACCGGCCGCGATGAAAATCGTTGCCGGGGTGAATGGAAAGCCGCAGGGACTCGTGTCAGTTCACGCCTACTGTAGCAGCAACGGCGTGAGCGTATTCTTCCAGGCGGACGCTGACGATAACGCTCCCAAACCCAGCTTCCCCTGGTACAACGACACGTCACGTGGCGACGAAGGCGATCAAATCACCGATGTGCGTCTCCGCGTGGATGACCGCGCGGTTCACGTCGCGCAGGGATTTCCAGAGGTCGACGCGCACCAGCTTTACGTCAACACGGTAGGGTTGCTGTTCTACGAGCCTCACACGGAGCAGCGCGCCGTCCGCGACCAGGAGAACCGCGTGACCACGGGCGTTCCGGCCCTGGACGGCTTGCTGGGCGGGATTGTCAAGCAGACCGCTCAGAGCAACGCCGAGACGTGGCAAAGCAACTCCGCCGGCCCTTTGAGCGACCTCGTAACCGCCCGCAGCATTCGTGTCGAGCTGCCGGTCACGACTTTCGACCCCAAACCCGTTCTCGATCTCAACCCGCAAGACCCCGTGTTGCACAAGTTCGTCAATGCCTGCAATGCGAAGTTCACTCGCTGAGCACGTCGACGGCCGCGGGATCGGCTCCCGCATGCGCAGCGCATTCCCTTTGACGTGTCAGTTGTACACCAAGGGTGAAAACGGTAGATTTGCCCCGTTGGCCCGGATGGCGGAACCGGTAGACGCAGGGGACTCAAAATCCTTTGCGTCTTTTGACTTTTAGGGCCTTTCCCCGGGCGAAATCGGGATCCCGCGTCGGTTCAGGCGACTCCGGGTGTGTTCCGGGCGGGTTCCGGGATCCCACCTTGACCGACCATCACGGCTCATGGGCCTGTTGGCACTCACGCCTTCCGACGAGCGTCACCGTCCGATTACACTGACGGGAATGAGTTCAAAGTCCCCTTTCATCGGTAGCGCCAGCGGCATGACACGCATGGTGATATTGCTCGGGCCCTGGGCGCTAAAGTTCCCCAACGCGCTCCGCGCTTGGCCGATGTTCCTCAGTGAGCTACTCGCGAACATGACAGAGGCAGCCTGGCGCTCGGTGGCAGCCGTGGAGAATGGGCTATGTCCTTTGCTCTTCGCGGTCCCGGGCGGGCGGGTGGTTGGTCGTTCAACGCCGTGCGCGCGTAATGACCGCGTCGGAGTTCTCCGCCTTCAATTACGCCGAGTTCATCAACCGAGGATGCCTACGGATTGCCGTTGAGCCAAAGCCCTCCAGTTTCGGTTACCTGGAAGGCTGTGTGGTCGCAATCGACTTCGGTTAGGGTTCCGCTACGAGACTCGGAGTTTCTGGGTCTGCTCCACGCCCGCGAGACTGTCCGCCGCCTGGGCAATCCCGTATTCCAGTTCTGAGTCGTTTGGTAGATAGTTCTCATAGACCAGAGTCTGCTGGATTGTCGAGTGCCCCAGCCAGCGGCTGATACGCTGGATGGGGAATCCTGCCCGGGCCCAGGAAATGGCCGCGAGGTGGCGAAGGTCCTTGACTCTGAGCTCTGGCTGTCCGATGGCCTTTCGGCCCAGGCGGTGCGCCGCGACAACGTCCGGCAGGATGTACCCGGACTTGGCCTTGGTGGCCCTGAGGCTGAACAGCAAATCTCCGCGCTTGAGGCCCCTGCCGACGATGTAACTCCGGAGTTCGCCTACGTATATCTGCGGGTACGGCACCTTGCGCTCTTCCGTATTCGTTTTCGGGCGCTGCATACGAATATTAGTGAGCCCCACTGTGCCGTCCGCCCTCGTAGCCCCGAACTCCACATCCGGCACCCGGAGCGTACGCAACTCTCCAACGTCAGCCCCCGTATGTATCAGCATCCTGAAGAAGACTCGCACCTGCTCGCGTAGCGCGGGAATCTCTGACTCCGGCAACTCCGGGCGGGTGCTCTTGAGCCCCTCGAAATACGCTGTGTAGTCCTCGGGCGACATGTTCGGCAACCGGTGAGAGCGGCGGCCTGTTCCGGGTCGCACGCCCTTGCCCTTGATAGGATGCGTGGCCAGCCTTGCTGGCAAGGGAGGGACCCCCTTTTTCGTGGGCCGGGGAGGTTTGACTAGCCACGTGCAGAACCCACTTAGCGCCGCCCTGTACCGGTTCTTGGTCTGCCAGTTCGCTGGCATTACCGCCGCGCGGTGTCTGGCCGCCGTGAGGTTGTCCAGGAACAGCGCAATCGTCTCGGAGTTCAGCGCCTCTAGCGTCGCGCCTTCGGGCTGCGTTGCGGCCCACGACACGAACCGTCGCACCTGCGTAACGGTCTTCGCGCTATCGCGCGTATTTAGGGTAGCGCTCCAGAGTTCAACCAAGGGCTCGAGACGCCGCTCTTCCGCCTCCAGAGCCGTCTTGAGCGTCTTCAAGGTGCCAACGTTGCCTTTGTATGCCTGGAAGAGCTGAATGGACGTGATGCGCCTCTGCACCCGGGCCCGGAGGAGCTCGAGTTCTCCTTTGACAACCAGGTCTCGAACCATGGCCCGGAGAGCATCCACCAACTGGCGACTCATAGTCTCGGAACTGACTCTGAACCGGTCGGGTTCCTTGGCACCGCCGACGCCCAGTCCTGGCACCTTGAGGTCGAGCAGGGGTGGCTTCTTCCAGTTCTTGGCTTTGGCTCTTTTTGGCATAATTAGGCAGCGATGGCTTCAGTCCTCGCGATGTACCGTTCGATGTCCTCCACTTTCCAGAGCACTGTCCGATGCCCAAGTCTGTAGCAGTTAAGGCCGGATACACGGAGATAGTCCCACGTCAGGCCGTAACGCCTCGTTACGTCAACGGTGGCCAGGAAGAGCGCATCAGCAGGTACAGGCGTCTGTTTCTTCAAGGTTCGTCACTCCATACCAAGTCCTCAAGAGCCGTCATGGTTCGAGATGCTCGGTGATGGTTCGAGATACAGATCGACTTTCTTAGCCCGGAATTGGGTGGCTGGATCCCGGCGGCGACGCCCGAACGACTCCCGAATCACGGGCTAGAGGAGTGCACCCAGGCTTCAGAATACGTCGCGCCGGCGCCGGGCGGCCCGTGGGGCCCCGTTCCGTGGGCTGGGGCTGTCCTTGTATCTGCCGGGGTCTCTACGGGGCCCTCACAAATCCACAACACCTTGGCGAATCAATGCCGCGTGCCTGAACGGCGTGCAACCGGCAACCCGATGTTGATTTGGATGTGCGCCCGGGGGGTGCAGACGCTCTCCAGCCTGAACCCTGTGCGTTCGAGAAAGGGACCCCCGGCAAGCATTCGGCATTCTACGCCAAGCGCGCTGCGCGCGAAGCGTGGGCGCCGGACGAGGTTGGCCTCGGTCTTGGCGGTCGCGCTCGTGCTCGACGTGCTCACCTGCTGGCTTTCAACGGTGCGAAGCCAGAAAAACGCTGCGTCACATGGATCTGTTTTTCTTGTCAACGTGCTTGCTGCTCTCTATCAACTCTTCTATCGCAACTGCTCGCGCCTGAGCGACCGCTGGGAGCATATCGAGATTGAAGTTGTCCGAGCGATCCGGGTATGCAGCGAGCAGTTCCGCTTTCACGGTCGGGTGATTTAGGACTAAGGCGACGAAGTCGTAGCAGGAATGCGTCGATTTCACGAGGTCCAGCTCGAGGCCGGTCTCGTTACCACCCGGCTTTCCGCGCTCAGCGCGTTGTCGGTCCTCAACACAAACGCGATGCACATGTGGACTCCCGCTGGTGCCGCCAAGGTGAACAATCACTCGGCAGCCCGGCTCCGCCACACTTTCGGGAATCACCATCACCGAGAGCGCCACACATGTGGGATCTACTGGTGTCGCTTCAGGCGAGTTGGGTTCTGCTGCAACCGGCGTCCCGACGACCACCGGCGCTACTGCAGCGGAGGTCCATGAATCGCAGTACTTGTCGATCACGTAGCGAAGTGCATCCACGAGCCTGTCTCGCTTCTCGATGGCATCAATCACTGCGTACACTCCCGGGTCGTTGGTGGTGGTGTGCTAAGATGCTTCCCATCATTTCCTCAGATGTCGCGAAGGTGGGTATCGCTCCCTTCTCGTCCATTAATAGCCGATGAGATGGGCACCGGCCCAGCCCTAGCTTGTTGAATACGATGACCGGGTGCCCCTCTAGGCCCAGCCCCGCGCGGACTTGAATGAACGATTCTTCCGGGCCGGCGTGGCACTATGCCGCAGGCCTACGCCTGCGAATGGCGCACGGAGGCCCTGGCGCTTGGAGGCACGGCAAGAGCAGGCGGCCAATTCAGCGTTGCGCTCATCGTCCAGATAAAGGCCTCAGGCGGGCTTCGCTAGCCTCCGGCGGCCACGCCAACTGGCCAAATTGGCCAGTCTGCGAGGGTGGTTTTGGAATGTGGACCCATAACAACTCGGGACCGGGTTCGACATTGGGCAGGGTGCACGATTGTCAGTTCGATGCCACCGAGGGGCATCGGATTTTTATTCGGGACGGCGGGGCGCAAGGGGGGCGGGGAGCCGATCTAGTCCCATATGCTGGCGCATCCTCCAACCGCGCCGCTATGCCGACCATCCGTCGTCCACTTCCGATTTATCCGTCCCCGGTTACTCACTCCGCGGCACCTATCCGAGTCTCGCCTGAGGACGCGAACGTTTTAAGGGACGCGGAGAAGGATCTCGGTCTTCCAGTCGGAGACCTTATTCCGGTTGATTTGGACGACCATATCGCTTTCAAATGTGCGCGTTCCGGGACGTGCTGCCAGGGGCGCCATCCGTTGAGCAACTTGGTGATGCCGCTGGAAGCCGCGGCCATGTGGGAGGACCTGAAGCAGTCCGGCATGACTGATATCGATGCGTTCGTCCCGGGCACTCTGAGGCGGTTTATCGTAGCGGGCGGACCGAGGCCACGGGGGGCTCGCGCCGACCAGTTGTACGACGCGGAAGACCGCTTTGGGGGAAGCGCCGCGATTGGCGAGTTCCGCGGCCTCATGTTTCGACTCGATCCCGACGAGTCTATGCCCGACGGTGACCGGTGTCAGTTTCTAACCGGTGACGCTCCTGGTCAGTACGGTTGCCACTGGCACGGGACTCGCGCGCAGCCACTGGCGTGCGCGCTCGCGCCAGTGGGAGTGTTCGACGGAGGCGACCAGGCGCCAATTCTAGCGGTCCCGAAATCCCGCTACGCATGGTGTCAGGGTGTCCGAGACATGACGGATAAGGGCGCGATCGGGTTCACCGTGCGCGATCTCCTTGTGCGAATCAGCGGTGAAAGTCGGTTGGCCGAGGTTGAAGCTTACGGTCGCGCACGCGAGGCGAGTAAAGGCTGGCGGCGCGGATACAGAAATCATCACAGCCCGCTCGCGAAGCTTTACATCAAAGCGATACCCGAGCTCGATTCCGTGCTAGCCAGGTACTGAGACTCTGTGCGGAACGCAATCCTCGCAGTACTGGATTCCGAGAAAAGTGCGCGGTTCCGCCGACAAACGAAATCGCTTGAGCAGCGAACCCGACGGGTCTAGCCAGTCAGATGAGAACCCGTATAATCTGACATAATGTTGTCCGGAGGCTGCTAAAGACTTGACTATGTCAGAAAAGCTGGCAATCTTGATGCTTCCCAAACGTGAGGCGTGCATGCCAGATGGTGATGTCATCAGGCAAAAAGTCAAATTCTCGTGGCGGCCGGCCTACGAGGGTCTGCGCTTTTGCCAAGAGCCCGATGAGGTGAGTCGGCTGATTGCCAAGGCGCTTTCGTCGTCCCTCAGGGATCGAGGAATCCCTCGGCTGACAGAAGCCGCCGATCTCATCACGCGGCTGCGGCGACGCGAAATATCGGCCGTTGCCGCGATGGCTGAAGTTTCGCGGGTCAGCGGCAGCATTGGAGGCACCCATGACTCGGCCATCCTCGATCGTGCACTTCGGCACCTCATCGTGTCCGGACCCGACGGTTCGCTGCCGCACCAGGCTGTGGCGGAGGAAGTGTGTCGCCAACTCGTCGAAGCGGACCTCTTCGCAAAGCTCCGTCCAAGTCTTCTGGAGGATACCTCCATTGCCTTTACGGATCCAGAAGCAGTCGTGCAACGATGGGCAGATGCAGCGGAAGAAAAGTTACGTGGGATCGCGCAGCAGCTCGTCGTTGATCCAAGCGGCGCCGTCCTAAGAGCTCCACCCACACGCCGCAGGCATAAGAAGGCGACAGCCGAAATGCTCGAAGAGTCCGTATTGTGACGCCGCTTTCGCACGACACATCGCCAACCCCTGCCCAGTATACCGTGAAGTTCGATGAAACGGGAAGCGTGCTTGTAGAGGGACCTGGGGTGGAGCGCCGCAGCCAAATACATACCTTCTTTAATGATCTCGGGATTTCCCTCGCTTTCGGGGCGTTACTGCCGCCGCATCTCGCGGATCTACTCGACATAACAGTTGCTGTCTACGTCGCTGACCGCCTATGCCCTCGGCGACCTCGCGGCGCACCGAGAGCGCACCTCGATGAGTTGTGGCAGCGTCGGTTAACAGTCCGCCTCCCTTTGCGGGGCGCGGCCGAATGGTCGCCCGCACGACGCACAAAACTTGAAGCGCTCCTCGGCTTTTTGACGGATGATGAGTGGACTTTCAAGTTCACCAACGAGAGGCGTGAACTCCGCTCGTCCGAAACCCAAGCGAGTTTCCTGCCCGACGTTCCAAAAGGGGATGTGAGTGCAGCGTTACTGAGTGGAGGACTCGATTCTCTTGCTGGAGTAGTGAACGAACTCGTGAAGCACCCCGAGCGAACAATCATCGCGTTCTCGGCTCGCACCAATCACCGAATTGGCATATATCAGCGGAAGCAGGTGCGACGTTTGACTGAATTGTTCGGACAACGACTTCGCCACGTGCCAGTGGAGCTACGGATCGAAGATCGCGAACCGCACGCCTACGACCGTGAAGATCCGTCACAGCGAACACGCGGGTTTGTATTCCAAATCTTCGGAGCTGTCACCGCGGTCGTCGCCGGGTCTCGAGTACTTCACGTTTATGAAAATGGGATTGGTGCCATCAATCTTCCATACTCCCTAGCGCAACTTGGGGCGCAAGCTACGCGGGCGACGCATCCCATCACTGTCGGGCTCGTGTCTGACCTTTTGAGCGACGTCATCGGCGAACCGTTCCGCGTGACACTCCCGCATCAATTTACGACGAAGGCCGAGATGTGTGCCGTGCTTCACCAAACGGATATCAGGAGCCTCATTGAGTTGACAATTTCGTGTGACAAGTTTCCACAACGAGTCGCGGGAAGGCCGCAGTGCGGTATCTGCCCGTCGTGCTTGCTCACAAGGCAGAGTTTACTCGCGGCCGGGTTACGGTTGCCGGAAGAGTCGGGCCGCTTCCGGCACGACATATACACCATCTCAGGTCCGGGAGCGGTAGCTCGGATGTACGACTACCGAGTTATGTCTGCGCAAGCCGGCGCTTTGGTCATAGCGTGTGCGAGTGGGGATCCATGGGCTGCATTGGTTAGACGCTATCCGATTCTGTTCGACGTAGCCGCAGATCACATCGCGAGGACCCGTCAGGACTTACGACCGGACGTGGTGGCGTTATATGCCCGCTACTCGGTAGAATGGCAACAATTCGGGGCCTGTGTTCGAGAGTCCATTGGTATGGCCGCATGAACAACAGTCGCGAACTTGCGCTCGATTCCGACATCGATTCGAAGGCGCTAGGTGCTCGGCTGCGTGACGCGCGTAAAGCTTCCGCGTTTACACAGGAAGCGGCTGCCGCACATCTAGGAGTTGCGCGCACAACGGTGG
>JGI20207J14881_1000376_pt1 | contig 16406 bp, 17 predicted proteins | sample NGESurdeep092012_4_FD_14881 | JGI IMG/M metagenome (IMG submission 14881)
ATTTCGCGCCTGTGCCGGAGCCCAGCATCAAGCGCGGAGTCGAAACGCTCACGCTCGCAGTGCTCATGGTCGCGGGAACCGCCAGCAAATAACGCCGGCCAGTCCGTTGTGGGTCAAGGCAGTGCAGGACAACCGTCGTTCCCGGGAGAGCTCGACGAGTCGACGAGTCGTCGTCTTGCCCAATTGGAGGAAAGCATCATTCGAATCGATTCGGAGTTCAAGCGTTACCTGGCACGTTCACGATTGGCCGACTCACGCCGAGTAGAGAGAGGCACAACACGATGCGTCACATCGAACGACATCGCACCGCGCACATTGGCTGGCTTCGTGCAGCTGTCCTCGGCGCGAACGACGGTCTCATTTCCACCGCGAGTCTCATTGTTGGTGTCGCCGCCGCCGGCACCGCGCGAGCGGCTATCCTGGTCGCAGGCGTCGCCGGGCTCGTCGCCGGTGCCATGTCGATGGCCGCGGGTGAGTACGTCTCCGTCAGCTCGCAGGCGGATACAGAGGCGGCGGATCTGGATCGCGAGAGCCGTGAGATCGCCGCGGATCCCGACGCAGAACGCGCAGAGTTGGCCGCCATCTATGAGTCCCGCGGCCTCGCGCCCGACCTCGCGCACGAAGTCGCCACGCAGCTCATGGCGCGGGACGCCATCGGCGCACATGCGCGGGAGGAACTCGGTCTCTCGGAGCTGACGACCGCGCGACCGCTCCAGGCGGCGCTATCCTCGGCCGCGTCGTTCGCCGCCGGCGCCGCCCTACCCGTTCTGGTGTCGGCATTTGTTCCGGCGTCGTACCTCACACAGGCCGTGATCGGGACCGCGCTCGTGCTCCTGATTGCTCTCGGCGCGCTGGCTGCGCGAGTCGGTGGTGCGTCGCTGACACGCGGCGCTTTGCGTGTCGCCTTCTGGGGAGCGCTCGCGATGGCGGCGTCGGCGCTTATCGGTCGCGTCTTCGGCACAATCGTGAGTTGATCGCACGTCCGGACGGGGCGATCACATCGACAGCAATCCGGATCTCAAGCGCGACGCCGAGCTGAATCCGGCAACATTCGCGCGTGACATCGAGCGGAAGTTCATGAATGCATTCGTTCGCGCGGGCAAAGGAACCAAGCGTGTGCTGGCGCATTCCTGAGGCCACGATTGGAGCATCGGGTACTGTTGACTCTGCGCTCGCTACAAATTACGTTCATCACACAGTCTCGAAGCTCGTGGTGATTTGCCGCCAATTGCCGCCACGTAAAATAAAGTGCTAAAATGCGACTGCCCGGCGGCGTCATTGTCGGGCTTTTTTGTTTTTTCACTACTCACTTTTCCATGTCCGCCAGCCTCCACCAATCGCTCACAACTCACAGCTACGCTCGACTGCGCGAGGCCGATTCGGCCGCGCGTACATTCGCCGAACGCGGTTGCAAACCCAGCACTGCTGCTGTCTGAGCATGTGGCTCACCGTGCAGCACCAGTGGCCGGAACGGAAACACCAAGCTTGATTCCATAGCTCCAAGGTTTCCACCCTGACAAGGATCTTCCACCGGCCGCTCACCAAATGAGCGGCTTTTTTGTTCTCCCCGCTGTAACCAACACTACTCACCCTTTTCGGAGCACTGATTCCATGACTACCACGGCTTCCAAATCAACACAGACCAGCTCGCCGACCATCGCCGAGAAGAAATACGCACACCCCGATGCACTCGTCAGCACTGATTGGCTGGCCGAACATCTGAATGATCCCAAAGTGCGCATACTCGAAAGCGACGAAGACGTTCTGCTGTACAACATCGGTCACATCGCGAACGCACAGAAGATAGACTGGCACGATGACCTCAACGATTCCATCACGCGCGACTATGTAGATCATACCGCGTTCCAGGGATTGCTGCGCCGACTCGGAGTGGACCAGTCAACCACCGTCGTGCTCTACGGCGACAAGAGCAACTGGTGGGCAACCTATGCATTCTGGGTGTTTCGCCTGTTCGACTTCCCAAACGACAAGCTTCGAATCCTTGACGGCGGGCGCAACAAGTGGATCGAGGAAAACCGGCCGCTCGTGACAGAGATCCCACAATTCGTCACGACGTCATATGTAGCGCCCGAGCGTAACGACACGCGCATTCGCGCTTTCAAGGAGCAGGTTCTCGTGCAGCTCCCGAAGACGACACCCATTGTAGATGTGCGTTCTCCTGATGAGTACTCTGGGAAGACCACGCACATGGCTGCCTACCCACAGGAAGGCGTACTGCGTGGTGGTCATATCCCGCGCGCCAGGAGTGTACCGTGGAGCCGCGCTGCCAATCCCGACGGAAGCTTCAAAAGCGCGGACGAACTGCGCGAGATCTATGAGAAAGAACAGGGACTCAAGCCATCCGACGATGTCATCACCTACTGCCGCATCGGAGAGCGCTCCTCCCACACCTGGTTCACGCTCACTTACCTGCTCGGCTACAAGACGGTTCGCAATTACGACGGTAGCTGGACCGAGTGGGGCAACTCAGTACGCGCACCAATAGAGAGGTAACGCCGTTCGAATGCAGCCATCAGGAAAGGAATATCAATATGAGTGATTTATATCAGGACACCGATAGTCTCACCATCGACGCGGCAATTGGCCAGACGGCGGTGGTAAGGCTTCAACGCGTGGTCGATGCAGGAAGCGCCGAGGTTTGGATAAAGCTCGAAGGACTCAACCCCGGCGGGTCGATCAAGGATCGCACTGCACTCGGCATGGTCGCCGATGCAGAGGCACGCGGTCTGCTGCAGCCCGGTGGAACAATTGTCGAACCGACATCCGGCAACACCGGTATTGGTCTCGCTCAGATAGCAGCCGCACGGGGATATCATCTCATACTATGTCTACCATCATCAATGAGCGAGGAGCGCAAACGTACGCTCCTCGCGTATGGCGCGAAACTGGTGCTGACGGATCCGGAGCGCCGCATGCTCGCCGCGATTGAGGAGGCAGAGCGCATTCGTGATAGCACAGGTGCGTGGATGCCCAATCAGTTCACGAATCCTGCTAATCCGCGCATCCACTACGAGACAACAGGACCAGAGTTGTGGACTCAGCTCGATGGGGGCGTGGGTCGATACCTGAAGGAACAGAATCCCGCAGTGCAGGTTGTTGCGGTGGAGCCAGCGCGATCAGCTGTACTCTCTGGTGGTGAGCGCGGGCAACACAAGTTCCAGGGAATGGGCCCTGGCTTCATTCCAGCCAACCTGGACAGATCCATCATCGATCGCGTGATAGACGTGTGGGAAGAGGATGCATTTCCGCTCGCTATACGTCTTGCACGCGAAGAAGGGCTCTTTGTCGGTATGTCTTCAGGCGGTATTGCAGTCGCTGCACTGCAAATTGCACGTGAACTTGGGCCGGGTAAACGAGTCGCCATGATCGCTCCGGACTCCGGATCGCGTTACCTGTCGACCGCACTCTTTGCTGATCTCAAAACGTGACAGAGCAGTCTGCTGACTCGCTTCGATTCTCACATTGCCAGTGCAGTGCCGGTTTACGTGTGTAGCTCAACCAGCTGTTATCCCGCTACCCCGGGGACGGGGGCGCGAAACTGCTCCGGACGCTCCTCGCTCGCAGCTCCGAGCGCGCGTAGTACGCCGTCCACGTCCAGATCGGTGCCGTAAACTGGACTACCTGGCTGCTGTCGCCACGACTGGTCCAGACCACCGGCATCCACGCCGTCGAAGCCCAGTTCGTTGATCAACTTCAGCACGACGGCCTTGGCAGCATCATCGTCGCCAGCCACCGGGAGCGCGATTCGTTTCGCTGCACTTGCTGGCTTGCCGCCATCCATGAGATGCTGCGCCATGATGTTGTTGAACGCCTTCACCACCGGCCGACCCAACTGTTCCGCCACCCAACCGCTCTCGGTCATCCCGTCCTCGATGTCGGCAATGCGGCCATCGCGCTGCGGATAGTAGTTGCCGGTGTCCACGACCACGGCAGTCGCTGGCGTTCTTGCAAGCAGGTCCCGCGGCAACGACGGAACGCTCTTCTCCGGAATGGCCACGATTACCAGATCCTTATCCGCAGCCACGTCCACAATCGACACTGCCGTTGCACCAGTCTCTGCCGCGAGACCCGCCAGCGTCTCCGGCCCACGAGAGTTGGCGACCGCAACGTCGTAGCCCAGCGCGCGGAGGCGCCGAGTGAGGGTCCCGCCAATGTGACCAGCTCCAACAATTCCCACTTTCATGTTTTCTTACCTTCCCCTGACTACCGTGGTCAGTCAGCCGAATCAGTGTGCCTTCCAGCGGCCACAGCCGCTCGCCTCGCCCGAGTTTGCTTGGGCTCGGCGCTTCATGAACTGCACAAAATGGTCCTTTCACACGGCGCCTTCTCGACTCGGGGGGTGCGTGATCGGTGACGCGATCGTGCAGGATTACGACCGTTTTCAAATGGATCTTCCTGGTCATGACCGTGGAACCGGCTCCGGCGCCCGGTCTTGACTCCGATCCTCCTGCGCGCATCTTCTCACTCGCGCCAGCCGACCTTCCGCCGCACGGGCTTCAGCGGTAAGGAAGCGATCCACGCCAGACAGACGATCGCCATCTTCTGTCCAATCTTCTCAAGTTCAGACACAGGCTCCCGATGGACACACGAATCGATAGAAGGGTACTGCAACGCATGAACGTGCGTGACATTCCCAGGCTGTTCAGCGCTGCGGCAGTCGCTCGTGTTCCGGCGCTGGCTGTAGCGCTTCTCGTCGCGATCCCAGTCAGCGCGCAGCAGCGAGATCCAGCTTCCCGCGGATCGTTTCACGTCGAGGAAGCAACCATCGCGCAGATCCACAGCGCGATGCGAGATGGTTCGCTCACGTGCGTCGGTCTCGTGCAGCAATATCTACAACGCATCGACGCGTACGATAAGAAAGGACCCGCCGTCAACGCGATAGTGCTGGTGAACCCGGACGCGCTCGCAACCGCCGCCGACCTGGATCGTCGTTTCGCGCGCGACGGGATCACGCAGCCGCTGCAGTGCATCCCAGTGATAGTGAAGGACAACTATCAGACTGCAGGACTTCGCACTACCGCCGGCTCACTTTCACTCAAGGGATTCATACCGCGCGAGGATGCATTCGTGGTTCGCAAGCTGCGCGAGGCGGGCGCAATCGTGCTCGCGAAGTCCAACATGGCCGAATTTGCGTTCAGTCCTTACGAAACCGTGAGTTCGATCCTGCCGGGCTACACGCGCAACCCGTACGATCTGGCCCGTGTCACCGCGGGATCAAGCGGCGGCACCGCGGCTGCGGTGGCTGCGGACTTCGGAGCGGTGGGACTTGGCACCGATACCGGCAACTCTATCCGCGGTCCGTCGGCTTTTCTGAGTCTTGTCGGAATCCGTCCGACAATGGGGCTCACGAGTCGTAGCGGCGTCGTTCCGCTTTTTCTTTCGGCGGATGTCACGGGACCAATGACGCGCACTGTCGCCGATGCGGTGGCATTGCTCCAGGTGATGGCCGGTCCCGATCCGGCCGACACCGCAACCGTGCACAGTGTCGGAAAAATTCCGCGCAGCTACGCCGCGTCGCTCGTGCGCGACGGGCTCAGGGGCGCACGCATCGGCGTATTGCACCAGGCTTATGATAGACCGAGCGCAGATTCGGAAGTGATGACACTGTTCCATCGCGCGCTGGACGATATGCGTGCGCAAGGAGCGCAGATCGTGGATCCGGTGGCGGTGGACAGTCTCACCGAGCTGCTGCGCATCTCGAACGCACCCTGCAATCCGTTCAAGTACGATCTCAACCGATACCTGAGCGCACTCGGCGATCAGGTGCCAGTCCACAGCCTGGATGAGATTATCAAATCACGCCAGTTCCATCCGTCCATCGAGGTACGACTGAAGGACGCGCAGGCAGTGACCGAAACGCCGGAGCAGTCGGTCGGTTGCCGCGGCCAGCGAGAATTTCGCGCTCGATTGCGCGCAGCCGTGCTGCAGCTCATGGACAGCAACAAGCTGGACGCGCTGGTATATCCAACGTGGAGCAACGTACCGCGCCTGATCGGCGACCTGAACACTCCAGCCGGCGACAACAACCAACTATTCGCGCCGAGTACCGGCTTCCCCGCCATCACCGTACCGATGGGGTTCACACGCAACGGAACCCTGCCGGCGGGCGTTCAGTTCTTCGGTCGAGCGTGGAGTGAGCCCGAGCTGATCAAGCTGGCCTACTCATACGAGCAGGCGACCATGCACAGGCATCCTCCGTCTACCACGCCTGCACTGAAGTGAGAGAACAGCCGGGCCAGATGATCTTGCGTAATGCAAACGAATCGCGATTCGTTTGCATTACGCAAGATCCGACCCCGTTTTCTGCTCCTGCCGACCCAACGTTCGCTGGACCGGGGACGTAGCCATACGTCGCGACTCTGCATCGCCGTCATTGCTGTCTGGCGCCCAGTGTTCGCGTTTCTGCTCCATTGCGTGGCTCGCACTGGTTCATCACTCGCCATATTGCACGCTCGACCACTATTTACAGTCAACTCAGCGGCTGGAGAAGACCGATTATGAAAAGCTCGTATTCGTTGGCGGTTGTTTGTGCCGGAATCCTTCTTGGTGCGGCCGCCGCACCGTTCTCTCTCGCTGCACAGGCTGAAGAACAGGCGGCGATTCAGACGTTCGCGATGCGGCCGGCATCTGTTACTGCTACCGAGGGCATCGCTGCGAGTGCGGTGGGACCGATCGTTGAGCAGGTCTCTTTCCACAATGCGTCAACAGAGTCCAGAGCTATCGCGGACCAGGACGTCGGGCCGCACGTCAATCGCGGTCTCGCGCTGGCCGTCGCTGGCATTGCGGCCGTCGGAGTGGGGTATGCAGTGAAAGGCCAAGCCGGAACCATGATCGCTTTAGGCGGCGGCGCACTGGCACTGTACGGTGTCTATCACTGGATCAAATAGCCGCCGCACAAAATTGAGCAGCGCGGCGGTATAAATACAGTGCATGGGACACACTTCAGCGTTTCCATTCACCTTTCGACGCAAGAAAGCCGTGGTTGCGGCGTCGGAGGTGACATCCACAAGGAGACAGTCCATGGCCTCCTTCATATCGGCGGCGATCGGATTGTTGTCCAGTGGCGCACTGCACGGAAGAACGATCACGTCGATTGCAAGTATCCGGGCCCCCGACGCGGTAAATGCGAAGTTCTAAAGCGCACGGCCCGCTACCGTTTGAGTTTCCGTCGTGCCGTTGGGATGAGCGCAACGAGTCCAGTCCCCAGCAACGCCATTGAACTCGGTTCCGGCACAGTGCTCGGAGGTCCGGCTGACGGCGCGGTGTTGATGGTTCCGAATCCACTCTGATCGAAGGAAGCGGAACTGATAAACGCGCCGCTTGCGTCCACCGCGTCTATTCCACTCAGCATCGCCCAGATGGAACCAGTCTGGGACGAGGAGCCGGTTGCATGTCCGGTGACGTAGGCCGTGGCGTCCACGGTGAAGTTGTACTGGAAGACTCCACTGGTTGGCGTGAGCGGCATCGTGAAGTCAAAGCCTTGCGCCGTCTGCACCGCGCCGTTGGTGAGCAGGCTACTGCCTCCCGTCTGTTGAGCGAAAACGGGATTGTCGGTGCCTCCGGCGACGAACAGGTTCCAGAACCCGTACCCTTGGTTTGCGTTGGCGTCCCCCGTCAGGGATTGAGTGGTGATGAAGTGGAAGATGAGGTTGTCCGTCGCTGACGGCGTGCCCGTGACAGTCAGCCGACTGTATTGGGTCGAGAAGCCATGACCTTGGACATAGGCCTGCCCATCGGTGCCCGTCTGATTGGCGGTTCCCAGTGCACTCGCAGTCCGGGCCGAGTTGGACGAGCTGCTGGCCGCGCTGGCGCTGCCACCGGGCACGGGGCCGCAATTCAGGATGTTACTCGTCGCAACCGAAGTCGACGAACCCGCGCCGGGTTGACTACACGAGTTGAGGTTATTGCCATTGTTGCTCAGGTCGTGCACGCCAGCGAAGGAAGAACTGAGCCCCGCTTGTGCAGCCGCACCGCATGGGACCAGTGCCAGAGCCAGGGCCAGAGCAGCGGCTCCGCCCCCCAAACGAGCGATGGTGGACTGCATTGCAGTATCTCCTGATCAAAAGGTTGTGCGGCAAGGTTAAGCCGGCGTGGTCAACGCCATGGCAAGGAACGTCAAGTCGTTGAGTGGCTTGGTGTTAGCGGAGTGCCGCGGCCTCCGGCCCTCGTCCTCGGGATTGATGTTCAAGAATGGGGTGGCGCGGTTTTCGACTGGACGGACGGTGAAGGCAAGCCGGTTGCAGGAACAACAGCCTCGTCCATTGCTTCGACGCAAAGCGACCAGTTCGCGCCCAGCTCCGTGGCGCCTTGCGTGTGGTATTTTGGGGAGCGCTCGCGATGGCGGCGTCGGCAATTATCGGTCGCGTGTTCGGCACGATCGTGAGTTGATCGTCCGTCCGGGCCGCGCTCGAAAGGTACGCTTTTTGCCGCATGTTCAGCAGGTAACTACTCTAAGGAAGGTATCGTGAAAAGGTTACTGATAACGGCAATTGTTGGCGTGCTCACAGCCGGTTTCTCGTCTGCCGTGTTCGCGCAAAGTGCTACCGATGAAGTAAGTACCGCTCATGCACACGCGCTGATGGCGCAAAGTGCGACCACCGTGGCAGCCGCCCACATGCACTTGCACCATGTCATCAACTGCATTGTCGGTGCTACAGGCAGCGATTACGACGCAGCTGCGGGTACGCCATGCAAGGGCCAAGGTGACGGCGCGCTGAAAGACGCGGCGAGCAACTCCACACTGGAAGGAAAACTGAATGTCGCGCTTGCTGATGCACGCAGTGGGTTGAAGTCGGATGCGCTCAGCACGGTGCAACAGGACGCAGCCAAAGCAGCTGGCGCGCTAGGAGCCACCACGACGCAGAAAGCCAGCGGCGGCTATAAGTGGTAAGCAAGCTGGCGAGCCCGCGATAAAAGCACGCGGCCATGGCACATGGCCATGGCCGCACGAAAAGGCTGTTGCTGGAACCACAGTGCTGACGCAACATGCTGACGCATCACCGTGCAGTCCCGGCACAATTGTTTTTGGTGTGCTACGGTTTCATAGCGGATGATGCCGCGCGTGTCGCGTTGTCTGCCTGAGTTTCGTCCCGGATGCGTCGTCGGTGGGATTCAGCATAGGCCTGCGCACGAAATTTCAACAAAGGGTCGTTGGAAGGCTTGATACCATTGGGCAGCACCAGTGGATCAAAATTGATGTCGCGGCAGACGGCAACATTCTGCGGCTCGCTGGCTTGAATCACCAGTGTCCCGGCATTGATCTGGCGACGATCCGCGGGCCATGCTTGCGCGGCGTCGTCGATCGGGTCGCGGGCGTTTGCGAGCACGAACATAAGCCGCCAGCGAAGTGCTCCCTGTGACAGTCGGCGGTGAAGATCGGCGTTGAGATAATCGGGACTGTCGATCGGAGCGCGGCTGCTGTCGCGCATCGCTTCCGGTACCATGCTCCAACGCACCGCTTGCCGATGGCCTTTCGCATCCACGAGATCGAAGGTGTTCAGGCTATTGTAACTTTCAGTCGCAAAGCTGGTCGATGGTTTGGTGGTGTCGTCCCAAATCCGGAATGCGTTTGCCTTCGGATGATTAGCAAAGAATGCCGCCAACTTTTTCGGGTCAGGGTTGCCGGTCGCTGGAAGTGGCTGCTGCGCTTGCATGAACTCGTAATCGTCCGCGGGCGTGGAGACCGGGAAAACCGGGACGGCATTCATCGCAGTGCGCCACTGCTGGCCGTCGGCCTGGAGAAAGTCCAGCGCCATCCCGCGAATCGGTGTACTGCCGTCCCACGCGTATGGATTGGTGCCGGGAATCGAGAAACGTCCAACCACCGGAGTGCGTTGTCCGGTCGCCAACAGCTGAGCCACCGAGTATGGCGCAGCATCTCCGTCACTCTGGAAATAGCCTGAGATGCATACGCCCTTTGCGTGGTTACGACGATAACCGGGGAACACACCGCCGTTTTTCTGAAACTGATCGACGACCTGATTTGCAGCGGGCTGTTGCGTCACCGGTGATTCGCGCGCACACGCAAGGAACGCAACCTGCATCGTCAGCGCGGCAACGCTCGTGAGTGCAAATGCGGTGAGAGTCACCCGCTTCCGACGCGTGCCCATGTTCACGAGTCACTCCTTGCAAGGTGTACGGTCACAAAAAAAGCGAGTAGGAGAACTGTACAGAATTCCAGTCCAGTAAGTGTATGATGTTCTGGATCAAGCCGGGCCGAGCGCGACCGCCGACAGATCGCCATCGTGCGAGAGCGTGATATCCCAGTCGGGAATTGGGAGTGCGCCGTGGCGCGGGTAGAGTCGCGGTGGATCGAACCTCGATCCGTTCCAGTGCCGCACTATCTCGACGTCACCAAGTCCCGCCTCCGCAGCAAGTGCTCGCGCCAGGCGCCGCACAGCGAGCGATTGCTCCGCCGGGGGCAGTGAAAGCGACGCCTGCTCCCGCTCGGTCGGTTCGTATGCATGAGCACTGCGATCGATCTCGTCGCGCGTGGCGACGGCAATCTTCAACGCGCGAAAGTCTCCCTTGTCATCGATTGCCAGGCAGTGGACGTACGACGCTGTCGCGCTCCACTTGAGCGCGAGGTGCAAGTCGTGTAGCCGCTTCATGCCACGTATCACCACATGCCCCGTACCATTCGCCGCGCCGTCTGCCAAGTCCGCGGCAACGGGGCTCGAATCCAGCACCACTTCGTATGCGGAGTGCGCGAAGATCGCGCCCGGACTCAGTTTCTTCGCCACCTTGTACGCGGCCTCTTTCCCGGCCCAGAGCAGCCAGAGCATGTTGTCGCGATTCGATGAGCCCCGAATACGTTCTGCTTCGCGGGCCGTGAAGACGCGCGCGATGAAGCGGACATCGCGCGCTTTTCCGACTGCCTCACGCGATCGAAGGTCTACCAGATCGTTCCCGATCGGCAAAGTAGCGGTCCTCCATATCGGCGAGCTTATGGATGATCTGTGTAGCCAGGTCGCGGGCGCCGCGCAGGCCAGTCGCCTCGGTCCTGGGGTGCAGCATCTCAAGTGTGACTGAGTACTCGTCGCCGGTGTGTGGCGAATCGGTGTACCCGTCCTGCATGCGGCCACGCAGGTAGATGCATAGCACCCGCGCCTCGGGTACCGCCTGAGCTATCTGCCCCACTCCGTACGTGAAATTTTCCGTGTCGACGCGTTCGGTGCGGCTCCGTCCCCCCTCCGGGAAGATCGACACCAGCTCACCCGAGCGAAGGAGGTAGGCGATCTTCTCCAATGTTCGCTTCACTTCTTCGCGCGGGCCGCCTCGGGTGACGTAGACACACTTGCCGAGGAACGATGCCACGCGCCAGAACCAGGTAGAGAAGTTGGCCTTCTCGGGCACGCTCCACGGAAAGCGCGAATAGTGCCAGAGATAGCTGGGTAATGGTGCGAGTGCCCACACGATGATGATCGTGTCGAGCAGGGTGAGATGGTTGGAGCAGATGAGGACCGGACCGGGCTCCGCATTCATCAATTCTGCGAAGCGTGCCCGAACGGTATCTGCGTCGCGTACTGACAGGCGCTTTACTACTCGCGCCCAGAAGAACGCGATCGGCGCGACGATCGGGAAGAAGAGAAACGACACCGCGCGCTGTAGCGCCAGAGTGCGCTGATCGCGACGCGCTATCTGGTCCACCAGCGGAACCTATTTCAGCTTCTCCTGGATGACCGTCACGGCATCGCCCAGAGTGTGCACACGGTCGGCTGCCTCGTCGTCGATGGCGATGTCGAACTCGTCCTCGAAGGCCAGCACGATGTCCACCAGGCGGGCTGAGTTGACGCCGAGGTCCTCCAGAAGCCGAGTGTGCTCGTCTGCCGTCGACAGCTTGTCGGTGTTCTTTACGAACGGCTTTATGATACCGATGACCTTGTCGAACGTCTCCTGATGCTCCATGTCAGCTGCTCCTAGTCTGGTTAAAGTTGCGGGGATCCCACTTTTCGAAGATCACGCACGCATTCACATCGCCGAAGCCGAAGCTGGCCTTCGCAATGATTCCCGGCTGCATATCTCTCGTTTCATGAGGGATGCTGGCTGCGTACGCTTCCAGCTTCGGATGCAGGTCCTCGCAGTTGAGCGAGGGGTGAACGAAGCCGCGATCCAGCTCTAGGATCGACGCCACACACTCGATTCCACCAGCGGCACCCAGGCTGTGTCCGATCATCGACTTGGTTGAATTTATAAGAGGGAAGTTTTCTGGCGCGACGCCAAGCGCGGCCTGCCAGTTGGCGATCTCCCCCGGATCGGCCATGGTTGCGGTGAGGTGGCCGTTGATGGCGCCCACATCCTCGCCGCGGATTCCGGCCGCTTCGAGCGCGGCCCGTATGCAGCGTTGCACGCCATATGGATTGGGGGCTGTCATGCTCCCGCCCTGGCGCTGGCCGCCGCTGTTGACGTCTGCCCCCTTCACCTCTGCGTAGATCCGCGCGCCGCGCGCNAGCGCGGTCTCCAGATCCTCGAGCATGAGAATCCCCGCGCCNGATCCGGGGACGAAGCCCGATGCGCTCGCACTCATCGGACGCGACGCCTTTTCCGGCTCATCGTTTCGATCTGTGGCCAGGACNCGCATGGCGTCGAAGGATCCCCAGGTATAGTGCGAATCACCCTCGGCNCCGCCAGCGAGCATGCGCTTTGCTCGCCCCGCGCGGATCTGCCAGTAAGCCTCCACGATCGCTTCGGTGCCCGTGGTGCACGCGCTGCTGTTGGTGGACACCTGGCCGCCCAGGCCGAGTAGTCCGCCGATCCGCGCGCTGACTCCGCTGCACATGACCTGCTCCACGATCGTGCTGCCCATCCGTCTGGTGCGGCCTCCATCGATCATTGGTCCGGCATAGGAGCACATGAGGTCGATGCCGGCCACGCCGGTGCCGATGATCGCGCCGGTGTCGAAGTCCGGCTCGGACGACGCATCTCCCGGCGACTCCATGCCCGCGTCGCGCCAGCAATCTAGTGCCGCTATCGCGCCGAAGGCGATGATGTTGGACTTCATCGAGAAGCGCTGCTCCTCGCTGAAATAACGCTCCTTGATCTCCTCCACGCCCTGCGGCGCGCCGCCTACCTGGCAGCCGAACTTCAGCTCTCGGAGCTTCTCGTAGAAGCGGATACCCGAGCGCCCCTCGCGCAGCGCGCGCTCGAAGTCATCGAGCCCATGTCCGTTGGGCGCGAGAACACCGAGGCCGGTCACAACCACTCGTCTATCCAATTCTGATCCCCAATCCCGAAAGTGTGCAAGACGCCACCATGCTGCCATCGGCCTTTGTCATCTCGACCTTCGACCTGAGCTTGTTGCGGCGCCAGAAAATTTTCTCTCCCCGGCAGATCACCTTCTCCCCCGGGAGAACGCCACCGACAAATTCCACCTCGGCATCGGTGAAGATCGAACGCCAGAAAGGAAGCTCCACAGGACCAACTTCCAGTGCCTTAAGGTAGATCCCCAGCGCCACGACTCCCGTCTGCGCCATCGTCTCCAGGAGGATGACTCCGGGCGTGAGTGGCATGCCAGGAAAGTGGCCAGCATAGAAGCTTTCGTCCATCCGGAAAGTGTACCTGCCTTCGATGCTGTCCGCGCTTAGTTCGGTAATCTCATCTATGAAGCGGAAGGGATGCTGTTGTGGCACGAGCCCCAGCACTTCTGCGGGGGTGAGAGCGTGTCCGATTCCTTTCTGTTCGTTCATCATCGCTTTAGCAACCCGCCTCGCGAATTGGCAGATCGCGCAGGGTAGTCAGCGTAGCGAATCCCTTCGAACATCCCCACCTTCGCATCAGTGATCGTGTAGATGTGCTGATCGTTCACGAAGACTTTCCCCGTGCCTATGGCGAGCGCCGTTCCGCTGCTCTTCAATTCGGTATAACGCCGCACCTCCACTTCGTACCGCACCACCTCGTCGTACGGGCGGATCTGCCCTGAGAAGTCGACCTCCTTGCAGCCGAGCGCGCGGCCGATTCCACGGGAGCCGCACGCCGAGCAGTAGAGCCCCAGCAACTGCCAGATGGCGTCGACCCCCAGACAGCCGGGCTGTACAGGATCGAGGCGGAAGTGGCACTGAAAGAACCACTCGTCGAAGCGCACATCCTGCTCGGCCACGATCGCGCCGCGCGGGCCGTCGCGCTGAATGTCGATAACCCGGTCGAACATCAGCAGTGGCGGAGCGGGGAGTACCGCGTAGTCCTTCGAGGGATGGTCCTCTACCAGGGTGCCCCAGCTGATTGCGATCAGTTCTTCTTTTGAGAAGCTGGTTCGCTTGAGAAAGTCCTCGTATTTCACGCCGTCTCTCCGGAGAACGTGAGGAGAGCGCCACCCCAGGAGAGTCCCGCGCCGACCACCACCAGCGCCAGCCGGTCGCCGGGTGAAAAGCGGCCCCAGTTCTGCGAGAGTACGCCGGGCGCGCCGGCTGCGCCACAGTTCCCGAAACGGTCCACGTTGAATAGATGCCGGGAGTCGGAAACGCCGACGCGAGACGCGGCGGAGCGTAGCATCAGGAGGTTCGCCTGGTGCCCGATGAACCAGGGCTCGATGTCGACGTCCCCGTCCTGCTTCTTCAGGAGCGCCGCGGCCGTCGCGGCGGTCCTCCGGATGGCAAAGCGCTGCACAGCTGAACCATCCTGTCTGAACAAGCCGCCGGTGGGGATCACCACGCTTTCCCATCCGGCTGGGTCAGAGGCGAAGCTGGTTCGGAGCACAGCGGAGCGTGCCGGTACCCGCGTGGATACCACTGCGGCACTGCTTCCATCGCCCCAGAGCACAGCGGTCGCGCGGTCGGAGTAGTTCACTGTCCGCGTGTTGTTCTCCGGACTCACGATCAGCACGAAGTCCGGCAGCGACTCGGCGTGCATCTTTCCGAGAAAGTCCAGCTGGGCCACGAAGGTGGAACAGGCGGAATTCAAGTCGAACGCTGGCGCTTCGATCCCCAGCTCGGCGGCGATAATGCACGACTCGGCGGGTGTCACGTACTGGGGTGAGCAACCGCCGGCGATCACCATTCCAATGTCACCTGGCTGCAGCCCTGCACGCTCTATCGCCATTCGGGCCGCGCTAGCCCCGGTCTGGGCGTTGGTGTAGCGGGATGCGTCGTAGGCAGCACGCGGGTCGGTGTTGTGAGTATCGCGGATGTAGTCGAGCGAGAGCACCGTGCGCCGCTCCCGGATGCCCACCCTGTCGAGAATCCACTCGTCCGTCGTCCCGATGTCGAGTGACTCGAGAAACGCGTTGTCTATGACGTTTTCGGGGTGAAAGTGCCCGATCCCGTGTACTTGGAGCATTCCTTCTTCCTTGTGTTGCATCAGGAGGGCGCGATCCGCTCGCCGCCGTCTACTGGAATAATCGCGCCGTTTACCCATGCCGCCTCCGGGCGGCATAGCAGCGCGATTACACTGGCGACGTCCTCAGGGCGCGTCATGCGCCCGAACGGATTGCGTTTCTCGGCGACCTCGCGCATCCGATTGTTGCCGGGGATCACCCGCAGCGCCGGGGTGTCGGTCACACCAGGCTGAATTATGTTCGAGCGGATTCCGTACGGTGCGAACTCCACGGCTATCGAGCGCGATACCGACTCCAGCGCCGCCTTGGCCGCCGACACCGCAGCGTAACCACGCCAGGCCACCTGATTTCCCTCGCTGGTGAGACCAAACACCCTCGCGTCCGTGGCGAAGAGTTTGCGCGCGAAGAGCTCCTGTACCCAGCTCAGCAGGCTTGTCCCCATGCTGAAGACTGTCCGCGCCATGTCCTCATCTTCGATCAGGGCCTCGCCGTAGTCCGTGCCATTTGCGACCTCCGAGGGGACCGGCGCGATGGGCTTTAGGTTGCCAAGCGCTATGGAATGGAGGAGCATGCGCACGCGACCGTTTGCTCCCATTTCCTTCGCGAGAGCATCAAGCGTCGTGTTCCTGCCTTCGACGCTGAGCGCGTCGAGGTTCAGCGCGAGGAAGCCGCTTCCGTGGGCGCGGATCTCTGCGAAGTCAGCCTCGATGCGAGGCATGGCACCCCGCCTGTCACGGTGGATGATGCACACGCTCATCCCGCGGCTAGTCACAGCCTTCGCTGTGGCCAAGCCGAAGCCGCTGGAGCCACCGAGGATGAGCGCCCACTCTTCAGACGTGAATTCTTTCACGCAATGGGCCGGTGGTGCGCTTCGCCGATTATCCGGCGCGCGACACGATCAGCGAAATTCGACATCCGAGGTCCCTGGACATCGGCGCCGGGGTGCTCGAAGCGCATGTAGTCGTGGAAGAGGTGTACTTCAGAGTCACGCGGGTCGGACTCGAATTGCCAACATTGGCAAGCTAACGGCCGAGGCGCTCGTAGGGAATGAATCGCGCCACCTTCCATATGGTGTCCACGGCCTCCGCCCGCCCTGGAACCTGAGCTGGCGGGGAGA
>JGI20207J14881_1000379_pt1 | contig 16325 bp, 10 predicted proteins | sample NGESurdeep092012_4_FD_14881 | JGI IMG/M metagenome (IMG submission 14881)
ATTTCACGCAAAAGCCTTGGGCACGGCGGCGGCCGGACCGATGCGGCGTTCGTAGTCCAAAATCAGTTCGACGGCTTCCTGCGGTTTGTCGGTGACGGCAACTAAATCCAAATCGCCGGCGCTGATGAAATTATGTTTCTCCTCCATTTCAGTTTTTGCCCATTTCAAAAGTCCGCGCCAATAATCGCTGCCAAAAAGGATAAGCGGAAATTGCGGGATGCGCTCGGTCTGAACGAGGGTGAGCACTTCAAAAAATTCGTCGAGCGTGCCGAAGCCGCCGGGCATGAACACAAAGCCAAGGCTGTATTTCACGAAGCAGACTTTGCGCGCAAAAAAATAATGGAAGTGGATCGGAATGTTGGAAAAACGATTTGAGAATTGCTCGCGCGGCAATTCGATGTTGAGGCCGACGGATTTGCCACCGGCGTGCGTGGCGCCTTTGTTGGCGGCTTCCATGATGCCCGGCCCGCCGCCGGTGATGACGGCGAGATTGTGTTTGGCCAGACCTTTGCCGATGGCTTGCGCGGCGCGATAGTATTTGTCGCTGGGCCGCGCGCGCGCGGAGCCGAAAATAGTGACGGCCGGTCCGGTTTGCGAAAGCGTTTGGAAGGAATCCACGAACTCGGCCATGATGCGAAAAATGCGCCACGGGTCTTCGTGAATGAAATAATTGGAGTCGTTCATGCGCGAAAGATAATCGCGGCGGTAAAAGGAAACAACTCGTTAAAAACGAAACGGGTTAAAGCGACGAAGCGTTGAAACGACTGGCGCTTCAACGCTTCATCTGAATTCAATTCAACGAATTTACGAGCAGCCGAGGCTTTCGCCGCAGTTCAAACATTTGTAGCACGCGCCGTTGCGGACGGCGACGTGGCCGCAAGTCGGGCAGGTCGGCGCGTCGCCTTGATTTTGAAATGAACTGGTCAGCGTGAGCCGCGAATGTCCGTTGCCATTGCCGTTGCTTGAAGTCACTTCGAGCACTTCGTTGTCGTCGGCAATCGGCAGTTCAGGCACCGGCCGGTTTATTTTTTTTTTCATCTCCTCAATCAGGCCGGGCATGGAAAGCTCCGGTTGACTGCGATTGATCGTGACGGTTTCGCGGTAGCCGGGAATAAATTGCAGCGCGAGCCAGCGAAAAACGTAATCAATGATCGAGGAAGCGTTGCGGATTTCGGGATTTTTTGTGAAACCGCTCGGCTCGAATCGTTGGTGCGCGAATTTTCGCAACAGCGTTTCCAGCGGGACGCCGTATTGCAACGCCATGCTCGTGAGCGTGCCAATCGTGTCCATCAAGCCGCCGATGGTCGAACCTTCCTTGGCCATCGTGATGAACAGTTCGCCGGGCTGGCCGTCTTCAAAAAGTCCGACGGTCAAATAACCTTCGTGGCCGGCGATGTCGAATTTGTGCGTGATGGCCGTGCGCGTGTCCGTGAGGCGACGGCGCAGCGGTTTGCCGGATTCCGCGCGGAGTTTGGAAATTTCCGATTCCAATTCCTCGACGCGATTTTCGAGCGCGGAATTGTCGGGTGAAACAGTTTTATCGCCGCCTTCGTTGGTTTTTTTAGTGTTGAGCGGCTGCGAACGTTTCGAGCCGTCGCGATAAATGGCGACGCATTTCAAACCCATTTTCCACGCCTGAACGTAAGTCTCGCGCACTTCTTCGACGGTGCATTCGCCCGGCATGTTGACGGTTTTGGAAATCGCGCCGCTGATGAACGGCTGCGCGGCGGCCATCATTTTCAAATGCGCGAGATAATGGATGCTGCGTTTGCCGCGATGCGCTTTGAACGCGCAATCAAAAATCGGCAAATGCTCCGACTTCAAGCCGCTGGAAATTTTTGCGCCGTTTTCCTCAACGTCTTCAATCGTGTCAAATTTTTCGATGTGCGCGATGATGTTTTTGATTTCCGTTTCGCGGTAATGCAAACAGCGCAAGGCGTCCGGCACGCCGCGATTGACGATTTTCAACATGCCGCCGCCCGCGAGCAATTTGTATTTCACGAGCGCGATGTCCGGCTCGACGCCGGTCGTGTCGCAATCCATTAAAAACGCGATTGTGCCGGTCGGCGCGAGCACGGTGACTTGCGCGTTGCGGTAGCCGTGTTGACGGCCTTTGGCGAGCGCGCCGTCCCATGTCCGACGCGCTTCGTCCTTGAGATAATTGAATTCCGCGCTTGGCTGAATTTCTTCGACGGCTTCGCGGTGCAATTGAATGACGCCCAGCATGGATTCAACGTTGTCCTTTGCGACAGTTTTTTCAACGCCGGCGCAACGCGCATCGCGATAGCCGGGAAACGCGCCGATGTTCGCGGCGATTTCCGCGCTCTGTTCGTAAGCGTGGCCGGTCATAATGGACGTGATCGCTCCGGCGAGCGCGCGGCCTTCATCCGAATCGTAAGGCAAACCGTAGCTCATGCAGAGCGAACCGAGATTCGCAAAACCAAGTCCGAGCGTGCGGAAAATATGAGAATTTTCCGCGATGTCCTTCGTCGGATAACTTGCGTTGTCCACGAGAATTTCCTGCGCGGTGATGAAAATTCTGACGGCGGCCTTGAAGCGCTCGACATCAAACTTGCTGTCTTCGCGTTTGAACTTCATCAAGTTCAGTGACGCCAGATTGCACGCGGTGTTGTTGATGAAAACGTATTCGCTGCACGGATTCGTGGAATGAATCGGCTCGGTTCCTTTACAAGTGTGCCATTTCTGGATCGCGCCGTCGTATTGCATTCCCGGATCGCCGCAGATGTGCGTGCCTTCGGCGATTTTGTAGAGCAACTTCGCCGCGTCCTTTTTTTCGAGCGGTTTGCCGGAAGTAATTGAGCGCGTCCACCATTCTTTTCCGCCAAGCGCGGCTTGCATGAATTCATCGCTTGCTCGCACAGAAAGGTTTTCGTTCTGATACATCACGCTGCCGTAAGCGTCGCCGTTGTAACTGCCGTCGTAACCTTGTTCGATCAACGCCCATGCTTTCTTTTCTTCCTTTTGCTTGGCATCAATAAATTCTTCAATGTCGCCGTGCCAGTCGCGCAATGTGTTCATCTTCGCTGCACGACGCGTTTTGCCGCCGGATTTCACGACGTTCGCGACTTGATCATAAACTTTCAGAAAACTCATCGGGCCGCTCGGACGCCCGCCGCCGCTTAATTTTTCCCGCTTGGAACGCAACGGCGATAGATCCGTGCCCGTGCCGGAGCCGAATTTGAACAGCATCGCTTCGCTGCACGCCAGTTGCATGATGCTTTCCATGTTGTCGTCCACCGATTGAATGAAGCACGCGCTGCCTTGCGGATATTCGTATTGCGACGTCGCGCGTTCGGCTGCGCCATTCGCGCGATTGTAAAACCAATTGCCTTTGCCGGATTTATTGCCGACGCCATATTCGTGAAACAATCCAACGTTGAACCAAACCGGCGAATTGAACGCGCCATATTGATTCAAACAAAGCCACGTCAATTCCTCGTAAAAAATTTCGCCGTCCGTTTTGCTGAAATAACCATCTGCAATTCCCCAATCCGCAATCGTTCGGGAAATCCGGTGAATGAGTTGGCGCACGGAAGTCTCACGTTCGCTCGTATTTTGCTCGCCATAAAAATATTTTGAAACGACCACTTTCGTCGCCAGCAACGACCAGGATTTCGGCACCTCGACATTTTCCTGTTTGAAAATGACTTTGCCCGCGTCGTCGGTGATTTCCGCCGTGCGCCGATCCCATTCGATCTGGTCGAACGGTTTTACTTTCGCGTCGCTGAAAACGCGCTCCAGCCGCAGCGATTTTTTCGCCGCGCTCTTGGGCGGTTTTATTTCCCGCGCTGCCGAAACTTTCGCGGTGCGACGGTGCGCGGCCTTCGGAGCCGGCGCCAAAATTTCTTCACGTGCATCAATCATGTTCACTCCTTAATTTAGATTTATTTTCGGCAACTTCAAGCGAAGCCGGAAGCCGCCAAGTTTTTAAAACAGTTATTTTTCCAAAGAATCACGGCCTTTTTCCCAAAATCAATTTCCCCAACTAATTGGGGAGCGGCGATCATCATGCTACTACGGGTTGTATCTTTCAAGAAAATTTTGCAAAAAAGTTACGCAAACGTTATTCCCAAATGAAATTAAAGAAATCTTCACAGCCGGATTGACCAACCGATGACTTATGCGCGGCTGTGAACAAAGTTTTAGCACGATTTTTTTTTCGGTTTGCGCGAATACCTTTCGTGGCGCGCTTGCCGGTGCAAATCCATTTTTCCCGCCAATTTTTTTTGAACCGGCTTGAATTTCCGGATCGGTTCGACTGTTTTTGGCCGAGGTTTTGGAACCAAAACAATCGGGCAACCTTCGTAACCGAACGCCTTGCGCATTTCATTCGCCAGATTTTTTTTGTATTGATCGGAAAACAATTCGTCGCGATTCACAAACAGCAAAAAAGTCGGCGGCGCCTGGCGCACTTGCGTCGCGTAGAAAAATTTCAGGCGATGCCCGGCGGCGCTGACCGGCTGGCGGCGTTCCACCGCGTCGCGCAACGTGCGGTTCAAAATGCCCGTCGGAATTTTCTGCTGCAATTGCGCCGCGACATAGCGGATCGCTTCGAGCAAACGTTCGAGATGAAAACCGGATTTGGCCGAGGTGAAAATCACGGGCGCGTAATCGAGAAAAAATAATTTTTCCTGAACCCAGTTCGCAAATTCGCCGAGCGTCGTCATGATTTTTGGCGCGCCGCGATTTTCCTTTTTTTCGCGCGCGACAATTTCCTCTTTTCGTTTCTCGCGGATTTTTTCCTCGAACAAATCCCATTTGTTGACGACGACGATGCAGGCCCGGCGATTTTCAACGATGCTGTCGGCGATTTTTTTGTCCTGTTCCAAAATTCCCGCTTCTGCGTCTAAAACCAGAACCGCAATATCGCAGCGCGCGATGGATTCATACGAACGCTGGGCACTGAAAAACTCAATGGAATCGTCCACTTTTCGCGATTTGCGCATTCCGGCGGTATCAATCAAAATATATTTCTGGCGAATGCCGTCGGCTTCGACTTCAAACGGCACGTCCACCGCGTCGCGGGTCGTTCCGGGAATCGGCGAGACGATGACGCGCTCGGATTTCGTGAGCGCGTTGATGATGGAAGATTTGCCGACGTTGGGACGGCCAACGATGGCGAGTTTTAAGGTTTCAGGTTTCAGGTTGAAGGTTGAAGGTTCAGCGTCGCCATCCGAATTTTCAGAACTTTCAACTTTCAACTTGGAACTTTCAACTTCAGGCAAAAGCCCGACCGCCGCATCCATCAGATTTTGGATGCCTTCGCCATGAATCGCGCTGACGGGAAAAATTTTCTCAAAGCCGAGCGCGGAAAATTCGTCCGCGTCTTTTTCGTCGCGATGCGTGTCCACTTTATTGACTGCAACTAAAATAGTTTTTCCACTATGGCGCAAATGCTGGGCGACTTCGCGGTCGAGCGGCACAATGCCTTCCTGCACGTTGACGACGAGGATGATGGCGCTCGCGGAATCAATCGCCAGTTGCGCCTGTTCCAACGCGGCTTTGATGATCACATCACCGGATTTTTCACGGCGCAGCAACCCGATGCCGCCGGTGTCCACGAGCGTGAACGATTTTCCGTTCCATTCCGTTTCCGCCGTGACGCGGTCGCGCGTGACGCCGGGCTGATCGTGAACAATGGCGATGCGTTTTTTCACGATGCGGTTGAACAGCGCGGATTTTCCCACATTTGGCCGACCGACAATGGCGATTAAATTTGACACGAAGGCACGATAAGAAATTTTGCCGCTCGCGGAAATCAAAATGAATTGGAGAAATCTGTCACGGATTTTTTGAGCATGGCAATGATGAAATTCATTCTTAAAAACCGCCATTTTTTTGCGACCCTGTTTTGCGACCCTGCAAACCGTGTGCGTTCACGGCGCAAAAATCATTGCGCAAAAATCATCTGACCCTTAAATTGTCCGGCCTTTGGCTGCACCCATAGCTCAATTGGATAGAGCGGCTGACTACGGATCAGCAGGTTTGAGGTTCAACTCCTCATGGGTGCACCATTGATCATGGCTTTTGTAACATGTCTGATTGACTCAATGCTTGTATCAGCAAAGGAACTTACCTATTGATTATGTATGTCCAGAAATTCAGTCAATTTATTTCCGGCTGGCGTTCTTAAAAGTTGCCATTATTGGATGTTCGGACTGATGATCCTGACAATATTGGCGTGGCCGGATTCAAGCGAGGCCATTCTTTTGTGGAGTGACTTGGGCACCACTCAAGTTCACGAGACCGGAACGGGCGCTGACATTTTGGGCGGCGTTTTGCGGCGGGACGATTCATCCACCGATACACTCTATTTCAAGTTTCATATTGATCCGGTATCGGATGCCAATACCGAGCTTTATTTCGCAGCCTTCCAATTGTTTGAAGGGAACCACGAACATCTGGCCGTTGGAAATGAGTTGAATGCGTGGGCTTACAGCGCTTTTGTCACGGGTCAAACCGGCCCGTCCAATCGGGTGGTCGAATATATTGATTTGAAATCTTCACAGCCAGAACCCTCCGGCATCGGGACATTTCATACTTATGAACTTCCTCATTCGGGCATCGAACGAACCATTGTTTTCAAGGTTCAATATGTGGCAGGTGGTGACGACTTGGTCACCGTGTGGCTAAATCCTGACTTGCGACCGGGGGCGACCGAAGCGGGTCAGTTGCCGAGCCTGACTACGGAGTTCAAAGCCAATGCTTCTTTTGATCAGATTCATTTGCGCCACGGCGGCGGCGGCGACGGCTGGATATTCAGCGAAATGGCCATCGCCACTTCGTTCAGCGACCTTGTCAATGCGAATGGATCGGGTGCTGGCGGCGAAATACCGTTCACCTTTCGCTCATGGCAGCGGGAGCAGGGTTTGCCGGAAAATTATGTGCGCGCATTGGCCCAAACGAGCGATGGTTACATCTGGGTGGGCGCGGATGAAGGCGTGAGCCGGTTTGATGGCGTGAACTTTTTCTCCCTCGGTCTTCAGGAAGGGTTTCAAAGCGGGCCGGTGCAGGTCTTGTTTGGTGACAGCCGGGGCGCATTATGGATCGGAAGTGTGGGGAATGGTTTGAGTTGTTGGCAAGGAGGCAGGCTGCATACATTCACGATGCGAAACGGTTTGCCATCCGACTCAATCACGGCACTGGCTGAAGACGGCCAGGGAAGGTTATGGGTAGGAACGCGAGCTGGTTTAGTTGTCTTGCAAAGTGGGCGTTTCAGTCCGTTAAATGGCATGGATAATTTTTCCGGCAAAGCCATCACTACAATTTTTCGTGATCGCAAAGGCACGATGTGGGTGGGAGCGACAGGAGCAGGAGTCTTCTCTTATCAAGGAAATAAATTCATTCAACTCCAAGACGCCGCAGTGAATAGCTTGCTTCAAGACCCGCATTGCCTGTTGGTGGATCAGAAAGGACGAATGTGGATTGGGGCGGGAGACGCCTTCGTCTTATGCCGCGAGGATGGCCATTGGCGGCGCTTCGGCATTCCCCAACATCTGGCTACGCATTACATCAGCGCCCTGGCGGAGGAACCGGATGGGACAGTATGGGCGGGATCAGTCGGCGAGGGATTGTTTCAATTCAAGTCCGGCAAGTTGGTGGCCGTCAATGCCAGCAGCGGATTGTCCGATAATCTAGTCGAAGCTTTGCTGGTGGATAGCGAAGGAAAACTTTGGGTTGGCACGCATGGAGGACTCAATCGCATCTGCCCCAAAAAAGTATCTGCCTTAAGCCATGCCGACGGCTTGGATTATGGCGCAATTCAGGGACTGGCAGAAATTAAGTCCGGCTTGATTTGGGCCGCCCAGCCCAATGGCGTTTATCAATGGGATGGCCGCATGTTCCGGCGACTCATGCTCAATGGCTTGCCGTCACGAGAACCGACGACAAGTTCAATGTTGGCGGCCAAAGATGGCAGTTGCTGGGTGGCGGGATCATACGGATTGTTTCACTTCAAAAACCCGCAGGCCGCCGAGGAAGAAGGCGGCGCGCCGGCTTTGACGAATTTAAGTATCACGGCGCTTGGCCAAAATCTAAAAGGCGAGTTATGGGCGGGCACGCGACAAGGCGCGCTCTGGCATTTTGCGGACGGAAAATGGCAGATGGAAACCAACTGCCAACATGGTTATGCAATTACCGCAATAGTATCCGGCGCAGATGGTAACTTATGGGTTGGCACAGAAGGTGATGGAGTATATCGGTTCAGCGAGGGAACTCATGTTCAAGCCGAGAAGTTAAGCGGTTTGCCAAGCGGCTGGATCCGCACGCTCTATGTGGATGCGCAAGGCACACTGTGGATTGGCACTGCTGGCGGCGGCTTAAGTCGTTTTCAAAATAACCATATAGCTATTTTTACCATGCGGGAAGGCTTGCCGGATAATACCATCTCCCAAATTCTTGAGGATGACGTCGGCGACTTGTGGTTGGGCGGCGACCGGGGAATCGCCCGCGTAAAAAAAAGCGATCTCGCCAATTTAGCGGCGCATAAAATTCCGGCGGTTTATCCGCAGATTTATGGCCGAACCGATGGCATGTTATCCGAAGAATGCACCAGCGGTTTTTTTCCTGCCGGCCTGAAGACGAAGACCGGCTTGCTATGGTTTTCAACCCTCAAAGGCATTGTAATAATTGATCCTCACCGCACTATTAGTTCGCCCGCGCCTGCCGTAGTCATGGAACAGACACTGGTAGATGGAGTGCCAGACCTTCCAGTGAATATACGGCCCAATACAAAAGCAGGACTGCCGCAAAAAGTGGATGTAGGAGTAACCAAATCACTTCGCTTAACTCCCGGCAAACATACGCTTGAATTCCATTTTGCCGGCTTGAATTTTGATGCGCCCGAGCGGGTGCGTTTTCGTTACCGGCTGGAAGGACTGGATTTGAACTGGGTTGACGCCGGAACCCGCCGGGTAGCCTTTTATAGTTTTGTGCCGCCGGGAAGCTATCGTTTTGAAGTGATCGCCTGCAACGGCGACGGGATTTGGAACAAGGCTGGCGACAGTCTCATGCTGACAGTGCTTCCACACTTTTGGCAGACCTGGTGGTTTATTGGAATGATGGCATTGGGATCGGTGATTACCGGTGCGGCAAGCATCCGCTTCGTTGTAAAGCGCCGATTACAACAACGGCTGAAACGTCTGGAGCAGGAACGGATTCTGGAACGGGAACGCACGCGCATCGCCCAGGACCTGCACGATATAATGGGCGCCAAGTTGTGCCGCATCTCATTTTTAAGTGAACATGCAAGGGTCAGACAGGAAATTCCAATTGAACTTCAAGAAGAGATGCGTTCCATATCTGATGATTCTCGCGAAGTGCTTCAATCCCTTGACGAAATGGTCTGGGCGGTCAATCCGCAAAAGGATACTCTTGATCACCTCGTATCTTATATCGGACAATATGCCCAGGAATACTTTCAACGGACAGGCATAGAGTGCGTTTTGGAAATACCTCCTTTTGTGCCCGTGCAACCCATCTCATCGCAGTCGCGTCATCACCTGTTTTTAGCGGTCCATGAAGCGCTGACGAACATACTTAAACATTCGGGAGCTACTCGTGCCGGGATCGCCATGTCTTGCCCCAACTCCGATTTCAAGGTGGTTATTTCGGACAATGGCGCCGGTTTTGATCCGGGATCCACTGAATTCAACTCATCAATTTCCGCCGCCGGATTTTGCAATGGTCTGGATAATATGCGCCGGCGCATGGATGAATCAGGCGGGCGCTGCGTGATAGAGTCCCGCCTTGGAAGCGGGACAACCATCCAGTTTTTGCTTTCCCTTGATAATGCGGTGAAGTAGAAATACTCAAATGATTTCGGTTTCCATTGTTGACGACGAGAAAAAGCTTTGTAAATCCATCGCTACTTTTCTGAACGATTCGCCCGGATTTCGTTGCATCAGTATTTATGGAAATGCCGAAATAGCTTTACGTCAATTGCCGGCGGATCGGCCGGACGTAGTCTTGATGGACATCAATATGCCCGGCATGGACGGGATCGAATGTGTAAAACGGCTTAAAGCTTTGGCTCCTCAATTGCAGATATTGATGCTCACCGTCTATGAAAATACCGAGCAGATTTTCAATGCGCTGGCTGCGGGCGCCACGGGCTATCTTCTCAAACGCCTTGAGCCGGGTGAATTGCTGCAAGCCATCCGGGACGTTCACGCCGGAGGTTCGCCGATGTCCAATTCCATTGCCCGCAAAGTAGTGGCATCGTTTCAGGAGGCCCACCGCGTTGGTGAAAAACAAAACCTTCTTTCACCGCGCGAACAATCAGTGCTTGATTGTCTCGCGCAAGGACTGGCCTACAAGCAAATTGGCGATCAACTTGGCATTAGCATCAATACCATCCGCACCCATCTTCGCCATATTTACGAGAAACTGCATGTCCAGTCGCGAACGGAAGCCGTCGCAAAATATCTCCGTCTCTGACTTGCAAACATTGGTGCGGCAAAGCTTCTTCCCACACATGCACAATTCATGCGATAGACGCGCAGAGTTTATTTATGATACTTTCAACTTGATTCATTCATCATTAGTTGGCGAACGGCTCATATTTAGAGCGACACAGCTTGTGGTGAGCAAGAGAATCAGTTAATAAAAATCAAGAAATAACCTTATGAAATACAAAACAATTCTAGCCTGCGGCGTGGTAGCAACTTTAGGCGCCGTTACATCAGGTAATGCCCAGCCCGCCAGTATAAATGGAACCTATGACTCCGCGTTCGGCAGCGCGCTTAACATCCAAGGCGATGCGACCGGCTTTGGCCAAACCTATTCGGAGTTGGATGCGGGCTACGGTTTAATAGCGGGTGGCGATCTTTATTTGTTTTTTTCCGGCAATCTCCAAAATAATGGCAACAATATAAACCTTTTCTTTGCGGGAGCGGGCGGTCAAAGCACTTTGAACGCCGCCGACACTGGAAATCAGGGCGCAAATGACCTATCTGACATGAACGGTTCAAAGTTCAGTCCTGGATTTCTGGCAACTTACGGGTTTAATATCAATAATAACGGCACCGCGCTTACAGTGAGCCAATATAATTTACTTAATAATACTGCCGTAAATAGCTTTGGAACTTTGACAACCAGTGGCGGCATTGTGGCAAATGCAACCGTGGATAATTCGGTTGTCGTCGGATTCAATAATAATAATGCAGCAAGTCAGGCTGCCAATGTTGGCGCGGGATCCACGGGTTTGGAACTGGCCATTCCGCTTTCGCTCCTTGGCAATCCCAGTGGTCCCATAGAATTTTTAATTGATGTGAATGGTTCCAGCGAAGGTTACTTATCAAATCAATTCCTGCCGGGCTTGCCAAGCGGAACAGGTAACTTGGGCGGGGGTGGGACTGGTTATGGTCCGGGCGGCGGAATTTTTGATTTCAGTTCAACGGCCGGGGAATATCTCGTGGTTCCTGAACCATCCACTTTGGGACTATCAGTTTTGTCCGGTTTGGCAACCCTGGTGGCTATTCGCCGCCGAAAATAACCTGTTGCATTTTAATTAATCAAAGCCCTGCGAAAGCGGGGCTTTTTATTTTAACCCCATGACGCGGATTAAAGCTCGCTGGAAATTCATTGTGGGCGATAGCTTTAGCAATTTTCTCCTATAAGAAAAGTTGAATCACTTTGCCCAAGAAATGTTGCAAAATGCCCCCACAATTCATGCGATAGCGGCGCAGATTTTCTTTTGATATTGTAACGCCTGACGACATCAACAATTAGCTGGCTTAAAAGGCCGCACATTGCGATGAGGTCGCCAAGAACAAGAACCTGATTAAAAAATGAACCTAGTAACTCTATGAAACGAAACATGCTAACCTGCGTCTGGGCTGGTCTCTTGCTTTGCGCAGCCGGATTAATGACAGCTCAAGCTCAAATCACCAACGCCTTTATCACCTTCAGCGTGGATATGTCCTCGAACCTCGTCGCTGGAACCTTCAATCCGCCAACGCCGGCGATAGTTGGGGGGAATTCATACGGCGGAACTGGAACGGACACAGTTTGGGCCGACGGAGTTTTTAACGGGTGGGCTAATCCGGGGTTAGTTTTGGTTCAAGTCGGCACCAGCGGAGTTTATACAAACACTACGCAGGACAATAATGCCACGGATTTAAGTGACGGGAACGCGAATTTTCAATATGGTTGTTATGCGAACGGCACTCTCACCGATGAATCCGGAAATGGGTCAGGTTATGCAAACCGAAGTGAATATCTAACCAACAATGGCACCAGTGTGTGTCCGATTGCATTTTTTAATGATGATGGACCCGCTACAACAAACAACATAACGTATCAAGTTGATATGTCCGAACAGATTGAGCTTGGCAACTTTCACCTAAGCAGTGGCGACTACGTTGTCATCGCGGGTAGTTATGATAATTTCGTGCTGGGAAGTTCAGTTCCACCTCAAGTGGTGTTAACCAACAACCCAAACATCGTAATAACGAATAATAATTTCACTCCACCAGTGATCGAGTCCAACGTCTGGGTCGGAACTGGTGCAATCAGCACGGATTCGGCGAGGCCAGTAGCGACAGTGGGTTGTAACGAGCAATATAAATTTGTGATTGAGCCGGAAGGCGAATGGGATTCTCCTACATTTCCCAATCAGGAGCTTTATAGTGGAAACCGGTGGTTCGAAATGTCCGGCAATCAGGTTCTGCCGTTGGTGAACTTTAGTGATGTGCCCTATGCCCCGGTTGCCAATGTAACCCTTAACTTGGATATGTCGGGTCCGGTTAAGTATGACAGCAACCTGGTCCCGAACAGTGTGACTGCCTGGGGATCCTTTAACGGTTGGGCTAGTGGCGTAACAATGACCAACAATCCTTCCGCCCCGAACACCAATCTCTACAGTGCGATTGTCACCATGGGTGAGGGCTCATCGTTTATTTTACAATATAGATATACCAACTCTGCGGTAGCTGCCTCTGGAATAGGTGGTTCTACTGTTTCTGGAAATAATCCTTGGGTATATGACTATGCCGATGACGGAGTTTATAACGGTAATAGGCGCACCATTGCTTTTCCGATTACTCCTACTCTCCTCACCACCAACTTGCCTGTTGTTTACTTTAACGACCTTCCTCCTCATGATTTATTGCCAACAGCCACGCCGGTGCTTTTCACCGTGAACATGAATGGTGCGGTCGGATCGGATGGACATGTGTTCGATCCATCATCAGATTCGGTCTATATCAACGGCTCATTCGCTAACGGTGGTGGGTATCCTCAATTCTTTTATACTTGGGCGGGTGGTTCACCTCCGGTTGCGGCTCCGCCCGGATACCAAATGGTAGAGATAGGATCGTCATTGATTTATACCAACACAATTATAGAGCCCGCCGGAAATCCAGTAGCGTTGGCCTATCAATATGGCATAGATGAAGGTAACGTTAACGATGGCCCTATCGAGGATGAGGCGGGTGCAGGAACTAATCACGTTCGCGTGCTTCGTTCCACCGGCTTTAATCCTTATGTGATGCCTACGGATACATTTAACACCAATCAGCCATATGTAGAGCCGCTTTTGAGCGCTGGCAACATTTATGGCCTTGGCAGCCTTGCCGGCGGCAACCTAACGGTTGGAGCAGCGGCAGCGGGGAAAGTTCCTGTTTCGTGGCTGGGTCGGCCTGGGGCGCATCTGCAAGTTTCCGGCAGCTTGACTGGCGTCTGGCAGGACTTATTGGCGACTGATGGCACCAATTGGAATTCAGGTTATTTCTCCACCAACGGTTTTGTCAGTCAAACCAATTGGCCCGCCAGCGGCAACACATTCTTCCGCCTGGTCAAGCCATAAAATTGGTTGGGAATGGATAATGCCCGCCCAATCGAGCAAGCAACGGTTGGGCGGGTTTCCTTTGAGAGGTTAAATAATAACGAATGCAAATGAAAAGCCGTTGCGCCGGATTCACACTGATAGAGTTGCTGGTGGTGATAGCCATCATCGCCATTTTGGCGGCCATGCTGCTCCCCGCCTTGAATAAGGCTAAAATGAGAGCGGTGGCGGCTGAGTGCATGAGCAATAACAAACAACTCGATTTGGCTTGGTTGATGTATTCGAACGACAACAGTGACAGGCTGCCAATAAATTGTGACATCAAGGATAATCCCATTATCCCTACCTACCTTTTCCATGGCTCCCCATCATGGATTACATGCGTCGATTTTAATTGGCTTAATCAGCAACAAGATACAAATTTGCTTTATTTGACAACCGACCGATATTCTTTGCTGGCGTCTTATTTGGCCAGGTCCGCCGCGGTTATGCAATGTCCGGCGGAAAATTTCGTGGGACCGTTGCAGCCCAAAAGCTGGGGTAGACGCTCCCACAGCGTGGTCATGGATGCTTCGGTCGGAGATGGGTTCAAATTTAACCAACCCAACCCTCCCTTTGGTTGGACATCCATTTATTACGCTAAAAAATCAACGGACTTTCACACTCCCGGCCCCAGCGACGTTTGGGTGTTCTCCGATGAGCATCCCGACAGCCATGACGACAATCAAATGTATACTCCTACCTATGGAGTTTCAACATTCATAGAATTACCCGGCTGTCTACATGGCGGCGCCTGCGGAATGGCTTTTGCCGATGGTCACGCGGAAATCCACAAATGGCACGGACAGTTCGCCAATGTGCCGGTAATCTTTGCCGACCCAATGGGGGGGCGACAGCAGGTTCCTTGTTCACCCACCGACCCGGATATACTTTATTTTGCTGCGCACACACCAATAAATTAATACGCTTGTGCCGCCTAAACTCATTTGCATATTGATCCGGCTGGCCGCAAAGTTTTCTGAACTTAAGCTTCCAACTGTTAAACCCCGACTTTTAAGGAATATCTCCGTTGGATTTGCCGCCGCGCTCCTTTTAATTTCGTTTCATGCCTGGGCTGACGGGGAAATTTCCAATGTCACAGCCCGTTCGTCGCCTGACTGGCTTCGCAGCGGCACCGTTTACGAGATTTTTCCGCGCGATTTTTCCAAGGCCGGCAACCTCAACGGCGTTACCGCCCAACTCGATGAATTACACAGGCTCGGCGTGAACATCTTGTGGACAATGCCGATCCATCCGATTGGTGAAAAATTTCGCAAGGGTGAATTTGGCAGTCCTTATTCTATTAAAGATTATTACGCAGTTGATCCAAATTATGGCACGGTGAACGATTATAAGCGGCTGGTGCTTGAAGCTCACCAGCGGGGAATGAAAGTTATCATGGATTTGGTTGCAAACCATACCGCATGGGATAGCGTGATGATGAACCATCCTGATTTTTACAAACATGACGCCCGTGGAAAAATAATTTCACCCGTGCCCGAATGGACGGATGTGGCCGCGTTAAATTATGACAATCCCGCATTGCGCCAATATATGATCGCGATGCTTAAATACTGGATTCAAACGTGCGACGTGGACGGATTCCGCTGTGATTCCGCCGGGATGGTGCCAACGGATTTTTGGGAACAGGTCCGCGCCGCGCTCGTCAAAGTCAAGCCGGATATTATAATGCTTGCGGAAGCCAGCAAGCCGGAGTTACTCACCAACGCCTTTGACATAGATTATTCCTGGCCGTTATTGTCAACAATGAATAAAGTTCTGGCCCATGATGCCTCCGCTGCCCGCATCCGCCATTCGTGGGAAATAAGCCGCGCGCAGTTTCCAAAAAATGCGCTGCACCTGAGAATTTCCGACGATCATGATGAACCCCGCGCCATCAATCGTTATGGTTTCGATGGTGCGCTCGCCGCTTCTGCGCTCATGTTCACCCTTGATGGTGTGCCGCTCATTTATAACGGCATGGAAGTCGGCGACAAGGCTGAATCCGCCGGCGGCGCGCTCTTCGACCAGCAGATTATTTCCTGGCATTCAAAAGAACATCAGGAATTGCGCGGCACTTACCATGACCTGATTGAACTCCGCCATCAATATGCCGCGCTCTGCAATTCAGATGTGGAATGGCTGCACAACTCGGATGAAACCAACCTCGTCACTTTTTTGCGCCGCGATGGCAAGAACGAACTGCTTGTCATCATCAATTTTTCAAAACTTCCACTTAAAGGCAGCATAGACTTAAAGAACGCTGACGGCTTTGTGCCGGTGAAAATTTCTGGCGCTGACGATTCCAATGGTGCCGTGTTGCCCGCTTTTCACCTGAATGGCTTTGGCTGGCGCATCTATCACCGCGCCTCTATTTCATTACATCTCGCGCCATGATTTATCACTAAGGAGTATTAGCTGTGAGAACAAAAAAATATCAAAAGATTCCCGCCGTATTTTTACTCATGGTCGCGGGAGG